>JAABUZ0100002405.1_pt1 | contig 31146 bp, 25 predicted proteins | sample 5562091 | NCBI WGS metagenome assembly JAABUZ01 (sample SAMN12813069, study PRJNA571459) | rock metagenome | isolation source: Antarctica rocks | place: Antarctica: Victoria Land, Linnaeus Terrace sud | collected 2015-12-21
AGCGCGTGCTCACGGTGCTGGAGGCGGCGGACAAGATCGTGCTGGTGGTCACGCTCGACCTCAGCGCCATCAAGAGCGCCCGCGTCTTCCTCGAGGTCGCCGACCTGCTCCAATTTCCCCGTGAGAAGATTATACCCATCGTCAACAGGTCGACGACGCAGGCCGGTATCTCCGTCGCCGATGTCGAGGCGGCGCTCGGGCGTCCCGTCGAGGAACGTATCCCGACCGATGACCGCGGCGCCTTACGCGCGATCAACGAAGGGGACCCGGTGGCGCTCTCGGGGCGGGGGACACCGGTGGCGGCGGCCATCACCGACCTTGGCCGCCGCATCGTCGCCGCGCATTATCCGGAACTCCACGCCCCGCCGGCCACGGCGCCTCACGCCCCCGCGCGCGCCGGCCGGTTCAAGCTTTTCGCCCGACCCAGCAGTTAGTCGATGGTCGATGGTCGATGGTCGATGGTCGATGGTAAGACGGCGGTCGAACAAGTCGCCTATCGCAGGCCCTGTACGCCATCCAACGGGTTACCATCGACCATCGACCATCGACCATCGACCATCGACTGATAGCTCATCTGGGGGATTGAGCAGGGAACGCGTGTCGCTGATACTGGGCGCTATAGGGATAGACGGGATAGTACGACGCGATAGCGAGCATCGAGGAGCAAAAAGGTGTCTCTCTTAAAAAGGATCGAACGAGTCAACGCGTTGGGCGATGAGACGCCAGGGGCGCCAGCGGGCGCGCCGACGCCGCCCGCCTCGCCGGCGCCGGCGCGCCCGCTGGCGCAAGTGATCGCGCCGCCGCCCCTCGCGTCGGGCTCGACCGGGCTGACCGGGATGATGGGCGGTGGGAGCGGGTCGATGCCGACGACCGTGCTCGCCAACCCTGGGGGTGGGACGCGCAACCTCGACGGTATCGCGGCGTTGCGCCGTCCCGTCGGCAGCGACCTCGACCAATTCACCGAGCTCCGCTCCCGCGTGCAAGACAAGCTTATCGCCGAGATCGGCCCCAACGTCGACCCGACCAAGACGCACGAGATGCGCAAGAAGATTCAGCAGCTCTTCGACTCCATCTTGGAGACCGAGGGGACGCAGCTCACGCGGGCCGACCGCGTGCGGCTCTTCGAGCAGATCGTCGCCGACATCCTGGGCTTCGGCCCTATCCAGCCCCTGCTCGACGACGAGAGCGTCTCCGAGGTCATGGTCAACGGTCCCAAGAGCATCTACGTCGAGCGCAAAGGCAAGCTCATCAAGACCGACGTGACCTTCCAGAACGACGACCACGTCATGCGCGTGATCGACCGCATCATCTCGCCGCTCGGCCGGCGCTGCGACGAGAGCTCTCCGATGGTCGACGCGCGCCTGCCCGACGGCTCGCGCGTCAACGCCATCATCCCGCCGCTCTCGCTGGTCGGGCCGGTCGTCACCATCCGTAAGTTCTCGCGCAACCCGCTGACCACCGACGACCTCGTCAACTTCGGCACGCTCACGCCGGACATGGTGGCCTTCCTCAAGGCCTGCGTCGAGGCGCGCCTGAACGTCCTCGTCTCTGGCGGCACCGGTTCCGGCAAGACGACCCTGCTCAACGTCCTCTCCTCGTTCATCCCCGACGACGAGCGCATCGTCACGATCGAGGACTCGGCCGAGCTGCAGCTGCGGCAGGACCACGTCGTGACGCTCGAGTCACGCCCGGCCAACGTCGAGGGCAAGGGCCGCGTGGCCATCCGCGAGCTCGTGATCAACGCCCTGCGCATGCGTCCCGAGCGCATCGTCGTCGGCGAGTGCCGCGGCGCCGAAGCGCTGGATATGCTCCAGGCCATGAATACGGGTCACGACGGCCGGCTCGTCGCCGATGCGCGCGTCCATTTTACGACAGGCACGCGGCGCATCGGCGAGTACGTAGACGAGTTGATGGATGTCTACCCCGAACGTATCGAACGGCGTGACCAGCACGGAACAATGGTCGAATACATCACCCTACCGCGTGAGCGCGCGGCCTTTGTCACCTGCATCACGACGGAGGGAAGCGCGGAGCGTACTCCTGTCGTCTACGCATTGCGTAGCCGCTATCGCGGGACGATGCGCCGCTTTCGGACCGCATCGGGCCTCGAACATACCGTTTCGCCGGATCACCCGCTCTATGCCCTGCGCGATGCGGTCGTCTACGTCCCGGCGCGCGAGGTAAGCGTCGGCGATTGGCTTGCCGCGCCGCGCCACGTTCAGTGGGACTTCGCTACGACTACGGACGATGAGGAGGATAGTTACTGGGCCGGCATGCTCACCGGAGATGGCAGCATCAGCGGGCACAAAGGACCGGACGGGCGCCGCGCACAGTTTGTCTCGCTCAGCATAGACGACGCCGGCATTGCCGAGGGATTCAGCGCGCATCTCGCGCGCGCGTTCGGTCCCGAAGCGGTCGTACACCGCTACGGCGATCAAAGCGTAGACGCGCGCTGTCACCGATTGATGTGCAACGACGCGGCGACCGCGACAGCTATCGCGGAACGGTACGCGTTGCCGATCGATGGGCGCACGCGTGAAACGCGGCTCACATGGAGCCCGCTTGCCCGTGCTCCACGCCATTTCCTCGCCGGTCTCTTCGATGCCGAGGGCTATGTCGGTATGGCGGAGCATAGCACACGCGACGCGCTCGTGTTGAGCAGCTGCAATCGCGAGTACCTGAGCGTCGCCCGCGAGGCGTTGTTGATCGAGGGCATCCCGGCGCGGCTGCGCCGTGTCCAACCAAGCCGGTCCGAGGAGCCGACGTGGCAACTCATCACCACTGGCGGGGACGCCATACGGCGCTTCGCCGAGCGCATCCCGATCCGCCATGCGCGCAAGCAGGCCGACCTGCGCGCGCTACGCGATCGGCTGGAGGACACAATCAGTAATCCCAACGCCGACGTTATCCCTTGCACGCCGCGGCTCGCCCGGACGTTGCATGAGGCCAAGGCGCGGGGCATCAGCCAACGGACGATCGCGGCGTGCGCGGGTGTCTCCCAATCGCTCATCTCGGCCTACCGGCGCGGCGCGCGCCTGCCTACGCCGGGGCGCTTAGAGCAGCTCTGCCTCGCGCTCGGCGAACTTGGCGTGGACTGCGACGACCTGTTGCTGCTCGCGCGCTCCGACCTGCGCTGGGAGCGCGTGGCCGCCGTCGATCCGGTGGATTATGACGGCTACGCCTATGATCTGCAGGTCTCGGAGGAGCGCCACAGCGGCATGTTGCCGCACAACTTCGCGGCGGATTGTCTGCTCACCAGCAACTCCATGACCACGGCGCACGCCAACACCCCGCGCGACCTGCTCTCGCGCGTCGAGACAATGTGCCTCATGGCCGGCATGGACCTGCCGCTGCGCGCCATCCGCGAGCAGCTCTCCAAGGCCATCGAGGTCATCGTGCAGCAGTCGCGCATGAAGGACGGCACGCGCAAAGTGACCAACATCACCGAAGTGCAGGGCATGGAGGGCGACGTCATCGTGATGCAGGACATCTTCGTGTACGAGCAGACCGGCATTGACGAGAACGGCAAGATCATCGGGCGGCTGCGTCCCACGGGCATCCGGCCCAAGTTTATCGAAAAGTTCGAGGCGCAGGGTATCTTCCTGCCCGCCTCCGTCTTCGGCGCCGACAGGTTCTTTTAAGCAGTCAGCCGTCAGCTATCAGCAATCAGCTTGCGTTGGCTCGCAAGTGATGTTGCTACAAGCAGACGCGCTGGCAGGCAAGGAAAAGCTGATTGCTGACTGCTGATAGCTGATAGCTAGGAGGAAAAGGATGCACATCGTCACCATCGCCACCGCCGCGAGTGCGGCGCTGGCACTCGCGCTGCTGTTCTGGGGCGGCGCCCTGGCCCTGGGCAACAGGCGCGTCGTCGTGACGTCGCGCCTGCAGCGCTGGGGTGTAGGCGGGGCCGTCGAGCCCGAGAAACCGAAGGCGCCCAAGTTCTCGCTCAAAAAGGGCGACATGACCGGCGTGGGCAATTTCATCGTGGGGCAGGTCAACCGCGCCGTGGCCCGCCAGAGCTTCGCCGAGAAGATCGCGCGCCGCCTCGCGCGCGCCGACCTCAAGATCACCGTCGGCGAGTTCCTCATCATCAACGCCGCCGCCGTCATCTGCGGTCTCGCCCTCGGCATGGTCGTCTTCAACACGCCCGTCCACACCGTGTTGTTCACGGCCGCGGGGCTGATTTTGCCGCACTGGTACGTGCGCATGAAGCAGAACACCCGGCTCAAGAAGTTCAACAACCAGCTCGGCGACACCATCGCCATGCTCGCCAACTCGCTGCGCTCCGGCTATAGCATGCTGCAGTCGATGGACCTGGTCAGCCGCGAGATGCCGGCGCCGATCTCCGACGAGTTCCAGCGCGTCACGCGCGAGGTCGGGCTGGGCCTGACCGCCGAGGAGGCCCTGGGCAACCTGGTACGGCGCATCAATAGCATGGACCTCGAGCTGATGGTCACGGCCATCAACGTGCAGCGCGAGGTGGGCGGCAACCTCTCCGAGATCCTGGACATCATCGCCACCACCATCCGTGAGCGCGTCAAGCTGCAGGGCGAGATCAAGACCCTGACCGCGCAGCAGACCATGGCCGGCTACATCATCACGGGCCTGCCCATCGCGCTATTTTTCTTCCTGTTCACGATCGACTCTCACTACATGGGCACCTTCTTCAGAGGGTTACCGTTCTTCCCACCGGGAGTCGGCGAGACATCGTGGCAACCGTGCGGCATCATCATGCTCGGCGTGTCCCTGATCATGATGGGGGTGGGCTATTTCGTTATGCGTAAGATCGTAGCGATCGAGGTATAGCAATTAGTCGTGAGTCGTGAGTCGATAGAAGGTACGAAGCGGTCAGCCGTGCGGTTGACGCCGAACAAGTAGAGCCTAAGCTCCTCACGACTCACGACTCACGACTCACGACTTGTAACTAGGAGTAGGCATATGATAGTGCAGACCACACAGGCGATCACGCTGGGCGCGTCGACCGTCTTCGCGGCGGGGGTCGTGACCTGCGCCTACGCCCTCTCGCAGCGCCAGGCGCCGCTCACCGTGCGCGAGCGCCTGGAGAGCCTGGGCAGCGCCACCAACAAGCCGAGCATACGGGCGCTCGAAGAACTCGAGCTCGCCAAACCTTTCGTCGACCGTGTCATCAAGCCGTTCTTGAAGCGCACGTCGGCGCTGGCCGGCCGCTTCGCGCCGGGCGCCAATGCGCAGGCCATCGCGGCCAAGCTGGCCATGGCCGGCAACCCACGCAACCTGAGCGTCGAAACCTTTCTGGGGCTCAAAGTCGTCGCCGCCGTCGCGCTGGCCCTGCTGGCGTTGGGCGCGCAGTTCCTGCTGCCGCCGCTGATCGCGGCGCCGACGGTGGTCATGACCTCGTTTTACACGCTGCTAGCCGGTGTGGCCGGTTTCTTTTTCCCCGACCTGTGGATCAAGGACGAAGTCCGCAAGCGCCAGAAGACGATCCGCAAGGCGTTGCCCGACACCATTGACGTGCTCTCCATCTCCGTCGAGGCGGGGCTCGGCCTGGACGCGGCGCTGGGGCGCATCTGCCAGAAGTCGCACAACCCGTTGACGATCGAGTTCGAGAAATACCTGACCGAGATGCGCTTGGGCAAGAGCCGGCGCGACGCGTTGCGCCAGATTCAAGCGCGCACCGGCGTCGACGACCTGAACACCTTTATCAGCGCGATCATCCAGGCCGACCAGTTAGGCGTGAGCATCGCCAAGATCCTGCGCGTGCAGGCCGACCAACTGCGCACCAAGCGCCGCCAGCGCGCCGAGCAGCTGGCGCAGAAAGCGCCCTTGAAAATGCTCTTCCCCATGATCCTGTTCATTTTCCCATCGATCTTCGTCGTGATCCTCGGCCCCTCCATCCCCCAGATCATGGGCGCGTTCTGACATAACGCCCCGTGCCCGCTGCCAAATAAAGCGCCGGGCACGGGGCGGCGTCCGCGTTGACCCCCGACAATTCGTTATAGGGCATGCGCTCGAGGCGCACGGAAGGGCATGTTGAGGATGCGGACGCCCGCTGCCGGTACGAACGGTCACCGCGCTTCTTTTTATTCCAGCGGTAGTCACCCACCCCGCGAGTGGATGGTCTGCCCCGTGATCCATTCGCCCGCGTCGCTCGCCAGGAAGACGGCCAGACGCGCGGCGTCCTCGGGCCGGCCCAGTCGCCCGCGTCCCGTGTCGCGCCTGATGGTCTCTTTGACGTCGTCGGTCATCCAGCCGGTGTCCGTCGCGCCAGGGTCGATCGCGTTGACCGTGATGTTCTTGGCGACGACCTCGGCCGCGAGCGTGCGCGTGAAGGCCTCGACCGCGCCCTTGGTCGCCACGTAGGCCAACTCGTGCGGCATCGGCCCGACGCTCTGCCCCGAGGACAGGTTGATGACGCGGCCGCCCGGCTCCCCACCGTAGCGCCGCGCGAACAGGACCGAGAGCAGCGCCATCGCCCGCACGTTCACGGCGTAGTGCGCGTCGAGTGTGGCGGCGTCCAGCGCCTCGTAGCCGTCGCGGGTCGAGTGCGCGGCGTTATTGACCAGGATCGTCGCCGGCCCGAGCCGCTCCGCCACGACATCCAGCACCCGCGCGGGAGAATCAGGGAGAGACAAGTCGATCTCCAGCCCGACCGCGTGCACGCCCATGGCGCGTAGTTCCCACTCCAGCGCGGTGGGACCGTCCTCGTCGGCGCCATATGGTTGCGTGTGGTCGTAGGCCTGCCAGTGTGTGAACAGGATGCCGGTGCCCCTGGCGGCGAGCGCGCGGCAGATCGCGGCGCTGATACCCTGCCGCCGGCTCGCGCCGGTGACGACGGCGACCCGGCCGGTCAGGTCGATGGGGAACGTGGACGCTACGACGGGCGATTGACTCATTTTGAATACTCCTTTGGTAACTGGACGACCGGACGTCGACATGGAACAATGGCGTTAATAGGGGGTGTCGGCTTACGGCAGGCACAAAAAAACCACGGGCGCGCATACGCTCGTGGTTGGGGGGCGGTCCGTGGGGAGATGTGTCGGGAGGAGGCCGACCGGAGGATGGGCGCCGACAGCAGTGCAAGGCGCTGCCGCACGCGGCAGCGCACACCTATACTCGTCTCACCCACAACCGCCCGGTCTAACCTGCCATTGGTCTACTCGCCTCCCTATGAACTGGACCCATTATACACCAAAGAGAGGCCGTGCGCTGATCGTTGCCACCGACGACGTGACCCGTGCGGCGTTGTTCGACGACACGGATGTACACGACGAGCGCTAATGAGAGTGTTGATTCGAGCGGATCTGTTTTCGACGGGACATGCGAATGCATGTAATCATTGGGGCAGTAGCGTTGTCCCAATAAGAGGCGCATGCGTACCTACGAGCCAACCATTACGGGCGGTTGGTTCGTAGGTACGCATGCGCCTACGGTCGCGGGCTACCGTCGCGGGGGCAGCGGGGCTGGGGCCAGGCGCGGGCGCGGGGGCGGCGCCGGCGCGTGGGGCGGCCGCTCGACGATGAGGCGCAGGGCCTCGGCGATGGCGCGCGCGAGCTGCGGGTCGCGCCCGGCGGCATGGTCCTGCGGCGTGATCTCGACTTCGATGTCGGGGTCAGTCCCGTAGTTCTCGACCCGCCAGCCCACGTCGTCGAAGTAGAATGAGTACTCCGGCTGCGTGGTCAGTGTGTTGTCGACGAGCGCGTGCTGCGGGTTGATGCCGATCACGCCGCCCCAGGTGCGCTTGCCGATGAGCGGGCCAAGCCCCAGGAGTTTGAAGCTGTGGCTCACGATGTCCCCGTCGGAGCCGGCCAACTCGTTGGTCAGCATGACCATAGGTCCGCGCGGCGACTCGTAGATGTAGGGCTCCGGCGCGCCCCATCGTGGCAGGTCGTAGCCTAAACGCCGCCGCGCCAGCTTCTCCAGCAGCAGCCCCGAGACGTAGCCGCCGCCGTTCCAGCGCACGTCGACGATCAGCGCGTCGTGGTCGTACTCGTTGAGGTAGGTGCGGTGGAACTCCGCGAAGCCGTCCGAGCCCATGTCCGGGATATGGATGTAGCCGACTTTGCCGTCCGTCTCGTCGTGCACGCGCCGCTGCCGCGCCGCCACCCAGTCGCGGTAGCGGGCCGGGCGCTCCGTGCGCAGCGCCTTGACCGTGACGGTGCGCGTGGCGCCGCCATCGGCGTCGGCCACGGTGAGCGCGACATCCTGGCCCGCGGTGTTGACGAGCAACTGCTGCGGGCCGCGGTCGGGCCGCGCCGCCTGGCCGTTGACCGCCAGCAGGCGGTCGCCCGCGCGCACGTTCACGCCGGGCGCGCGCAGGGGCGACGCGGTTTTCTCATCGGATGGGTCGCCCTCGACGATGGCCCCGACGCGGTACGTGGCCGTGGCCTCGTCGTAGCCCCAGTCGACGCCCAGGAAGCCCTGCGCGTAGCGCGGGCTCTCGCGGTACGCGCCTCCCATCTCGTAGGCGTGCGAGGTGCCGAGCTCGCCCTGTAGCTCCCATAACAGGTCGGAGAGCTCGGAGCGGGTCGTCAGGCGCGCGACGAGCGGCAGGTAGCGCCGGTACGCCGCGTCCCAGTCGATGCCCGACATGTCGGCGGCCCAGAACTGCTCGCGCTGCAGCCGCCACGTTTCGGTGAACATCTGCCGCCACTCCGCGGCCGGCCGCACCGATACTTTCACGCGGTCGAGGTCCAGCCAGCCGCTCGCGCGCGACGGCCCTTCCCCCTCGTCCTCGTCGGGCTCTTTCTTGCCGGCGGGGAGGACGCGCAGGCGGTTACCAGCGCGTATGATGACGGTACGCGCGTCGGGCGAGAGGCGCGCCTCGGTGATGTCGTGGACGAGCGTGTCGTCCTTGTGCGTCTCCAGGTCGTAGCAGCGCAGGCGCGCCCGCGCCGGCGGCGTGGGGTCGAGCCAGTTGTCGTCGCGGCTGCCCGTGACCGGCTCCTCGACGAAGAGGATCTTGCCCTTGACGCCGAGGACGGCGCTGTAGCGCCCTTCCGGCACGGGGACGGGGACGAGGCGCCGCTCGATGCCGTCGAGGTCGACGCGCAGCGGCGCGATGCGCACGGGCGCGGCGCGCTCGGGCGCCTCCTCGCGCGCGGCCGTGCGCTGGGCCTCGACCTCCTCGCCGACCGGCGGACGCGGCGCGGCCAGGAAGGGCGAGGGCAGGTCGGCGCGCAGGGTCAGGGCGTAGGGGCGCACGCCCTTGGGGAAGCCCAACTCGGTCTGCATGTTGTCGATTACGGGGTCGAAGACGCGGTAGCCCAGGAAGTACAGGTACTTCCCCTCGGGGTCGAACGACGGCCGCATGTCGCGCAGTACCGCCACGGTCACGCGGTGCGTCGCGCCATCCTCGACATCGCAGAGTTTGATCGCCGTGTTGACGCGCGACTCGGGGTAGCCGTAGGCGAGGTAGCGCCCATCGGGCGACCAGGCGAGCCCGGCGATGCGCCCAAAGGGGCTGCGGTCGAGCGTGCGCATCGTTCCCACGCTCTCGGCCGCGCCGTCAAGTTGGAGGTCGACGAGCAGCAGCTCGCCACGGTGGTTGGTGAGGGCGACCCGCGCGCCGTCCGGCGCGACCTCCAACTCGACGGCGCGGCCGAGGTCGAGCCCCTCGCCCGCGATGCGGCGCGTGGGGCTGCCGTCAGCGGGGAAGATGTCCAGCCCCTCCGCGCCGCCGTCCTCGGCGGCGCCGCCGGCGTCAGAGATCGCCACCAGCCCCTTGTCGTCAGGTAGGTAGCGGAGCAGGCGGTAGCGTGCGCCGTCGGGCTCGCCGTACTGCGTGACGGCGCCCTCCCAGGCGCCCATGGCGAACGCTTTGCCGCGCGTGGTGAGCGCCACGCGCGCCCCATCCGCGCTGAGGGCGTAAGAGTCCAGGTACTCCGCGGCGGGGATGTAGCGGCGGGCGCGTTGCGTGCGCGCGCCGCCGAAGTCGACCGGGACGCGCTCATAGGCGTCGATGGTTGGGTCGAGCAGGTAGAGGTCGGCGCCGGCGTGGTAGACGAGGCGGCGGCCGTCGCCGGAGAGTGAGCGCGCATAGTAGTCCGTGTGGTCGGTGTGGCGGCGCAGGTCCTCGCCCGTGTAGGCGCACGAGTAGACGTTGCCCACACCCTCGTGGTCGGACAGGAAGTAGACGCGATCGGCGACGACGCAGGGGCTGGCCAGGTTGCCGTCGAGCCGGATGAGGCGGCGGAACTGGCCGGACCCGTCGGGGTCGATCCACAGGTCGCCGGCCGTGCCGCCGCGGTAGCGCTTCCAGCGCGCCGGATCGCCCGTGTTGCGGCCCAGCACGACGGCGCCGCCGTGGCTATGCGAGTAGGCGATCGTCGCGGCCGGCCCGTACGGCAGGGGCGTGGGCAGGAGGCCGGGAACGGGCTCCGGCGCGACAGTATAGAGCGCGGATTCTCTGCGGAAGGGCTGAACGTGGTCGCTGCTGTAGACGATGGCGCCGCCATCGGGCGTCCACGCCGCCACGGCGCACTGCGCCCCCTGGTAGGTCAAGCGGGTGGCCTCTCCACCCGTAGCCGGCGCCACGTAAATCTCAGTTGGTCCCTCCTCGCGCCCCACGAAGGCCAGCAGCGCCCCCGCGGGCGAGAGGAGTGGGCGGCTCGCCTCGGCGAGACCGGCGGTCAGGCGTTCGGGCCGGCCGCCGGCGGTGGGAACGCGCCACAGGTCGTCCTCGCAGGCGAACACGACCGTATCGCCCTGAATCGTTGGATGCCGGTAATATCCCTGTTCGGCCATGTCTATTCGACTCCATTTCGCAAAGCTCGTTTACACACTACAGGGAAGTATACGGGCTATACCTTAAGAGGACGTAGCGCTATGATCGGCGCGCCCCGCGATTGTGAGAGGCGGCCTGACCTTTTAAGGCCAGGTCAACGGCGCCCGCCATCACAATCACGGTGCGCACCCCGCCGTGATCGGCGCGCTCGACCGTACTGGTCCGTCCCTTGCTAAAAAGAGTAGGTAGTTAGAAGCCAATAGTCAGTCAGTAGCTAGCCCGAAAGAGGCGGAGAGGGAGAGAGATGGTTCAACAAACGTACGTGACGGCGGACGAGGCGCTGCGGCTACGTGGCGTCGGGGCGACTGGCGCGCCGGACATCGCGGGCTACGAGGATCTGCTGCGGAACCTGGGGGATGGCATGGCGCTACGTGTCGCCATGGGCGGTCTGGACTCGACGGCGGCGGAAGAAGCCAACTTCACGCAAGCGGCGCGGGCGCTGGGCGTCGAGGTCGGCTTCTCGCAGCTGCGCGAGGACGACAACATCCCCTACCTCCTCGTCACCCGCAACCCCAACACCCTCACGCCGCATGTGGCGACGGGCATCCCCGAGGCGTAGTCGAAAGTCGAAAGTCGAAAGTCGAAAGTCGAAAGTAAGTAGGAACGGTCTATTGTCTATGTACGCAGGCCACTACACTACGCCGCGCTAACTTTCGACTTTCGACTTTCGACTTTCGACTTCGTCCGCGATGGCGGCGCTCACCGCGTCCGGCGGCATGGTCCCGTCGACCAGCGCGACGCGTTGACCCTCCGCGCGCAACTGGGGGATCAGGTGATGGATGTTGTCGCGCACGCGTAGCAGTGTTTCGCGCCGCTCATAGCGCTCCACGACGCCGCGCGCGCGCATACGCTCCACGCTGACCTCGACTGGCACGTCGACGACGATCGTTAGGTCGGGCACGCGCGCCCGCGCGTTGACCGCACGCAGCCACGCGAGGTCGAGGCCGAGTCCCTGGTAGGCATAGGTGGAGAGTAAGTAGCGGTCGCACACGACCGACACCCCGGCTTCCAGGCGTGGGAGCACCTCGGCGGCGAGGTGGTCCATGCGGTCGGCCGCGAACAGCAACGCCATCGTCGACTCGTCGAGGGGATGGAACATGTCCCCCTCGCCCCGCGTCTGGCCCAGTCGGTGCGCCAGGGCCAGGCGTGCCAGGACACCGGCGGGGCCGCCGCTCGGCTCTTTGGTGGCGTGGACGGGCGCGTCATTAGCGCGGAACCACGCGGCCAAGCGCTCCGTCTGCGTGCTCAATCCGGAGCCGTCGGTCCCTTCAAGGGCGATAAACATCGTCGTGGTCATAGGTCGTATTGTACCGTAGACCCGCGCCTGCTAGCGCGGATGCGCTGTTCCCTGTACCCTAGCACTAGAACTATAGTGGCGCGATTGGCGCCCTTGTCGCGGCGGCGCCGTGAGGGAAAGCAGGATCTACATGTACGTAGCAAGACGTAAGGGCGCCGTGACGGCGCTGCTGGCCGTCGTGGTCTTGACGGGTGGAACCGCCGGCGCGGCGGGAAGCGCGAACGCCTCGCTGGGCCAGTTGGCGCCAGCGCTGCGGCAGAGCGGCGCCAGCCTGCGCGCGTGGCGCGCGGCGCTCCCACAAAGGAACCTACCGCGCGGGCCGGTCGCGGCCGCCCCGCTATCGGCGGCGCTCGACAATGTCCCGACCGCGACGAGCACGCCGGTCGTGCTGTTCTCCCCGGTCCCGACGAATACGCCCATCCCCATCGTCACGACCGCGCCCCCCGCGACGGGCACGGCGACGCCAGCGACGGGCGTGGTCACACCCTCGGCCACGGTCGCGACGACCCCGACGGCGACGATAGCGCCGCCCACGGCAACCCCGTCCCCGTCGCCATCGCCGTCGCCCCGGCCTCCTACGCGGACGCCCCGGCCGACGGCCGCGCCGCCGACCGCGACCCCGCGCGCGCCCGGCGTCAAGCTCATCGCGGTCCAGGCCGCCACGCTCGCGAACAACCGCGAGCAGCGCGTGACCACGGCGCCGCTGGGTGCCACGCTGCGGCTCCGCATCGTCGTAGTGGTCTCGGGGCTCGCGTCCGGCGTCCGCGCGCGCGTCAGCGCGACATGGGCGTTGCGCGGCGTCCTCACTTATAGCCGCGGCTACGCGCTGGCGAACGGGGAAACGGCGCTCTACGACGACGTGGTTCTCCCGACGCGCGGCCTCGCCACCGGCGCCTACTACTTCACAGGGACGGTCTCCTACCAGGGCGCGGTCCAGCAGGCGACGACGACGCTGCATGTGGTGGGCGAATTCGCCACACAGACGGCGCGGCGCGTTCACTACGCGCACCTGCGCCTGACGGTGCCTCAGGGCTGGCAACTCGACTTCCAGCAGGATTCTTCAGGGCGCGCGGCGACGGGTCAGAACAGCCTCATCATGTTCTCACCCACCAAGCGCACGATCATCTCGGTCATCAGCGCCGGGCTGCGCGCCAACCCGACCAGCGCCGAACTCCACGCCTTCCCCCAACTCGTGCTGCAACAGGAGTTCGACAAGGTCACCAACGCCAAGCCGCTCACCTTCAAGAGCCAGATCGACGGCCACGATGTCTTCGCCGCCGTGGCCGACGTCACGCTCCAGCCCGGCGATACCCGCACCTCACAGGCGCTGGCCCTCGTCACCAATAAGAGCCGCCAGATCTACGTCTTCACCGTCGTCGACCTGTTCAACACGGCGCCAGAGACCGAGATCACGTCCGGTCTCGCCTCGATCCTGGGCGTGAAGCTCGACTGACGTTTACAGTTTGTTTACAGTTTTGCCATAGTCTTCTCATACTTATGTCGTAGCATGAGAGATACAGGGCGGTTACGCGCTTGCCGGTGATTGGGACGCCACCGGTGAGGACGTAACCGCTTTGTTTTTGTTTGTAAGGGTTGGGTCCCGTCATAGCGTTGTGCGACAATAGGAGCATGGAACCCCAATCTTCAGAGCCCCCCATTGTCCTATCGCGCGCGCAGGCGCGCCCATTGCTCGCGGCGCGGCGCGCGGGCGCGGCTACCGCATCAGCATCGCCGGACCTGGGGCTCTCCATGGTCGCCGTCGCCCTGACGTCCGACGGCGTCGTCTTCCCCAGTGGACAACGCCTAACGTGGCGTGACGTCGCGGAGATCGACGAGGACGACGCGGGCTGCTTCGCGCTCCAGGAGGATGGCACGGTCAAGAAGATCCACATCTTCTCCACCGCGCTCAACCGGCCCTATAGCCTGATGCCGACGAGCGGCGCGCCGACCATCATTAATTCGGGCTTCACGATGCACCGCATCGTGGGCATCGACCCCTACGAGGACACACGCCACAAGATCCGGGCGATCGCGCCGGTGCGCGGGACCGTGCTGGACACGACGACGGGGCTCGGCTATACGGCCATCGAAGCGGCCAAAACCGCGGACCACGTCGTCACGATCGAGCTCGACCCGGCCGTGCTGGACCTGGCGCGCTACAACCCCTGGTCGCGCGCGCTCTTCGACAACCCCCGGATCGAACAGCGCATCGGCGACAGCTACGAGGTCGTCCCGACGCTCGCGGCGGAGAGCTTCACGCGCATCATCCACGACCCGCCCTCGTTCAGCCTGGCCGGCGAACTCTACTCAGGCGCGCACTACGTGCAACTCTACCGCGTGCTGCGGCGCGGCGGACGCCTCTTTCACTACATCGGCAACCTGGAGAGCACGCACGGCCACAAGGTCGCCACCGGCGCCATGCGCCGCCTGCGCGAGGCCGGCTTCGCGCGCGTCGTCCGCGCGCCTGAGGCGTTCGGGCTGGTAGCGTATAAATAGCCGTCGACGACGCCATGCAGGCAGTCAACCCGTGCCCGATATAGGCCAATAGGCCAATCCCTATATAGACGATTAGCTATAATACAGCTATGAGTTGGGAGGTCTTGTTTACGGATGCCTTTGGTGGGTTGATCCCGTGAAAATCAGAAACTTTAGGGAACTGTCCGATCCCATCAAGGACGATCCCGCGCGACGAGCCAACCTTGAGAGGCATCGTGTCGAAACATTGGCCGAGATAGTGGCCTACAATCTGACTGAGTTGCGTAAAATTCGCGAGGTGACGCAAAGCGAGTTGGCCGAGGCGCTCGGGGTGAGGCCGCCGAGCGTATCTCGTGTCGAGCACACCGACGATCTGCAGCTATCGACGCTACGCGGTTACGTCGAAGCGCTTGGCGGCCGGGTTGAGGTCACGGCTGTGTTCGGCGACGAGCGCTTTCCAATCGCTATCGACTAGTGTCCAAGGCCGCCCTTGACATGGCATGAGGAGTGATGATGCGCGACGAGCCGTTGACATTCCGTGTGGCGCAGGAGCGGGTTGACCGATGGGTCGGGCAGTACAAGGCTGGCTACTGGCCGCCGCTGGCCAACCTGGCGCGCTTGATCGAGGAGACGGGCGAAGTGGCGCGGCTGCTCAACCACCTAGAGGGGCACAAGCCCAAGAAGACGGGCGAAGCGGACCAGGACCTCGGCCTGGAGCTTGCCGACATCATCTACACCGTCATCTGTATCGCCAACTCGCAGGGCATCGACCTGGAGGACGCCTTCAACGGAGTCATGCGCAAAGTCGAAACGCGCGACCGCGACCGCTACGCGCGCAAAGAGGAAACATAGGGAGTATACTGGCTGTACCCTGAAGGGACGTGACGCCGTGATTGGCCGGGAAAAGGAGCAAGAACAATGGCAGATGATCAGGGACAGGCGCTACAGTGGCTCGTGCGCGGGCTCGGTGGCCATGCTGAGGGCAGCAGCGACCTGCGAGACCTCTACTCTGACGCGGGCGCGCCGCCGCTCGCGCGTGAGGATCTCCCCGCGCTGCTACGCCGGGCCGCGGCCTTGGGTTTGGTCGCCTATCGTGGGCCCGACGCCGCTGGGAGTACGACGGTCTGGCTGACGGTGCAGGGCGAACAGGCGCTCGGTTCGCTGCAAGCGATGGACGAGGCGCGGTGATGACTGACGGCTCCGCGGAATCGGGACCCCGGCGATTGCCCCCCATCCCAGGCGCCTCGTGGATCGTCCGCGTCCTTGTCCCCGCCAGCGGGGGCGATATATGGCGCGCCGAGAAGCGCATCCGCGCGTTGGAGACGCTACCGGCTATCGGAGACCCTATACCCCTGGAGAATGAGAGCTCCGGGCGCGTGGCCGGCGTCCGCTCGCCGGCCATGAGCGGCGCCCACGCCGACATCTACGTTGAACCTGTAGCAGCCCCGTAGCCTGCGACCGCGGTCGCATGGCAGATTACGACGACTGCGGTCGGGTGTTCTTAGCACCGCAGTGCCCGTTGTCTGCCATGCGACCGCGGTCGCAGGTCCATCAGGCCCACCTACTATCCCAATGACGTCTGTGAGTGTGGCGGTAGCGGCACGCCGAGTTCGTCGGAGAGTTGGGTGAGCGACTGCATCACCTTGGGATGCAGCGGCACGCCGGTGCGGCGGTACTTGGCCACGGCGTCGTCCTCGGGCTGGCCGGCCACCAGCACACGGGCGGCCGCGCGCGTCGGCGGCGTGGCCTTGAGCTCGCGCACGAACTCGTCCATGCGGCTCTCGAACTCGGAGAGATCCATGAAGAGATCGGGGCGGAACGCCATGAAGAAGTGCCCGATGTTGCTGGCCGCGTGCGTGCCCCAGAAGCCGGCCAGGTTGGGCCCGAAGCCGGCGCCCGAGAGCACGCCGGAGAGGATGTCGACGAAGATGGCGAGGTCGTAGCCCTTGTGGCCGCCGAGCTCACGCGTGCCGCCCAACGGCATCGGGGCGCCGCCGTCGAGCGCCGCCTGCGGGTCGGTCGTCGGCACGCCTTCCTTGTCGACGGCCCAGCCTTGCGGCATCTCCAGCCCTTTGCGCGCCGCCACTTCGAGCTTGCCGCGCGGCACGACGCTGGTGGCCATGTCGAGGACCCAGGGCTTCTCGGACCCGCACGGGACCGCGACGGCGATGGGGTTCGTCCCGGTCATGATCTTCTTGCCGAAGGTGGGCATCACCAGCGGCGTCGTGTTGGTGTAGGCTTGCCCGACCATGCCGTGCGGGAGCGCCATCATGGCGTAGTAGCCGGCGATGCCGAAGTGGTTGGAATGGTTGACCGTGGCCATGCCAACGCCGGTTTTGGCGGCCTTGTCGATGACCATGTTCATCGCCTGGTGGCTCACCACCTGGCCGAGGCCGTTGCCGCCGTCGAGCGCGACGCTCACGGGGGTCTCGCGTTTGATCGTGATCGTGGGCTTCGCCTCGATCAGGCCCTCTTGTAGGCGCTTGATGTACTGGAATAAGCGGGCCACGCCGTGCGAGTCGACACCGCGCAGGTCACCCTGCACGAGCACGTCGGCGGTGATGTAGGCGTCCTTCTCCGGTACGTTGAGCGTCATGAACAGTTGTTGCACGAATGCGCGCAATTGCTCGGCGTTCATATACGTCGGCGCGTCGGTTACAGGTACCGTTGGCGCCTTCTGTTGGGGTTGTTGGGCTTGCTGGGGCTCCGTTGCCACTGCGTCTGCCATCGCGCGATGCTCCTTTTCTTCACGGTCGTTGGTAGCTGCTTGTTTGTCCAGCTACTCACGACTAGCTACTACATGGCGCTACACGCACACGAGGGCGGGCGGTCGAAAAACGACGCGCGCGCCCTCGTGTGTTTTAGCTATGTCATCCTATTTGGAGCGTACCACAGAGGTTTATAGCGGGCAAGCAGCCAGCGCGGCCTGGGTGCGCCTCGGAATAGTGGGAGGGAGCCTGCGACTGCGGTCGCATGGCAGCGCACGGGCACTGCGGCGCCGGAACGAGGGCGCTACAGGCATCCGATAGGGCCGACCCCCGACCGCAGTCGGCGTATGCTGCCATGCGACCGCAGTCGCGGGCCAGCGGCGTTCACCATCACAATCATGGGGCGCCGCACTCAATGGTCGGCGCGCTTGCCATCAACGTTGACGCGCGAGAACATCGTGTCGACAAGCTCACGCACCATGCCGGCCGATCGCTTGAGGGCGCGGTCCTCGTCGGGGGTCAGCTTGACCTCGATGATCTGCTCGACGCCCGTGGCCCCAAGCTTGACGGGGACGCCGATAAATAGGTCGTCGATGCCGTACTCGCCTTGCAGGTAGACGGTCGCGGGGACGATGCGCTTCTTGTCGAGCAAGATAGCGTCGGCCATCGCGGCGACGGCCGTGCCGGGAGCGTAGAAGGCCGAACCCGTCTTGAGCAGGTCGACGATCTCGGTCCCGCCGGCGGCGGTCCGTTTGCAGAGCGCCTCGATACGGTGCGCCGGCAGGAGTTCGGTGATGGGGATGCCGGCCACCGTGGTATAGCGCGCCAGCGGCACCATGGAGTCGGCGTGACCGCCGAGCACGAAGCCTTGCACGTCCTCGACCGACACGTTCAGTTCCATCGCGATAAAGGTGCGGAAGCGCGCCGCGTCAAGCACACCCGCCATGCCAAGCACGCGGTTCTTGGGGAAACCACTGGCGCGGTAGGCCAGGTGAACCATGGCGTCGAGCGGATTGCTGACCATCAGCAAGATGGTATCGGGCGAGTAGCGCGCGACCTGTTCGACGACGGTCAGGATGATGCCGGCGTTCTGCGCGACGAGGTCGTCGCGCGACATACCCGGACGCCGCGCCATGCCGGAGGTAATAATGACGAGGTCGGACCCCGCCGTCGCCTCGTAGTCCTCAACGCCACTGAGGCGCGTGTCAACCCCACGGATCGGTCCGGCTTCGAGCAAGTCCAAGGCCTTACCCTGGGGTAGCCCTTCGACCACGTCGACCAGCACGATATCGGCATAGTCGCGATCGGCCAGGCGTAAGGCCGTCGTCGAGCCAACATTACCCGCGCCAACAATAGTCACCTTCTTACGTGCAGACATGGTCCTAACTCCTAACTATGGGGATCGAGGAGGACAGAGAATAAGCGGCCGCCTCGTGGTCCACACCCTGTACCGCTGTACCGCTGTACCGCTGTACCGTTGTGCCGCTTGCGCATACTATACGCCGATAGCGCGCCGGCCACAAGTCGTTGTGGCGCTGTAGATAATTTGTGAGCTAGCCCTGTATCGGCCGGCGGTAGTACTATAGAAACTGTGAGAAGATTTTTGTTCATCGCGCCGGTGTTGCTGCTCCTCTCTATGGCGCTGGCCGGTTGCTCCATCTCGGCAAGCGTGCCCACCACGACTCTCGTCGAATCTACCCCCACACCCGTCCCCACGGCGCTGCCCACGGCGGCCCCGGCCAACCCGGCCGACGCCACCGGCTTCGACACGCACGCGGGCAACTGCCTCGACGCCGCCAACCAGGCCATTGTCCTGGTCAAAAAAACGGCCAACGGCGATTTCGCCGGCAACGCCTTCACGACGGATATGCGGCTGGACCTGGAACCGCACGACGCGCACACACAGTGCGCGGCGGCTGGGCAAGCGCTCCACAATTACCAGCAGTACGTGAACGCGGCCCAACTGCAGGTGTGGGACCTCGGCAATAACTGGTCCTATGCCTCGCAGACGACGCGGCAGAACTGGCTGCAAGGGGTTTTGCATTATCTATTGGGTATCTACCCGCGCGCCGATATCGGCGTCAAAGTCTATACGACGAATGGCGCGTTGTGCGGGACCGCCTCGATCGGCGCCGGCCAGGGCGGATCGCCGTCGATCAATGTGGCGAGTTGTGGATAAACGACACCGAGTCCCTGGTGAGCGCGCCGACCGCGTGCGCGGAGCGGCGGTCCGCGCCGAGGGGATGGCGCGGCATTTGCTGCGCCGCACGCGCACGCTGGCCGAACAGGCGTCGCAGCGCCTACCACGCGGCGCGACGACCACGGTCCCTGAAGCGGGCGACGAGCGTATCACGCTTGCCCCGCCGCCAATTGCTCCAGCAGGCGCGTCCGTGACGGCGCCGGATGATACGGCGCTCCTACGCGCGCGCCTCGAGCGCGCCGAACACGCCGCGGCCTGGTTACGCGCGCGCCTGCGCGCGGAGCGCGGGCGCGCGGCCGCCACACCCAGGGTAAACGCGACGGCGCTTACCGCCGACCTAACGCGCGATCTGTCGCGGCTACGCGCGTACGACGCGGCGTCCGTCGGGCAGGTGGTGCGGCGTGTTCTATCCGCGCACGGTCTGCCAGCGCACGATCGTCCGGCGTCCCCCAAGTACGGCGCCGCTCCGGCGACCGTGCCGGGGTGGACACGCGCGCGGCAGGAGGCCGTGGCGGCGCTGGTCATCGCGCGCGCGCCGGAGGTGTCGAGTCCCCTCTACGTCCATCAGGCCCTGGCGCTGTCCGCCAGACAGGGCGGCGCGCTGGCGCGCCTCACGCGCGCCTCGGGGCTCGACTCGGCCATGAGCAAACGACGCCTGCGCCTGGCGCTCGACGCCCTCGTCGCCCTCGGGGCGCTCACCCTGCGCGACGGGGTCTACACCCTCGACACGGACTACCAACCGGAGCGCCACGCGCGTGTCCCCCGTGAGCCGGGCAAGCAAGGCGGTCACCCACGGCGCTGAGAGGGCGCCAGTCGTCGTATCCAGGGCTCTTATCGCGCCGCGTCTGGTTCGCTCAGCGATGTTGGTGTAGTGGGGGGTATGGGCGCGGGGCGAAAGACGAGGCGGTTGGAGACGCCGAAATTGTAGAAGAATACGATGATGATACCGAGCGCCTGCGCCACGTAGCCGTTCATGTGCAGGCCGTACTTGAACGCCAGGGAAAGGATGATTTGCAGGAGTAACCCCGAGCTGCTCGCCACCTGCGCCTTGAGCGCGCGTTTGGGCCAGTCCCACCCGTGCAAGTGGCGCTGCTCGCTGTAGGTGAACGTCTGGTTGAGCACGAAGTTGATCGTCGTGCTGACCTCGAACGAGGCCACGACGGCAAGGACATAGAGCCGCTCCGTGAAGAGGTGCTTGAACACGGCCAGCGCGAGCAGGTTGATCGGGATGCCGATCCCGCCGACGAGCGCGTAGCGCACGATGCGCCGGCGCAGCAACCGCTGTATAGACGTGTCGATCGGTCGTCCCTCCCTCGAATACCCTAGCGGCAGTATCCCGCCGCCACCCCATAGGCGCAACTACTTTTTTGTCTGGAACGGATGTTCGTAAGTTTCGCCAGCGAAATAGTCATCTCGTTATACTGTCTGGATAGGGCGCGATGTAGCCGGGATGGCCCTGAGTAGCAGGGATGGGTGGTGACCCGATGAGCGTAGACGCGAGTCCGCGAGATACAGTGGTAGGAACCGGGGCGGGGAAGGGCGCGGCGACGGCGCCCGTGCTCTCGATCGTCAATCGTAAGGGCGGCGCCGGCAAGACGTCGGCCGTCCACAACATCGCCGGCGTGTGGGGGACGTGGGGCCTGCGCGTCCTGCTGGTGGACCTCGACACGGCGTTCAACCTGACCGAGGCCTGCGGCTACCCCGAGGAGGCGCGCGCCAGCGGCGGCGCCTGGCTCTCCAGCGGCGTGCTGGAACCCTGGGACATCCCCACGATGCCCAACTGCGCGCTGGCGCCGTCGGGGGCGCGCCTCGCCGCCGGCGTGGAGCGCATGGAGCGCCTCGCCATCGACCGTGAGCGCTACTTGTCCAAGGTGCTCGACCCGTTGCGCCACGCCTACGATGTCGTGCTGCTCGACACCAAGCCCGACCTCGACCTCTCGGTCACCAGCGCCCTGGCCGCGGCGACGCATGTGCTGGCGCCGACGCTCACGCTGCCCCAACCCATTTATGGCGTGGTACGCTCGCTCGGCCTCGTCGCCGACTTGCAGGAGGGGCTGCCTCACCTGGAGGTCATCGGCTTCCTGCCCATTGGCTACAACGGGCGAGGGCTGCGGCCGGCCGCGCTGGGCTCGCTGGTAGAGATGGCGCGAGAGTACGGCGTGACCTGCCTGCCGCCGATCCCGTTCACCGAGCACGCCGGCAAAGAGTCGCAGTCGCACGTCCCCGTGGCCCTGGCCTACCGCAACGCCCCGGTGGGCCAGTACTACCGCTACGCCGCCGCGCTGGTGGGGCACGCGCTGGGCCTGACCGTGCCCGTCGACTGGCTCGACCGCGGCCGCCAAATTCAGGAGCAGATGGTGCGGGAGGTGCTGGGCGATGAACAGCCTGACACGTAGCAGTAGGGCTTACGCATTGCCCGCGCTCCCGGGGTCACCCGCGCGACGATGTAGGGCTGTACGTAGCGTGGAGGCGCTAGGGGCATGAGCAACACGATAAAGTTCGGCAAGGCGGCCAAGAACCGCCTCAACCTCTCGGCGGTGCCGCGCGAGTCGGGCGCGGTCGACCGCCTGCTCGACAACAGCCGCCAGGTGGTGCGGCTCGACCTGATCGACGATAATCCGCGCAACCCGCGCGTCGAGCAGGACACCGATGAGCTGCGCGAGCTCGCCGAGAGTATCGCCGAGCATGGGCTGCTGCAGGCGCCGGTGGTGCGCCGCAGCCCCGCGGACCCCGACCGCTATATGGTCGTCATGGGCGCGCGCCGCGTCGCCGCGCACCGGCTGCTGGGCCGCGACGAAGTCGAGGTGATCGTGCGGCGCTTCGACGACCAGCAGGCGTTTCTGGTCTCGTGCGTGGAGAACTTGCAGCGCGTGCAACTCTCGCCGCGCGAGGAGATGGACCTGATCGGGGTGCTCGCCGACGAGCTGGGCAGCGGTGACGCCGTGGCGCGCGCGCTGGGCAAGAGCAAAGCGTGGGTCTCCAAGCGCCGCCGCATCGTCGGCTCGCCCGCCTTTGCCGCCGCCGTCGAACGCGGTGAGATCGCCGTCGAGCACGCCTACGACGTGCTGGCCGGCGCCAAGAGCGAAGAGGACGCCGTGGCGCAATTGGAGCGCGTGCGCGGCGCCGGTGAAACGCGCGCCCAGACGCGCACGGCCAAGCGGAGCGGGCGGGCGGCTTCCAACGGCGCCGCTAGCGCGCCGGCAGCGGATGCCCTCGACACGGCGCGGGCAAGTGTGGACGCCCCCACTACGTTGTCTGATATAGCCGTCGACGCGCCAACGCCCGTGGAACCAGGCGACGTCGACCGCCTCGACGAGTTGATCGACCCGCGCACGCTATCCATCGCGCGCCTTATCCGCAAGGGTGCGAAGGTCCCGCGGGCGATCGTACTGGAGGCGTTGCATACCGACCTGCAGGCCACGGAGTGATGGCTGTCGCGTCTTTAACACAGCGATAACATTCCCTTAACAATCGCGGGTTATAGTGGGGAGAGTAACCCGATAGCGGTGGGCGTTCGCGTGGAACGCGTCCTGCTGGTGTGGTCGTGAACGGCGCCTCCGCCCCAATGTCGTGACGTATCCATGACCTGCCCCGATGTCTACCGTAGCCGCGGGTGGCGCATGGCCGGCGGCGCGGACAAGGGGGGGAGAGTAGCGTATCGTTCGCGTTTCCGGGCGATGGCATAGCTGGAGCGACAGCTCTATGACCGACCACGATGACGCACGTATCCTGACGATCAACACCGGCTCGTCTAGCCTTAAAATCGCCCTGTACCATGTCTCTCATCGAGACGAGGGCACGACCGAAGAGCTCGAACTTCAGGCCGGAGCCGCGCGTATTGGCGCCCCTGACAGCCGCCTCCACGTCGAAGACGCGGACGGCCATTCCCTGTTCGCCCACCAGGGCGCGTTGTCCGACCACGCGGCCGCGCTGGGGGCGTTCCTCGACTGGCTGCGCGGACGCGGCGACGCGTCGCGGCCGGACGCTGCCGGCCACCGCGTCGTCTTCGGCGGCAGCCGCTATCGCGAACCACAGCTGGTCTCCGACGAGGTGGTCGCGGCGCTGCGCGACCTGGTCCCGATCGACCCCGACCACCTGCCGCAGGCCCTCGACGCCATTGAGGCGACGCGCCGGGCCTATCCCGCGATCCCCGAGGCGGCCTGCTTCGACACGGCGTTCCACCGCCATATGCCACGCATGGCGCGGCAATACGCGCTCCCGCGCGAGATCGAAGACGCCGGCGTGGCTCGCTACGGCTTCCATGGCCTGTCGTATGAGTACGTCGTGGGCGAACTGCGCGCGCTCGACCCGGCCGCGGCCGCCGGACGCGTTGTGGTCGCGCACCTCGGCAATGGGGCCAGCATGGCCGCCGTGTGCGGCGGCGTGGGCATTGACACCACGATGGGCTTCACGCCCACGGGGGGACTGGTGATGGGCACGCGCTCGGGCGACCTCGACCCCGGCGTCATGCTCTATCTGCTCCAGGAGCGGGACATGGACGCCGCCGCCCTCAGTACGCTCGTCAATAAAAGGGCCGGTATGCTGGGCGTCTCCGGCGCCAGCAGTGACATGCAGGACCTGCTCGACCGGGAAGCGGGCGATGAGCGCGCGGCCGAGGCGGTCGCGCTGTTCTGCTATAGCGCCAAGAAATACCTCGGCGCGCTCGTCGCCGCGCTGGGCGGGCTCGACGCGCTCGTGTTCACGGGCGGGATCGGCGAGCACGCCGCGCCCGTACGCGAACGCGTCTGCGCCGGGTTGGGCTTCCTCGGCATCGACATCGACCCCGCGCGCAACGGGGCAAACGCCCCGGTCATCTCGCGTGACGGCGCGCCCGTGCCGGTCCGCGTCATCAAGACGAATGAAGACCTGATGATCGCTCGGCACACCTATAGCCTGATGTCGCAAGGCCAGCGGGGCTCGTGACATGTCGGGGGACTTGGGCCAGCCCGCAATACCTGCGACTGAAGTCGCATGGCAAACAACGGCGACTAAAGTCGCACGAGCGTTACGCCTGGAGACACTTCAGTGTCCGTGGTTTGCCATGCGACTTCAGTCGCAGGCCGCGCCGCGAATTGTGTTAGAGACAGCTTAAGGAGCATCGCATGTACACGTTCGACGTCGACATCTCCAGCGAGGTCGCGGCCCCCACAGACGGTAAAGCGCCACCAGCCCCTACGCGGCAGCGGGTCGAGGGGCCGCTCTCGGACGAGTTGCTCGCCCGGATGCAGCGCTATTGGCAGGCCGCCAACTACCTCACCGTCGGCCAGATCTACCTGCAGGCCAACCCGCTGCTGCGCGAGCCCTTGCGCCCCGAGCACATCAAGCCGCGCCTGCTCGGCCACTGGGGCGCCTCGCCGGGCCTCTCGCTGATCTACGTCCACCTCAACCGCCTGATCAAGGAGCATGACCTCGACGCGATCTACCTGGCCGGCCCCGGCCACGGCGGCCCCGCCATCCTGTCCAACGTCTACCTCGAAGGGACATATTCCGAGATCTATCCCAGGGTCTCGCGCGACGTGGAGGGCATGCGGCGCCTATTCCGCCAGTTCTCCACGCCCGGCGGCGTGCCCAGCCACGTCAGCGTCACCACGCCCGGCTCCATCCACGAGGGCGGCGAGCTTGGCTACGTCCTGGCGCACGCCTTCGGCGCGGCTTTCGACAACCCCGACCTGATCGCTGTCGCGGTCGTCGGCGACGGCGAGGCCGAGACGGGGCCGCTGGAGGGCTCATGGAAGTGCATCAGCTTCCTCAACCCCGTCCACGACGGCGCCGTGCTACCCATCCTGCACCTCAATGGCTACAAGATCAGCGGCCCGACTGTGCTGGGGCGCTCCAGCGACGACGACCTCCGCGCGCTGCTGGGCGGCCACGGCTACGACGTCCACTTCGTCGAGGTCGCCGACCCCGACCCCGACGAGCCGGGCGCCATGGCGGCGGCGCACCAGGCGTTCGCCGCCACGCTCGACATCTGCTACGAGAAGATCCGCGCTATCCAGCAACAGGCGCGCGCCGAGGGCGTCACGGAGCGCCCGCACTGGCCGGCCATCGTGCTGCGTTCGCCCAAGGGCTGGACGGGGCCAAAGGTGGTGGACGGCGCGCCCGTCGCGGGCACTTTCCGCGCGCACCAGGTGCCGCTCGAAGGGGTCAAGACGAACCCGGACCACCTGGCCCAACTCGAGCGCTGGATGCGTTCCTACGGACCGGAGGACCTGTTCGACGCTACCGGGGCGCTCGTGCCCGAACTAGCAGAGTTAGCGCCGCGCGGCGACCGGCGTCTGGGCGCCAACCCGCACGCCAACGGTGGCAAGCTCCTGGTCGACCTCGACCTGCCCGACTTCCACGCCTACGCCGTGGACGTGCCGCGCCCGGCCGCTACGCTGCGCGAGTCGACGCGCCAACTCGGCCTGATGCTGCGCGACACCTACGTCAAGAACCCGCACAGCTTCCGGCTGACCTGCCCCGACGAGACCAACTCCAACCGCCTCGGCGCCGTCTTCGAGGCCACGGACCGCTGCTTCGTCGGCCCGACGATCAGCATCGACGACCACGTTTCGCCGGACGGCCGCGTGATGGAGGTTTTGAGCGAGCACCTCTGTGAGGGCTGGATCGAAGGGTATACGCTCACGGGGCGGCATGGCCTCTACGCCAGCTACGAGGCGTTCGCCATGATCTCATCCTCGATGACGGTGCAGCACACCAAGTGGCTCGAGGAGTCGCTCAAGCTACCGTGGCGCGAGCCGATCGCCTCGCTCAATATCCTGCTCAGTTCGACGTGCTGGCGCAACGACCACAATGGCTTCAGCCACCAGGGGCCGGGCCTGATCGACGTGATGCTCTCCAAGCGCGGCCAGGTCTCGCGCATGTATTTCCCGCCCGACGCGAACTGCCTGCTCGCCGTGGCCGACCACTGCCTGCGCAGCCGCAACTACGTCAACCTGATCGTGCAGGACAAGCAGCCGCAGCTGCAATACCTGTCACTGGATGACGCCGTCGCCCACGTCGCGCGCGGCGCGTCGATCTGGCACTGGGCCAGCAACGACACCGACCGCGAACCGGACGTGGTGCTGGCGTGCTGCGGGGACATCCCGACCTTGGAGACGGTGGCGGCGGCCGATTGGCTGCGCCACAACATCCCGGAGCTCAAGGTGCGCGTGGTCAACGTCGTCGACATCATGAGCCTGTTCCCGCCGGAGCAGCACCCGCACGGCATGGACGAGTCCGCGTTCGTCAACCTGTTCACGGCCGACAAGCCGGTTATCTTCGCCTGGCACGGCTACCAGCGCGCGCTGCACGAGGTCGTACACGGGCGCGCCAACGCCGAGCGCTTCCATGTGCGCGGCTTCAACGAGCAGGGCACCACGACCACGCCATTCGACATGGTCGTGCTCAACGGCATGAGCCGCTACCACCTGGCCATCGAGGCCGTCAAGCGCGCCACGCGGCCGGGCATGCCGATCCCACAGGCCGAGCTGCACTTGCTCATCGCCAAAGCCGTCGAATACTCGAAAGAGCATCTGGAGGACGAGCCCGCGATCCGCGACTGGACCTGGACCGCGTAATTCCACCCCTTCACCACGGAGACACGGAGGTTTTTGAGAGCATCATGTCGTCGCGCCTCAGTGCATAAGGACATAGCGGAGATGGTTCACCCTTTTTTCTCTCCGTGCCTCCGTGTCCCCATGGTGAATACTCGGGGTAGCCACCGTCTCATTTGCCGAGGTCGAGCACACGCCCGACCTCGAACGCCACCTCGTGGTGCGAGCGGCGCACCTCGTTCGACGTAATGAGCATGCCGATCAAAAAGGCGCCCATGCCGAGCAAGAACACGACGAGGGCGGCGAAGGCGACGTAGCCGGAGTTCGTCATGGTCGCGACGGCGATGACCAGCATGCTCGCGACGAAGATGACTATAGCGTCGTACACAAATAGCAGGGCGTTGCGGACCAACTGGTGGCGGTGTAGCAGCAAGGGCAGTTGCGTGTCGATCTCGCGCAGCCGCTCCGCCGTAAACTCGTCGGCCCCGGCCAGGGCGCTGTCCAGGCTCTTGCCGGTCGAGCGCAGCAGGTCGAGGCGTTCCTTGTCCATAGCGCGCATACGGGCGCTGATCGACTCGTAGCGCGTGAGCAGGCCGCCCAGGAGGATGGCGCAGCCCGAGATCATCACCACTGGAGCCAAGATGAAGCTGATGGTGCGCGTGACTGTGTCGATTTTCATTAGTGATTAGTGATTAGTCGAAAGTCGAAAGTAAACGTTGATCGGCGTCCGGGTATTTCGGAGTGGCACAAACCGTACCGGCTATACTGCACCGTCGTAGCCAGTGAAGGGGTCTCCTCTCCGCAAACGACTGACGACTACCGGCTGACGACTTTCGACTTTCGACTGCTCCGCGAGATCGACGCCCGCGACGACGCCCAGGTCCTCGCCGAACAGGCGCGTGGCGAGCGCGCGGAAGTCGGCCGGGGAGCCTGTCGTGTATAGCGTATGCGTCGCGTCAATGTCCGGTTCCACCGGTTCCGCAGGCGCGTAGAGCCCCAGGTAGTCGAGCAGGGCGGCGGCCTCGGCGGCGGTGGTGTGCGCCGAGTCGACGACGGCGAGGCGTCCGTCCACCACCGCTTCGATAGCCGGGCGCAGCAGCGGGTAGTGCGTGCAGCCCAGGATCAGGGTGTCGACGCCGCCCGCCGCGAGCGGCGCCAGGTAGTCACGGATCGCGCGCGCGACGCGCGGCCCTGCGGTCTCGCCGGCCTCAACCATTGGCACGAAGAGCGGGCACGCCTGCGCCAGAACAAGCGCGTCGGGGGCCAGGGCGTGGACGGCGCGCGTGTAGGCCCCGCTGTCCACGGTGCCCTGTGTAGCAAAGACGCCGATGCGCCCGTTGCGGCTCGCCGCCACCGCCGCGTGCGCGCCCGGCTTGATGACGCCGATCACCGGGACATCGTAGGCTCCGGCGAAGAGTTCGGGGGCGGCGGCGCTGGCCGTGTTGCAGGCCACGACGAGCGCCTTGACGTCGTGGCGCGCCAGCAGGAAGCGCGCGATCTCATGCGCGAAGAGGCGCACCTCGTCCTGCGAGCGCGGCCCGTAGGGTAGGCGCGCGACATCGCCGAGGTAGACCATGCGCTCGGCCGGGAGGGCGCGGCGCAACTCACGCAGCACGGTGAGCCCGCCGAAGCCCGAATCGAAGACGCCGATGGCGCGCGCGTCGCTCACGCGCCGCGTCCCTGCCGCCCCGCGCGCTCTTGACGGTAGCCCGCCGCCGCGTCGACAAAGGCGCGGAACAGCGCGGCCTGGTCCACGCGCGCGCGGTACAGTTCCTCGGGGTGCCACTGCACAGCCACCACGAAGGGTGAGCCGGGGCGCTCGATCGCCTCGACAACGCCGTCCGGCGCCACGGCTACGGCCTTGAACGCGGGCGGCAGCGTACAGATGGCCTGGTGGTGCATCGAGTTGACGGGGACATCTTCGCGGCCCACGGCCTGCGCGAGCCGCGAGTCCGGCACGACGCGCACGGTATGCCCCGTGTAGTCGCGCGGGTGCAGGTAGTCGGGGTGGGCGATGTCGCCGCCGACCGCGTCGGCGACGTGCTGGTGGAGTGTGCCGCCGGCGACGACGGTCAGCATCTGCTGGCCGCGGCAGATACCCAGGATAGGCAGCCCGTCGTCGAGGGCGCGCCGGGCCAGGTAGGCCTCGGCGTACTCCATGCGGTCGTCGCCCTCGTCGGTGAGGGCATGGCGCTCCTGGCCGTAGCGCGCGGGCGTGACGTCGGGGCCGCCGGTGAGCAGCAGTCCATCGAGCGCGGCGTAGATAGAGGCGAGCACGTCGTCGTCGGGGATCGAGGGGATCATCACCGGCGCGCCGCCGGCCGCGGCGATGGCATAGGCGTAGGACTCGTTGTTGGCGAAGCGCGGGACGGTGGACCCGGCCGGCTCCGTGGTGATCAGACCGCTACGCGACGGGTAGCCAATCAAGGGTCGTGTCGTCGTATTCATAATATCTTCAGTGTCCTGCCCACGCCGCGCCCTGTCAAGCGCGTGGCCTCATCCAAATCAAATAATCAAATAGCGCCCGGTCTTGAAAACCGCGCGCATCCCTGTTATGGTACACGTCAGCGCAGGCGAGGCCCGCGCCGTGGATGCAGAGAACCGCAGCCCAAGACAGGGAGCGCCGCGACCGGGACTCAGAGTCTTGTTAGCTCCACCCCCCTCCCGCTGACGCCTACCTGTATATGGTTACCCCGGCTGCGGGGAGCGCCTGAGCTTGGGCGGACTGTCGGGATGCACCCGTGCCTGCCACGGCGCGGGTCCTTTGCGGGAGGCGGTCTGGGGCGGCGCCCACGCCTGCGGACGCGCCCGCTCCTGGCCCGTCGCCGGATCGTGCAGTCGTGGACGAGTCCTGCCACCCGACGGTGTACGGCCCCACCAGACAAGAATCCAGCCCCTCTCGTCGCCGCCTGGCGGGTTCTCCCCGTGAGCGGTGGCATGGACCATGCAGCCCCATGATCGACAGGAGGAGGCGGATATGTTCATACGCAAGGATGGGGACGCGCTGGTCATCGTACGGCAGACGGACCATATGGCTCAGGTCGCGCGCATCGCCGAACGGTGGGGTAACGAGCGCTTCCCCGCGCCCGAACACCGCGAGGAGACGATCCGCGCCGCTGGGCTGCACGACAACGGGTGGCGCCTGTGGGAGGACCACCCGACGCTGGTCCCCGAAACGGGTTGCCCGCGCAACCTCAGCGAGATCGAGCCGTCCGTCCACGCGGCGTTCTATCGCGCCGGCGTCGACGCCGCCGTCGCGGTCGACCCCTACACCGGCTTGCTCGTCAGCCTGCACGCTGCCGTGCTCTCCGCCGGCGTCGACGGCTGGGATCTCGCGACCCTGACGCCCCCCGAGCGCTCCGACCTTGGTGAGGTCGAGCGCGCCTTTATCGCGGAGCAGGCGGCGCTGCAGCGGCGTCTGCGCGTCGAATTGGCCGAGAGCCCGCGCTATGGTCCCGCGGTCGAGCCGCGCCGCCTCTGGCCGGCCTACCTGCGCCTGCGCGTCTGGGACCGCCTCTCGCTCTACTTTGTCTTTTTTGGCCTGGGCGAACACGCCATCGACCACGCGCCGAGCGTCGACGGCGAAACGACCATCACGCTGCGGCAGGTCGGCCCGCGCGAGGCGACGGCCGACCCCTGGCCGTTCGACCGCCCCGTCGTCGCCTGCCCGGTTGTCGTCGCGCGCGTACCGGATCGCCGCTACGCCGGTGGCGAGGAGTTCCTGCGCGCGTTGGTGGACGTCCCGCACGACATCCGGGACTATACCCTGCGCCGTCCCTGAGGCGTCGTCATCGCGCTCGCCGTGAGCAGATAGGGCAGCGCGGCACGCCCAGGAGGGCATAGCCGACCAAGGTCGCGCCGGCCACGATAGGGGGCGCGGCGGCATGGGATGTGCTACAGGCAGGACGGGCAGGCATACCGCGTGGCGCGGTAGAGGTTGTAAGGGTTGATGGGGAGTAATCGATATGACCGGTGATACACCCAAGACATCGCTCGTCCTGGATCTCGACACGGGCATCGACGACGCCCTCGCGCTCATCCTGGCCGCCCGGTCGCCCGCCGCCGAGCTGGTGGCGATCGGCACGGTGGCCGGCAACATCGGGGTGGAGCAGACGACGACCAATACGCTCACGGTGCTCGATGTCCTGAACGTCGACGCCCCCGTCGCG
>JAABUZ0100002406.1_pt1 | contig 31141 bp, 27 predicted proteins | sample 5562091 | NCBI WGS metagenome assembly JAABUZ01 (sample SAMN12813069, study PRJNA571459) | rock metagenome | isolation source: Antarctica rocks | place: Antarctica: Victoria Land, Linnaeus Terrace sud | collected 2015-12-21
TGAGAGTCGCAAAGGAACTGGTGATACTCGTCGGCAGCGCAGGCATGCGGCATCCTCCCACGGTCATGAACCACAACAGGCTGCCATCCTACGCCATCCCCTCCTCTTTATGCGATTGCCCTGCCGCAACCGGGCCTCGGCTTGACGACGCTCCTCTATGCGCTCCCGGCATGCCTCGCCTGCCGCGCATACTGGCTCAGTCCGGCGATCTGCGCGGCGTTCGTGACCGTGCGGAAACAAGACGCCGCGCTCTATAGCCTCGGTTTTGTCGGCACGTTGATTCTCGCTCTCGTATGCGCCGCGTGGCTCCGTTAAGTCGCCTTGCGGGATTCCCACGTCTCCGGTACACTGCCTGCGGTTCGGCGCGTTCGTCTAGTGGCCTAGGACGCCGCCCTTTCAAGGCGGAGATCAGGGGTTCGAATCCCCTACGCGCTACCAATTCCCCCTCCGATAAAAGCGGTACAACGGGATGCGCGTGCTGATCGGGATTCCTTCTTGCCATGCCTCGATTCTCCCTATGCGGACAAATGTGTATATTGAGCAGACCGGGCGTTCTTCGATTATGCGTAGCGTAGGGGGTGCGTGATGCGGGTTGAAGGCGCATTCTTCGCGGAGAAGGTGACGGAGCGGCCTGACGGCCGACTCGATGTGGAGGGGTTTGGCCCGTTCACAATCAGCGTCGCGGAATTGCCGTTCCGGCTCTCCCAGTACGTCGTTCCCATTCTGCTCTTCTTCACACCGCAGGACAAGGATCGCCGCATCGCCCTGGACTTCACGCTCCTGGGGCCTGCCAATACCTCGCTGATGAAGGAGCAGATCATGATTGACTCGCCGTATCCGCAACATCGCGCGATCATCGCTGTAACACTCAACGACGTGCTACTGGCGGAAGTTGGCGTCTACCGCATCCGCTTCGAGGTCGGCACCCAGAAGTACGATGGCCCTCCTTCGAGGTGGCGATGCTGACCGACGCATCCGCCCAAAGCGGCACATGAGCATTGCGGCGATCATGAGCAAAAGGCCGCATGCGACATTGATGGATTCTGGCGTTCTATCACCACTCTCGGCGGAGACGATTATCTTTCTGGGGCGACCCGCTTTCTCACACGATACTACCGGTGTCGGAGAGCATGCAGGCTGAAGCCGATACGACCCCGATATGTCAGGTGATAGTGAGGCTTGTCGGCGCGTCAGATTCATCACGCCATTCCGGCGCGCGGCGGGTGAGGAGTCCGCCGCGTCCATCGGACGTCAGCCAGATCACTTCGCCGTCAATCCAACTGCGCTGCCCATCCGGCAATGTGAGGGGCGCACGCAGATAATCGCCAACGGCAACGCGGTCCGTATGGCCCGCGACAATGGTAAATCCGATCCCCTGCGAACTCACATCGTGAACCCAGAACTCGGCGAGACCACGCCACTGCCGAACCGCGCTGTGGACGACGGCAGTGCATGGTCCTAACCGATACGGCGTGCGCGGATAGCGCCGGAGCGGCCGCTGGGTCATCGAAAGCGGCGCTGCGTCAACCACGAGAGACTCCGCTGTCCCTGAACGCACGCGCAAGACAAAAATGCATGACGATCCTCCGACGATCGTGAGCAGACGCACCTCGGGTGGCAACTCCGGTGCCATGACCCCATCAACTGGATAGACACGAAGACGCAAAGGACTTGCATTATTGTTCGCATCAAGGGGTTGATCGAGTTCCGCAGCTACTAAAACGGCCCGCTCCCCATCCGTGTAATCGAGTATACAGGCGTGACTTGCCAAGTTTCGCCACCATGCTTCCGATACTGCGTCGCTTCTTGTCACCGATAGACTCTTTTCGTTGCACCATCCCAGTACCTGATAACGCGTTCCAAAGAACCCTACTCTACATCTCTAAACGACGAGATTGATCAGACGTGACGGCCTCATGTATGATTGATCGTAATGCAATATTTATCTCTAGAACACAAATCATCGCTGACATCGTAGGCAAGATAGCAGACGGATCGTTCCGGTACAAGAGAAATATCTGGTACGCTGCGTTAGAACGAGGAATGGATCGCGTCGCCCGAAGCGAAGGGGAGAAAGAATGTCGATGACTGATCGTGATGCCGATGCCCTGCGCCTCGTTGCCGTGATCCGCGCCGAGCGACCGGAGGATGCACTCTTTGCTGCGCGCGCGATGGCTGCGGCGGGTGTCCGGGGGATCGAGATTACCTTTACGGTGCCGAACGCCGCCGAGAGCATCCGTGAGGCAATCGGCATGCTCCCGCCGGACATCATGGTTGGCGCAGGGACGGTACTCACCGAATCGCAGGCATTCGATGCATTGCGCGCGGGGGCGCGATTCCTCGTTTCGCCGATCTACGATCCTGCGCTGGTCGGTATTGGCCACGAACATGGCGCGCTCGTCGCCATCGGCGGATTGACGCCCACAGAGATCGTTGCCGCCGCCCGCGCCGGAGCGGACTATGTGAAAGTCTTTCCCGGTGAATCGCTCGGTGGCCCGACGTATATCAAGCATCTGCGCGGGCCATTGCCGGACATTCCGCTGATGGTGACGGGCGGCGTGACACGCGAAAACGCTGCTGCCTATCTCATAGCTGGCGCGCAGTCGGTCGGCCTCGGCGGCGACCTCCTGCCGAAGGCGATGATTCGCGATCGGGATTTCGACGGCCTCGTCGCGCATGCGCGGAGCGTCGTTACGGCCGTGCTCGGCAACGAACGAGGATCGTGATCGTGGGTGATGATGGCGGCGCCGCGAATGCCACGGATCGGCTCCGCGCGACGAAAATCGTCGCTACCCTCGGCCCCGCGACGCGCAGTGAGGAGGCGCTGACGGCGCTCCTTCGCGCGGGCGTGGATGTCGTGCGGTTGAACTTCTCGCATGGCACGCACGAGGAGCACGCGGCGGCGTACACCATGGTGCGCACCATCGCGAAGACGCTCGGCAGACCCATCGCGGTGATGCAGGACCTGCAAGGGCCAAAGATTCGCACGGGGACACTCGACGGTGGCGGGCCGGTAACGCTCCGCGACGGCGCGACTTTCCGCATCACGACAGAGGATATTGAAGGCGCTGCCGACCGCGTCAGCACGACCTACCAACAACTGCCGACGGATGTGCAGGCCGGTGAGCAGATTCTGCTCGATGATGGCCGACTCGAACTGCGCGTCACGGCGGTCGAGGGCGCGGATGTCGTGACAACCGTCGTGCATGGTGGCGCGTTGGGTGAACACAAGGGGATCAATCTGCCCGGCGTGAAGGTTTCCGTGCCCGCGCTGACCGAGAAGGACCTGGCCGATCTCGCCTTCGGCGTCGCGCTCGGCGTGGATTACGTCGCGCTCTCATTCGTCCGCACGCCGCACGATCTGCGCCTCGCCCGCGCCGCGCTCAAACGCCTCAATAGCACGACGCTTCTGATCGCGAAGATCGAAAAGCCCGAAGCGCTCGATGATCTACCGGGGGTGATTGATGCATCGGACGGCGTGATGGTCGCACGGGGCGATCTCGGCGTCGAATTGTCGCCGGAGCGCGTGCCGTCCGCGCAGAAGCGGATCATTCGTCTCGCCAACGCGCGCGGCAAGGTCGTCATCACGGCGACGCAAATGCTGGAATCCATGACAACGAACCCCGAGCCAACGCGCGCCGAGGCATCGGACGTTTTCAACGCGATTCTCGACGGCACGGATGCCGTCATGCTCTCTGGGGAAACGGCGGTCGGTGCGTACCCCGTCCAGACGGTACAGATGATGGAGCGCATCGCGGCTCAGGCGGAAATCGCGCTCCCCGACTGGCAGAATCACGGTGTGCGCAGCAGACAGACGGCGTCACGCGCAATCGCCGATGCGGCGGTGCGCCTCGCGTGCGATGTGCATGCCCGCGCGCTTGTTGTCATCACACGCACGGGCTACACCGCGCGGCTCGTCTCCTCGCTGCGGCCACCGATGCCGATCCTCGTTCTCACCGAGGAGATCGCCGTGTATCATCACCTCGCACTCTGGTGGGGGCTTCATGTGCTGCACGGTCGTTTCGCGCGCACGGCAGACGCGACGATTGCCGCGTTCGAGCACACCCTGATCGCCGATGGACATGTCCGTGAGAAGGATGTGATTGTCATCGTCGGCTCGTCGGCGCGAATCACAGACGCGCGGACGAACGTCATCAAATTGCACATGGTGGGGCGTCAAAAAGAGAAAAAGGAGTAAAGCTATGCCGCGCGATTTACCGGTTGGGAACGGCTCATTGCTCGTCAATTTCGATGAAACCGGGACACTACGCGATGTCTATTTCCCACATGTCGGCCAGGAGAACCATACGGACGGGCGGCTCAACCGCTTTGGCGTCTGGGTCGCCAACGCGGATGGCTCGGACGCACGCTTCGCATGGCTCAACGACGACGGCTGGCAGCGCTCGCTCCGCTATCGGCTCGAAACGCTCGTCACCAATGTGCGCGCGCAACACGACGGACTCGGCATCTGCCTCCATATGGAAGACATTGTAGATTTCAACCGCAATGTCTATATCAAAAAGGTCGTTGCCGACAATCTCCGGGGTCGCGACGTCACCGTCCGTTTCTTTTTCCATTTTGACGCGCACCTCTGGGGCAACAATATCGGCGATACCGGCTACTACGATCCGCGCTCCGGCGGGCTTGTCTTCTACAAGGCGCGGCGCTACTTCCTGCTGAACACGCACGCGGCCGATCAGGCTGGCTTGCGCCAGTGGGCGGTAGGTGAAAAGGAGATCCACGGTAAGGAGGGGACCTGGCGGGACGCCGAGGACGGGAAACTGAGCGGCAACCCGGTCGCGCAAGGTTCGATTGACGGCATCGGCGGCGCTGAAATCACCATACCGGCGGGCGAGAGCCGCGTGCATTATTGGTGGCTCGCGGCGGGTGAGACGATTGGTGTCGTCGGCAACCTCGATCTGCGCATGCGCGAACGTGGCCCGGAAACGTATCTGCGGCGCACGCACGATTACTGGCAACTCTGGCTCCGCAAGGAACCGCGCACCTTCGCGGACCTCCACGAAGGTGCGCGACACTGCTTCAACCGCAGCCTCCTCGTCCTGCGCACCAACATAGACAACGGCGGCGCGATCATCGCCGCCAGCGATGCGGACATCCTCCGGTTCGGCCGGGACACCTACACCTATATGTGGCCCCGCGATGGCGCATTAGTCGTGACCGCGCTGATTCGCGCCGGCTATCCCGACATCGCGATGCGGTTTTTCGACTTCGTCGGCAAACTGATTCCGCGTGACGGCTACCTCCTGCACAAGTACAACCCGGACGGCTCGATGGGTTCGACCTGGCATCCCTTCGTCGCCCCAGATGGTACGCCACAACTGCCTATCCAGGAGGACGAAACGGCGCTCGTGATTAGCGCCTTGTGGGAGCATTTCCGGCATTATCGGGAGGTCGAATCCGTCTCACCACTCTACCGCCCGCTGGTGCGCGCCGCCGCTGACTTCATGACGCGCTTTCGGGAGCCGCACACGGGGCTGCCCGCACCATCGTACGACCTCTGGGAGGAGCGGCACGGCATCATGGCCTGGACGGTCGCGGCGGTCTGGTCCGGCTTGCGCGCGGCGGCGAACTTCGCCGAGGCCTTCGGACAGGACCAACTGGCGGCGGATTGGCGGCGGGCGGCTCAAGAAATCCATGATGCAACATCCAGGCACTTGTTCGATCCATTGCTCGGTCGTTTCGTCCGGCTGGTCAATGTTGCCAAAGACGGCACAGTGACGCCGGACGAGACGCTCGACGCCAGCATGATGGGCCTCGTCGTCTTCGGCATGTTCTCGGCACACGATCCGCGCATCACGGCGACGATGGAGGCGGTACAGCAAGCGCTGGAGGTCAAGACACCGGTCGGCGGCGTTGCGCGGTATCAGAACGACTATTACCAGCAGGTCTCGCAGGACATTGCCGCCTGCCCCGGTAACCCGTGGTTCATCTGCACACTATGGATCGCCGATTACTATATCGCCATCGCGCGCACGGTTGATGACCTCGCACGGGCGGCGACGTACATCAAGTGGGTAACCGACCACACACTGGAGAGCGGCATCCTTGCCGAACAGGTACACCCCTACACCGGCGCACCCCTCTCCGTCTCGCCGCTCACCTGGAGCCATGCCGCGCTTGTCACGACGATCCAGTCCTACGTTGCGAAATGGACGATGCTGACGTCCGATCTGCCCGCCCAGCACGGCGCGCCGCAATCCGCGCCATCGGCGGAACCGATGCGCGCCTCCGTCCGCCCAATGGACGTACCCGCCACCGAGACGCCGAAGCCACTCGTCGCCGACCGATCCGCCCCCGATTGAGCGCACTCTATTGGTATAATAGACCAGAATATCCAGATATTCTGGTCTATTATACCTTATCTGAGGGTGAATTTTCCGCGCTAGACACGCGTGCGACGCACGGCAATCCCAACACCCAGTGACAGAAAGCCCATCACGCCCAAGATGAGCAGACCGGGGATCCGGTTGTCGGTGTGTACCGCGCCAGTTACCGGAAGAACGGAGCCTGCACCGTCGGCTGTTCCACCAGAGGCGGCCTGCGAGAAGTCGAACGCATTGGTGAGGTCATTTACCTGCGCGTCCCTGCTGCCGAGCGGGGCAAGGCCCCAGCGGTTCTCAATCGTCTTCAGGATCGAGGTCGTATCATACTGCGTGTGGTCAACGAAGCCTTGTTTCGCGAAGGGCGAGATGACAATCATCGGTACGCGCGTGCCGGGGCCCCATTTGTCGCCCTTCGGCGGCGCGACATGATCCCATCGCCCGCCATTCTCATCGTAGGTGATGATGATCGCGGTGTCTTTCCAGTACTGGCTCTGTTGCACGGCGGCTACGAGGTCGGCGACGTGTTGCTGCCCTTGCACCAAGCTCGCGTATCCGGGATGCTCATTATCCGGGCCGAGCGGTTTGATGAATGAGACGGCGGGCAATGTGTTCGCGGTCAGCGCCCTGGTGAATTCCGCCTCGTCCTTCAGGTGTTGCGCCTTTGCCGGTGTGCCGTCTGCATAGTTCGCAAAGTAGGTGAACGGCTGGTGGTGATATTGGAAGAGCGCATCGGGCTTGCCGGCGAGCGCGTCATTCCAGCCGCCGGAGTACCATGCCCAATCGAGATTCTTCGCGCTCAAGCGGTCGCCGATCGTTGGCATCGTTTGGTTTGGGACGAGTGTCGCCGCATCCTTCACGGATGCGGGGTGCGGCGTGTTGACCGTGAACGACGTATTGATCGAATAACCGTCCGGCGTGACAGAGCCGTCCTTTGTCACGACGCCTTTGGCGTCCACCTGCGCCTTCATCGCATCAGGGGCGTTCGGGAACTGTGGCGTGCAGGCGCAGATCAGCCAGAAATGGTTGAGGTACGAACCGCCGAAGGCGGCATGGAAGGTGTTGTCCGCCATAGTATACTGCTGCGCCAGTTTGCCTTCCGGCATGTTCGTGGCATCATAATAACTCATCGCGAGGCCCGCCGCATCGCTGACGGCGACATACTTGTCCATCTTGCCGCCGTTAATCTGATCCTGCTCCTGGTAGTAGCGGTGGACGAGATCGCCGGTCTTATCGTTCGGCTTTACAAACTGCGCGGCATCGAACGGCTGCACGGGCATGTTCGCCGGGAATCGCGAATCCGCGACCGGCGGCTTCTGGCTCGTATCTACCGGCTGCGGTAACATCGCATATGGTGTGCCATTCTTGTCTACCTGCGTGACGGTCGCGCCGGCATTGGCGGATCCATTCGCGCCGGGAAACTTCCCGTACAAGCCGTCGAAACTCCAGTTCTCCTGATAGATGACGACGACATGATTGATATTCTGGAGCGATCCAACTGCGCCGACTGGCAACGGGACCGCCATCACGACCATCGCAAGCAGAATCGGCAGGATCAACAAACCGCGTACCTGTCGCATCATTGCTCCCCTTCTCTCCGATAACATTATTGACAACGGCTTTCCCGCATGGAACAGCATGCCAATGACCTGTGATGAGAGGGTAATCGAGAGATAAACAATTGGAAAGGGAATCCGCGTGGGAAACAACGAGGAGCGCCTGCACCGCGTTGACAATGCAGGCGCTCCTCATCGAACAAGGGTGTTTAGCCGAGCGCTTGCCCCAGTGCGGCAACGGCTTGATCCACTTGCTCCGCTGTCAGGATCAATGGCGGCAGGAAGCGAATAATCAGCCCGCCCGCCGGGAGCGCGAGGACGCCGCCCTCCTGCAATCGCCGCAGTACGGGCGTCACTTTCGTCTTCAACTCAACGCCAATCATCAGCCCGCGCCCGCGTACATCGCGGATCATCGGGTGCTCGAGTGCGCGCAGTCCGGCAACGAAATGCTCGCCGATCGCTGTGCTCTGCTCCAGCAACCCATCGGCAATGATCGTTGTCAATGTGGCATGCGCCGCCGCGCAGACGAGCGGATTACCGCCGAAGGTATTGCCGTGCGTGCCCGGAGGCACTTGCTTCGCAACCGCCTCGGTCATTAAGGTCAATCCCATCGGGAGGCCGTTCGCGACCGCCTTCGAGACGGCGATGATGTCCGGCATCACACCTTCTGCGGTCGCGCGGAAGATCGCACCCGTGCGAAAGGCTGTCTGCACTTCATCGAGAATCAGCAGCGCACCGTGTGCATCGCATGCCTTGCGTGCCGCCCGCAAGTATCCTTCCGGGGCCGGATGGATGCCGCCCTCACCCTGGATCGGCTCAACAATCAGTGCCGCCGTCTCGTCGGTAATCGCCGCAAGCGAGTCCGGATCGCCGTAGTTAACGTGTGTTACCGTACCGTACATTGGCGCGTACGCCTCGCGATACTTATTGTCGCCCGTCACCGCGAGTGATCCCATCGTTCGACCGTGGTAGGCGCGCCGGGTGGCGACGAGGTGCTGCCGCCCGCTGACAGCCCGCGCGAACTTCAGCGCCGCCTCGACACTCTCCGTACCGCTATTGCAGAAAAAGGCGCGCGTGATACCAGGCGGCGTATGCTGCATCAGTAATGCGAGATACTGCGCCCGCTGATCGTTGTAGAACGATTGGTGGCACGTCGTCAGCGTCGCCGCTTGCCGGGTGATCGCCGCCGTCACCGCTGGGTGCGCGTGCCCGAGGATCGCTGTGCCGTACGCGCTCATGCAATCGAGATATTCCTTGCCATCCGAATCCCAGAGCGTCGCGCCGTTGCCCCGCACGAGCGCGACATCCCGCTTCGCGTAGAGCGGCACAAGGTCGCCATTCTCAATCTCGCGAATCGTCGCGATATCCATCATTGCATCAGTTGACAGTGTGGTTGCCATACGAGAAGCCTCCTACCTAACCCCCCGACCCCTTCCCGCGAGGAAGGGGAGGGAAACCCTGAAACATCGAGACGTTATGCCGAACACCCGGATAATCACAGCGAGTCACCCCTTCCCACACCAAGGAACAGAAGGGGCAGGGGTTAGGTCATCCCCACCGCTAGTGGCGCGATCACCGTTCCCTCGCCACGGAGGGCGCGCTGCACGGGTTCGGCCACTCGTGCATCGGCGAAAACGACTTGCCCGACACCACCCTTCAAGGCGCTGAACGCGGAGAGAACTTTCTTCTTCATCCGTCCCTGCGCCATCGAAAGCGCCGCCTCATCCATCGCGCCCGTGAACGGGATATGACGCACAAGACTCGTCTCATCATTCACGTCCGCGAGCAGACCGGGCGTGTTCGAGAAGATCAGCAGTGCATCCGCGCCGAGCGCGACGGCGAGCTCCATCGCCAGTTTGTCACCATCCACATTGATCGCTTCGCCGTCAGTGCTGATGGCGGGCGGCGTGAGGACGGGGAGATAGCCGTTTTCGACGAGCAGGCGCGGCAGCGTCGGGTCAATCGTCTCGATCGAACCCGCGAAGTCGCCGTGAAGCATCTTCGACTTGCCCTCTTCGAGAATGCGGATCGCGGACTTGCGCCGACCGGAGGCGATGCGCCCATCCATCGCCGTGAGCCCAACCGCATTGACACCGAGCGCCTGGAGTTTCTCAACAAGGCGCTTATTGATCCGGCCCGCATACGCCATCAAAAAGGCATCCATCGTCTCGGCATCCGTAAAGCGGCTCACCTGTCCCGTCGCGCTCGTCACCTGTCGGACGGGAATGCCGAGCCGCTCGCAGAGATCGTCCAACTCCTTGTTACCGCCGTGGACAAAGATCACTTGCTCCCCACCCCGCACGACTGCCGCAAGATCGGAGACAAATGCATCCGTATCAATCCCCCGGCTCCCGCCCAACTTAATCACGAGCATGATGCCTCCTTGTAGTGGTCAGTAATCAGTAGTCGGTAGTCAGAACGGTTCTGGCTCTTCTGACTACTGACTACTGACTACTAGACCGGGTGCAGGCCAGCGAATTCGAGCGATGCGGTTTCCGGAAAGCCGCAGCGGATGTTCATCGAATGGACGGCCTGGCCGGCCGCACCCTTCATGAGGTTGTCAATCGCGGCTAACACGACGACGCGGTTCGAGTGCGGGTCGCGTTCAAAGCCGACATCACAGTAGTTCGAGCCGGTGAGAATCTTTGGTTCCGGGTTACGGTGGATGCCGCTCGCCTCCTTGACAATCCGCATGAAGGGCTCGCCCTTGTACGTTCCCCGGAAGATTTTCCAGAGGTCCTTGTCCTCCAATGGCTCCTTCAGGAAGGCGTGACTCGTCGTCAGGATGCCGCGTACCGCCTCGACGCTCGTGACAGACATCGCAATGGGCTGCGCGCGGCCATCCACCGTCAGCTCCTGAATTACTTCGGCGCTATGCCGGTGACCCGTCGGCTTGAACGAGCGGATCACGCCCGACCGCTCCGGGTGGTGCGACGCGAGACCACTCTCGCCGCCTGCTCCCGACGATCCGGTCTTCGACTCGATGACGACGGGCATTGCGGGATCGAGGACGCCCGCCTTCGCAAGCGGATAGAGGCCGAGAATCGCCGCTGTCGCGTTGCAGCCAGGCGAAGCGATGTAGCGCGCATCGCGAATCGCGTCACGGTGCAACTCCGGCATGCCGTACACGAAATTGCCGAGTAGTTCCGGCTTCGCGTGGGTATGGCCGTACCATAGCGGGTAGTCCGCCGGATTGCGCAGGCGGAAGTCGGCGGAGAGATCAATGATGACGTTCGCCTTGTCGAGAAACCGGTCAATTGTGCCCATCGTCACGCCATGCGGCGTGCAGAGGAAAAGTACATCTACGGATTCCAGCGACGCCATCGGCGTAAAAGTCAGATCCGTCCGACCACGCAAGTTGGGGTGCATGCTCCGCACGAATTTGCCCGCCTGTCGCTCGCTCGTCACCTGCTGGATTTGCACATGCGGGTGTCCCAGCAATAGTCGAACCAACTCGCCGCCCGCGTATCCCGACCCACCAACAATGCTCGCAGTTGTTTTTTCCATATGATGTACCTCTCAATGAGTAGTCGGTAGTCGGTAGTCAGAGCGGAGCGTGCGATCCGCCTATATATCCGCGATGCACGCTGATAGCCATCCGGTTTCTCTGGATTGACTACCGACTACTAACTACTCGTCAAACGCAACGCGCTGTCCCGTCTGTAATGCCTCGCGGACGATGCTTGCTCGCCCGGCCAATCGCGCAAACTCATCCGGCGTATAACAGAGAATGTCCGCCGCGTACGCCGTCGGCCAGCAGGCATATGCCGCGACGAGTCGTTCCACCCAGCCATACGCCCCGAACTCCGGCGCGACGACGATGAAGTCGAAGTCGCTCTGCAGGTGAGTCGCTGTCCCGCGCGCTCGCGAGCCGTACCAGACGAGTGTTGCAACGGCGAATCCGCTCGCTCGCAGTGCTGCGATGAATGTCCGCACAACATCCGCATCGGCGGGGTGTGGCTCATGGCTCACGCGCTCGCCTGTTCGTGCTCCGCGCTTGCCAGTTGCGCGCGCGTCCACACAAGTGTCTCCCGCGCGGTGGCCATTGCGGCGGTCGCTTCTTCCATCGCGCGAATCTGCGCGTCGCCATGTGCTGTGCCGGGGTAGCGACCAGCGAGGTAATACGCGTACAACTCAACCAGGCGCACGAGCATATCCGCCGGGATGCCGACCTCTGTGCCAATTCGCCGCAGATCATGGGTGCGCGCGGGCAGTTCGCCGGTCCGCTCGACCAGCAAACCCTTCAGCGCTTTTTCCACCGATTGTTGCGCGTGCAGGGCCATCGCGTGGTACTGCCCGGCATCGTAGAGCACCTGAGACGCGTCAAGTTCCTCCGCCGCCGATGCCAACCATTCCGTTGTTTCTTCACGCATCGTTCCCCGCCTTTACGCTGTCCCGCGCTCCACGGCGACGCCCGCACGCATGCCGCTTGATTGTTGCGCTTTCGCGACCACATAATCGAGGATTTCGCCCGCGATATCAACCTCGGTCGTCTCCATCAGGCCGTGAAACTCCGCGCCGACGTTGATTTCGATCACCTTCAGCCCCTCATCCGTCTCGACGAGGTCCACGCCCATGATCTCGCCACCCACCGCGCGCGCCGCGTGCAGCGAGAGTGCCTCAATGTCGGGCGTGATCGGCGCATGCGATGAGGTCGCACCGCGCGCGGTGTTCGTCACCCAATGCTTCGCGTTGCGGTACGAGGCGGCAATCGCGCGATCGCCGACGACGAAGACGCGGATATCGCGCCCCGGCTTCTCGATGTACTCCTGGATATAGAAGATCGAGTGATGGAACGAGCCGAGCACTGCCTTGTGTTCCAGCACCGCCTCTGCCGCCGCACGCGTGTTCACCTTTGCGAGCAGCCGACCCCACGATCCGGTGTTCGGCTTCAGTACCGCCGGGTAGCCCATCTCCTCGATCGCGTCGAGGGCGGATCGCGGTGTGTAGGCGACCATCGTCCGCAGCGTCGGCACACCTGCCTCGACGAAGGCGAGCGTCGTCTGGAACTTGTTGTCGCAGGTCTGGCTCGCCGCGAACGAATTGACCGTCGGGATGCCCCAGGAAGAAAGCAGCCGCAGTGTGTACTCGGCGCGCGAGTGGACGAGCGAGCGGTCGAGCACGACATCCACATCGGGAAAGGTACGGTGACCGAGGTCGAAATGCACCTCGCGGTCATAGACGGGCACGACTGCGATGCCCCGATCGGCGGCACGGGCAAGGATATTCTTCTCCTCAACCCGTACTTGTGAGAGTAGTAACCCCAGCCTCATCTGTTCCTCCCGCGCATCTGTGTCGCGAACTCGCCGAGGGCGGCGTCGAGGGCGGCAATCGCCAACCCGTACTCCGCGAGGCTGATATGCTCCTCCGGTGTGTGATCCAGCGAAGAATCACCTGGCCCGTACGCCGCCATCTGGCACTGCCACGCCGGGCCAACGACATTCATATCCGCCGTGCCGGTTTTCGATTTGAAGCGCGGCCTGCCCCCAGTAGCACGGACGCCTGCTAGCAACGAGCGGACGAGCGGCGTGTTCTTTTCGCAGCGATAGGCCGGTACCGGCGACTCCAACAGCGCGAGGCGCCCATCACCGGCGGCATTGCGCAGTTCGTGATACAACGCGTCCGGCGCGACCGAGACCGGCAATCGCACATTGATCTCCATCCGCGCGCGCTGCTGCAATCCATCGCTCTCGGACGCAAAGGCGCGAAGCGTCGGCTCGACGCGCTCGATCACTGATGACGCATTGCCGTTGAGGGTATTGAGGGCTTCGCAAGCGGACACCATCGCGTTCCATGCATTGACCGCAATCTGCGGCGCGGGCAATTGCTGCCCGGCACCGTGCGCGTTCGGCTGCTCCAGTTCATAGCGCAGTTGCATGCTTCCCTTGTAGCCGAGCACGACGCTCTCCCACGCGCCCGGCTCGCCAATGATGCAGGCGTCGGGTGCGGGCATCGTTTCGGCAAGGAACGTCGCGCCGGGCGAGTGCGCTTCCTCCCCGATGCCGCCGATCACCGTCACGCGCAGGCCGTCGAGTGCGCCGCGTTGGGCGGCGCGCGCGGTCGCCGCGACGAACGTCGCGAGCGGCCCCTTGGCGTCCACGCTACCTCGTCCGTAGAGTAGATCGCCGCCTTCGATGCGCACCGGGAACTGGCCGGGCACCGTATCAATGTGACCGAGGAGGACGATGTGTACGGGGCCGCTCCCAACCGTCCCGACCGCATTGCCGATCCCGTCAATGTGCGTCAGGAAGTCGCGCCGCGCCATCTCGGCACACAAGAATGTCACCGCCTCGCGCTCGCCGGGATTGACGCTCGGGATGGCGACGAGGTCGTGCAAGAGCGCGATCTCATCGGCAGTCGGCATTTTTTCGCTCATAGTGCGCTTGTCCCCGCGAGGTGCGCGCCCCGCCGCGCAGCGGAGAGGACGTAATCGGCGATTGCTCCGGCGATGTCCGCGCCCGTCGCTTCTTCCGTCTCACGGAACTCGACCGCATAGTTCACTTCGCCCACCAATGGTCCGCGCTCCGGGTGTTCGAGGATGTCCACGGCGAGCACGCCGCCAACGTACCCGGCGATGGCACGGGAGGCGCGCATTGCGACATCGTAGATCGCCGGGGACGCCTCGATCAGTGCGACCTTCAGGTGCCGGTTCGAGCCGATCCGCCAACCACCGCCGCTGCGCGCCTCGACCGCCAGTACCTGCCCGCCGACGACGGTCGCCCGCAGATCGCGCCCCGGCTTCGGGATGTATTCTTCGATATAGAAGACCTCGTGATGCGCCGAGCCGAGCGTCGCCTTGTGCTCCAGCACGGCTTCCGCCGCGTCGCGATCTTCGATCAGCGAGACGAGTTGACCACCCGTACCGATGATTGGCTTCAGCACGACGGGATAGCCGATCTGCTCCATTGCCTCGACCGCCGCCTTCGGCGAGAAGGCGATGCGGACGGCGGGTACTGGCACGTCGGCCTCGTTAAGCACCGCCGTCTGCCGCAGTTTGTTGCTGCACAGATTGATGACGGCGGGTGTATTGACCGTCGGGATACCGGCGGCCTGGAAGAGCGTCGTCACATAGCGGGAGCGTGAGAGATGCAGGGAGCGGTCGAGGATCGCGTCGAACTGCCCACGCGCATCTGTGTGCGGATCAAAGACTAACGCATGATCCGGCACCAACTCCACAGTCGCGCCGCGCGCCTTGATCGCGGCCGCAATCCGCTTCTCATCCGTCCGCATGCGCGTTATCAAGATTGCTACCCGCTGAGACATGCTCACTCCGCTCGCTCAGTAACGAGTAACGAGTGGGGATCGGGAGTTGACCTCTCGTTACTCGTTACTTCTCACTCTCCCCAATCTTCCTCTTCTTCGGGTGCCAGTTGCAGTTCGAGCGGTGCGATCTCGACGACTTCGAGTTCGACGCCACACTCCGGGCACTGGATGATTTCGCCCTTGGTCAGGTCTGAAACCTGCCACTCCGCGCCGCATTCCGGGCATTCCGCTGTCATTATTGTTGTTGCCGTCATCGTTGCTATCCTTTCCACAATAAACTCAGACTCCCTGTTCCGCCTTCGCTACGAGAGCGGTAATCGCGCTCGCGAAGGTGTCACGTTGGTGTGCGGCGCTCTGGCGTTCTTCCACCATCCATCGTTTGAGACGTGCCAAACCGAGGTTGCCGCTCGCGCCGAGATGTGTCCGCTCGCGCAGTGCCGCATCCGCGTCCACTGCTGGCAGATCATCGGCGATTTTGGCGATCTTCCGATAGGCGTCGCGGAACGGCATCCCTTGCTTGACGAGATCGTACGCCATATCGGTTGCAAACAGTTCGGGTGAGCAAGCGGCCCGAATCACCTGCTCGTTTACCGTCGTATTGCGGATCGTCAAGGTACAGATCGCCAGCGCATCATTGACCATATCGAAGGCGCGGATCATTGGCCCCTTCGTTTCCTGGAAATCAATGTTGTAGCCGGAGGGAAGCCCCGCGATGATCCCCGCGATTTGCTGCTGCAACGCGAGCACTGTGTGCGTCCGCCCGCGCACCAGTTCCATCAGGTCCGGGTTACGTTTCTGCGGCATGATGCTGCTGCCGGTTTCTAGCGTTTCGGACATCCGCAGGAAATTATACTCACGCGTCACGAAAAGCAGTATGTCCTGCGCGAATTTCGAGAGGTCGAGCATCACCTGCGCCAGCGCCTGCACCGCGAGCAGCTCGAACTTACCGCGCGCATTCTGCGTGTAGAGGACGTTGTTCTGCACCTTTGCAAAGCCGAGCAGGTCGCTTGTCAGTTGCCGGTCTATTGGCAAATTGACGCCATACGACGCCGCCGAGCCGAGCGGGTTCTGATCGGTGATAGAGTACGCTGTCTTCAAGAGCGCGAGGTCATCCAGTAGCGATTCCGCAAAGGCGCTCGCCCAGAGGCCAACCGAGGAGAGCATCGCACGCTGCATGTGCGTGTAGCCCGGCATTGGCGTCCACTCTTCGCGCTCGGCAAAGGTCGTGAAGGCTTCGGCGGCATCAATGACGTTCGCCATCGTCTTAAGGATTTCGCCTTTGGTATAGAGCCGGGTATCCACGAGCACCTGATCGTTGCGCGAGCGCGCGGTGTGAATCTTCTTTCCCGCATCGCCCGTCGTCTCTGTCAGGTGATTTTCGAGTTTCGAGTGGACATCCTCATCCCCTTCCGCCAGCACGAACGCGCCCGCGTCGTACAGCGCGAGGACATGCACAAGTTCCTTGAGGAGCGCGTTCGCCTCATCGTCCGTGAGGATGCCGATGCGATGGAGCATGATCGCGTGCGCCATCGAACCCCAGACATCGGCAGGCACGAGGCGGTTGTCGAGGACGGCATCATCCCCGATTTCGTACCGCTCGGCGAGCGCGTCGAGTTGCACACCTTTCTGCCACACCTTCGGTCCCGCTGTCACCACTCAGACGCCTCCCTCTGTTGATGGCCCGCCTCGCGTCGCCTTCCAGCGAGCATCGCGTTTGGCGAGCAGTTCGAATGGCAAGGCGCGCACCTGCGCCGCCGGGCCGCACCACCGCTGGTCGAACGCCGCCGACTGGATGGAGCGCACTTCCTCGAAGTAGAGCGACGAGGGAGACTGGCGGCTGAGGATCGTCATCGTCCCCTTATACAATTCGATCTCGTACGTCCCGTTCACCGGCCCCTGCGACTGCGCAATAAAGGCATCAAGATCTGCCTTCAATGGCGTGAACCATTCCGCGCCGAAGACGAGGCTGGACCACTGCGCGTCCACAATCTTCTTGAACTGAATCTCGTTGCGTGTCAGCGTCAGTTGCTCCAGATCACGGTGCAGGGCGAGAATGATCGCAGCGGCGGGCGCTTCGTAGATTTCGCGGCTCTTCAAATCCATAATGCCGTCTTCGATGATGTCAATCCGACCAAGCCCGTTCGCCCCACCGACATCGTTGAGGATCGGCACGAGTTCGGCAAGTGGCATCCGCTGCCCATTGATCGCGGTCGGCACACCCGCTGCAAAGGTGAGCGCAAGCGTCGTCGCGACGTCCGGGGCCTGATAGGGTGGCGTGTACCAGAGCCAGATGTCGTCCGGCAATTCGGTTTCGAGCGTGATCCCACCGGAGGCGATGGAGCGGCACCACATTGTCTTGTCCTCGCCGCCGAGGATCACTTCCTGAATCGGGATACCGTAGTGTTCGCAGAGCGCCATCTCCTCCAAGCGCGTCAGATTGAGGTCGCGCACGGGGATCAGAATACGCAGATCGGGCGCGAACAGTTTAAAGGTGTTCTGCGCGCGGTACTGATCGTTCCCCTTGCCGCTGGAGCCGTCCACAATCGCGTCGCAGCCGAGTTGAGCGGCGTACTTCGCGGCGGTCGCGCCGATCAACTGGCGGGTCATGCTTGTCGCGCAGGGGTAGCCGTCGTAATCCACATTGGCGCGGATCGCCTTCGCCAGCCACTCGATAAACTCGGCGCGCGCATCGAGGAAGCGCAGGTCGAGACCGAGCGTTTCCGCCCGCTCGCGCGCCCGGTGCAGTTCGTCCTCACCCTGCCCGACATCCACCGTGATCGCAACAATCTCCGCCGCGTGGTAATGCTCCCTGAGGAGCGCCGCGCAGATCGCAGAATCAAGCCCGCCCGTCCAGCAAAGCGCGGCCTTCGTCACCGGCTCGGCGGGGTTCGCCGCTACCTTCGCCAGCGCGGATGTCACATGCTGGGTTGTGTCAAGTACGACGTTTGCCATCCTTGTCCCTCCTCGCGCATCGTGCCGAGGCCCGCGAACAATAAAAAAACGCCCCGTCATCCTCCGCATCCCGGAGGGACGAGAGCGTTGTGTCGCGCATCCCGTGGTACCACCCTCGTTGCCGGAACAGCCGCCCCGACCACTCGTGTTGGCGCTGTTTTACCGTGGGCGCCACCCACCACTACCTACTTGCGCGAATACGCTTTCTTCGGTGAGCCGCTCCGAGACGCGTTCGCCGCTCGCCTGGCCGTTTCCAGGCTCCCACACTCCCTGGTTCGCTGTCGGCCGCGTGGCGGGTACTCCTCCCCATCATCGCGGGATATTCAGTTAGATTGTTGAAAATACCACACTGGCTCGTTGTCGTCAAATCTCTTCGGACGTTATTCGTCATGGTGTCCCCTCGTCCCCTCGTGACAGAATTTTGGTTATACTGAATAACAGCAACTGAACAAGGGAGAAAACACATGTTGTCAAACTTGGCCAACGTGGCACCGTGACACTCCCAAGGACCTCTGCGAGGGGCTACCGGAACAAAGTTTGTTTGAAGCGGTGTACGGCCCAGACGGTGTGATCGAATTGCGGCCACAACAAACAATTAACGCCTCACAGGCGTGGTTCTGGACAGAACGATGGCAGCAAATGGAGCGCGAAGCGGACGAATCATATGCCGTCGGGCGGTTTGCGGGGCCACTCAACCGGATACCGGTCTTGCTAGCAAAGACTGCGGCATGGCACGGACATTGAATGTTGCCGCTCGTCACGGGATTTGGCGGTGGTAGCGTACATCCCAGATGCGTGCATTTCCATGAAACGGCGATCACCGCGTTGTCGGCTGTGGGGAGCAAAAACAATCACCCTTCCGTGCTCCGCACGTACTTCTGGCTTGAAAGCGATGTGCGTACATCATTCACGCTTCCGACATTTACTCGCCCACCAACCGCCGCACTCTCACTGTTCCCGACGCACGCGGCAGTCACCGCCGCGACGCCCACACCGACCGCGATAGCAAGCAATCGCCGTCGTAACGACCATCGTGATATCCCGCTCTTCATCGTAGCTCCTTTCGGACTCCGTTGTCCGGTGTGGCCAATCAAAAGGCGAACAGCCTCATTCACAATCACCATACTTGAGAAGGCGGCGCAGCGTGCTACAATGGCGCGGGTATGTACGTACACCGTCGGAGGTGGCGCATGAATGCATTTGACATTGCGCTGATCGTCGCGGCGCTCGGTGTGGCGGCGCTGACGTTTACGCAGCCGCCGATCACAGTGATTGCGGACATCATCGCGGTCTATGCAGCGTCGGTGCTGGCTGGTATCCTGTATCGTCCGGCGACGCATCTGGCCGTGCTCCGTTTCTTGCCGGACAAGAACAATCTGACCGTGCGGCTGGTCGTCTTCGTGGCGCTGCTCGTCGGCGGCGCTCTGCTCCTGCGGGGGTTGCTGCGGCGTATTGCCGGAATGATGGCGGTCGCGCGCTGGGGTGCTGGGCCGCTGATCGGCAATTTGCTGTCGGCAGGGCTGTCGGTCGTTCTCGCGATTAGCGTAGTGTTGCTCATCGTCGTTGCGTTCGTGACCGTTGCGCGTATCCCGATATCGGTCGGTCTCGTCGCCTTCGCGCGAGAGCAAACGGCACACTCGCACCTCGTGCCACGACTCACGCAGCCGATGGCGATCTATCTCCGGCTGATCGGCGTCTTCTTCCCGAGTGGATTGCCGGATGTCTATCCGAGTGTCGCGGGGCTGGCGCACCCCGCCTGAAATGGGGAAGGTCGTTCCGGTGCCGATCGCGGCAAGCATTCGCGAAACCCTCGAATACCCGAAAGTGCTCGCGCGCCTCGCGCGGGTCTGCGATTACTCGCTGGCGCGCGAGCGGGCAGAAGGCCTGCGGCCGGACACGACGGTGCCTGCCGTGCGGCGGATGCTGGCCGAGACGACCGAGGCGCGGACGCTGCTCGCCTCGATCCCGGAAATTGGCGTCGGCGGCGCGCGGGATGTGCGCGAGCCGGTGCGTCTGGCCGCGCTCGGCGTGACGCTCAACCCGGCGCAACTGCTCGACATCCGCGACACCGCCGCCGCCGCCCGCACGCTTCGCCGGACGATTACGCGCCTGCCCGAAGCCTCCGAGCGGTTTCCGGTCATCCTCGACCATGCCGCCGCGCTGAGCGACTTCACAAACCTCGACGCGACGATCACTGCCGCAATCTCGCCGCGCGGCGATGTGCTCGACAGCGCGTCGGACGAGTTGCGGCGCATCCGCATCGGCGTCCGGACGGCGCAGGGCCGCCTGAGGGAGTACATGAACAACTTCACGCGCGGCGCGCGGGCGGCGGCACTGCAGGAGCCGATCGTCACCGAGCGCGCCGGGCGGTACGTTGTGCCCGTGCGCGCCGACCAGCGCGCTCAGGTACCCGGCATTGTCCACGATACCTCCGCGAGTGGGCAGACGCTCTTTGTCGAACCGATGGAAGCGGTCGAGTTGAACAACCGCTGGCGGACGCTGCAATTGGAAGAGGAACGCGAGATCGAGCGCATCTTGCAGGCCCTCACCGCGTACGTCGCAACGGAAGCCGACGCGCTCGAACGGGCGATGAGCGGCATCGCGGCGATTGATTTCGCACTCGCCAAAGCGCGCCTCGCGGCGGAGATGCGGGCGAACGCGCCGCGCCTCTGGACAGCGGACGATGCACCGGGGCAGGTGCCGGAGGGCGCGCACCCGACACTCCGGCTCGATCTGATCGAGGCGCGGCACCCGCTGCTGACTGGCACCGTTGTACCAACGGATATTACGCTCGGCGACCGCTTCCGTATCCTTGTCATCACCGGGCCGAACACGGGCGGCAAGACCGTTGCGCTCAAGACCGTCGCCCTGCTCGCGCTGATGGCGCAATCCGGCCTGCACATCCCCGCCGAGGAGCGCAGCGTAATGCCCGTTTTCGAGAGCGTCTTCGCGGACATCGGCGACGAGCAGAGCATCGAACAATCGCTCTCCACCTTCAGCAGCCACATGACGCGTGTGATCGCCACACTACGGGACGTGACACCCACCTCGCTCGTCCTACTCGACGAACTCGGTGCAGGGACGGACCCGGAGGAAGGCTCCGCGCTTGCCCGCGCGCTGATCGCCACGCTCCTCGAACGCGGGCCGCTTGTCATCGCAACGACGCACTACAGTGAGTTGAAATCGTACGCCTACGCGACGCCGGGCGTCGAAAATGGCAGCGTCGAGTTCGATGTCGAAACCCTCTCGCCGACCTATCACCTGACGGTCGGCGTGCCGGGGCGCTCCAACGCGCTCGCCATCGCCCAGCGACTCGGCCTCGATCCCGCCGTCGTGGAGCGGGCACGGCAGTACGTCGCACCGGAAGTTGTGCAGGTAGACACGCTGCTCGAAGGGATTAAAGGCGAGCGCGAGGCAGCGGAACGCGCTCGCTCCCGCGCCAGCCGCGATTGCGCCCAGACCGAGCAGATGAAGCGCGATGCCGCCCGCGCCCTGTTCGAAGCGGAGAAGGCGAAGCGGGACGCGCGCACTGAGGGCCTGGCGTCAATAGAGCGGGAACTGGCCGATCTCCGCGCCGATCTGCGCCGCCTCGGTCGCGAACGCGACACGGTCAGCGTGACGCGTGACTGGATCAAGCAGGCGGATCAGCGGGCGCTGGAAACCCAGCAGCAACTGAAGGAAGCGAGCGCGAAGGAGGCCGCCACCCCGAAGCCGACGCCGCCCGCGATCATCAACCTGCCGCCGGAAGGCCCGGACCGGCCACTTCAGGCTGGTGATCGCGTGCTCGTTGCGGCCTTCGGCGACTCTGAGGGATTGATTACCGTCCTGTATCCCAGCAGCGGTGAGGCGGATGTGCAGGTCGGCTCATTCACGATGCGGCAGCCGCTAGCAGGATTGACACGGCTCTCCAATCGTGAGGCGGCGCGGCGTGCGACATTGCGCGGCGAGCGACCCCATTACACACGGACAGCGCCGATTACTCTCCCCGCCGCGCCCGCAGGTGCCTCACTCGAAGTAGATTTGCGCGGCATGCGCGCCGTGGAAGTAGCGGATGTGCTGGATCACACGCTGAACGATTCCGTGCTGGCGGGGATGCCGTACCTCCGCATCATCCACGGCAAAGGCACGGGCGCACTCCGCCAGGTCGTGCGCGACTATCTGCGTGCCAATCCGCTCGTCGCGGGGACAGAGTCCGCGCCGGATCAACAGGGCGGCGATGGCGTGACCGTTGCGCGACTGACCGAGGGTTAATCATGCCGTTTCGCTTCAAAAAACCGTCCGGCGACCAACACCCTGAAGGGAAGATCGTCCCGGTCGCCACGGTAGACAATCAGATGGTCGCCGACATGGCGATCGGCATTCTGAAGCTGCATCACATCCCCTGCATGGCGCGCTCCCGTGGCATGGGCATGGTCTGGCTCGGCCCCGCCTTGCAGTCGCACGATATTCTCATCCTTGAGGGTGACAAGGAGCGTGCGGAAGACGTACTCAAGGCGTTTTCCGACGATGAGGATGTGAAACTGCTCTGGCGCTGAACCGTTCAGCGGTGCACTGTGTTTTTAGAACAAAACGCATGAAAATCCGAACGGCCCAATTTTGATGCCATTTTTGCGGCATTCCAATGCGGTAAATTAATGTGCCGGACTTGACGAACATTTGTTCGCATGAGACAATAGCGGTACGCCGGAGAGGGGTTGAGGCCGCACCCACCGGAGACGAAACGGTAAACGTAATTGGAATGGATGACGAAGCGGCTGGAGGAACACATATGGCACGAGGATTGAACCGCGTCACACTCATCGGCAATCTGGGCAATGATCCCGAACTGCGCTACACGGCGGACGGCATCGCGATGGCGACCGCATCGCTGGCAGTCAATGGCTTCCGCCGCTCATCGGATGGCGAGCGGGAAGAATCGGTCGAGTGGTTCCGGCTCGTTTTCTTCGACCGGCAGGCGGAAACGATGAGCACCTACGGCGCGAAGGGCAAGTCCGTCTTCATCGAGGGCCGGTTGCAGACCCGCCCCTACGCCGACCGCAATGGTGTAATCCGCACGGCAATCGAAGTCGTTGTCGCGCAGTTTCTGCTGCTCGGCGCAGCGAATGCCCACACCGAGGACGAAGCAGCGGATATCAAGGCAGAACCGGCTGAGACCGGTGCCGCAATCGCCGCTCGCTAAACCTAACCCCCCAGCCCCCTTCCGCACCTCGGCGTGGGAAGGGGGAGTTAAGGAGATCACGAGATGGCACGTAGCAATGCAGCAACCGTTGATGAGCAGCCGCAGGGACGAACATTCGATGCCCCCGCGCACATGCGGAAGATCCGCACCCGGCAGGGCATGCAGGATTACCTCGATGTGAAGTGGCGCGTCGCGTGGCTCCGGGCGGAGTTCCCGACCGCGCAGATCGTCACCGAGCAGATCGAGGGCGACGCGGAGCACGCCCGCTTCAAATGCACGATTACCCTGCCGAACGGCGCGGTTTCGAGCGGCCACGGCAGCGAAACCGCACCAGATTTCCCGGACTTCTACGAGAAGGCCGAGACCAAGGCAATTGGCCGCGCCTGCGCCGTCCTCGGCTATGGGACGGACGCCGCGAGCGACTTCGATGATGGCGAGCCGATGGATGGCCGTGCCGCCGCGAAGGACGAACGTGCCACCCGCCATGCCGACGCCCCGGACGGTGCCGACAATGTGACCCCCATCGGCGCGGCAAACCGCACTCGTCCGGAAGTCGCGGCCGCCGCCCCGACGCCCGCACCCGCACCGAGCCGGCTCCCGGCGACCCGCCGTGGCCCGTCGAACGGCGTGAGCCAGCCAGAAGCGCATAGCACGAGCACAATTGTCGCCACGCCTGCATCAGACGACCGCTCGAATGTCCATCAGCACGCGCAACTCCGCTCACTCGTCGAGCATGGCTTCGATCTTGCGTCACGTTTGCAGTCACTGCAGGCGGGTGACATCGAAGAACTGACCCGCGAGCAGGCGAAAGAATTGATCATCGAGGGCCGCGCGTCGGTTCGGGGTGGTCACTCGCTCAATTAGTACATTCCTTCCCCCTCCCCACCCCCGTCCGGCCCCCAACCGGCGGGGGCCTTTTTTGTCGTCGGTAAAGGTCATGCTACACTGCGCTAATGATAGTGGCGCAGGATGAAAGCCTGTGCGATCTTTCCACTGACAAAGGAGCATGCGGTGAGCGTCGGGGTGAACGACACACTCAATGTCGCGGTAATCGGTCTCGGCTGGCCGGGCCAGCGCCATCTGGAAGGCTATCTCAAGATACCGTTCGTTAATGTCGCGGCGATCTGCGACATGAGCGAAACTCTGCTCGCCAGTACCCACGCGCGCTTCCCCACCATCGAAACAGCGACCCGCGACTACCAATCCATTCTGGCGCGCCCGGATATTGACGCCGTGAGCATCTGCCTGCCGAACTGGCTGCACGCGCCGATCAGCATCGAGGCGATTGCGGCCGGCAAGCATGTTCTCTGCGAGAAACCGCTGGCGAACACACTGGCTGAAGGTGAACGGCTGACTGCTGCCGTGCATGCAAGCGACCGCATCTTCATGCTCGCGTTGAACAACCGTTTTCGTGTCGAAGTCCAAGCGCTGAAGCGAGCGATTGACGCGGGCACGCTCGGCGACATGTACTATGCGAAGACGGGCTGGGTGCGCCGCCGCTGGGCGGGCTCGGTGCGCGGCTGGTTTATGGAGAAGGAAAAATCGGGCGGCGGGCCGCTGATTGATCTCGGCGTCCATATGCTGGACCTGGCACTCTGGCTGATGGGTAGCCCGAAGGCGGCGCGTGTCAGCGGGGCGGTCTACGACAAACTGGCAAAGGAAATGGAACCGCTGCTCGGCCCGCTCGATATTGAGGACCTCGGCGCAGGGATGATCCACCTCGACAACGGCGCGACGATCTATCTGGAAACCTCGTGGATGGGCTACATCGAGCGGGAACACGTCTTCACCGAACTGCTCGGCACGCGCGGCGGTGCGAAGTACGAGCGCTGGGGCCGCGAAGCGCCGACGGGGCAACCGACGACGCCGTTCCAACTCTTCACGACCATCGCGGGCGAGCAGATCAATGCGATCCCGACACACATCATCCTGACACCGGAGGAGATGCTGCTCGCCTCATTCGCGAACGAGATGCGCCACTTTGCAGAGTGCGTGCGCGACAACGTGCAGCCTATCGCAACGGTAGATCAGGGCCTGGAAATCCTGCGCATCCTCGACGCGATCTACCGCTCCGGCGCGGAAGGCCGCGAAATCACATTGCAGCCGAACGCGGTGTAGCGCATGCTCATGATGCTCATGCCACTTATGATCCCCGCGATCCCATCCCGGCGGCTTCGAGCGCGGGGAGGCCCTGCGCGGCAGCCGCCTCGACCTCCATCAATGCGGTGTCCAGCGCGACACGCCAATCGGGGAGATGGCGGGCGTTGAGGCGAACGGTGTTCGGGGTAAAGCGGATTTCCCGCCCGAACTGCCGCAGGAGACGCGCCTGATTGAGCCGCGCGGTCGGGACGGGACGCAGAACAATTTCATGTTCGATCTGGTTGATCACTTCAATGCCGACGCCGCGCGCCCGGATTTTCCAGCGCACGAGGTCGAGCAGGCCAGCAACGGGCGGCGGCGGCGGGCCGAAGCGGTCGGCAAGCTCGTGCGCCATCTCATCCACACCGACGAGCGTGTCAAGATCGGCGATCCGTCGGTAGAGTGTGATGCGCAGTGGATCGTCCGGCACATATGACGGAGGGAGGAACGCCGTCACGGGCAGGTCGAGTGAGACGGGGCGTTCCTCCGGTGTCGCTTCGCCGGTTCGTGCCTCCTCCACCGCCGCGTGGAGGAGGCGCGTATAGAGATCGAAGCCAACCGAGGCGATATGTCCGCTCTGCTCCGCGCCAAGGATATTACCCGCGCCACGGATTTCAAGATCGCGCATCGCCAGTTGGAACCCCGCGCCGAGGTCAGTCGCTTCCTGGATCGCTTCGAGCCGCTGCTGCGCCTCGGAAGTCATCGGCTTCGTCGGGTCGTAGAGGAAATAGGCGTATGCGCGGTTGGACGAACGCCCGACTCGACCGCGCAGTTGGTAGAGTTGCGTCAGCCCATAGTTCGTTGCGTCGTCCACGATCAGCGTGTTCGCGTTCGGGATGTCGAGGCCGGATTCGATGATCGTCGTGCAGAGCAGCACATCGAACTCGCGCTGGACGAATTTCAGCATCACTTCTTCCAGTTTGCCGTCTTCCATTTGGCCATGACCGATGCCGATGCGCGCCTCAGGAACGAGGTCGGTGAGCATCTTGTAGTAGTGCGGGATGCTCTGCACGCGGTTATGCACGAAAAAGACCTGCCCGTCGCGATCCAACTCGCGCAGGATCACTTCGCGCACGATGCCCTCAGTGTACGGCGTGACGAACGTGCGAACGGGCAATCGCTCCTCCGGCGGTGTCTGGATCAGTGACAAGTCACGGACACCGATCAACGAGAGATGAAGCGTGCGCGGTATCGGCGTCGCGGTCAGTGTGAGCACATCGACCTCCGCACGCATCTGCTTGAACCGCTCCTTGTGTCGGACGCCGAAGCGCTGCTCCTCGTCCACGATAATCAGGCCGAGCCGCTTGAAGCGGATGTCCTTCTGTAAGAGGCGGTGCGTGCCGATCACGATGTCAATCTGGCCGTCCGCGAGCGCCTTTGCCGTCGTCTCATTCTCGCGCGCCGTCCGCAGCCGCGAGAGCATTTCGATCCGCACCGGGAAGGCTGCCAGTCGCTCCCGGAAGGTGCGGAAGTGCTGCAAGGCAAGCACCGTTGTCGGTACAAGCACCGCAACCTGCTGACTAGCGTTGACGACCTTGAAGGCCGCCCGCAGCGCAACTTCCGTCTTGCCGAAGCCGACATCGCCGCACAGGAGACGGTCCATCGGCTCGGTCTCTTCGAGGTCGCGTTGTACTTCCGTGATTGCGCGCTGCTGGTCGGCGGTCTCCTCGTACGGAAATGAATCGGCGAGCGCGTCATCCCACGGCGTATCTTCGCCATAACTGGGGCGCGTAGCCGTCTCGCGGGCCGCGTACAATTTCACCAGGTCATCCGCGAGGTCGAGCACTGCCTTCTTGACGCGACTCTTTGTCCGCGCCCACTCACCGCCACCGAGTTTATGCACCGTTGGCTCCGTGCCGCCCGCCTGATAGGGGGCAACACGGTCGGTTTGATCTACCGGCACGTAGAGGCGATCGGCACCCGCGTATTCGATCAGCAGATATTCGCGCGCCGCACCGCTCGTTGTCAGCGTGACGAGGCCGCGATAGAGGCCGACACCGTGCTCGATATGAACGACGTACTGCCCCTCTTCCAGTCCCTCGACGAAGGTGCGAGCGGCGGTTTGCGAGCGGCGCGTCGGTCGCCGCATGACTGTTTGCACCCCGAACAATTCGCGGTCAGTGAGGACGAGTGTGCCGAAGGACGTGTCACGCCAGCCAATGGGGAGCGCGGCATGCACCAGTTCGATGCCACCCTTCGGCGGCGGCGTGAGGTGCGCAAGGGGTGAATCACCGGCGGCGCGCGGCCGTTTCGTGCGGGTCATCGGATAGAGATCGACTTCGAGCAGCAGTTCGCGCAGGCGCTGATCCTGATTCGTCGCGATAATAACGCGCTCGCCCGCGACGGACGCACCGCGAATCGCCTCGATAGCCTGATCGAGTCGGCCACCAAACATCGGCGCGGGATCGAATCCGAGGCTGCCAAGCGCCATTTGCTCGCTCTCCGCTCCCGGCGTCTCCTCCCACGACCCGATCTCCAGATGCGTTCGCGCGCGGATGCGCTCCTGCACAGCATCCCAGGTGAGGTAGGGCATGCGGATGTTCTCCGGCAGTTCCCCACCCTGCACGAACTGCGCACGCAATTCCTCCGCTTGCGCGGCGAGCTGTGTCCCGGCGAGACGGACCGCGCCTGGTTCATCCACGATCACCAGTGTGTCGTCCGGCAGTGCGTCGAGAAGGGTCGCCATCTCCGGCAGGAAGTACGGCGTCAGTGGCCCATCGCCGAGCGGCGGCACATCGCCGCGCGCCAATGCCTCCCGGTGCCGCTCCCACTCCGCGATCACCTCCGGTCGCAGGTTGTTCAGATCAACCGCATCTAGTGCGGCAGCGACAGTGGACGCGCGCCACGGCGGCAGTTCAACTGGCGGGATGATCGTGACGCGGTCCACGCGGCCGGACGATCGCTGCGTCGCCGGATCGAACTGGCGGATGCTCTCGATCTCATCGCCGAACAGTTCGATCCGCACTGGGCTGTCCGTCGTCGGCGGGAAAATATCAATGATGCCGCCGCGCCGCGAAAGTTGACCGGGTTGCTCGACAAGCGGCTCGCTCGTGTAGCCCCAGGCGATCCACTCCGACAGCCGCTCCCGCTCGTTGAAGCGCGAGCCGACCCGCAAGCGCGTCGTATGGCTCCGCAGCTCCGCAATCGGCATCACGGGGCGCATCAAACCACCCGCCGCTGTGACGATGATCGGGCAGACGCCATTCTCCCGCGCCGTCGCGAGGCGATGGAGAATGTTCAGGCGTGGCGCGGCGGTGGCAGGATCGCGTGGAAGCACCTCGTACGGCAGCGCGTCAGGAGTTTGCCACTGATACAGCGCGACCACATCCGGCGGCAGCCAGGCGCCAATTGCCTCCATCATATCCTGCGCGCGATCGGGCCGTGAGGTGACAATGAGCACCGGTCGGCCGAGATACGCCGCGACCGCCGCCTCGACAAACGGACGCGCGGCGACGGTCAGTCCTGATAGCGGTATCCCGCGACCATCATCGCGCTCAATCGCCGCCATGAGAGTGGTGAACCACGGTTGATCGCGGAGCAGCGGCAGGAGGTCAGCAAGCGCCATGCAGAGAGATTCCTTCCCCAACAATAGCCCGTCAGTCTACGGAAAACAGCAAAACGGAGTCTCCAATGAACGTTCGCACGCTAACCGGATGACCACGACGAGAGTATAACACCGTTGTTCGGACCGCCGCCGTGGCGTATCCTGCACTGCACATCGGGTGCCGAAGCGACAAAGGAGTGACCATGCCCAGCGGACACGGACTACGGATCGGCACGGCGGCGGCCCGACCGGGCGCACTGACGTACGGGCATCTCGACGTGCTCGATCACCCGAACGGCATTCCGGAACGCCTGCCGGTGCTCATCGCGCAGGGGTGCTAAGGATCCCAACACCCACAAACTGATATGCACATGCGCAGCAAGGAAGCAGGCAAGACCGATTGTTGTCGTATCCTTTGCTCGTACACAAAGAGATCGTATAATCAGAACAGCGGTTCTTTTGGATGTGCGTCCGGTTTTGCGATAGGAAGTGCATGATATGGCAGACGAGACAAACGAGGACAGTGATTCCACATATCAAGGCCCCAAGATTCGCTATAGCCGCGATTTAGCAAGGCGAACGTTAGAGGAAAAGATAAACGAAGCGCGTGACCTGCTTAGAGATATTACGCCTCTTCGTATTACAACCTACTCTCATCTCGTGGAAGCAAAAGATAAGGCTTCAATGTGGGACCGTATGACCGAAGTATCGCTCTCCACTGGCTATACAGATTCATCAATCCAAGATGAATATATTGGTCAATACGGATTCGATGATGCTTACTTTGAGCCGAAGGAAAGAGACCTGCAGGAAGAAGTAGAAGAATTGCGTTCGTTCGTTAATGGCCGAATGCAACGATTGAATGCTATCTTGCGTCGCCTCCCTTCGATGCCTCTGGAAGAAATGGAGGAAGAAGAAGAACGGCAAACTCGCAGAGCGAGAGAAAATCGTGAAGGTGATCCCGATAACCGGGATATATTCGTGGTACACGGACGCGACGATGGTGCCAAAGATGCCGTTGCGCGCTGCTTGGAGCGTCTAGGCTTCAATCCGATTATCCTAAAAGAGAAACCCAATCTCGGCAGAGTGCTCATTGAGAAATTCGAGCAAAATGCGATGGACATTATCTATGCGGTGATTATCCTCACACCTGATGATATTGGCGGTCTTGCAGATACGCCCCATGAGCACTTAGAGCAACGAGCGCGGCAGAATGTGATTTTTGAGATAGGGTTTTTCGTCGGTGCAATTCAGCGGGCGCGTGTCTGTGTACTGCTTAAGGGTCACATGCCGTTTCCGTCTGACATTGAAGGTATTGCTTGGATTCCCCTTGATGATAGAGGCGCATGGCAGCTTCTTCTCGCGAACGAAATCGCTGAAAGTGGCATCAAAGTTGATTTGAATAAACTGCGCTCATAGTGGTGATTTACCGTCTGATAGATCGTCAGCGGTGGGCTAACTCTGGTAAGCCTAGCACCACCTTATTGACTAACGAATTCCGCCATGTCCTATCATACTGCGGAGTACGTTGGCATACTAACGATTCGCGCTGCGCTGCTCGCCATCCGCGATGGTGCGCCGCTGATCGCGCCGTGGCCCGACGGAAAATGATCGCATACCGATGGCAGCGTAGGCTTCAGCCTGCGTCGTGAACCGGTAGCGCCAGATTTCTAAGTCCGTGAGAGTGCGCAGGGAACGCAGGCTGAAACCTGCGCTACCGCCAGGAATTGCTGCTTCGGGAACCTACGGCATCTCTCGTTCCATCTCGACGTGCGCAGTCTCTGAGCGGACGGTCTCGATCATCGTCACTTCGCCGCCGATTTGCACGCGGCGCACCAGAATGTCTTTGACGACGGTGGGCAGAACAGTAATCACCACTTCCTGCTCACGCAGGGCAATGTTCAGTTCGCGTACGGATACTGGCGGCGCGGTTGCCGGCAACGGGAGCGTGTTCGGGTGCATCGCCTGCAACGAGGATGGGTCGTTCGCGGGCGCGTTGCCAAACATCGCACGTACCGCGTCGGATGTCACGGTGAGGTGCACGACATTGGCCGCCGCATCGAAGGCGCTGATCGTTTGCAGCGGCAGATACACATCGCCTCCTGTCAGCATCGAATCCCCGGCATGCAGATATGCGGTTCCAATTGCCAGGACGGCGCCGACCGTG
>JAABUZ0100002407.1_pt1 | contig 31133 bp, 26 predicted proteins | sample 5562091 | NCBI WGS metagenome assembly JAABUZ01 (sample SAMN12813069, study PRJNA571459) | rock metagenome | isolation source: Antarctica rocks | place: Antarctica: Victoria Land, Linnaeus Terrace sud | collected 2015-12-21
ATGCAGCCAGAAGCGCTGAAAGAGCACGGCGCCGCGGGAGCCCAGGTCGTCGCGCCGGTCCCAGTGCGCCAGAACCTCACAGGCGCTTCTCACCGTGACCGGGGCCCCGGAAGAGGTGGGCGCCAGTGCGCCGGGTAGCCCGCGGCACATGCCGACGAGGGCATCGCGAGTGAGCTCGGCCGAGTACACCTGGTCGCCGAAGTCCAGGTTCTGCATGTCCTGGCGGGTGAATCCGGCGGCCCCCTGGCCGTCGCTGCCGTCCACGCGCGCCTGGGTCTCGATCAGCCCGATACGGGTGCGCAGGCTGCGGGCGCTGCCCTCGCTGCCGATCATGCGCGCATAGCCGGTGAGCGGCTGGTGGGGGTTAGCCAGCCAGTAGCTGTCGTTTGAGTTGGTGACGTAGTCTGAGCGCGCCAGGTGGGGCAGATTCTGAGGGCCGAAGATTCCCGGCTTGATGGCGTCAGGATCGCTACCGGGGCGGCAGCCCGAGCGAGAGCCGTCGAGGATCGCCAGCCCGGCCTGCTTGAAGGTGACCGTGCCCAGCTGGGTGTTGCACTGGCTGATCTCGTTGTTGGTCACGTGGGGCACCGAGCCGATGTCGGCGTACAGGGCGTTGCCCTGGCGGTCGGCGACGACGGTGTTGACGAACGGGATGCCCTCATAGCGCTTGAGGATGTCGAGCATCTCCGGCGCCGACTGGGCCTGGTCAAAGGAGAGAAAGGTGTTGGCCACCCGCCCGAGGACGTCGGCGTTGGCGTCGACCTCGGTGTAGGCCGTCGATGTCGTCCAGGGCAGCGCCAGCGAACCGGCAAGATTGTCGAACATCGGCCCGTAGCGACTGGAGTACAGGGTGCGGGTGATCGGACGCACGCTCCCGTCGCCCTGCAGCGCCTGCACGGTCAGGCTGCGCCTGGTCATCGCCTCGGGCTTGCCGTCGACGTAGTAGCTGGTCGGATCGCCAGGCACCAGGCTCAGCTGGTAGGGAGCAAACCGGAAGGCCGTCGACACCGTGTGACTCCAGGCCATGTTGTCGGTGTGTCCGATGAGGATCAGCGGCGTCCCCAGAAGCGATACGCCTTCGACGTTCATGCGTCCGGGTATGGTCAGTTGGGCCTGGTAGAAGCGCTGGGGTCCGGTCCACGGAAAGTGCGGATTGCCGAGCAGCAGACCGTGGGTGTGATCGCGCGTTCCCGCCCGTCCGATTGCCACTGCGTTGCTGCCCAGCGCGCCGTGCAGCCGGCGGCGCAGCGCGTCGGCGAATCCGTTGGGAATCGGCGTCGAAGCGTCGGCCCCTGGCAGAGCGTCTCCCAGTCCCCTGGACAGGGCCGGGGCTCTGAGCCCCGCGATCCTGAGACCCGAGCTCGGGAGCGCTCCGGCCCCGGGAGGCTGGGCTTCGCCGATCCCGTTGATCAGGGCCACTCCACTGGCAAACTCCTCGAGCTCATAGATCCGTCTCCACACGTCCATCGCGGCGATCGGGCGCACCCACGCCTTGCCCCGACAGCGGGTGTCGGGCACCCCCGCCGATCCGCCCACGCTGGCCAGATACCGGTCATAGCCGGCGGCGTAGCCGCGTGCCAGGTCCAGGACCTCGGGCCTGGGACCCTGAGGAGGGGGCTCGGCCACCAGCCGCTGGATGATGTGCGTGTCGGAGACCTGTTGCCAGAAGAAGTCAGAGTTCAGGTTGCTCTCGGTCATCTCCTTGCCCAGCACGAAGTAGCTGGCATTGGGGCCGAAGTAGCGTGAGCGCTGACCGTTGACGGTGACGAAGTCCTCCGCCGCGGTGCACAGGTTGTCCTGGGCAAAGGCAAAGCCGTAGCCGTACCCCGCCCCCTCAAAGCTCGACGCCTGCACGTGGGGGACCCCGAACGCCGTCCGGCGCACCACCACGCCGCCGGCCGCCGGCGGCGCGCGGTGCGCTCGACGGTGGCGATGCGGGCGCTGGTGAGAACGGTGGACACCATGGCCAGGCGCCGCCGCCCTGACGGTGGGAGCGCCGATCGCCAGGGTGACCAGGCCCAGGAGGGTCGCCGCGCTCAGCGCCACCATCAACGTCGCCGCCGGCGCCCGCCCGCAGTCTGAGCCCTCGGCGCTGCTGACCATCTTCCGCCTCATCCCCACCGCGATTCGTCCTCCGGGCTCAGCGCTGGGACGGGGGCCGATGTGCCCGGTGGCCCCGTCGAGGCCGAGCGCCCGACCGCGCACACGTGTGATAGCGCCGCGTCTGGGTCAGCGTGCGCGAGTGCCCACCTCGGCGCACCCGCAGCGCCAGGCGGACCGTGAACGTCCCCCGCGGCAGCCCGCGGAGCACGATCGACGCGCGCCGGCCCCGGGTCCGCACCCGATGGCCGTTGACCGAGACCGCGACGGCCAGCAGGCGTGCGCCGCGGGGGCGGCGCACGTGGATGACAAAGGCGCGCCGGCTGACACAGACCCGTGAGGACGGCAGGCTCGCTGCTGCGCCCGAGCACCCGGCGAGATGGACCCGGAGGGGCCCGTCGCTGTGAATGCTTAGCGCGGCCTGGCAGTCCACGTGTGCACGCGCGGGATCGATGGTCAGCTCAGAGACGTTGGCGGCGTTTATGTCCAGGCGGTTGACGCGTGGGGTGGCGGGAGTGAGACCCCAGGACCGGCTCTGGCTCTGAAAGGCCACGGCGGGCAGGGTGCCGCCGGTGAGGGTTCCGCCACCGAACTGGGTCGGCCCGGCCACCGGGTCGCCGACGCCGAAGCCCTCCGAGCGCACGTCGATCGAGCCCAGCGGGGCCGTGCCCGAAGCGTCGCGCAGCTTGATCTGCGAGGCCCAGTAGGCATGCCCGGCGGTGGTGCCCACCGCCGGGAAGTCCATCGTCGGGTTATAGACATAGGTCACATGCGGGGGATCGCGGTTGACCTTGGTGTCGCCCAGGAAGTCGGCGGCCGGCTGGAACTGGTCGTTGATGGCCAGCCCCAGGTGGTCACCGGGGGAGAAGGCGTCGAACTCATAGCGGTAGCCCAGGCCGTCAAAGCCCCGCGCCTGGGTCTGGGTGCCGGTGAAGGGCACGAGCTCGTCGGAGGCCTCCACCCACATGAGGAAGGGGGTGTTGCGCAGCGATGCCAGCTGGCGGAAGCTCAGCGACTGGGTGCCCCCCGAGGGTGGATTGGGCGGTAGCCACACTCCCAACCCGGGCGGTCCCACCGTGGGCTGGCCCTTGGCGAACAGGTCGGGAAACTGGGTGGCGAGCTTGTAGGTCCCGTAGCCGCCCATCGAGTAGCCGGTGATCGCCGTGAACGCCGGGTCGAGCCTGTAGTGGGCGGCCGTGTCGGCCCACGCCTCGAAGGTGTCGGCACCGGCGTAGTCGTAGTACCACCCGTCGGGGCCGCGGCCCGAGGGGGTGATGACGATCGAGCCCGGGCCGCGCTGACCGAACTGGGACTGGTTGTTGCTGGCGAGGTACTGGTTGTAGTTGGCCGACAGCGAGTGCAGCAGCAGCGTCATCCCGTAGCCGGCGGCGGGCCGAGGCCCGCGGGGCACGTAGATCGCGTAGGGCTGCAGGCGTCCGCGCAGCTCACCCTTGCAGGACTGAGTGTTCGCGCACGCCGTGGAGTAGTCCTGGCCCTGCTCGGTCTCGAAGTGGCTGGCCATGATCCGGTCCATCGGGCCGGTCTGGGGCACCCCGGCGGACTGACCGGGCATGTCGTCGTCGGTGGCGGCGGCGAGCTTGTTGAAGTCCACGGTGGCAGAGAAGGGGCTCATGTCTCCCGCCGCCAGAGCGCCACCCTGAGCCCGGTCGCGCCAGAAGGAGGGGTTGTCCACCGCGCTGCCCGTCTTGTCAGAGACCTGGGGGAAGGGCTCGGCGTAGCGGAAAGCGACGTTGAAGAAGGCGGCGGGCCGGGCCAGCCCCGTGGCTCCGCCCGGGTGGGTGGCGTCGGCCTGACCCTGGGGGATGAGATAGCGCGCGGTGGCGGGGTCCCACAGGCCGGTGCCGGCGCCCAGGCGCACGCTCTGTCCCGCGGGGTTCCACGCGGAGTGGGGCAGGAGGACCTGGATCTGGCGACGGGTCAGGTCGACGCTGACGGTGGGAGCGGGGCCGGCGACCGGGGTGCCCGCCGCCGTGAGCAGGTCAGCGCTGCTCCCGTGGACGGTGAGGAACATCTGGGCCGGGCCGCTGACGTTGGCCCCGTGGGGATAGGGCACCGCCACCCCGGGCGTGCCGCCGATGGCGATGGTGGTGGCCACCAGGGAGGGGTCCTTGAGCGAGTTCAGCGTGATGCGAAACGCGGTGGCGTCGGCGAGCGGCCTGACGCGCAGCTCGACGAGATCGGCGGCGTTGTCGGCATAGCGGGGGTCGGTGGGATAGGTGTAGGTGCCGTTGGGCTGGGAGAAGATGTCGCCCGAGGTGCCCTGACCTCCCGGCTGGGGTCGCTGGTCGCCGGGGTCGCGGGTGCTGGCCCTGGCGCCGTGGTCGTCATAGAGGAAGTCCTGATAGAGAAACTCGCCGTCACGGTAGGCGCTGGCGCCCGAGACCAGGATGGGTGGGGCGCGCCACACCCCGGTGTTCTGCAGCTGGGGTGCGTCGGCCAGGGGGGCGTAGAGGATGTTGGGTCCCGGGCGGGGCCCCGGGCCGGTGTACAGCGAGCCGGGATCGCCGGAGGCCACCCCTGGACCGATGGCGACCGCCATCGCCGCCATCGACACCGTCGCCGTCGCGCACTTCCTCCACGCTGCCCGCATCTCGTCACCTCCCTTCGCCTTGGCCTTGGCCCCGGCTGACTCTAGCGTGATGGCTGGCGCGTTTCGCCGGTAGCGTCGCGGACCCCCGCCTCAGTGGGACCACCGCCTCAGCGAGGGGGGGGCTCGTCGCGCGGTGGGTGGCGGTCATCCCCCCAGGAAGTGGGCGACGTCGCGGTGGCGCTCGGAGGCGGAGATGTGCAGTCCCACCTCGCCGTCGGGGAGGGTGACCAGGCCGGCGGGGCGCATGACCTGAGTTGCCGGAGTGCCCCCCACCGCCAGACCCCCGAACAGGCCCAGGAGGGTGGGGCCGCCCATGTCGGAGCGGATCGCGTCGGGGGCGTTCCAGGAGATGAAGGGCAGGCGCACGAAGCCGCCGAGGGAGACCAGGCGCTGCTTCATCGATTGGAAGAGCTTCTGCTGGCGACGCGCCCGAGTGAGGTCTGACTCGCTGTGGTTGCAGTCGTTGTGACGAGTCCGCGCCAGTGCCAGTGCCTGCTTGCCGTCGATGTGGGTGGCGCCCCGATTGAGGCGCAGGGTGAAGCCTCCGTTGGCGGTGCCGCCGTTGATGCGCGACACCACGCATCCGCCGGTGTAGTCCACGCCCCCCATGGAGTCGATGAGCGCGGGGAAGCTGTCGAAGTTGACCTCGACCACGTGATTGATGGGGATGCCCAGGAAGCGCTTGATCGTCTGCACGGCCAGCCGGGCCCCGCCGAAGGCGAAGGCTGCGTTTATCTTGTGGATGCCGTGCCCGGGCAGGTTCACCACCGTGTCGCGGGGAATCGACAGGCGAGCCGAGCGCCCCGCCCCGGTGCGCACGAGCAGGATGACGTCTGAGCGGCTGGGACCTCCCACCGTTGCTCCCGGCTCGTGGGTGGCCTTGGTCCGCAGGTCCGATCCGAGCACGAGGATGGTGCTGGCCGAGGTCAGCGGATAGCCCCCTGAGTCCAGCACTCCGGCCACATCGGGCACGCGCGCCTGGCGCACCTGGGCGCTGACCAGGAACAGCACCAGAGACACCCCCAGCCAGGCGGCGAGGGCGATGGCCAGAATGGCTGACGCTCGCTGTGGAGTGATCGGGCCCCCGCCCCGGGCACGACCGCGACCGAGCGTGCCCAGGCGTCCGCCCGAGCGCCGACCTGGCCCCCCGGCTCCCTGATTGGCACTCCCGCGCAGCGAGCCCGGCGAGATCGGGGTTTCGCGCCGGGCGCCTCCGAGCAGCCGGGGACCGGCGCGGTAGCGCGTATAGGGCGGGGGGTCGGGCCGGGCGCTGGAGCCCTCGGGAGGGGGCCCTGGAGGGCTCGGATCGCGCGCCATGGGGCGGTCTATAGTGGCCGACATGCCGGCGCCATGCGTGATCGGCGTGGATCTGGGCGGCACGAAGGTCCTCGCCGGCGTGGTGGACGGCGATCTCAACGTCCATCACCGCGCCCATCGCCAGACGCTGGGCAGCGACCAGGCCACCCTGCTGGGAGCCCTGGTGTCGGCGGTCGGGGAGCTGCGCAGCGCCAGCGAGGTGGAGGTGGCAGCGGTCGGGTTCGGGATTCCCTGCCTGATCGACACCGTGCGCGGGGTGGCCGTCAGCTCGGTGCACGTCCCGATCGTCGACCTCGCCTTCGCCGACGTGATGGCCGAGCGCCTGGGACTGCCCGTCTACGTCGACAACGACGCCAACGCGGCCATGCTGGCCGAGCTGGGCCACGGCGCCGCCCGGGGGGCGCGGACTGCGGTCATGCTCACCGTGGGCACCGGGATCGGTGGCGGTGTGGTCATCGACGGCGAGGTGTTTCGCGGCTCCTTTGGCTCCGGAGCCGAGCTGGGGCACATGGTCATCGAGGCCGACGGGCCTCCCTGTCAGGGAAGCTGTCCCAACCACGGATGCCTGGAGGTGCTGGCTTCCGGCACCGCCCTGGGACGCGAGGGTGACCGGGTCGCCCGCGACGCCCCCGGCTCGGCCCTGGGCCGGGCCCGCCGGGAGGGTCATCCCATCAGCGGTGCGTTGGTGACCGAGCTCGCCCACGACGGGGATCGTGCCGCCCGCGACGTGCTCGCCCTCATCGGTATGCGCCTGGGGGTGGGCATCGCCAACCTGGTCAACGTCTTCAACCCCGAGGTGGTGGTGGTCGGAGGTGGGGCGATCGCCGCCGGTGATCTCCTGCTCGAGCCCGCTCGGCGGGTGGTTGCCGAGCGGGCCCTGACCCCCTCGCGCGAGCAGGTGCGCATCGTGCCCGCGCGCTTCGGAGCCGAGTCGGGAATGCGCGGTGCCGCCGCCCTGGCTCTGGCGGGGATGCGCGGCGCCCGTGCCGGCGGCCGGCGCCGGTGAGCGACACGGCGAAGGGCGCCGCCCTGCGCAGCGATGCGGTGGTGGGGCGGCTGGTCGTGTGCCCCACCCCGATCGGCAACCTCCAGGACGTCACCCTGCGTGTCCTCGCCGCCCTGCGTGACGCCGACGTCATCGCCTGTGAGGACACGCGCCGCACCCGGGTGCTGCTGGATCGCTACGGGGTCAGCGGGCGCCTGGTCAGCTACCACGAGCACAACGAGTCCGCCCGGGCCACCGAGCTGGTTTCCCGTATGGAGGCGGGCGAGACGGTGGCTCTGGTCTCCGACGCCGGGATGCCGCTGGTCTCTGACCCCGGCTTTGAGCTCGTCCGCGCCTGCGTGGCCGCGGGCCTGGCCGTCGAGGTGCTGCCCGGCCCCAGCGCGGTGCTGGCCGCCCTCGTCGCCTCCGGCCTGGCCGCCGAACGCTGGCGCTTCGTCGGCTTCCTGCCCCGCAAGGCGGGCGAGCTGCGCGCTCTGCTCGACGGCGCCGAGACGCTCGTGGCCTTTGAGTCACCCGGACGCCTCGCCGCTTCGCTCACCGTGCTCGCCCAGGCCGACCCCGGGCGCCCGGTGGCGGTGTGCCGGGAGCTGACCAAGCTCCACGAGGAGGTGGTCCGCGCGTCGGCGCACGAGCTGGCTGACCGCTACCGCGCCGCCGCCCCCCGCGGCGAGATCGTGCTCGTCGTCGGACCCGCCGCCCCCACCGCCCCAGAGGCGCGAAAGCTGCACGCCGCCGTCTCGGCACTCGAGCGTCTGATCGCCGCCGGGGCCAAGCCCCGCCCCGCCGCCGCCGTCGTCGGGGAGCTCACCGGCCACACCGCGAACCAGCTCTACCGCGCACGCCAGCACACCCCCACCGACGGCTGAGCTTCGCCGCCGCCACCCACGTCGGGGCCCGGGCGCCGTCGCGGGCGCGCCGGATAGCCTGCTGCGCCACGTGTCCTTCTACATAACCACCCCCATCTACTACGTAAACGCCGAGCCCCACCTCGGCCACGCCTACACCACCATCGGCGCCGACATCCTCGCCCGCCACATGCGCCAGCGCGGCGAGGAGGTGTTCTTTCTCACCGGCACCGACGAGCACGGCGAGCCGGTGGCCCTGGCCGCCGAGCGCGAGGGGATCACCCCCCAGCAGCTCGCCGACCGCAACGCCGCCCGCTTTGAGGCGCTCATGCCCCGCCTGAACGCCTCCATCGACTTCTTCATCCGCACCTCCGATCCCCGTCACGAGCGCCGGGTGCAGGAGATCCTCACCCGCGTGCGCGACGCCGGCTACGTCTATGAGGGCACCTACGAGGGGTGGTACTGCCCCCGCTGCGCCGACTTCAAGACCGAGACCGAGATCGGGCCCGACGACAGCTGCCCCATTCACCACATCGCGCTCACGCGCGAGAAGGAGGCCAACCACTTCTTCGCCCTGTCGTCGTTTCAGGAGCCGTTGGAGCGCCTGTATGACGAGCATCCCGACTTCGTGGCGCCCCGTCACCGCTTCAACGAGGCGCGCTCGTTCATCGCCCAGGGCCTGCAGGACGTGTCGCTCACCCGTCCCAAGGTCAAGTGGGGCGTCAGCGTGCCCTGGGATCGTGAGCAGGTCTTCTACGTGTGGTTCGACGCGCTGCTGAACTACGTCACCGCCCTGTCCTTCGCGCGCGAGGGCGAGAGCCTCGAACGCTTCTGGCCCGCCAACCTGCACCTCATCGGCAAGGACATCCTCAAGTTCCACGCGGTGTTCTGGCCGGCCCTGCTCATGGCCGCCGGACTGGAGGTGCCCCGCCACCTGTTCGTCCACGGCTTTCTGCTCATGGACGGCGAGAAGATGTCAAAGAGCCTGGGCAACGTCCTTGACCCCTTCGAGGTCATGGAGCGCTTCGGCACCGACGCCCTGCGCTACTACTGCTTTCGCGAGGTCTCCTTCGGCTCCGACGGCTCGGTGTCCACCGCCGGCTTCGAGGCCCGCTATGACTCAGAGCTGGCCAACGAGTACGGCAACCTGGCCAGCCGGGTCCTGGCCATGCTGCGCCGCTACCGCGGCGGAGTCGTTCCCGTCGTGGCCACCGACCCGGCGCTGGACGCTGACTTCGCGGGGCTGCCCGCCCAGGTCTCCGACCTGCTTGACCGCGCTGAGATCACCCAGGCCCTGGAGCTCATCTGGCAACGGGTGCGGCGCTGTAACCGCTACGTCGAGGAGCGTGCCCCGTGGCGCCAGGCCAAGGACCCGGGCGCGGCGGCGGCCCTCGATGAGACGCTGGCCTCGTTGGCCGAGGGGCTGCGCGCGCTGAGCGTGCTGCTCGCCGCCTACCTCCCGGCCACGACGGCGGCGCTCCTGGACGCCCTGGGTCGACCGGAGATCGACTATCGCCTGGCGACCTTTGCCGACCGGGGATGGGGCGGTCCTGGCGTGGGAGATCTCGAGCCCCTGTTTCCGCGGGTGGGCTGAGCCCCGACCAGGTGATCGACACCCACACCCACCTCGACCTGTGCGACGGCGAGCCCGCCGAGCTGGTGGCGTCGGCACAGCGCGCCGGAGTGCGGCGGCTGCTGAACATCGGCCTCGATGCGCCATCGTGTCGCCGCGCCCTGAAACTGGCAGAGACCATGCCGTCGGTGTGGGCCGCCGTGGGCCGCCATCCCAACTCCTGCGCCGGCTTTGACGACGGCGACCTCGACGAGCTGCGCCTGCAGGCCAGCCATCCCCGCTGCCTGGCCATCGGGGAGACGGGCCTTGACCATTACCGTCAGGGCGCCCCGGCCGCCGACCAGGAGCGCGCCCTGCGCGCGCATCTCGACCTGGCCCGTGAGGTGACAAAGCCCGTGGTCATCCACTCCCGGGCAGCCGACGATCAGACCATCGCCATGCTGCGCAGCCACGCCGGCGACCTGGATGTCGTCCTGCACTGCTTCTCCATGCCCGAGCGCCTGGAGGAGTGCCTGGCCGAGGGTTGGCTTGTCTCCTTTGCCGGCAACGTCACCTACCCGAGCTCGGGGGCTCTCGCCGACGCCTGCGTCCGGGTGCCCGAGGACCGCCTGCTGGTGGAGACCGACGCCCCCTTTCTCACCCCCCAGCCCCACCGGGGACAGCGAAATCGCCCCGCCCTGGTCACCGAGACTGCGCGCTTCCTCGCCGATCGTCGCGGCGTGACCTACGAGGAGCTCGAGGCCACGGTGGAGGCCAACGCGGCACGCCTGCTCGGATGGTGAGGCCTCCCGAGGACCTGCCCGTCCAGCCCAGCTTGCGCCGGCTGCGCCGGTTCAACGTGCGCCCCGACCGCGACCTCGGGCAGAACTTCCTGATCGACTCAAACCTCCTCGGGGTCATCGAGCGCGCCGCCGGGCTCGACGCCCGCGACGTCGTCCTGGAGATCGGTGGGGGGCTGGGCGTGCTCTCCGAGCACCTGGCCGCGCGCTGTGGCCACGTGCACGTGGTGGAGATCGACCTGCGCCTGCGCGACGCACTCTCAGACGCCCTGACCCCTCACCCCAACACCACCCAGCACTGGGCTGACGCCATGCACCTCGATCTCGGGGGGCTTGCGCCCGCCCCCACCAAGGTGGTGGCCAACCTGCCCTACGGGATCGCCGCCGCGATGGTCCTGCGCACGATCGAGGAGCTTCCCGGCGTGATCCGGTGGGTGGCGATGATCCAGCGCGAGGTGGGCGAGCGCCTGGCCGCCGTCCCGGCCACCCCGGCCTACGGCGTTCCCTCGGTCCTCGCCCAGCTGGCCTGTGAGGTCCGGGTGGCGCGGGCGGTGTCACGGCGCGTGTTCTACCCCGTGCCCAATGTCGATTCCGTGCTCGTGGAGCTGCGCCGCCGCGGGCCCGCCGCCGATCCTGCTCTGCGCCGGCTTGTCCAGGAAGCGTTTGCCCACCGGCGCAAGGCGCTGGCCGGGTCGCTGGCGCTGGCCCCCGGCGCCGGTCCGGACCTACGTGAGCGGGTGCGGGTGGCACTGCAGGGCCTGGGTCATGCGCCCGATGCCCGCGCCGAGCGCCTGAGCCCTGAGGACTTCAGGGCCCTGGCGCGCGAGTTGGCCGAGCCGGCGCGCCGATGAGCGCCCGACGATGACCGGCCCGGGGTCGACCGCTCGGCGCTGGACGGCGCTGGCTCCCGCCAAGGTCAACCTGTGCCTGTACCTGGGACCGGTGCGCGCCGACGGACGCCACGAGCTGGTCTCGGTCATGCAGTCGCTGTCGCTGGCCGATGAGCTGACGCTGTCGGCGGCGGACGGGGGAGCCGCGGCCGACGAGGTCCTCTGTCCCGGGGTGGCGGGGCCCAACCTGGCCGCCGACGCGCTGGCGGCCTACCGAGCGGCCACCGGCTGGTGCGCGCCGCCGGTGCGGGTGCACATCACCAAGCGCATTCCCGTCGCCGCCGGCATGGCCGGCGGCTCCGCCGATGCCGGGGCCACGTTGCGCCTGGCCAGTGCCGCGGCGGGCCGGTGGGCCGACGCGGCGCCGGGGCCCGCCGCCGGCAGGGAGGAGGAGCTGCTGCTCGAGCTCGCCGCCGGGCTGGGCGCCGACGTTCCCGCCCAGGTGCGCCCCGGCCGGTTCCTAGCCACCGGCGCCGGTGAGCGCCTGCGCCGGCTGTCTGACCCGGCGGGCTTCGGCGTGCTGGTGCTGGCCTGCGACGCGGGGCTGTCGACCCCGGCGGTCTTTGACCAGGCCGACCGCATGAGCCTGCCCCGCAGCGTCGGGGCTCTGGCCCAGGCCCGCCACCAGGTGGAGCAGGCCCTCCTGCGCGCGCCCGACGCGCTACCCGACGTCCTGGCCGTCAACGAGCTCGCCCCCGCCGCCCGGGCGCTTGAGCCCGGTATCGACGAGGCCCTGCGCGACGCCCGCCGCGTCGGGGCGTCGGTGGCCCTGGTGTGCGGCTCGGGTCCCACCGTGGTGGGGCTGTTTGCGGGGCCCGGGGGCCCGGCCCGCGCCCGTGGGGCGGCGCAGCGCCTGGCCCACCGCCGCCCGCCCGCGCTGGCCGCCGAGCCGGTGGGAGATGGGGTCGGTGCTCCTACCATCGAGGGGGTGCGCCACAATCCCGGGTCCGGGTCTCTGTCATGAGCAACATCTCCATCACCTACCTCGTCGCCGCCTGTGCCGGCGTCTTCGGCCTGGCCGCCTTCACCGCCCTGGTGCTCGTGCCCGCGTGGAGCAGCTACAGCCGGGGGTGGGAGCGTCTGGCGGCCACCGTGCTGTCGCTCTACGTCCTGGCCGCCATGATCGGCGTCGGGCTCGCCGCGGGAGCGGCCGTCGTGTGGTTCTGGCCCCGCATCGCCTAGTGGTCCGTCCCGTAACGAACCGGTAGCTGGCCCGGCCGTCGGTGACCCCCACCCCGGCTGACGCCGAAGGGGCCCCCGACCTCGCGGCCCTGCACGTCATCACCGAGGCGGTGCGCCAGGGCGCCGGGCTGCCCGCCATCGTGCGTGCCGCCGCGGCGGCGCTCGACGCCAGCCTGGTGCTGGCCGACCGGGCCGGCTCGGTCCTGGCCGTGGCCGCCCGGTCTCCCGCCGAGGAGCGCTCCCTGCTCGACGAGGCCGACGGGGTGAGCACCGTCTCGCTGCGCCTCGCCGACGTCCCCGTGGGCACGCTGCGCCTGCGCTGGCGCGCCCGGGCCAGCCCGCTCCTGCTGAGCCTGGTGGCCACCCTGGTGGCCTCCGAGGTGGAGCGCGTGCGCGCTCCCGCGCAGGTCTCCCAGGAGGCGGCGGCTGAATTCCTGCGCGGCCTTCTCGATGGTCGCATCCACGGCCGGGAGGCGATCGTCTCCCGGGGACGAGAGCACCTCGTCGACCTCGAGTCCGGGGGCAGCGTGATCGTCGCCCGCGCCCACCCCCAGGCCCCCGCCGAGGAGGGATGGCGCTCGCGCGTCCTGCGCCTGGCTGAGCGCGGCGCGCGCGTCGGCGCCTCCACCGTTCTCAGCGCCCTCTCGGAGCCGGCCGGCGCGGGCGCCGAGGTCATGGTGCTCGTCTGCGGCGCCCAGGAGGACCGCGCCCGGCGGGCGGCCGAGGGCGTGCTGAGCGAGCTTCAGTCCGGCCTTCCCGGGTGCGTCTTCTGCGTGGGGCGCAGTCGCGTGGCCGTCGATCCGGGCGAGCTTGCCCGGGCGGGCCAGGAGGCCCTGCTGGCCACCAACGTGGCCGAGGGCCATCCCGACCGCCCACTGCTCGCCTTTGACGACACCGGTGCCTATCGCCTCCTGCTAGGAGCGATGAGCGAGGACCCCGACGAGCTGCGGCGCTTTTTCTCAGAGACCGTCGAGCCCCTGGTCGCCTACGACGAGCAGTATGAGACCGAGCTGGTCAAGACCCTGGAGGCCTTTTTCGAGGCCGATGGCAACGTGGCGGGGACGGCCCAGCGCCTGTTCACCCACCGCCACACCGTCCGTTACCGCCTGGAGCGCGTGCGCGACCTCTCGGGCCTGGACGTCGGATCAAGCGACGGCCGCGAGAAGCTCAGCCTGGGCCTGAAGGCCATGCGCGTCCTAGGCATCCCTCGCGCGGGGGGTCCTGCCCGCGAGGCGGGTGCGGCGGGAGGTCGGGTGCCCCGGGGGGCGGGCGGACCAGCGGGCGGCGGTGGGTCGAGGGGGGCAGGAGCGCCGGGCGCGCCTCGCGGTGGACGGGGGTGATCCCAGCACCCGACCCAGCCCCTGCACCAGCCCCTGCACCTGCCCCAGCCTCGGCCTCGGCCTCGGGAGCAGCCCTGATCCTCATCCACCCGATCGGCGCCCAGCGCAGCGCCCTGATGAGATATCTGGATGCCGAGACGGCGTCTGCGCTCTGGGCCACCCTTCTGCGCCGCAGCGCCCGCTGGCTGACCGCCGTGGCTGGGCACGCGGGCTATCTCGCCTGCCTGAACGGGGGCCGCGAGGAGACCCTGCACGCCCTGGCGGGAATGCCCGCGCGGCTGGTCCTCACCCCGGCGGGAACCACGGTGGCGCGCCTGGCCGACGCCACCCGCCAGATCGCCGCCGAGCGTCCCGGGCCCCTGCTCATTGCCAGCCCCGACCTGCCCCAGCTCTCCATCGCCCACGCCCAGGCGGCACGCGAGGATCTCGACGACGGCTGTGACCTCAGTATCGGACCGGCCAGCGACGGGGGCTGCTACCTGCTGGCGCTGGCCCGCCCCGACCCGGCGCTGCTGGCCCGGGCCACCGGCTGGCGACGCGACGAAACGATGTTGCACGGCATCGAGGTTGCGAGTGAGGCGGGCATGTCGATGGCCCTGCTGCGCTCCGAGCGCGAGCTGCACACCCCCGGAGACGCCCGTGCCCTGCTCGCCGATCCCCTCGCCCCCCGAGACGTCGTCGAGGTGCTCAAGCGAGCTAGGCTCCCCTGAGGCCCCTTGGGGAGTGGTGTAGTCGGTATTGCACGCGTCACTTTGGATGACGAGGCCGGGGTTCGATTCCTCGCTCCCCAGTCGCCCCCCGAGTCGCTCCCCCCGCCGCTTCCTGCCGCTTCCCCGCCGGTCAGCGGCCGGCCATCGGGCCGCTACCCGCCCTGGCAGTAGCATCCGACCCGCCCGTGCCCGACCCCGTCGTCCTCATCCTCGCCGCCGGCCGGGGCACGCGCATGCGCTCGCGCCGTCCCAAGGTGCTGCACGACATCTGCGGGCGACCGATGATCGGCTGGGTGGTGGCCGCCGCCCGTGAGGCCGCCACCAACACGGTGGTCGTCGTCGACGGACCGCAGCGCGAGCTCGCCGACCACCTCCCCGAGGGCGTCAAGCTGGCCGTACAGGAGCAGGCCCACGGCACCGGCCACGCCGTCCTCGCCGCCGCCGAGCACATCGATCGCGACGGGGTGGTGGTAGTGCTGTCGGGCGACGTCCCCCTGATCACCGCCGAGGTCGTGGGCGGACTGCTGGAGGCCCACCGCGCCGGGGGCGCCCCCGCCACCATGGCCACCATGGTGCTCGACGATCCCCACGGCTACGGCCGGGTGGTGCGCGGCCCCGACGGGACGGTGGAGCGCGTGGTGGAGACCAAGATGCCGGGCGATGCCACCGAGGCCGAGCTCGCCATCTGTGAGGTAAACGCCGGCGTCTATGCCTTCGACGGCGGCCCCCTGCTCGACGCCCTGGCTCAGGTGGCCCCCGACAACGCCCAGGGCGAGCTCTACCTGCCCGACGCCCTCACCATCCTGGGCCACGGGGGCGAGCCGGTGGCCGCCCACGAGATCTCAGAGCCCAACCTGATGCTCGGCGTAAACGACGGCATCGACCTCGCCGAGGTGCGCGCGCTGGCCCAGCGGCGCATCCACGAGGCCCACCTGCTGGCGGGGGTGACGATCGTCGACCCGGCGAGCACGGTCATCGAAGTCGACGTGGTGCTCGGCGCCGACACCGTGGTTGAGCCCAGCACCTTCTTGCGCGGCGCCACCCGGGCGGGAGACGGCTGTCACCTGGGGCCGTTGAGCACGCTGATCGAGGTCACCGTCGGTGACCGGTCGGCCATCGTGCACTCCTACCTGCACGCGTGTGAGGTGGGAGACGACGTGAGCGTCGGGCCCTTTGCCTACCTGCGCCCCCAGACCGTGCTGGGCGACGGGGCCAAGGCGGGCACGTTCGTGGAGATCAAGAACTCCCACATTGGCGCCGGCGCCAAGGTTCCCCATCTGTCCTACGTGGGAGACGCCGACGTGGGCGAGGCCTCCAACCTGGGCGCCGGAACCATCACCGCCAACTACGACGGCAAGACCAAGCACCGCACCACCATCGGGGCGCGGGTGCGCTCCAGCGTCGACGTCTCCTTCGTCGCCCCGGTGACGGTGGGCGACGACGCCTACACGGGGGCGGGCTCGGTCATCACCGAGGACGTGCCCGCCGGATCGCTGGGCATCGCCCGCGAGCGCCAGACCAACATCGAAGGCTATGCCCGGCGTCGCCAGGACCGCTGAACTGGCCCCCTCCTCCGGGGCTCCCGCGGTGTCGGAGGCGACGCGTAGGATCAGGACGGTGGATCCGCGCGGCCTTCACACCAGCCTGCCCATCGACTACGACAAGCGCCTCATGCTCTTCTCGGGTCGCGCCAATCCGGGCCTGGCGGCTCGCATCGCCGACAAGCTCGACGTCGAGCTCGGTCCGGTGACCCTGAAGACGTTCTCCAACGGAGAGGTCTACTGCCGCTACGGCGAGTCCATCCGGGGTGCCGACGTGTTCATCGTCCAACCCACCTGCGGTAACCCCGAGACCGCAATCACCGCCAACGACGCGCTCATGGAGCTGCTGGTGATGATCGACGCCGCGGTGGGAGCGTCGGCCCACCGGGTGATCGCCGTCACCCCGTGGTACGGCTATTCGCGCCAGGACAAGAAGTCGGCTCCGCGTGAGCCCATCACCGCGCGCCTGGTCGCCCACATGCTCCAGGCCGCGGGGGCCGACCGGGTGCTCACCATGGACCTGCACGCCGGTCAGGTGCAGGGCTTCTTCACCATCCCGGTGGACCACATGACCGCCCTGTTCATGCTCACCCAGTACTTCACCGATCAGCACCTGGAGGACCTGGTGGTGGTTGCCCCCGACGTGGGACGCGCCAAGCTCAACCAGAAGTTCGCCGAGAAGATCGGCGCCGACCTGGCCATCCTCACCAAGGAGCGCCCGGCCCAGCAGGTGGCCGAGATCGGCTCGGTGATCGGCGACGTGCGCGGCAAGACGGCGGTCATCGTCGATGACATCATCGACACCGCGGGAACCCTGCGCGCGGCCGCCGAGACCGTCCTCGAGGAGGGCGCCACCCGCGTGCACGCCGCCGCCACCCACGCCGTGTTCTCAGGCGACGCCTATGAGAACCTGGCCTCGGCGGCCTTTGAGCAGATCGTGGTTACCGACACCATCCCCGTGCGCCCCGATGCCCCCGACAACGTCCGCGTGCTCTCCTGCGCCGAGCTGCTCACCGACTCCATCCGCCGGATCTTCACCGACGACTCGGTCTCTGAGGTCTTCGGCGGTGAGAACCAGCTCTTTTAACTATTAATTAATTAAAAAGGGAGGGGAGACGTGGCGGCCGGCGCGGACGCGGTCGGGGAAGTCACTCCTGCTCGGGCTCCAGGTCGCCCGGCCAGGAGCCGGTCAGGCGCGAGAACCACTGGGCCCCCACGCGATCGACGACGGCCCGGGTGACCTTGAAGGCCACCGCCTCCAGCGCCGCGGCGATGAGCACCTTGGGCCAAGTGGTGCGCAGGGTGGTGGCGGTGGGGGGCTTCTCGTCGTCGATCAGGCCCCACAGCGCTTCGAAGAGCCGGCGACTGATGAGCCCGGAGAGGATGCCGAAGACGATGCCAAACGGCTTGTAGAGCAGCTTCATGGGCGCGAGCTTATCGGTCGATGATGCTTCTAGGCTGTACGGGTCGATATGCGCGATCACCAGCAACGAGCATGAGGTAGCCGCCACGCCTGAGTTCTCTGTACCCCCTGAGGATGCCGATGAGCTCCTGCGCCGTGCTCTGCTGGACTCCGCCGCCTCAGCGGCGGTGGCCCTGCGGGTCGAGGGGCTCGCCCTGTGCGAAGCCCTGACCGTGGTCTTTCACGGGCGCCGTGACCTGGGCACGATCCAGACCTACGTCGCCCACGGCGAGCGCGGCGCGGGCGACGCCGTGGCCTTTGACCAACTGCTGCGCGTGCCCTGCGATCTCGACCTCGCCGACGCCGAGGACCGCGAGGACGCGGAGCTTCTCTACTTAGACCAGGCCCGGGCGCTGCGCGACGCGCTGCTGGCCGCCGACACCGTGCTCGCGGTGTGGCGCGAGCCGCTGGCCGCCGTGGCCGACTGCGCCGTCGACGTCGATCGCTCGATCGCCCTGACCGTCTCCCTGCCCGCCCACCGCCTCATGCCCGTCGCCCTGGTGGCTCCCGAGCGCCAGCTCATGGTGGCTCCCGTGTGCGGGGCACGCACTCTGGCCCGCGGGCGCCCGCCCCTGGGGATCGTCTGCGCCCAGCAGGACCTGGCCCACGTATATCCGCTGCCCGATGACCCCGAGCGCTGCCTGGAGGACTTCCTCACCCGCTCGGCCGACCACGCCCGGCGCCTGGCCCAGCGCCTGGCCCATCAGGAGGCGTCGGTCGCTCGCTTCCTGGAGCTCAACGACTGAGCCCCCGGCGTCGCCTGGCGGCCGTCGTCCTCGCCGTCGTCGCCTTTGTGGCCATCAGCACCCTGCTGGCCCGCTGGCTGTCGGTGGAGAACGCCGAGCGTGACGCCGTCTACGGGCTCCTGGGCGACCAGGCCCGGGGCGCGTCGGCGGCGATGCTCAGGCGCCTATCCGGCTGCCCGGCCCGGCCGGGGTGCGCGGCGACGGTGGACGCCGACGCCCGCTCCCTGGCGCGTCCGGGCTCGGTGCGCATCCTCGCCGACACCTCCTCCACCGCCTACTCCCTGACCGGGGCCAGCGGTGTCACCCGGGTGGCCTGGAGCGTGCCCGGTCGTCTACCGGTGGTTCAGTGCGTGCTCGTGCGCCGCAACGGCGACGCCATCTCCGGGTTCTCGGTTACTCTGCTGGCACTCAGCGCTCCCATCGACAACACGGGCGCCTGCTGAGGGGCGGCCCGGCCTGACCCGGCTCGCCGTCACCCCCCTCCACCATGCGCCTGATTGCCCTGATCGTCCTTGTCGCGCTCGCCGGTGGTACCGGCGCCGGGGTGGCCTGGGGGCAGGGTCCTCTCGCGCTGCCCGGCGCCGCCTCCCCGGGCCCCGCCGGCCCCCCGGCGTCCGGCCCCGCCCCGTCTGGTGGGCCCCCGGCGAGTGGGTCTCCGGCGCCGTCGGGCGCCGCTGCGCCCGCCGGACCCGCCGAGGGCGCCGGGGACGCCACCGGCCAGAACGGCTCGGCCGAGCCCCGGTCTCAATCGCCCTTCGGCCCCATCGCCCCCGTGCCCGTGCCATCCCCCGGCCCCTATGTCGCCGACACCCCGACCAACCAGACGCTGTATCGCAACGGCCCCGACGGGCGCTTTCTCATGGGGGGCGCCTGGCTGTTTCGCTATGACCAGGGTCAGGGGACCAGCCAGCACTTCGAGCGCTCGGTGTCAAGCGCCGGCTGGAGTCAGGTGTTCGTGCCCAACGCCTGGAACGCCCAGGATGAGAGCGCGGCCAGCTTCTCCGGGACGGTGGCCTGGTATCGCAAGGACTTCAAGCTGCCCTCCGCCGAGGCCGGGCTCGCCTGGGTGGTGCGCTTTGAGTCGGTCAACTACCGCACCCGGGCGTGGCTGAACGGGCATCCGATCGGCTCCCATGCCGGCGCCTACCTGGCCTTCGAGCTGCGCCTGGCCGACCGCTACCTCAACCGGGGCGGGGTCAATCGCCTGGTGGTGCGCGTCGATGACCGGCGCAAGGCCACCGATTTCCCTCCCGGGGGCGTCTCTGACACCGGTAAGGTCGCCGGGGGCTGGTGGAACTACGGGGGGCTCCTGCGTGAGGTCTACCTGCGCCGGGTGAACAGGGTGGACTTCGACACCGTCTCGGTGTTGCCCCAGCTGCCATGTCCCACCTGCGCCGCCACCATTCGCTACCGGGTGACCGTGCGTAACTATGAGGCCGCCACCGAGCACGTCCACCTCACCGGCCACTACGGCTCCGAGGCGGTGGACCTGGGCTCGGCCACCGTCGCCTCGCGGGCCACGCACACCTTCTCCCGGCGCCTGCACGTCGCCCATCCCCACCTGTGGTCGACGACCGACCCCCATCTCTACGACGCCACCTTAGACCTCGACGCCGGACACGGCGGGGCGAGTACCCGGGTGGGTCACTACTTCCTGATGAGCGGGGTGCGCTCGATCGCCGTCTCTGCCAGTGGCCTGCTTGTGCTCAACGGACAGGTGCTCAACTTCCGCGGCGTGGGCCTGCACGAGGACTCACGCCAGTTCGGTTTTGCTGTCGACAACACGATCCGTCAGCGCTACGTCTCCGAGGTCAAGGCCCTGGGGGCCACGGCCATCCGCGCCCACTACCCGCTGCATCCCGAGCTCGAGGAGCTCGCGGATGAGAACGGCATCCTGCTGTGGTCAGAGATTCCCGTCTACTCGGTCAAGACCGTCTACCTCGCCCGCGCCTCCGTGCGCCGCGCGGCGGTCGACCTCCTGCGCCGGAACATCGCCACCAACGCCAACCATCCCTCGGTGATCGTGTGGTCGATCGGCAACGAGCTCTCCGCGCGTCCCGGCTCGGCGCAGTCGGCCTACATCTCCCAGGCGGTATCCGCCGCCCACAGCGCCGACCCCACCCGTCCCGTGGGCCTGGCGGTGGCCGCCTACCCGTCGGTGGGCTGTCAGGCGCACGCGTATAAGCCTCTTCAGGTCCTGGGCCTCAACGACTACTTCGGCTGGTACCCCGGTCCCGAGGGTCAGATCGCCGACCGCAGCCTGCTGTCGGGCTACCTGGACCTCATGCACCGCTGCTATGCCGGCAAGAGCCTGATCGTCACCGAGTACGGCGCCGAGGCCAATCGACCGGGACCGGTGGAGGAGCGCGGCACTTACGCCTTTCAGCAGGACTACCTCGACTACAACCTCAACGTCTTTGCCAGCAAGCCCTGGCTGGGCGGGGCGATCTACTGGGCGCTGGAGGAGTTTCGCGTGCGCCCCAATTGGGACGGGGGCAATCCGCGCCCCGATCCTCCCATCCACGAGAAGGGTCTGATCGACTACATCGGGCGCCCCAAGCCCGCGTTCTTCGACGCCCAGCGCCGGTTTCGGGCCACGCCCCAGGTGCGCCCCCGCTAGGAGCGGCCAGCCGACGATCCACTAGGATCACGCCGCCCATGGCCTCCCGCTCCCAGACCACCAGCCTCGCCGTCCGGACCCGCCAGGCCCAAGGCTCCCGGGCCGTGCGGCGCCTGCGACGCAGCGGACGCGTTCCCGGCGTGCTCTACGGGGGTGCCAACCCGGCGGTGGCCTTCGACGTCGACGCCCGCGAGCTGCGCCTGGCCCTGGCCGCCCGCGGGGCGGTCCTCGACCTGGCCATGGACGGTCAGAGCAGCCATCCCGCCGTGCTCAAGGAGGCCCAGCGCGACCCGGTGCGCGGGGAGACCCTGCACGTCGACCTGGTCCGCGTCGACCTCAACGAGGAGATCCACGCGGTGGTCGTCCTGGAGCTCACCGGGGTCGACGCCGCCCCGGGCGTGATCGAGGGCGGGGTGCTCGAGCAGATCACCCGCGAGCTCAACGTGCAGGCGCTGCCCACCGTGATCCCCGAGTCCATCGTCCACGACGTCTCGGCGATGCAGATCAACGATACGGTCACCCTGGAGGCCCTCAGCGCTCCTGAGGGCGTGGTGCTGCTCGACGATCCCGAGGAGACGCTGATCGCCACGCTGACGCCTCCGCGCCTGCAGGTGGAGGATTCCAGCGAGATCGAGTCTGAGACCGAGGTGGTGCCGGGCGCCGGCGCCCAGTCCGGCGACAGCGCCTCCGAGGGCGAGTCGGGCGGCTAGCCCCTGCGCTTCGCGGGCGCGCCCCCCGTCGACTGGCTCATCGTCGGCCTGGGAAATCCCGGGCGCGAATACGCCCACACCCCTCACAACGTGGGCTTCGCGGTGGCCGAGGCGCTGGCCGGACGCTGGGGCCTGTCCCGGCCCCGGGAGCGCTATCGCGGGCGCCTGCGCGAGGGCCGGGCCGGCCCGGGGGGCCCCCGGATCGCCGTGCTTGAGCCCCAGACCTACATGAACGACGCGGGCCGCTCGGTGGGGCCCGCACGGGGCGCATACCGGCTGGCGCTGGAGCGCGTGCTCGTCGTCCACGACGAGATCGACCTCCCCTTCGGAGAGGTGCGCACCCGGGTGGGGGGCGGCCTGGCCGGTCACAACGGGCTGAAGTCCCTGCGCCGCGACCTCGGCGCCCCGGACTTCGCCCGGGTTCGCGTCGGAGTCGGCCGTCCGGACTCCACCGATCCCGAGATCGTCTCCGCGCACGTGCTGGGGCGCTTTGGCCAGTCACCCCAGGAGGTCGACGAGCTCGTGGCCCGTGCCGCCGATGCCGCGGCAGCCGTGGTGCAAGCCGGCGCCGACCCGCCACACTGAGTCGCCCCATGCCCCTGCGCTCCCTGCTGCCCCTGATCGGCGAAGACGCCGGCGCCCTCACCCTGGCCCGTGACGGGGGACGGGCGTTTGCCTCGTCACCCCTGCGTCCCTACCTGCTCGCCGCCCTGCTCGACGGCGTCCCCGATGGGCTCAGCGCCGGGCGTCCGGCCCTGGTGGTGGCCGGCGACGACCGCGCCGCCCGCGACCTCAGCCAGGACCTGCGCGCCTGGCTGGCGCCGCGTCCGGTGCGCTTCTATCCGTCTCGCGGCGTGGCCTATGAGTCCCATATCTCACCCCCACCCCACCTGGTCGGACTGCGCGTCGCCGCCCTGGACGCCCTGCTGGACTGGGCCCGCTCGCCCGTGGAGGTCGGAGCTCGCGCCGGCTCTGGCGCGGGGGGTCTCACCGACCCGCGGGGAGAGGCCCCCGTGGTGGTGATCTCCGCCGTGGCCCTGTCTGAGAAGGTCCCCGACCCTGAGCTTCGCCCCCACTCCTTCTGCCTGCGTCGCGGGGCCGAGCTCGATCTCAGCGGGTGCGTGGAGGAGCTCGTGGCCGCGGGCTATGAGCGCGTCGACCAGGTCGAGGACCGCGGCCAGTTCGCCCTGCGCGGGGGCCTGCTGGACGTCTACCCGGCCACCGAGGAGCGCGCCGTGCGCGTCGACCTGTTCGGCGAGGAGATCGAATCCCTGCGCTGGTTCTCCACGTTCACCCAGCGCTCGCTGGGCGAGGCCGAGGAGGTGGAGATCGCCCCCGCCGCCGAGCTTGCCGCCGAGCACCGGGAGCTGGCCGAGCTGGCGGCGCTGGAGGACGCCGGCGAGCGCGAGCGCTTTGACATCGCCGAGCTGCTGCCCGTCGATCGCTTTGGCTCCCTGCTCGATCTCGCCCCGCCCGACACCGCCATCCTGCTCGCCGCCGAGGAGGAGATCGAGCCCGCCCTGCGCGACCACTGGGAGGACGTGTGCGCGGCCTTTCACGACCAGTCGGCCCATCACCTCTACGTAGACCCCGCCGCCGTCTGGGCCGTGCTCCAACGGCGTGCGGGCATCCGACTCTCTGCCCTCGCCTCAGATCAGCCCATCCTCCTGCACGCCCAGTCGGCCGCGACCTCCGCGCGCTCCCTGCGCGAGGCCGAGCCCGAGCTGGAGAAGCTCGTGCGCTCGGGGTATCGCACGGTGGTGTCGTGGCCGCGCCGCGGCGAGGGCCAGCGCGCCGCCTACAACCTGGCGCGTCTGCAGGCTGAGTGGCTGGGTGACGGCCCGGCCCCCAGGGGGACCCTGCGCTTTGCCCTGGCCCCCCTGCGCGAGGGCTTCGTGGCTCCCGGACTGGGCCTGGCGGTCATCCCCGAGCACCGCCTGTTTCGCCGCCGGCGGGCCGACCCCGCTCCGGAGGGACCGATGCGCCGGGGGGCCCTGCGCTCGTTTGCCGACCTGCGTACCGGCGACATCGTCGTCCACGAGGACCACGGCATCGCCCGCTTTGCCGGCTTTGACACCAAGACCGTCGCTGGGGTGACCCGCGACTACCTCTATCTGGAGTACCAGGGCGATGACCGCGTCTTCGTCCCCTCCGATCAGCTGGCCAAGATCTCGCGTTACGTGGGGGCGGGGGGCGCCCATCCCCCTCTGAGCAAGCTCGGGGGCACGCGCTGGGACACCATGAAGGCGCGGGCGCGCCGGGCCGCCCAGGAGCTGGCGGGTGAGCTGCTGAACCTCTACGCCGAGCGTCGCCGCCGTGGCGGGCACGCCTTCGAGCCCGACGGGGACTGGCAGCGCGAGTTCGAGGAGCGCTTCCCCTACAGCGAGACCCCCGACCAGCGCGACGCCATCGAGATGGTCAAAGCCGACATGGAGGCCCCCCGGCCCATGGATCGCCTGATCTGCGGCGACGTCGGCTACGGCAAGACCGAGGTCGCCCTGCGGGGGGCGTTCAAGGCGGCCGTCAGCGGCAAGCAGGTGCTCATGCTCGTACCCACCACCATCCTCGCCCAGCAGCACTACGGCACCTTCACCGAGCGCTTTCGCGACTACCCGATCACGGTGGCGCAGGCGTCGCGGTTTCGCTCGGCCGCCGAGCAGCGCCAGGTCATCGCCGGCTTTCGCTCCGGGGCGGTGGACGTGCTCATCGGCACCCACCGCCTGCTCTCGCGCGACGTGCGCCCCAAGGACCTGGGCCTGCTGGTGGTCGACGAGGAGCAGCGCTTTGGGGTGCGCCAGAAGGAGCTGCTGCGCCAGCTGCGCCTGCAGGTCGACGTGCTGGCCATGTCGGCGACACCCATCCCGCGCACGCTGCAGATGTCACTGGCCGGACTGCGCGACATCTCCACCATCGAGACCCCGCCCGAGGGCCGCCGGCCCGTGAAGACCTTTGTCGGTGAGTACGACGAGGCCCTCATCCGCCAGGCCCTCCTGCGCGAGCGCCAGCGCGGGGGCCAGGCCTTCTACCTCCACAACCGGGTGCAGACCATCGAGGAGACCGCCGAGCGGCTGCGGGGCCTGTGCCCGGGGGTGCGCTTCGAAGTCGCCCACGGTCAGATGGACGAGTCAGAGCTCGAGGCCCGCATGCTCGGCTATCTGCGCGGTGAGGCTGACGTGCTCGTGTGCACCTCGATCATCGAGTCGGGGCTGGACATCCCCCAGGCCAACACCCTGATCGTCGAGCGCGCAGACACCTTCGGCCTGGCCCAGCTCTATCAGATCCGCGGCCGGGTGGGACGCGGCCGCGAGCGCGCCTACGCCTATCTGCTCTATTCCTCGGCGGCCACCCTGACCGCCGAGGGCGCCCAGCGCCTGGCGGCCCTGTCTGACTACACCGAGCTGGGGGCGGGCTTTCAGGTGGCGATGCGCGACCTCGAGCTGCGCGGAGCGGGCAACCTGCTCGGCGACGAGCAGTCCGGACACGTGGCGGCACTGGGCTTTGAGCTCTACCTGCAGATGCTCGACGAGGCGGTGCAGGCCGCCGCGGGCGACGACGCCCAGGGCGAGGCCCCCGAGCCCGTGCGCCTGGACGTCAACGTCGACGCCTACGTGCCCACCGACTACATCCCCTACGAGCAGGCCAAGATCGACGTCCATCGCCGGGTGGCCGGGGCCCGGGAGGTGGCCGACCTGGGGTTGCTGGGCGAGGAGCTCGAGGACCGCTTCGGCCCGCTGCCCGAGCCCCTGGCGAACCTGATCTCCCTCCAGCGTGCCCGCATTCGCTTCGGCCAGGCCGGGGTGCGCACGGTGAGCTTTCGAGGAGACCGGCTGGCCGTGACCCCCGTCGAGCTTGACTCCCACGGGGCCCGGCGTCTGCGCGAGGAGATCGAGGGGTCGTTATATGAGTCCGGGCGCTCACAGGTGTCGGTTCGCCTGCCCGTGGACCCCGGCGATCGCTTTCCCGCCGTGGTGGCGGTGGCCGACGCGTTGCTGGCGGTGAAGCAGGCGGCCGAGACGATTGGGTAGCATGCTCGTTCGCGTGCCCCGATCTCTTCGCATGCTCTGCGCCTTGGGCGCCGTTCTCGTGTCCGCGCTCGCGCTCGCGGCCTGTGGCTCAAGTCTGCCCGGCAACGCGGTCGCCCGAGTGGGATCGACGTCGGTCACCATGGCCGACTTCAGCCACTGGCTGGGCGTGGCCGCCGCGTCGTCGGCGCAGTCGGCCCCCGGGGCACCCCGGCCGCCGGCTCCCGACCCTCCCAACTTCACCCGCTGCACGGCGGCGGCCCGGGCCAGCGCCCCCAAGCCGGCCCGGGGCCAGCCGGTGCCCTCCGACGCCTCCTTCAAGGCCCAGTGTCAGCAGCAGTATCAGAGTCTCGTCCAGCAGGTCATGCAGTTCCTGGTGTCCTCGGACTGGATCCAGGGTGAGGCCGCCGATCAGGGCATCAAGGTCTCAGCCCAGGAGGTCAACCAGCAGTTTCAGACCATCAAGGCCCAGCAGTTCCCCAAGCCCGCCGCCTTTGCCAACTTCCTGCAGATGTCGGGCATGACGATGTCTGACCTGCTCTTCCGGGTCCGCCTCGATGCTCTGTCGAACAAGCTGCGCACCAAGATCACCGCGGGCAAGACCAAGGTGACCGACGCCCAGGTCACGGCGTACTACAACCAGAACCGGGCCCGCTTCTCCCAGCCCGAGCGCCGGGATCTGCGCATCGTGCTCACCAAGGATCAGGGCCAGGCCCAGGCGGCCCTGGGTGCTCTGCGCTCTGGTCAGAAGTTCTCCGCGGTGGCCAAGCGGTTCTCCATCGACCAGGCCTCCAAGAACCAGGGTGGGGTCCTCGCCGGCGTGGCCATGGGCCAGCAGGAGAAGGCGCTGGACGCGGCGGTGTTCGCGGCCAAGCTCAGGGCGCTCACCGGACCCGTGAAGACCCAGTTCGGCTACTACGTCTTTCAGGTCCAGAAGATCACCCCCGCCACCCAGCAGACGCTGGCCCAGGCCCGCCCCCAGATCACCATGCTGTTGCAGTCCCAGGGTGGCCAGCAGGCCCTCACCGCCTTTGTCGCCAACTTCCGCAAGAAGTGGATGAGTCGCACCAGCTGCCGGGCCGGCTACGTGGTCCAGGACTGCAAGAACGCCCCCAAGATCCCGCCGAGCACGGGACTTCCTCCCGGCGCTGTGCCCCAGCAGGGAGGGGCCCCGCCGTCACAGGGCGGTTCGGTGCCCGTCCAGCCCCAGCAGGGAGGGGCCCCGCCGTCACAGGGCGGTTCGGTGCCCGTCCAGCCCCAGCAGGGAGGGGCCCCGCCGTCACAGGGCGGTTCGGTGCCCGTCCAGCCCCAGGGGGGCAGCGGTGGCGCTCCTTCCCAGGGTGGCTCGGTCCCCGCCCCGCCTCAGGGCGGAAGCGGCGCCGGTCCGCAGGGCGGAAGCGGCACACCCGCCCACCCGTAGTGCCTCGCGGCGAGCCCGCCTCCGCGCTCACCGAGCTCGACGAGATCACGCGGCGCCTGCGCCGGCAGTGCCCGTGGGACCGCGAGCAGGACGAGCGTTCGATCGTGACCCACACCGTCGAGGAGGCCTACGAGCTCGCTGACGCCGCCCACATCGGCGATGACGCAAAGCTCCTCGACGAGCTCGGCGACGTGCTCTTTCAGGTGCATTTTCTCAGCCTGCTGCTCGAGGAGCGCGGCGCCGGCGACCTGGCGGCCGTGGCGCGCCACGCCATCGAGAAGCTGATTCGCCGCCACCCGCACGTGTTCGGCTCCGTGCGGGCCGACACCGCGGGCGAGGTGCTGCGCAACTGGGACGCCATCAAGCAGGAGGAGCCCGGCCGCGAGCGGGGCATCTTCGCTGAGATCCCCGCCAACCTGCCTGCCCTTCTGCATGCCCGCAAGGCCCAGCGCCGGGCAGCCTCCACCGGCTTTGATGTGCCGGGCCTGGACGGCCCGCTGCAGGCCGTGCGCGACGGTGTCGCTGAGCTCGAGAATGCCCAGACTCCCGGTTCTCAGCAGAGCTTCGATGACGTGGGTGACCTGCTGTTTGGCGCGGTCAACCTGGCCCGCAAGCTGTCCGTGGACCCCGAGCTCGCTCTGCGCGGTGCCACCGAACGCTTCCGTGACCGGGTGGCGGGCGCCGAGGCCGGTGCCGAGCGCACCGGTGAGCGCTGGTCCGAGCTGACCTTCGAACGTCAACTCGAGCACTACCTGGCCGCTGCGCTGCGCCAGGGAGCCTGACTCGTGAGCGAGATCGAGACCATCAGGGCGCGCCAGATCCTCGACAGCCGGGGAAACCCCACCGTGGAGGTGGAGATGGCCCTGCGGTCGGGAGCCATGGGTCGTGCGGCGGTTCCCTCGGGAGCGTCGACGGGTGAGTTTGAGGCCACCGAGCTGCGCGACGGAGGCGAGGCCTACCTGGGCCGGGGCGTCACCCGCGCGGTGGCCAACGTCAACGGTGAGATCGCCAAGGCGCTGGCCGGGACCGACGCCTGCGATCAGGCCGGCCTGGACCAGGCGCTCATCGATCTCGACGCCACGCCGACCAAGTCTCGACTGGGAGCCAACGCGGTGCTCGGGGTGTCGCTGGCCGGCGCCCACGCTGCGGCGGCCGAGGAAGGCGTGGCACTGTGGCGCTATCTGGGCGGGGAGGCGGCCCACGTAATGCCCGTGCCCATGATGAACGTCCTCAACGGGGGCGCCCACGCCGACAACCGCGTCGACTTTCAGGAGTTCATGATCGTCCCGTGCGGCGCTCCCAGCTTCTCGGAGAGTCTGCGCATGGGCACCGAGGTCTTTCACAGTCTGCGCGGCGGCCTCCACGACCGCGGGCTGGCTACCGCGGTGGGTGACGAGGGGGGCTTTGCCCCCGATCTTCAGTCCAACGAGGCCGCCCTGGAGATGCTCGTCGCGGCCATCGCCGCCGCCGGCTACCGTCCCGGTGAGGACGTCGCCATCGCCCTGGACCCTGCCACCAGCGAGCTTCACCGCGACGGCGTTTACGTGCTTGGCCATGAGGGTCGCGATCTGAGCTCGGCCGAGCTCACCGACTACTGGGCCGATCTGGCCGGGCGCTATCCCATCCTGTCAATCGAAGACGGAATGGACGAGGAGGACTGGGCCGGGTGGCGGGGGCTCACCGAGCGTCTCGGCCAGCGCATCCAGCTCGTGGGCGATGATCTGTTCGTTACCAACACCGAGCGTCTGCGCCGCGGCATCGATGCCGGGGTGGCCAATTCCATACTCATCAAGGTCAATCAGATCGGTACGCTCACCGAGACCCTCGCCGCCATTGCCATGGCCAGGCAGGCGGGCTACACGGCGGTGATGTCACACCGCTCCGGCGAGACCGAGGACGTCACCATCGCTGACCTGGCGGTGGCCACCGGCTGCGCTCAGATCAAGACCGGTGCCCCCTCGCGCACCGATCGCGTGGCCAAGTACAACCAACTGCTGCGCATCGAAGAGCAGCTGGGCAGCGACGCCGCCTTCCCGGGGCGTTCCGTGTTTCTCTCCTGAAGGCTCCTACTGGCGCCCCGGCCGGCCCGACCCCGCCCGTCGACGGGGCAGGACCCAGGCCGCCGACGGCGAAGCCCGCAGGGATGGCCGCCTCTCGCGCCCCCTCCGCCCGGCGCCCGGCCCCCCCTCCCACCGTGCGCTGGGACCGGATCGGGCGCATGGCCATGCTCGGGGTGCTGATGGTGATCGTCTACCTCTATGTGGGTGCGGTGCGCTCCTATCTGGCCACCCACCACGAGGCGGGACGGCGCCAGGCCCTGATCGGGCGCCTGGAGCGCGCCAACTCCGAGCTGCGCAGCCGCCGGACCGCGCTGCGTTCGCCAGCCACCCTGGCGCGTGACGCCCGGGCCCTGGGCATGATCCGCCCCGGCGAGCGCGCCTACGTGGTCACCGGCCTGCCCTCTCGCGTCACTCCAACGCCCTAGCGCGACTCGGCAGGGCATCTGGTCCGCCTCGCGGCTTCGCTTCCTCGACGGCGCCGGAGACCGACCTGGTAGCGGTGCTGGCCGACGTGGCACCCGACGGTAGTGCCCGCCCCATCGCCAGCGGAACGCTGCGTACCGACTACCCCCACGTGAAGCGCACCCGGTCGCTGATTGACCGCCGAACGGGAGACATCGTTCAGCCCTATACGGTCTTCTCCGCCAAGGAGCCGGCTTTGCCAGGTACTCGGCGTGAGTACCACGTGGAGATCCTGCCCATCGGTAACCACTTCGCGGCCGGGCATCGGCTGCGCCTCTACCTGGTGGGCACCCCGTTCACACAGCTCCCTACCGCGCCGGGCGCCGACTCGCTGTCGATAGGCGGCCTGACCCCGTCCCGCCTATCGCTGCCCACCGCGCCGGGCAACCCACCGTTCAGACCGTAGTCCGGTCACGGCTGACTACGCGATCCAGCGCCCGCGCCGGCTGGAGTGCGATGCCAGGTCTGCTGCCGGGACGTTTGGTGGCGTCATGCGCCGAGCTGGCGAGCCGAGCCGGTGACCGGCTGGGCAGCCGAGAGGCATTGGCGCACGAGTTCGGTGATGGGGACGCGTAGCGCAGCCAGATCTTCATACCGGTGCGATGCGACAGGTCTGGTGACGAGGGAGCTGACCGCACCGACGAGCGCCTCGCACGCGAAGCGCTCCACCCGATCGGGCAAGCTCTCGACGACGAAGTCGACGAAGAGACGCTGTACGGCGAAGCGACGCTCCAGCGCCTGGGGACCGGCTGCATAGACCTCGATGAGGAAGGTCCGGGCAAAGGCCGTCTCGGTGGCTAGGAGGTGCAGGTAAGCGCCCAGGGCCCGGTCGAACCGGATCAGCGGGTCGGCAGGCGCAGACTCGAAGGCGGCACGCATCGCGTGTAGGAGCACGTCGGTGCCGGTGTCGTAGGCGGCGAGAAAGCAGTCCTCCTTGTCGGAGAACTGCTCATAGAAGGCCTTGCTCGACACGCCCGAGCGTGCGACCACCGCCGCGACCGTTGTGCGGGCGTATCCCTGTTCAGCCACGACCTGGGCCATCGCATCGAGCATCCGGCCACGCTGTGAGGCGGCCACCTGCGCGCGCGTGAGGCGGTGACGACCCCGAGGCAGGACAAGGACGTGGGCATCGTCCGCCATGACGCAGAGCATTCTATCCCGGACGCGGGCGCTCACCGGCTACAGCATCGGCTGAGTCATGTCCGAGGACGGCGGCGTGTCGATGAGCTGATTGACGATGCCGGCTCCCTGCCAAGGCGGGCCGGCCACCCAACGGACCCGCTTTCCAGGCTCAACGTATAGGAAAGATTCCTGTTTCTGGATCTGTTACCGTATTTCTCCGGCGTGCTGCTAAAGGGAGATGTGATGACGCGCGAGCGGAGGGCGACGTCGTGGTGGGCAACGCCATGGGCGACGCCGCTGTTGATGACCGTGGTGATGTTGCTTGTGCCGGCTGGCTGGCTGGGGCCCGTTGCGGCAACTGCTGCCGGGGAGAGTGCCGCTGCCGTGGCAGGAGCCCAGCAGATTCAACTGCTCTCCCAACGGCGCCTTGACCCGCGCCTGGTCGAGCTCGCCTTGCGGACCTCCGCGCTCACCCAGGATCCCACCCGCGTTCGCGTCCTGGTGCCCGATGGCTACGACGCCTCGACCACGCGCCGGTATCCCGTTCTCTATCTGATGCACGGCGGCGCCGGCTCCTACGCCGATTGGACGAATCCGGCCTTGGGGGACGCCGAG
>JAABUZ0100002408.1_pt1 | contig 31106 bp, 38 predicted proteins | sample 5562091 | NCBI WGS metagenome assembly JAABUZ01 (sample SAMN12813069, study PRJNA571459) | rock metagenome | isolation source: Antarctica rocks | place: Antarctica: Victoria Land, Linnaeus Terrace sud | collected 2015-12-21
AGCGTCGCGATGCTCAGCCCGACCGACTACGAAAGGGCCCACACCCAGCCAGACCAAGATCACTGACCCCACACCGTCAGTGTCCGGTCCTGGGGGCCAATCTCAGTGTGGCCCCACACCCACAGCACGTGCTCCCAGTAGTGGGGGACCGGCCGTTCGCCTTCGCGCTCGAGCCGGCGGCGCTGTACGGCACCCCAGTTGTGGTTGGCGCCCCAGGCCACGACGAGGGCGAGGGCATCGGGCCGGGGCCGTCGTACCAGGTCTGCCGGTCGCTGATCATGGAGGCGATGGCCACCGCCGTCATCACCGTCGGCGCGGTGATCACCGGGCTCGGCACGGGGATGCTGCTGCCCACCCTGCTCACCTGGGCGGTCAATCGGCTCAGCTTCGAACAGCGCGGTCGCGGTACGGGCCTGTGGACCGGCACCCTGTTCATCGGCGAGTTCCTCGCCCCCCCTGGTCATCGCCGCCCTCGGTCTCGGCGTCGGCGGCCTCCAGCCCGCCCTCGCCGTCCTCGGCATCGCGGCCGCCGTGATGGCCGCGGTGACCCTGGTGGCGCTCCGCGGACAGAACGAGCCGCTCGACGCCGGTCACCTCTGACCGACCCACACACAGAAGGGGACGACCGTGCCCGCTTCACCCGCCCCGTCGGATCCCGGCGCCCAGCTGCAGTGGCTGGTCGCCCGCGCCGAGATCAGCGACCTCCTCGTCGAGTTCGCCCGTGCCCTCGACGACCGTGACTGGCTGGCCTACGCCGCCACCTATGCCGACGACGGCGTCCTCGAGGTGCCTGGCGCGTTCCGGTTCGAGGGCCGCGACCAGATGGCGCGGGCGGGCGAGTACGGGCTCGCCCGCTACGCCGGGACCTGGCACCTCAGCGCCAACCACGCCATCTCCATCGACGGTGACCGCGCCACCACGCGGTCCTATCTGCTCGCTGCTCACCTGCTCGGCCGCGGCCGCCACGACCACGCCGACGGGGCCGGCTGGTACGACTGCACCCTGCGCCGCACCACCGAGGGCTGGCGGTTCACGTCGGTCCGCATCCAGGAGGTGTGGACCAACGGCACCGAGCTACCGTCGAACCACCCCGACACCAGCTCCGCCTCAGTTGCTACCGACGGTGACGCCATCCCCACCGTCTGCGCGAGCACCAGGGACACGTGGTCTCCGCAGCGGCCGCAACCTCGAGGCACAGGGCCGAGCACCGCTTCTAGGTGAGCATGAGGAGCAGGGAGAAGGCGACCCCCACCGCGAGAACCGCCCCTACAAGCAGCGCGTCGAGCAGCAGCACCGACCGCCCCCGAGTGCCGGGAGAACCACCAGCGTCGGTGACACCCCGCACGTCGTCGGGAGGCTGTGGCGCACGCCGTTGACGCGATGTCGAAGACATGAGCCGGGGCCTTCCCCTTTGCAGCGCGGTTCCGGTGATGGATCGGCCCACCGTCGCACCCTTGAGATGTCAGGACGATGTACGGGTCGTGGACCTGAGGGTGCCCCGCTTGCGCGGGGTTGCCGGTGTCGGCCTTTCCGGCGCCGGCGCAGGGCGGGACGCCGGGTCCCGCGGCGGCACCGTTGTCCGTGAGGCATGTTCCGGCGCCGGGGCCGGCCGGGTTGGGGGACCCCACCTTGCGAGCCTGCGCGGCGGCCTCGGCGTCGGTGGGTGGAGGGCACCGTCGCCTCGACGAGAGCGCGCCCAATCATGCCAACGAGAGACGACCACCTCGGCTCGGCTGGTCACCGACCACCCGTCCCGCCAGCCCACCCGCGAGTCCACGCCCCAGTCGTCCACGACTGTGCGCGGGCTCTCGGACCGCGACCACCACGGGACCCACGGCGACGGCTTCTCGTCTCCCCCCTCGTGCCCTCCGGGCGGGGGAGGTCCGGGGCGTCATATCGACCTAGGCTGGGCCGACCCGGCCTGGGCCGGGAGCCGCGACTGGTGCCCGGCGCGTCGCCGTCCGCGGCTCGAGGAGGACGTGATGGTCGCTGACCGCACGACGTTGGCCCGTTTCCTGATCGAGCAGCGTCGGCGCCATCCCGGGGCGAGCGGGGAACTGAACTCCTTGATCCTCGACGTCTCGCTGGCCTGCAAGGCCATCGCGAAGAGGGTGGCCTACGGGGCGCTCGATGATGTCCTGGGTACCGAGGCGACGACCAACGTCCAGGGGGAGACCCAGCAGAAGCTCGACGTCATCGCCAACGATCTGTTCCTTCGCGTGAACGAGTGGGGAGGGCAAGTGGCCGGGATGGTGTCCGAGGAACTCGAGGAACCACATCACATCCCGGCTCAGTACCCCCGCGGGAAGTACCTGCTCGCGTTCGACCCGCTCGACGGATCGTCGAACATCGACGTCAACGTCGCCGTCGGGAGCATCTTCTCGATCCTGCGGGCACCGACACCGGGCGTCGACGCCGCGGAGGCGGACTTCCTGCAGGCCGGCAGCCGCCAGGTGTGCGCGGGCTACGCCATCTACGGCCCGTCCACCATCCTGGTGCTCTCCGTCGGCACGGGCGTCCACGGGTTCACGCTGGAACCCGGCCTCGGGGAGTTCATCCTCACCCGGCCGGACATGCGGATCCCGGCGGTCGCGGCGGAGTTCGCTATCAACGCCTCGAACCGACGTTTCTGGCAGCCTGCGGTGCGCCGGTACGTCGACGAATGCCTCGCCGGTCGTTCCGGCCCGCGGGGGAAGGACTACAACATGCGCTGGGTAGCGTCCCTGGTGGCCGAACTGCACCGCATCATGACGCGCGGCGGGGTGTTCCTGTACCCGCAGGACTCGAAGGACGACCGCGCGGGCCGCCTGCGACTGCTCTACGAGGCGGCGCCCGTGGCCTACCTCGTCGAGCAGGCGGGTGGTCGGGCGAGCACTGGGCGCGAGCGGATCCTCGACGTGGTGCCGGAGGAACTGCACCAGCGGATTCCGCTCGTCTTCGGGGCGGCCGAGGAGGTCGACCACATCGAGCACCTCCATGCCGACGAGGACAGCGGGGTGGAACCCCCGGCACTGTTCGGGGCCCGGGGCCTGTACCGGCCCAGCAGCTGATCGCCGGCCCACCAGAGAATCGAGGCACCGTGTCCGAGAGATATCCGGTCGTCGCGGTCACCGGCTCGTCCGGCGCCGGGACGACGTCGGTGATGCGCACCTTCCAGCAGATCTTCCGCCGTGAGGAGATCCACGCGGTCTCCGTCGAAGGCGACAGCTTCCATCGCTTCGACCGCACCGAGATGAAGGAACGGATGGCCGAGGCGCTCGAGCAGGGGGAGCACACCTTCAGCCACTTCGGGCCGGAGTCGAACCTGTTCGAGGATCTGGAGGAGCTGTTCCGCGTCTTCGGCGAGACCGGGGGCGGGAAGGCGCGCCGGTACCTGCACGACGACGTCGAGGCCGAACCGTACGGCCAGTCGCCCGGCACCTTCACGCCGTGGGAGGAGCTGCCCGCCGACGCGGACCTGCTCTTCTACGAGGGGCTGCACGGCGCGGTCGCCACCGACGAGGTGGACGTCGCCCGGCACGTGGACCTGGCCATCGGCGTCGTGCCGGTGATCAACCTGGAGTGGATCCAGAAGGTGCAGCGGGACAAGGCCCAGCGCGGGTACTCGACCGAGGCGATCATGGACACGATCCTGCGCCGGATGCCGGACTACGTCCATTACATCGCGCCGCAGTTCTCCCGCACGCACGTGAACTTCCAGCGGGTGCCGGTCGTGGACACGTCCAACCCGTTCATCGCCCGGACCATCCCGACCGCCGACGAGTCCTTCCTCGTGATCCGCTTTGCCCGGCCCCAGGGGATCGACTTCCCCTACCTGCTGTCGATGCTGCACGACTCGTTCATGTCGCGCCCGAACACGATCGTGTGCCCGGGAGGGAAGATGGACCTGGCGACGCAGCTCATCTTCACGCCGATGATCTGGAGGCTGATGGACCGGCGCACCGGAGGCCGCTAGACCTTGCCGTGAGCCCCCGGCTCGGGCAGGGGTACTGCGGTGCGAGGTCGGTCGAGGGATGATCGTCCTCCCTGACCGGCCGTCGCCCCCTCACGGACGTCGAACTCGAGAAGAGGGTGAGCAGTGACCAGCGCGTGGATACCGGCGCCCGCCGCGGGGTCCGCGGTGGCGGTGTTCGTCGTGATCCTGGCCGTCCACCTCCGGCACCTCGCAATGAAGGGCGGTAGGCGCCGGACCTGGCACGCCGGGCACGTGCTCATGGCCCTGGGCATGATCGTGATGTTCCTGCCCCCCGGCCACCGGATTGTGGTGTCCTCGACCCTCGGTGTCCGGTTCTTCACGGGCGCGGCGGTGCTGCTGGCCGGTGCGCTGCTCGTGGCGAAGGCCCGCGGGACGACACTCGGACCGCTGTGGCTGCTCAGCGTCGTCGACCTCGCCGCGATGGCGCTCATGTTTGCCACGATGTCGACGTCGGTGACCTGGCTCAGTGTCCTGGCCGCGGTCTGGTTCGTCGCACAAGCGTTCGGCTGGGCCGGTGGTTGGCTGGGCCGTGTGCTCGATCACCGCGGTCTCGGTGAACCGGTCCCGGCGATTCGCGACCCGCTTGGCTCGGGCACCGCCACGGCGACGAGAATGGCGTCGCCGACCCCTGGCCGTGCCACACAGACCGTGGCGATCGGCGCGCGCGCCGCGACCACGAACGCGGCGCCGCCTGCGACCAGCCCCCGGTTTCCCGCCGCCGCGGACTCGGGAACCACCTCGGTCGTCGACGGCGGCACCGGGGACTGGTCGGTCCGGATCACCCTGACGATGATGTCGCTCGGTATGGCCTACATGTTCCTGGCGATGTCCTTCGGGATGCCCGCGATGGGCGCCGGAGCCGGCATGCCCGAGATGGGGAGCTGAGGGAGAGGAACTACGCGTTCGACGTGGCGACGCTGCGCCGGGCCCGGGGCGACGGACCGGAGATGTTCTTCCGGCGCGACCCGGCGCCGGGAGGGCGGCGCAGCCGCAGGCTGTTCGACACCACGAACACCGACGACAGCGCCATCGCCGCGCCCGCCACCAGCGGATTGAGCAGGCCGAAGGCCGCCAGCGGCAGCGCCGCGACATTGTAGCCGAAGGCCCAGGCCAGGTTGATGCGGATGATCCGACGGGTCGCGCGGGCGAGCCCGATGGCGTCCGGGACAACCGACAGGTGGTCGCGGACGAGGATCATGTCGGCGGCGTCGAGGGCGACGTCGGTGCCCGATCCCATGGCGAGGCCCAGGTCGGCGCGGGCGAGGGCGGGGGAGTCGTTGACCCCGTCGCCGACCATCGCCACCGATGCCCCCTCGGCCTGCAGGCGGTCGACCATCGCGGACTTGCCGGCCGGCGTCGTCCCGGAGATCACCTCGTCGACGCCGATCTCGGTGGCGACCGCGCGGGCGGCCAGCTCGTGGTCACCGGTCAGCAGGACGACGCGGAGGCCGAGCCCCCGCAGCCGGTCGACGGCCTCGGCGGCCCCGGGCTCGACGGTGTCGGCCAGCGCGAACGCGCCGACCGCGCGCGCTGCGCGGGCGACGAGCACCACGGACCATCCGCGCTGCTCCCAGGCGTCCACGCGCTCGGCGACATCGGTCGGAAGCGCCGCCCGCTCCTGGACCAGGCGCCGCGAGCCGACGACCACCGGTTCCCCCTCGACGAGCCCTCGGGCGCCGAGGCCGGACAGCGAACGGAAGGCCTCCACCGCGGGGAGGTCACCGGCCACCTCCCGCGCGAGGGCGACCAGGGGGGAGGCCAAGGGGTGCTCGGAGGCGAACTCGACGGCTCCGGTCCAGCGGACGAGGTCGGTGGGCTCGATGCCCGCGGTCACCACCACGTCGACGGCGGTCATCCGTCCCGCGGTGACGGTGCCCGTCTTGTCCAGGACCACGACGTCCACCGCCTGGGCGGCCTCCAACGCGTGGTGCCCCTTGAGGAACACCCCCATCCGGGCGCCGCTCGCCGACGCGACCATGACGGCCGTCGGCGTCGCGAGGCCCAGCGCGCAGGGGCACGCGATGATGAGGACGGTGAGGGCGGCACCCACCGCGTGCTCGACCCGACCGTCGTGGATCGTCCACGCCGCCAGCGTCCCGGCGGCGATCACGAGCACCGCGGGCACGAACACCCCGCAGATGCGGTCGGCCAGTCGCTGGGCCGCCGCCTTCTCCGACTGCGCCCGGTCGACCAGCGTGACCAGCTGCGCAAGACGCGTGTCCTGCCCGGTGCGGGTGGCGCGGACGACGAGGCGCCCCCCGGCCACGACGGTGCCCGCGCTCACGGCGTCCCCGACGTCCACCTCCACCGGGAGGGCCTCGCCCGTCATCGCGCTCGTGTCCACCGCGCTCGGGCCGGTCACGACGACGCCGTCGACGGCGATCGTCTCGCCCGGCCGGACGGCGACCTCGTCGCCCACTCGCAGCCGCCCGACGGGCACGTGCACCTCTGACCCGTCGCGCAGGACGGTGGCCTCCTGCGGCCGCAGGGCGGCGAGGGCGCCGAGCGCGTCTCCCGCCCGGCGTCGGGCGGTGGCCTCGAACAGGCGTCCGCCGAGCAGGAAGAGGGTGACGAACACCGCAACGTCGAGGTAGATCGCGGCGTCGGGTGCGGCGAGGGCGGCCCAGCCCGCCGGGGGGAACGCCTGGGGTGGGACCGGGCGCAGCATCGACCACGTCGACCAGGTGGTGGCGGCGAGGATCCCGATCGAGACGAGGGTGTCCATCGACACCGCGCCATGACGCGCGTTGACGAGCGCGGCGCGGTGGAACGGCCAGGCACACCACGACGCCACCGGCAGCGCCAGCCCGAGGAGGACCCCATCCCACCCGGGGAACCGCAGGAACGGGTCGAGGGCCATCGACATCGAGAGGTGTGCGACCGGCACCCCGACGAGCAGGGCGACGGCGAGACGGCGCCGCAGGGACGTGATCTGTCGGTCGACGCCGCTCCCGGCGGACCCGCCTCCCGGGTCGGCCTCGACGGGCTCCGCCTCGTAGCCCAGGCGCTCGACGGCCGCGACCAGCGCGTCGAGCGGCGCCGCGGCGGTTCGGACCGTGGCCTTCCCCGTGGCGTAGTTGACGCTGGCCTCGACGCCGTCGAGCCGGTTGAGCGTGCGCTCCACGCGGGCGGCACAGGAGGCGCACGTCATCCCCCCGACCGCGAGCTCGATGTCGGGGCCGCCGCCCGCAGCCGTCGTCGTGCTCGTCACGAGCTCCTCGTGAGCGCGTGCTCGACGAGGGTGACGAGTCCGGCGAGGGCCGAGTCGTCGTCCCGCGCGTCGAGCCGTACCAGCGGGCATTCCGGGCGCAGGACCAGCGCGTCGCGGACCACGGCGTCGGAGAACTCGCCCGACCCGGGGAAGCTGTTGACCGCCACGACGAACGGCAGACCGCGGTTCTCGAAGTAGTCGATGGCGGCGAAGCAGTCGTCGACCCGCCGGAGGTCGACGAGGACCACCCCTCCGACGGCCCCGCGCGCCAGCTCGTCCCACATGAACCAGAAGCGCGACTGCCCCGGGGTCCCGAACAGGTACAGGATCATCGCGTCGTCGATGGTGATGCGCCCGAAGTCCATCGCCACCGTGGTGGTTTGCTTGTCGGGCACCGCCTCGGCGTCGTCGACGCCGACCGACAGGCTCGTCATCTCCTGCTCGGTCGACAGCGGCGGGATCTCCGACAGCGCATGCACCAGCGTCGTCTTGCCCACGCCGAAACCCCCGGCGATGAGGATCTTGACGGGCATGAGGGTCGACGCCGAGGCCGGGATCGGCGGGACCGTGCGCTCAGCGGGCGCGAAGTCCATCGAGAAGTCTCTCCAGCAACTCGCGCCGGGGCCGTCCGTCGGCGCCGACGAGCGGTAGGTGGACGGCGAGGCAGTCGGCGTTGGCCAGGTCGCTGACCAGCACCCGCGCCACGCCGACCGGAAGGTCGAGCAGGGTGCCGATCTCGACGAGCGACTGCGGCGTGGAGCAGGCCTCGATGATCGTGCGGTACTCGGGCTGCAGGCCCGCGATCTGGCCGACGCCGTGCTCGGTGGCGGTCACCAGGGCCTCGACCGGCAGTTCGCGGCCCACCGAGCGGGTCCTCCCGCGGGTGACCGCGTAGTTGGGGACGACCCGCCCGCCGCTGGCGGGCGGCGGACCGGAGTGCTCGTCCACCGTCATCGCGCCGACGCGGCCCGATCGGAGCGCGCGCCCGGGGTCAGCGCGTGCCCGACACGGGATGCGAGCATCGTCATCTCGTAGCCGACCAGCCCCATGTCGGCGCTGCGCTCGGTGTGGACCGCGAGGATGGAGCCCTCGCTGATCGACGTCGCGAACAAGTAGCCGCCGCCCATCTCCAGGATCGTCTGGTTCACCGGTTGGGCGCCGAGCAACGACGCAGCGCCGCGGGCGAGACTGACCAGCCCGGACGTCGCCGCCGAGAGTTGGTCGGCGAGGACCGCGTCGACCTCCGGCGTCGCGGCCAGCCGGAGACCGTCGGAGGAGACGACGAGCGCGTGCACGACGCCCGGGGTGGATCGGGCGAAATCGGTGAGCAGCCAGTCGAGCCGGCCGTCGTCCTGGCGGTAGCCGTTCACGCCCTCGCTCCGTTCTCGCGCGCTCGGGGCACGCCTGCGCCGTTCGTCGGGTCGACGGGCCCCTCACCGATCTCCATCCGCGCCATCCGCCGGCTCGCCTGGTAGCGGGAGAGGGCGTCGAGGGTTCCCCCGGCACTCCCCGTGGGCACGGCGGGAGCGCGTGCGGGCGGGGGATCGGGATCCGCGGTGGGCCGGGAGAGCTCCGGGGCGAGGTGGGATTGCGGAACCCGGCGGCTCAGCGTCGGACGCGCCCCGGTGGGGCCGTCACCTCGGGGCGGGGCGGGTGTCTGCACGTCCGCTTCGAGGCTCGCGCCGTCCCCCGTCCAGGAGGCGTCGGGCGGCGGGGGCACGGCGATCGGGTGGATGAGGCCGCGCCGTGGGCTCCTGTCCTCCGGGGGAGGGGCGGGGGAAGGGACGGGAGCCGGGGCGTCGACGGCGTCGTCCCGGGAGGACGGAAGGCCGTGGGACGGGGTCCGCAAGGCCCCGGCTCCCGTCTCGACCGTCACCGGACCGGAGTCCCTGCCGCCGGGCCAGGAGTGCCGTCCGTCGAGGGGGAGGGCGCGCGAGGCGGGAACGGCGGCGGGGTCCGGGATCGAGGCCGCGCGGGCAGCCGAGAAGGCCTCCGGGCGCGGTGCGGTCATCCGCTCCGAGCGCGGTGCGGCGAGCACCGACGGTACGACCGAGCGTCCGGCCGCGCCGGAGGGCGTCTCGAACAGGACGGCCGGCAGGATGACCACGGCGGTGAGGCCGCACCCCGGCGTCGGCGTCAGCGACACCTCGATGCCGTGGCGCTCGGCCAGCCTCGAGACGACGTGGAACCCCAGCCGGCGGGAGGCCGAGACGTCGACCTCCTTGGGGGTGGTCAGGAGGTCGTTGGCCTCGGCGAGGTCGGCGGGGGGCATGCCCACCCCGATGTCCTCGACGACCAGCAGGTGCGCCCCGGGCGCCCGCGCGTAGGCCCGGCTGTCGATGGACACCGAACTGGTCGGGGGGGAGAACCGCACGGCGTTCTCCGCGAGCTCGGCGAGCAGGTGCGTCAGGTCGGCGACCGCGCTACCGGCGACCGACACGTGCTCGTCGACGGTGAACACCACCCGCTCGAGGTCCTCGGTCTCGGCGATCGCAGCCCGCACGACGTCACGGAGCGGGACCGGCGCCGACCAGACCCGCGCGGGCTGCTCACCGGAGAGGACGAGGAGGCTCTCCGCGTTCCGACGAACCCGGGTGGCCAAGTGGTCGAGTCGGAACAATTCGGCGAGCGCGTCCGGATCGCGCTCCTTCTCCTCGAGGTCGTTGATGATGTCGAGCTGACGGTGGAACATGCCCTGGTTGCGGCGCGCGAGATTGAGCAGCAGCTCGGACGTGAACTCCTTCTTGCTGATCTCGGCCTGCGCGAGCTTCCGGGTCAGTTCGGTCCGCTGGTTCTGCACGTCCTCGGAGAACCGCCAGAAGATCAGGACGCCGACACACGCCGCCAGCACGCTGACACCATGGATCAGCGACCACAACCAGGGGTGGTCCTGGCCGGAGAGGTGGTTGAAGATCAGCGTGGGGACGAGCGCCGACCCGATCCCGTGACTGACGACCGTGAACGCGATGTTCCACAGGAACGGGAACCAGTCCTGGTAGAGCGCGAGGAACCCCACGATGATGAAGAAGTGGAAGTGGGCCTCGATCGACCCGTCGGAGAGGATGACCAGCCCCACGGAGCACGAGGTCAGTCCGAGGGTGACCAGCAGCGAGGCCGCCCGCCGCTGCGTGGCGAGGTACCCGGCGACGGTCAGCAGGAGGATGTACCCGCCGATCCCTCCGACGATCGCGGCGCCCCATCCCATGACGAGGCCGAAGACGACGAGGCCGGGGACGTGCAGACCCAACACCCACAACAACAGGTGATGACGTCGCTTCCACTCCGCCTCGTCGAGCATGTTCCCGCGGGGGAGGTAGTGGAGCACCCGGGCCCGGAGCGGAGCGCTCTGCGCCGCATTCTCGGTGGACACGGACAAGCGGACACCTCGTTGAGATCGTCGGACCTGGCCGGTGGTCCGAACGATCACCGGAGCCGCTGCGGCGCGACCGTACACCGCATGAACCCTCCGGGGAATCGATCGAGTTGCGCTCGCCGTCAACCGCCTCGAATGGATCACGAGGACGCCGGTGATCGACCCGGGTGATCAGGTCGCTGAGGGCTCGGTCGTTCGACCGATGCGTACGCGAGAATCCCGGTGGAATCGTGGGCGGCACCGCGCCGGGCAGGCGCACGATGGAGGGTGGGGCGGATGGCGACGACGCGGGGCTTCGTCGGTCGTGGGCGCGCGGCGCGCGATCCGCGGTTGCCACCCGGCCAGTACGACGTGGGCTCGTCGTGGCCGGTGCTGACCGCTGAATCCACCCCGCGGGTCGACCCCGAGCGGTGGAGCATCACCGTGGACGGCCTTGTGGAGTCCCCGACCACGTGGAACCTCGCGCAGCTGCAGGCACTGCCGACCTCGAGCTATCAGGGTGACATCCACTGCGTCACGACGTGGTCGAAGCTCGACACCTCCTTCCGCGGGGTCAGCGTGGACACGCTGCTGGACATGGCCGGGGTGCTCCCGACGGCGACCCACATGGTCGCCACGTCGACCACGCGCTACCGCACCAATCTCCCGCTCGACGACATCCGTGGCGGCACGGCCTGGGTGGTGTGGGAGCACGAGGGACGCCCGTTGCCGCGGGAGCACGGCGGCCCGGTGCGGATGATCGTGCCGCACCTGTACTTCTGGAAGTCGGCGAAGTGGATCGAGCGGATCACCCTGCTCGACCACGACGAGCCCGGGTTCTGGGAGGTGAACGGCTATCACCTCCGAGGTAACCCCTGGCGCGAGCAGCGCTTCGACGGAGACTGACGGCCGCCCCGGCCCGCAGGACCGGCGGGCGGTGGGTCGGTGGCGCGACGCGCGGGTCGTGGAGGTCGCCCACCCCTCCCCGGAGGCGGTGGTGCTGCGCCTGGACGTCCCTGAGCGGGTCGTGCACCGCCCGGGCCAGCACTACGTCGTGCGCCTGCGCGCCGAGGACGGCTACACCGCCAGCCGGTCGTACTCGGTGACTTCCGCTCCCGACGAGGAGCTCGTGGAGCTCTACGTCGACCGCGTGCCCGACGGCGAGGTCTCGGGGTTCCTCGCCGAGGTCGTCGAGGTCGGCGACCTGCTCGAGGTCCGCGGCCCCATCGGCCGCTGGTTCGTGTGGGACGGGACGACGTCGGCGCTCGGCGTCGGCGGTGGGAGCGGCGTAGCGCCGCTGGTCTCCATGCTGCGCCACGCGGTCGCCAGGGGGCGCACCGACCGGCTGCACCTCGCGGTCTCCGCGCGCACGGCGGCCGTCCTCCCTTACCGCGACGAGTTGGTCGCGGCCGGCGCCCTGGTCGCCCTCACCCGCGAGACCGGCCATCGGCTCGACGCAGCCACGGTGGCGGCGATCACCGACCTCGACGCGACGGTGTTCGTGTGCGGATCGACCCGGTTCACCCTCGCGATGGAGTCACTGCTGGTCGACGCCGGCCAGCCCCCCGACACCATCCGCGTGGAGCGCTTCGGCCCCGGCGGCGACGAGAGCTGATCCACCCGCCCGGAGACCCTGGAGGACAGGGGATCCGCCTGAGCACCACGTTGCCGGTCATGTTGGCCACGAACACCCGCCCGAGACCGAGCACGCTCACGGCGTCGACGAGCCCCGTGGCCGTGGTCATGACCAGCAGCAGGATCGGCAGGGGTCCGTGCACGGGCCCGGAGAACAACGAACCGTCCCTCTGTTCCCCCGGGCGTCGAGAGCGGCCCCCCGGTCTCGACACCCCAGCGTCAGCGCCCCACCGGGGCGCCCGGAGGAGGGACGAGACGATGAGGACCGACACCATCACCCACGACGAGACCGAGACCGTCGTGAGCAGCTCCGCGCGACCCGACGACAGGCACCAGGCGTTGGATCACGACTTCACCGCGGTCCTGCAGAAGAGCCCGAAACCAGGGGGTGGACCTACGTGGTGATGCCCGGGTCGGCCGAGTTCTTCGACACCCGCGGACTGGTCAAGGTCCGCGGAACCATGGACGGCCATCCCTTCCGGAGCTCTTTCATGGCCCTGGGCGACGGCACGCACAAGCTCCCGGTCACGGCGGAGCTCCGCCAGGCGATCGGGAAGGGTGCCGCCGAGGAGATCACCGTCCACCTCGCCGAGCGACTCAGCTGATCCACCGCCCGCCCTACCCAGAGGAGGAGAGGTGTTCAACGTGAACGTCCTTGCGGTTCTGGTGGCCACCGTGGTCGTGTTCCTGATCAGCGGCGTCTACTACGCGGTGCTCGGGAAACGAATGGCCCGGTTGTCCCCCGCCTACGCCGGGGACCGCCGGTCCGCGGTGGCGACGGTCGTCGTCGAGCTCATCCGTGGCCTCGTGCTGTCCGCGGTCATCGCCGGGCTGGCTGCGGGTCTCGGCCTCGACGGGCTCGGCCAGGCGCTGCTTCTCACGCTCGCCCTCTGGGTGGCGTTCCCCGCCGTCCTGCTTACCGGGTCGGTCTTCCACGAGCGGGTACCCCCGCAGCTCGCCGCGATCCACGCTGGCGACTGGCTCGTCAAGCTCATTGTGATCGCCGGCATCGTCATCCTCTGGCCCTGACGCCCCACCCTCCTCCTGCTGCGCGCGCTGACCCGTGGTCGCCCCCGATCCATCGCTCTCGCGACCGCCCTGCTCGGCAGCCTCACCGCCCTCGGACGCACCATCGCCGCCGATCCCGACCCCGCCGTGCAACGAGCCGCCGAGAACGCACTGCTCACCATCCTCGACGGGCTCGGCGCGCTTTGCCCAAGCGTGATCGTCCTGGGAGCAGGTCCGGCCGTCCCGCTCGCCCACGGGTGGGCGGGACGGTCACGGGGCCCGGTCAGGTCCAGACCCAAGCGGATCATCGACGCCATGACTGCCTACGCGATCTCCGAGGTCGAGATGCTCGACGAGTCCCAAGGCGAGCGCTACCGGTGACGGGGGTGACCGACGGCGCGCTGTCGGCCGTCGAGGCGCAGGCCATCCGTGAGCGGGGAGCGCGGTACGGGCCCCACCGTGCCGTGGCTCTGCTCCCGGACGTGTCCCGCCATCGTCGCGAATGTGGTCGTCTACCGCGACTGCCAGCACGTCACGGCCACGTTCTCCCGGCTGCTGGCGACGCGGATGGCGACCGACGTCCTCGTCCCGCCCACGGCCTGAGTCAGAGAGCGGAGTAGCCGTCGGGGAGAGGACCCCGACCGGTCAGGGCTCGGAGCACGGTCGGTCCGTCCCCGACCTCGACGGCCGTCGTCGCCGCGAGCGTCAGGCCGGCGTTCTGGACATCGACCGGGAGGTCCGCGGGGACGCCGGCGGCGGCCTGGATGTCGAGGCAGTGCACCGCCAGCTCGAAGGTGCGGGTCGGGAGCCACTCCCGCAGCGGCATCCCGCCGGCCGCGGTCGCGACGACGACCTCATCGTCGGCGACCGCGTCCAGGGCGCCGCGGGCGGCGGCGAACTGCTCGTGAACGGTGCTCACCGGGTCCGTGCCCAACGCCGCGGTCTCAGCGACGAGACCGGCCGCCGCGGCGGCGACGGCGGCTTCGTAGACGGACGGATCGACGGTGCGCCGCAGCGCGTAGTAGCCGGAGGCGTGGTCGAGGGCGAGCTCAGGAGGTCGCCGGCTCACCGCGTTGACCACCGAGGTCATCGCCGAGCTCGTGTGCCCGACGAGCTCCCGCAGTGTCCAGTCGCCGAGGGCGGGCCCGTCCCACGCACCGTCGGGGAGGCGCTCGACCTGATCGACGAAGGCCTGCGTGGCGGCGAGGAAGTCCTCCCGGAAGCTCACGACGCGGACCCTTCCACCCCAGCGGTCCACGGGATCCGCGACCCTGACGAGGACGCAGAACGTGCCGTCAGGAGAAGGCGTCCTTGACCTTCGAGCCCCGTTGCTTCACCTCGCCCTTCACCATGTCGCCCTTCCCGTCGGCCTCGAGTTTCTTGTTCCCGGTGGCCTTCCCGGTGGTCTCCTTCGCTTTGCCCTTCACCTGCTGTGAACGGTTTCTGGCGGTGTCGTCCGCGGCCATGATGTGTCCTTTCGTAGGGGTTCGACGGAACACCCGCGAGTCCCGTCCGGCAAGTCAACGCGCCCTATGGACAGGACCCCGTCGCCGCGACCACGGTCGGCTCCGGCCGTTTCGCCCGTCGCCCGTCGCCCGTGCTCTCACCCCGGGCCCGGCGCCGGACCCAGGGCCACAGGTGCTCCCGCGCCCAGCGCGCGTCGCCGGCGCGCCGGCCGGTCCACGACGCCGACGGCGGCGGCACGGGCCAGGGACGGCGCCAGTCGTGCTCCGGCGGTACCCCGAGCACCTCGCACATGCGTTCGGCGACCCGGGCGTGGCCGTCGGTGTTGAGGTGCAGGCGGTCGTCGGCGCGGGACCGCGGGTCGGCCAGCGGCGCCATCTCCCAGAGGTCGACCAGGTATGCCCCGCGGTCGCGGGCGATCTCGCGGATGTGCTGGTTCATCGCGTTCAGACGCCGGTTGATCAGCCGGAGCACAGGCGTGTCGCGGGTGTCGAAGCCGGTGAACAGGACCACGTCGGCCCCCGCGGACCGCACGGTCTCCACCGCGCCGTCCAGGCTCCGCGCCAGTAGCTCGGGGCGGGCTCCGGGACGCAGCAGGTCGTTGCCCGCCGCGCACAGGCTCACCAGGTCCGGGTCCATGCCGAGGGCGGCCGGCACCTGGGTGGCGACGACGTGGTCGAGCAGCGCGCCGCGGACCGCGAGGTTGGCGTAGCGCGCCTCGCCGTTCTCCCGGGCCATCGCGTGCGCGACCCGATCGGCCCAGCCGCGCTCGACGCCCGTCGTCGGGTCCGGGTCGCCGACGCCCTCCGTGAAGCTGTCCCCGATCGCCACGAACGTGCGCCACCTGCCCGACACGACGCCTCCCCCTCCTCATACCGCCGGATGCTCGCGACCATGATCCCACCCGGTTCCGAGGGATGACCGGGCGCGCGGAAGCGCCGCCGGGAACCACGCTGCGGAACCGCTCGGCGTACGGTCGCGGCCGAGCACGAGTGAGAGGAACGCGGTGACCGAGCGGGTCGACGTCGAGCGGACCACGGTCCTGATCACCGGCGCGACCGACGGCCTCGGGCGCGCGGTCGCCGACCGGCTGGCCGCCGACGGGACACGGGTGATCCTGCACGGCCGCGACCCCGACCGGCTCGACCGGGCCGCGACGGAGATCGCGGACGCCCACGGCGTCGAGCGGCCGGCGACGCAGCTGGCCGACCTCGCCGACCTGTCGCAGGTCGCGGCCCTCGCCGCGGGCGTCCGGGAGAGCACCGAGCGCCTCGACGTGCTGGTGAACAACGCCGGCATCGGGTCGGGCGAGCCCGACGGTCGCACCCGGCGCACGAGCGTCGACGGTCACGAGCTGCGCTTCGCGGTCAACTACCTCGCCGGGTTCCTGCTCACCCTCGAGCTGCTCGACCTCCTGCGCGCGTCCGCACCGGCGCGGATCGTCCACGTCGCCTCGCTCGGGCAGGCACCGCTGGACTTCGACGACCTGATGCTCGAGCGTGCCTACGACGGCGTCGGCGCCTACGCCCAGAGCAAGCTCGCGCAGATCATGTCCGGGTTCGAGCTCGCCGAGCGCCTCGGGGACGACGCCGCGGTCACCGTCACCAGCCTGCACCCCGGCACGTACATGCCGACCAAGATCGTCCTGCAAGAGCGGGGCGGCTCCGTCGACTCCCTGGAGACCGGCGTCGAGTCGACGCGGCGCCTGGCCGTGGACCCGTCCCTGGCCGGCGTGACGGGTGTGTTCTTCGACCGACGACGCGAGGCCCGTGCGCACGCGCAGGCCTACGACGCGCGGGCCCGGGCGACGCTGTGGGACCGCAGCGTCGACCTCGTCCGGCCCCACCTCTCGGACGCCGCGAGCACGCCCGGGAGCTCCGCGCCCTACCGCCCGGACGGCGACGACCGGTAGCGCTGCTCCAGGTCCCTGACCTCGTCGATCCCGACCAGCTCGGTGAACTCGTCGAATCCGGGCAGGGCCGGGAGCGACGCCGCGGGGGTGCCGTCGCGACGCAGCGTCCCGAGCAGCGAGCGGATCCCGGCCGTGGCCGCGAGCAGCGTCCCCACTGGGAAGAGCACCAGCGCGAAGCCCAGCTCGCGCAGACGCGGGAGCGGCAGCGGGGGGGTCCGGCCGCCCTCGGCCCAGTTGAACACCAGGCGGTACCCGGACAGGGCCGTCGCGACCTTCTCGATGTCGGCCTCGGAGGTCGGGGCCTCGACGAAGAGCAGGTCGGCGCCGGCGTCGGCGAAGCGGCGGGCGCGCGCGAGCGCGGCGTCCACGCCCTCGACCTGGGCGACGTCGGTGCGCGCAATGAGCACCAGGTCCGGATCGGTGCGCGCGTCGACGGCCGCACGGATCTTCGCCTCCATGTCCTCGACCGGGACGACCACCTTGCCCGCCAGGTGGCCGCACTTCTTGGGCAACACCTGGTCCTCGAGGTGCAGCCCCGCCACCCCGGCCTGCTCGTACTCGCGGATCGTGCGGATGACGTTGATCGGGTTCCCGTAGCCGGTGTCGGCGTCGGCGAGCAGTGGCACATCGAGCACCGCGGCCATCCGACGAGCGTTGTCGACCATCTCGGCCTGCCCGAGCAGCCCGACGTCCGGCCGCCCGAGCAAGGACGCGGTGGTGCCGAACCCGGTCATGTAGGCGACGTCGAACCCCGCCTGCTCGACCAGCCGTGCCGAGAGGGCGTCGTAGGCGCCCGGCGCGAGCACGGGATCGCCGGTCGCCGCCGCGGTGTCGAGCAGCGCCCGCAGGCGTGCCCGCCGGTTGCCGGGGGCGCTGAGCAGATCGGCCATCGGGAACCTCCGATTGTGTACACGTGGGGCCCTGCTCGCGGACGTAACAACGGGATGAACTGCTCGAACGCCCTTGCCGTGGCCGATGACCGACCCTACGTTGCGTACAACCTAAGCGGGAGGTGGCATGATCCGGGTGTCCGAGCGGGCGTCGGAACGGGCCACGGGTGCGCTGCGCGAAGCGATTCTGGCCGGTGACCTCGCGGGCGGGGCGCGCCTCGGCGAGGTCGAGCTCGCCGAGCGGCTCGGACTCAGCCGCACCCCCGTGCGCGAGGCGCTGTCGCGGCTGGCCGCCGAGGGACTGGTCGACCTGCACGCCCACCGCGGGGCCCGGGTCGCCACCTACAGCCCGGCCGGCCTGGAGGGCATCTTCGACGTGCGTTGCGCCCTCGAGCCCCGTGCCACCGCCCGGGCCACCGCTCGGGCCCACGACGACGACCTCGTCGATCTCGACGCCCTGGCCGCGCGCATGCTCGAGGTCGGCGCCCCGGGGCCCGACCAGGACCTCGACGGGCTCGTCGGTCTCAACCGCGACTTCCACGCCCGGCTGCTCGCGGTGGCCGATGCGCCGGCACTCGCGGCGGCCCTCGCCAACGTCGTGCACACCCCGGTGGTGCTGCGGACCTTCCACACCTACGACCCGGCGTCGCTGGCCCGCAGCCTGGCCCACCACACCGAGATCGTCGCCGCGCTGCGGGCCCGTGACGGCGACTGGGCGTCGGCGGTGATGCGCAGCCACATCGCCAACGCCCGTGCGGTCATGGTCGGGCCACGGCCGGGGGCGTCGGCGTGAGCATGCACGGGGACGGCTTCGCCGGGCGGGTCGGCTGGGGCAGGGCCCCCGCGGTGGTGGTGGTCGACGTGGTCCGCGGCTACGTCGAGCCCGACGGACCGTTCTGGCTCGGTGTGCCCGAGGTCGTCGACCGGTGCGCTGCGCTCGTCGACGCGGCCCGGGCGGGTGGCCACCCCGTGTTCTGGACCGTCGTGCGCTACGCGCCCGGGGCGGCCGACGCCGGCTGGTTCGCAGCCAAGGTGCCCGCGCTGGCCCACTTCGCCGTCGACGCGCCGGGCGGGTGGGGCGAGATCGCCCCCGGGCTCGTGCCCCGCCCGGACGACCCGGTGGTGGTCAAGAAGCACGCGTCGGCGTTCGCCGGCACGACGCTGGCCCCGGACCTCACGGCACGGGGCGTCGACACCGTCGTCGTCGGCGGGGTGTCCACCTCGGGGTGCGTGCGGGCCACCGCCACCGACGCCCTCGCCCACGGGTTCCGCCCGATCGTGGTCGCCGATGCGTGCGCCGACCGCAGCACCGCGCTCCACGAGAACAACCTCGCCGACCTCGACGCCAAGCACGCCGACGTGGTCGACCTGGCGTCCGCCCGCGATCACCTGACCCGACCGGCCCCTTAGGAGCTCCCCGTGCAGTACGGCGTCTTCATCCCCAACGCGACCAACGGCTACATCCTCTCGACCGGCAGCCCGCAGTACCGGCCGAGCTACGCGCAAAACCTGGCGATCACGCAGGCGGCCGAGCGGCAGGGCCTGGACTTCGTGCTGTCGATGATGAAGCACCGCGGGGCCGGCGGGCCGAGCGACTTCTGGGGGGAGTGCCTCGAGTCGTTCACCCTGTTCGGCGCCCTGGCCGCCGAGACGTCGACGATCGGGCTCTACCCGTCGGTGACGACGCTCGCGACCCACCCGATGATGGCCGCGCGGATGGTCGCCACCATCGACGAGATCTCCGGTGGTCGCTGCGGGCTGAACATCGTCACCGGGTGGAACAAGCCCGAGTACACCGCGATGGGCCTGTGGCCCGGCGACGACTACTTCGAGCGCCGCTACGAGTTCGCCGCCGAGTACACCCGGGTGCTCCGCATGCTCTGGACCGAGGACCGCGTCGACTTCGACGGCGAGTTCTTCCACTTCTCCGACGCCGACATGCGGCCCAAGCCGTTACACACGCCGACCGTCGTGTGCGCCGGGCAGTCGCCGGCCGGGCAGCGGTTCACCGCGCAGTACGGTGACCGGAACTTCATCATGGCCGAGCGCTCGAAGGTCGGGTCGATCGCGGCCGGGGTGAAGGCGTTGGGCGCCGAGGAGAAGCGCGACGTCGGCACCTTCGCCCTCTACTGCATCATCGCCGAGGAGACCGACGCCGAGGCCGACCGGATGTGCGACCACATCGTCGCGAACGCCGACCTCGACGCGATCAGCGTCATGACCACCGGCGCCTCGCTCGACACCAATCCGGACGGGACGTCGGCGCAGCTGCTCGCGTCGCTGGAGCGCCCGGCCGCCGAGGGGAACATGGCGTTCCTGTCCCTGCCGGTGGTCAAGGGGTCCTACGAGCGGGTGGCCGCGCAGCTCGACGAGATCGCGGTGTCCACCGGGATCGACGGCGCGCTCCTGACCTGGCCCGACTTCGTCGACGGCGTCACCAAGTTCGGCGAGCGGGTCAAGCCGCTGCTCTCCGACGCCGCGCCCGCGAGCGCCACCGGGAACCCCGCGGCCTGAACCCGCCTCGGCGGCGTGCCGCGGCGTCCGCGGGTCAGGTGACGCGGGTGCTCCGGCCGTGCCAGTAGGGCTCGCGCAGCTCCCGCTTGAGGATCTTCCCGGCGCCGGACTTGGGGAGGGGTTCGGTGCGCTGCTCGACCGCCCGGGGGACCTTGTAGCCCGCGATCGAGTGCCGGCAGTGGGCGATGAGGTCGTCCTGGCTGGTCTCGCCGCGGACGGTGACCACGGCGTGCACGGCCTCGCCGTAGCGCTCGTGGGGGATACCGAAGACGGCGGCCTCGACGACGGCGGGGTGGGAGTAGAGGGCGTTCTCGACCTCGGCGCTGTACACGTTCTCCCCACCGGTGACGATCATGTCCTTGGCGCGGTCGACGAGGAACAGGTAGCCGGCCTCGTCGAGGAAGCCGAGGTCGCCGGAGGCGAACCAGCCCTCGTGCAGGGCGGCCGAGGTCTCCTGCGGCTTGTTCCAGTAGCCGGCGAAGACGTTGGCGCCGCGGATGGACACCTCGCCGACCTCCCCGGGGGCGGCGGACACCCGCTCGGCGGGGTCGCCGACGCGAACCTCCACCCCGACGGCGGGGCGACCGCACGAGAGGGCGCGGGGCGTGTCGAGCAGCCGCTGCTCCTCGGGGAGCAGTGTGACGATGGGGGAGGTCTCGGTCAGCCCGTAGATGTGCAGCATCGAGGCGCCGGGGAACGTCGCGTGCGTGCGGCGCAGCAGTTCCACCGCGGAGGGCGAGGAACCGTGGCTGAGCCAGCGCAACGACGAGACGTCGCGCGGACGGTCGCGCTGCTCGGTGGCCAGCGCGTCCATCATCGTCGGCACCACGAGGGTCGCCGTGACCTGCTCGCGCTCGATGACGTCGAGCACGACGTCGGGCGCGAACGCGGGAACGACGACCTGCGCTCCGCCCGCCCAGATCGTGGCCAGCGTCCCGATGGTGCCCGCGGCGTGGAACATCGGCGCGACCACCAGCCATCGGGTGTCCGCCGTGAAGGGCCAGCAGGCCATGAAGTGGAAGGCGTTGGCCACGAGGTTGCCGTGGGTGAGCATGACGCCCTTGGCCGCGCCGGTGGTACCGCCGGTGTAGAAGATGCCGGCGAGGTCGGATTCGGCGGTGTCGGCGAGCCAGTCCTGCTCCTCGGCCCCGTGGAGCAGCTGCTCGTAGCCCTCGACGAGGTCGACGGTGCGCACGCCGAGCTCGTGTGCCCCCGCCACGGGCCGGTCGGTGAACAGGACCTCGGCGCCCGAGTCCCGCAGCGCGTACAACCGCTCGGGGTCGGTGTGGCGCACGTTGAGGGGGACGACGACGTATCCGCACATCGGCAGGCCGAGGTAGAGCTCGACGTAGCGATGGCAGTTCGCGCCGAGCACCGCGACGCGGGAGCCGCGCCGCAGGCCCAACCCGGCGAGGGCTCCGGCGAGACGGCGGATGCGGCGGGCCGTCTCGCGATAGGTCAGCGATGTCCCGCCGCAGGTCACCGCCGTGTCGCCCGGGCCGACGGTCAAGGCTCGGCGCAGGGCCGCGGCCATGGTGTGCGTCGGGTTGGCGCGGTCGCCGGCCGGGGCCAGCTCGCGCAGGTCGTGCTGGGCCCCGAGCGTCGTCATCGACTGCCTCCGAGATGATCGAACGATCGTTCGGTCGGAGGACCGGAGGTTAGCACCGGGGCACGGCCGGGACCAGGCGGCGTCCGCGAGGCGAGGCCCTACATTCGGCGGTGTGACTCGCGGGGAATCCACAGCGCCGCCGGAGCGGGCCCGCGGGGCGGGGCCGCGCGCCGGTCGCGGGGAGCGGGCGAGCTATGACATGGACTCGCTGGTGGTGGTCGCTGCGCGGGTTTTCAACGAGCGCGGGTACGACGCGACCAGCATGGAGGACCTCTCCCGCGCGGCGGGGATCACCAAGTCGTCGTTCTACCACCACGTCTCGGGCAAGGAGGCCCTGCTGCGTGCGGCGCTCGAGCGCGCTCTCGACGGGCTGTTCGGCATCCTCGAGGAACCGGCGGCGACCCAGGGGTCACCCCTGCCACGGCTGCGCCACATCGTCCGACGTCAGGTGGAGGTCCTCGACGCCGAGCTGCCCTACGTGACGGTGCTGCTGAGGCTGCGGGGCAACACCGAGACCGAGCGATGGGCCCTCGGGCGGCGTCGCGAGTTCGACCAGACCGTGTCCGACCTGGTCCGCGCCTCGGCGGTGGCCGGCGAGCTGCGCGCGGGTGTCGATCCCGCGGTGGCCTCCCGGCTGCTCTCCGGCGTCGTCAACTCGCTGGTCGACTGGTACCGACCCGGGCGCATCGCCGTCGCCACCCTCGTCGCCCAGGTCGAGCGCATGGCCTTCGAGGGCCTGAGCGCACCGCCCTGACGGCGGTACCGACCGGGTTGCAGCGCCCGGCCCACTGCGGCAGCATCCAACCGAACGAACATTCGGTGCGGTGAAGGTGAGGCGGATGGACATCACCGACGAGCGACTCCGCGAGCTCGAGGAGGCGTTCGACCGGACCGTCGCCTCGGACGGGCGGGTGGAGCCGCGGGACTGGATGCCCGAGGAGTACCGCACGACCCTCGTGCGCCAGATCGCCCAGCACGCCCATTCCGAGATCATCGGCATGCAGCCCGAGGGCAACTGGATCCTGCGCGCCCCGAGCCTGCGCCGGAAGGCGATCCTAGTGGCCAAGGTCCAGGACGAGGCCGGCCACGGGCTCTACCTCTACTCGGCGACGGAGACCCTGGGTGTCGACCGCGCCGAGCTCACCGAGAAGCTCATCGACGCGAAGCAGAAGTACTCCTCGATCTTCAACTATCCGACGCTGAGCTTCGCCGACATCGGCGTCATCGGCTGGCTCGTCGACGGCGCGGCCATCTGCAACCAGGTTCCGCTCTGCCGCTGCTCCTACGGTCCCTACGCGCGGGCGATGATCCGCATCTGCAAGGAGGAGTCCTTCCACCAGCGCCAGGGCTTCGAGCTGCTGCTGTCGCTGATGGCCGGCACCGACGCCCAGCGCGAGATGGTGCAGGACGCGGTGAACCGCTGGTGGTGGCCCTCGCTGATGATGTTCGGACCGGCCGACGGCGACTCGCCCAACTCGCAGCAGTCGATGGCCTGGAAGATCAAGCGCCACACCAACGACGAGCTGCGCCAGCGCTACGTCGACATGTCCGTGCCCCAGGCCGAGGTCCTCGGGGTCACGATCCCGGACCCTGAGCTGCGGTGGAACCCCGAGCGTGGCGCCCACGACTACGGCGAGATCGACTGGGCGGAGTTCACCCAGGTGGTCAAGGGTGCCGGCCCGTGCAACGCGCAGCGCCTGGCGCACCGCCGCGCCGCCCACGAGAACGGGCAGTGGGTCCGCGACGCCGCGACGGCCTACGCGGCCAAGCACGGCACCCGGGCCGGGGTGGGAGCGTGAGCGCCGATCCCACGCCCCACACCGGCGACCAGCCCGGGACCCCGAAAGGCCGCTGGCCGCTCTACGAGGTGTTCGTGCGCGGCAAGCGCGGCCTCAACCACGTGCACGTCGGGTCGCTGCACGCGCCGGACGACGAGATGGCCCTGCACAACGCCCGCAACCTCTACACCCGGCGCAACGAGGGCGTGAGCATCTGGGTGGTGCGCGGCGACGCGATCACCGCGTCCAGCCCGCACGAGAAGGACCCGTTCTTCGCGCCCAGCGGCGACAAGATCTACCGGCACCCGACGTTCTACGAAATCCCCGATGACGTCCCGCACATGTAGGGAGGAGGCGCCGGTGGCCCCCCCGACCGAGCACGGCGAGCCCGACGGCGAGACCAACGCCTACCGGTCGTTGGCCGCGACCCTCGACGGCGACGAGGACCGCTGGGCCTTCGGCTCCGGCTTCGACGACCCGGTCGGTGCTGCGGCCGAGGTCTCCACTCCCGTCCCGGCGGGCGTCGACGCGGCCGATCTCGCGACCTACTGCCTGATGCTGGGCGACGACGCGCTCGTCGCCTCCCAGCGCCTCGCCGGGTGGGCCACGAACGCCCCCGAGCTCGAGGAGGAAGTGGCGCTGGCGAACATGGCGCTCGACCTGCTCGGCCAGGCCCGCATCCTGCTCTCGCGGGCCGGGCACCTCGGCGCGGCCGAGCCCTACCGCCGCCCCGCCGGCCCGCAGCCCGACGAGGACGTGCTCGCCTACTTCCGCGACGAGCGCGCGTTCCGCAACGTCCTCCTCGTCGAGGCCGACCTCGGCGACTTCGGCCGCACCATGGCGTGGCTGTTGGTGCTCTCCTCATGGCGGCTCGGACTGATGTCGCGCCTGGTGGCTTCCGCCGACCCGGTCCTCGCCGCCGTCGCAGCGAAGGCCGTCGCGGAGCTCACCTACCACCGTGACTACGCCGCCCAGTGGGTCCTGCGCCTCGGCGACGGCACCGAGTACTCCCACGAGCGCATGCAGGCGGGCCTCGACGACGTCTGGCCGTTCGTCGATGAGCTCTACACCACCCACCACGTCGAGCGGCGCCTGCTCGACGCCGGGGTCGCGGTCGACCCGGCGGCCACGCGCGGCGACCTCGACGGCGTGCTCGACCAGGTTCTGCCCCTTGCCCGTCTCGAGCGGCCGCAACGCACGGCCGTCGGCCAGGTGGCCGGGCTCGGTGGTCGCGACGGCGTGCACACCGAGGAACTCGGGCCGGTGCTCGCGCTGATGCAGTCCCTCGCCCGGGCGCACCCCGAGGCGACATGGTGAGCACCGACGCCGCTGCCGGTCCCGACGCCGCCGTCTGGGCCGCCGCGGCCACCGTCGTCGACCCCGAGATGCCGATGCTGACGCTGGCCGACCTCGGGGTCCTGCGCCGCGTCGACGCCACCGTCGACGGCACGGTCCGGGTGTCGATCACACCGACGTACTCCGGGTGCCCCGCGCTCGAGGCCATGCACGACGACCTGCGCCGCGCACTGCACGACGCGGGCTACGACCGCGTCGAGGTCCGCACCGTGTTCTCCCCGCCGTGGAGCACCGACCGGATCAGCGAGGACGGGCGGCGCAAGCTCGCCGAGCACGGGCTCGCCCCGCCCGACCGGGTCGGGCCGCGGCGCACCGGACCGGTCCCGCTGACCCTCGCCCCGCCGGTCGGGGTCGTGCGCTGCCCGCAGTGCGGCTCGCCCGACACCGAGCTGATCTCCCGGTTCGGGGCGAACGCCTGCACCGCACTGCGGCGCTGCACCGCCTGCTCCGAGCCGTTCGAGCACGTCAAGGAGATCTGAGTGAGCACCGCGACAGGAGCTGCGGGCTTCCACCGCCTGCGGGTCGGCGGCGTGGACCGCCTGTGCGCCGACGCGGTCGCGGTGACCTTCGAGGTGCCGCAGGATCTGCGCGAGGTCTACGGGTTCCGCGCCGGCCAGTACCTGACGGTGCGCCAGTACGTCGACACCGCGGACGGCCCACGCGAGGAACGCCGTTCCTACTCCATCTGCGCTCCCGAGGGCGCCGCGCCCCGGATCGGGGTCCGGCGGGTCGACACGGGCCTGTTCTCCGAGTGGGTGGTCGACCGGCTCGCCGCCGGCGACGAGCTCGAGGTCGGATTGCCGGAGGGCCGCTTCAGCCCCGACCTGGCCACGGACAGCGACGCAGCCGGCTCCCACCACGCGCTGATCGCCGCCGGCTCGGGGATAACCCCCGTCCTCTCGATCGCGGCGACGGTGCTCGCCGCGCACCCCGAGAACCAGGTTAGCCTCGTCTACGGCAACCGCCGCACCGACACCGTGATGTTCACCGAGGACCTCGCCGACCTCAAGGACCGGTACGGGCCCCGCCTGCAGCTCGATCACGTGCTCTCGCGCGAGCCGATGGAGGCCGAGATTTTCGCGGGGCGACTGGACAGGAACAAGCTCGGGACGCTGCTCCGCTCGGTGCTGCCGGCGCCCGACGTCGACCACTGGTGGTTGTGCGGGCCGTTCGGCATGGTCACCGACGCCCAGGAGGTCCTCGCCGAGCTCGGCGTGCCGTCGGATCGCGTGCACCGCGAGCTGTTCTACGTCGGCGCCCCGCCGCCCGACCCGGTGCGCCACGACGACGAGAGCCTGGACGACTCGGCCGGGGCCGAGGGCACCGTCATCCTGAATGGTCGCTCCACCTCCGTCACCCTGCCCCGCTCGCACCGCGTCCTCGACTCCGCGCAGAGGGCGCGCTCGGACCTGCCCTTCGCGTGTCGGGGAGGGGTCTGCGGCACCTGTCGGGCGAAGGTCACCGAGGGCGAGGTACGGATGGTCCGCAACTTCGCGCTGGAGGACGACGAGGTGGAGGCCGGGTTCGTCCTCACCTGCCAGTCGTTGCCGGTGTCGGAGTCCGTCGTCATCGACTACGACGTCTGATTCCTCGTGGGCGAAGGAGCTCCGCAGATGACCGAGGTAGTGCAGAGCGACGCCCCGGGCGCGAGCGGGGCGATCAGCGCGGCGGCCCGGCGCATGTGGGACGACGACGCGGCGTCGCACAAGCTCGGCATGGAGCTGCACGCGGCCGCCGACGGGGCGGCGAGGGTGACCATGACGATCACCGCGGACATGGTCAACGGCCACGGCATGGCGCACGGCGGCTACCTGTTCCTCCTCGCCGACTCGGCGTTCGGGTGCGCCTGCAACAGCCCCGGACCCGTGACCGTGGCGGCCGCCGCCGACATCGTGTTCGTCGCTTCCGCGCGCGAGGGGGACGAGCTGGTCGCCGAGGCCACGGAGCGGACCCGCTTCGGGCGCAGTGGGGTCTACGACGTCGAGGTGCGCCGCAGCGCCGACGACCAGGTCATCGCCGAGTTCCGCGGGCGGAGCCGGACGCTCAAGGGGACCTGAGTCGCCGTCAGGAGACCAGGGGGGAGGGGGACAGCCAGCTGCCTCGGGGTGGGAGGCCGCCCGAGTTCCGGGATCGAGTTTCATTTCTGCCTAGAATCCTGGGTAGGCTCGGGCCGGCTCCGGACGGCTCCGACCTTGAGTAGGTGGGCGATGAAGTTCGACACGAGGGACCTGATCAGTGTCAGTGACGCGAGCAACCGCGGCGTTTCCAACCTCGTGAAGGAGGCCTCGGAGGGTCGTCCCAAGGTCGTTCTGCGCAACAACAAGCCGGTCGCGGCCGTCGTCGGGATGGACGAGCTCGATCGTCTCAGCCGCCTGGACGAGATCGAGGACGACCTCCGACTCCTGAGCATCGCGATCGCGAGGACGGTGCTCGACCACCGCGATCGGTACACCCTGGACGACGTGGCCAAGGAGTTCGGCGTCGACCTGGATGCCGACGACTGATCCACGGTCGTGGCCCAGGTCCTCCTCACCGATGATGCTCGCGACGATCTCCGTCGCCTCGACGGCGGTGCCCGTCGGCAGGTCCTCAAGGCGCTTCGGAAGCTCGAGGACGAACCATCCGCGCGCAGCGCACCCCTCGGCCGACGCAGCGGAGGTGATCTGACGACGTTCCGCAAGCTGGTCGTCGGTGACCAGGACTACCGCGTGGTCTACCGCGTCGAGGCCGACGGGAACGTGGTCGTGGTGTGGGTGGTAGGTCGACGGGCGGACGGCGCGGTGTACGGGACCGCTGTGGCCCGCTTGCGGGATCGTGGCGATGCCGTTGCGGAGCAGGTGGCGGACGCCGTCGATCAACTCTGGCGGGAGGACCACTGACGGCTCACGACCAGCTCCGCCGGTGGCCGTCCGGCACCTGTACGCGGCGGTGCTGCGACCCGGTGGCCGCCGCTCCAACCACGGCTCCAGCGGCTCCCGCGTGGGTTGGGAGCGACCAGCGCCTCTGGGTCGTGAACGGTTGAGGGCGTAACCTCGACGTCACGAGACCGGTTGTATGAACCCGTCCATGACGCTCCGGATGGAGATCCTATGGCGACGTTCAAGGCCACATCTGGGGACGACACCCGGTTCGCTACGCGACTGGCGGCCGAAGCCATGGCTCAGGAACGCGACCTCGGTCGGGCAGCGCGTGTTGTCGCCGGGCGGTCGCTCGGCGTGGAGGACTGCGTCGAGCTTCTGAGCATGCTCGGTCTAACGGCAGGCCCGGAGCCCGTTCACGCTCCTCGCGAAGGGCAGTGACCGGAGGGCCAGCAGTGCCGTCTGCGCAGAGCGGGACCGCTTCATCGCGCGCTCCATGGTCGCCAACGGGTGCGGTCCCGGCGTTACGTCACATGCGGGCGGTCACGACCACGGGCCGGCAGATGCAGCCGCGTGTCCATGCCGACGCTACCGTCGCCGTGCAGAACCGCACGCCGAGAGCGTCGTGGGCGTTCCACGCGTGCGGGCAGGCCGCACAGGCACCGAGGACGTTCAGGGGACTCGTCACGTGCGGCTCCGGCGTCATCCCGGTACTCCCGTCCCCGGTCGAAAGACCGGTACAGCCCTGCGCCGAGCGGGCCCCGGTGCTATCGACGCTACGCGGGGGAACGGGCGCGCGGGGTCAGGACACCCGGAGAGCGCGGGGTTCGCGGTCGCCCCGCGGTGGCCCTGGCTCCGCCATGTCGTGCGGTGCCCTCCACCGGCAATGGGCCGTCGTGATCAGGATGTGTCGTTGTCGCGAGCCTGCTGGGCGGCCGGCTCTCCCTCCTTGTCGGTTCCCTCGCTCCGCGACTCGTCCTCGGTCGGGCCCTTGCGTGCGTTCTCCTGGGCCTGCTGGGCGGCGCGCTCGCCCTCATGGTCGTGCTCGGTCACTGTTCCTCCAGAGGGGAGATCTCGTCGGGGGACGTCCGCCACCCTCCCAGACGTGCGGCCGACGCGCGCCCGCCGAAGGGCCGAGCCTCGGGGCTGCCGACCTGGTGAGGCTCTGCGGATGACACGGCTCCGCCGGGTCGACGGGTGAGCGCGCGGTTCTCCGAACTCGACTGGCGAGGAACGCCGATGGGGGAGCTCGTGCTGCGTCGACGGCGGATGCCGTCGAGCACGGAGGACGTCTTCGAGGTCAAGCTCGGCGACGACTTCCTCATGTCGAGCATGTTCACCGTGGCCGAGGAGGAGATGGCCCGCCTCGCGCTGGCGGCGGTGCCCGGCGAGGGCCTCGACGTCGTGGTGGGTGGGCTCGGTCTGGGCTACACGGCCCGAACCGTGCTGGAGAGCCCGCGGGTGGGCTCGCTGCTCGTGGTTGAGATCCTCGGCGAGGTCATCGAGTGGCATCGGCGCGAGCTGGTGCCCACGTCGACCTCGCTCGTCTCCGACGAGCGGTGTGTGCTGCGGGAGGGCGACTTCTTCGCGTTGCTCGGGTCCCCGACGGGACTCGACCCGGCCGATCCGGACCGCCGGTTCCACGCGATCATCGTCGACATCGACCACTCGCCCCGGCACCTGCTCCACGAACGCCATGGCGACTTCTACCGAGCGACGGGCCTCGACCGACTGGCCCGCCGCCTGCACCCGGGCGGGGTCTTCACGCTCTGGTCGAACGATCCGCCCGACGCGGACTTCATGGCGGTGCTGGGCTCGTGCTTCGCCACCGCCGAGGCCGAGGTCGTGCGGTTCGACAACCCTCTGCAGGACCGGGAGGCGACGAACACGGTGTACGTCGCGACCGTTGTGCCGGGGGACCGTCGTCCTGATCACCGTCCCTGCGCTCCCGCCAGGATCGCGCGCAGTCGTGCGGCGAACGCGTCGGGGTCCTCGACGAACCCGATGTGGCCGCCGGGGAACATCGTCGGCTCGACGCCGAGCGCCGCGGCGAGCTCGGTCGACGTCCGGTCGCAGACCTGACCGGCCGACTCGTCGCCGATCCCCACCGCGATGCGGGGCGAGCCGTCGCGCAGGGCCGCGGTGTCGGGCTCCCAGCGGGCGGTCGGGCGCATCTCGTGGACGAAGAAGAAGTGCTCGTCGGCGACCTCCTGCGGGTCGCGCTCGGCGGGCGCCACGGGCGACCCGCCGTCCCCGTCGTGCTCCGGCATGGTGATGTCGGCGGCGGCCAGGAACTTCGTCCAGGCCGCCGCGGGGCCGTCGCAGAGGTAGGTGGCGATGATGTCGTCGGTCGCGGCGCGGCGCTGCTCGCGGTCGTCGAGCAGCTCCTCCAGCGGGGGCTCGTGGGCGACGACGGTGCGGACCTGCTCGGGGTGGGCCTGCGCGAGGGCCAGCACGCTGACGGCGCCGCCGCTGGAGACCACGACCACCGCGGGACCGGTATCGAGGTGGGCGATGAGGCGGGAGAGGTCGTCGGCGCGCATCCGGGGCGTCGAGTCCTGGTTGGGGTCGTCGACCGCGCTGCGGTTGATGCCCCGCGGGTCGATGGTGAGCACGGTGTGGTCGGCAGCGAGCAGGTCGGCCAACGGCGCGAAGAACGTGGCCCCCATCGGGGATCCGACGAGCGCCATGAGGGGGCCCTCGCCGCGCAGCTCGTAGTACAGCCGCGCGCCGGGAACGTCGAGGGTCGCGGCGGTGGCGGGAGCGGTCGTCGTGGGGGTCATCGGGAACTCCGCGGGGTGATGCTCGGTCGGAGAGGAGACTCTCGCCATCGGGCAGACTCATCGCGGTGAGCGAGATTTCTTCGCAGTCCACGGACACCGCGGTGTCGGAGCGCCCGCTGGCCGAGGACCCGACCTGGCCCGGGCCCGCGACGGTGACGACGCCGCGTTCACCCGGCTCGTGGAGCCGCTGCGAGGGGAGCTGCACGCCCACTGCTACCGCATGCTCGGCTCGACCCACGACGCCGACGACGCTCTGCAGGACGCCCTGGTGCGGGCCTGGCGGGGGCTCGCGCGGTTCGAGGCCCGCAGCTCGCTGCGCTCCTGGCTCGACACCGTGGCCACCCGGACCTGCCTGGACACCGCCGAGGGGTCGGAGCAGGCGGGCGCTGCCGGTCGACCTCGGCCCGTCCAGCGGTCGCGCGTGGTCGGCGACGCCCCGCGGAACGACGTCGCGTGGCTGGGTCCCAATCCGGACTCGGGGCTCGCCGATGTCCCCACGAGCCCGCACGCGCGCTACGAGCAGCGCGAGGCCGTCGAGCTCGCCTTCGCCGCCGCGCTGCAGCACCTGTCAGGCAACCAGCGGGCGGCGCTGCTGCTCTTCGAGGTCCTCGACTTCTCCGCGCTGAGCTGAGAACGTGTCGGGAAAGTTGATCTGATCGGCGTGTCGGCTTAGTTCCAAGATCTTCTCTGAAGATGCTGGGCCGGTGACTGATCATGGCGGTCGGCGGGGCTACCCCACCGACCTGACCAACGAGCAGTG
>JAABUZ0100002410.1_pt1 | contig 31049 bp, 31 predicted proteins | sample 5562091 | NCBI WGS metagenome assembly JAABUZ01 (sample SAMN12813069, study PRJNA571459) | rock metagenome | isolation source: Antarctica rocks | place: Antarctica: Victoria Land, Linnaeus Terrace sud | collected 2015-12-21
CATCCTCACTTCGGGGTATTCCTGGTACTCCTGCGCAACCCACTTACCGATCACCCACGTTCAGGAGTGAATCGCCAGGGTCGCCATATCCGACTCCTGTACATAGTAGTCCTGGAAGTGTAGCGGGAGGAAACGTGTATACAGGTGCAGGTGGCTCTCAGAGCTACTTAACGGATGAAGCCAGAGGAACGTCGTATCCGCCCCAGCAGGAGTATAGGGATACGAGATCAGCAGAACCGGTCGCCTCTACACCGTCCTATCCGCCCACGCAGAGATATCAGCCCTTCGTCAACGCCCCTAATCCTATGCAGGTGGCAGAGACGCCCCGTTATACTATCCCAGCTCGCAGAAGGCGGCGCTCACCCCTGGGAGGGCTAGTGTTTCTTTTGCTCCTACTACTTGTCGGAGGTGGACTACTCGGATTTTGGACTACACATCGCAATGTCGTAGTAAATCCCACTCCGTCTGCCACTCCAACGGAGGCGGCAAAGCAAGTCATTCAGGAATACTATACCGATGTAAATAAACGCGATTATCACTCTGCTTATAATCTTCTGACGCCCGGTTTTCAGACGTATCTGGGTAGTTACGATAGCTTTGCGCGTGGCTATGATAATACTAAGCACAACGATATTAGTTTTGGAACTGCAAAGCAGGTCTCGCCTGGCAACGTGGATGTCGTGACTACCATACACGCCCTTGAAACTAAACCGCAGGGAGACGTGACAAGCACGTACCGCCTGAAATATAGTGTTGTACGTCTCAACGGCTTTTGGAAAATTCAAAGTGGAGTAGTGGTGTGAGGAAGGATGAGGAAGTTTCTACTTGAAAGCTCTACTGCTTCGCGGACTGCAACTGCGCACACTGCCTCTCGTTAGAAACGTGAGAAGCGGGTGCGCTGTGGTGCGGGCCTGTTCGTGGTATCGGGCTCTGGAGGAGCTGAAAAACCGGGATGAAGGGGGCGTCTTGGCGGCAGATTTTCTGTGTCAGGTGACTGAGACTGAATGCTGCGGTCAGCGGGAAGTGCCTGTAGCAAGTTCCGTAGTTCAACAGTGAGAAGGTCGAGTCCGGTTCCGCTATTGGTGACGGAAATCTGGCTTTGTCCCCGGCTTGTCCGATATTGGCGCAGTTCACTGGCAAGCGAGGAGAGCAATTTATCTATCTGCTCGAAGCGTTGACCCTGCTCACGATAGCCCCTCGTGCGGTTGATCAGTGTGTTGAGTGAGAAGGCGACGGGCCATAATATGTCCCGTTGCGTCAGGGGAACCTGCTGCTGATAGTTTCCTTTGGAGACCTCGACCAGCGTATTGCGAATGATCTCGATGTTGCGCTCCAACTCTTCCTGCCGACCCGCCGCCGTCAACATCTGGTCCGCCAGTTGCTGTGTCAGGCGTGTGACCTCTTGAGCCGTCTCCGCGCGATGCATCTCCTCACGTGCTGAGCGTACCCAGATAAATGAAACCAGGGCTGCAAAGACTTGCAGCGTAATTGGCATACCATAGGCCGTGTAGGGTTCGTATCGTATGTGCTCGATCAATTCAGGTGTCTTCGGCATAAGCGTGAGCGCCAGGCAGATGCAAACAATGTGAAAGGCTGCCAATGGGAAGACAAGCTCAATGGGGAAGATTGACGCGGCAATCAAGAGCGGCTGAATGAATAAAGCAAAAATTGGCAGGTTGAACGACGAGAACTGCCCGTGGGGAACACCTACAATAGTTAGCAACATGCCGATCTCGATCATAACCACGACGATGACGCCTGCAATCCTGATCTTACCGCTGCGATTGAACATCATCGCGATCAAAAGGGAGAGAACAATGCCTAGATAGGCTACGAGCAGCAGTTTATTAGGATCTTCAGTGGTCGAGTAGCTCGCGATGCCCATTATGATAATCTCAATGAAGAGGGCGAGGCTGGTAAGTTTGCCGATGCGTACGCGCTCTCGCTCTCTCAGCGGCGCATCGTCGGCAACGTCACGCGGTGCAGCGATGTTATACCACCAGCGGAGTGGCCCCCGAACCTGATTTCCAGTTAAGCTAAAAGACATTCTACAGCTCTTTCTATGAAAATGAGAGGCGCTATTGCACCTCTATTAGATTATACATATTCCCTCTACATAATAACAATCCCCTGCAATTGTCGTCTTAGCCAGCCAGGGTGGCTGATGAGCTACGACGACAACTGTGAGGGATTGTTGCTACATGATTTCTACCAGGTGACGGGTAGAGTGATCGGACCACGGAATATAGGAGCAGGAATGTCCATGTATTCGAAGCCCTCTGCCAGGCGCAGTGTGGGCATGCGCTCAAGCAAATTGCTGAGAAGTAGATTGGACTGTTTGCGGGCTAGCTCTGCGCCCAGGCAGAAATGGACTCCGTCGCCAAACGAGACGTGGCGTCCAGCACCAGTTCGATCCAGGATAAATGCATCAGGATCAGTCCAAACCGTTTCGTCGCGATTGGCCGATGAGAGCCCGACTATCAATCGTGAACCGGCAGGAATATCTACTCCGCTCAGATGCAGTGGTTTTTCAGCGGTACGCATAAGCCAGATAACCGGCGGATCATAGCGCAATGCCTCGTCAACGGTTCCTGACAGCGTTTTTGGCTGCTTCAGAAGTTGCTCCCAGCGATCTTCTCGCTGCTCCAGTAGCCGGTAGATCATGCTCCCGGCAAACTGAGTTGTGGTATCTGCTCCTGCAATTAAAAGCTGGAAGATGTGCATCTGGGTCTCATCTGCGCCAATGGCCGGATTTTGGATCAGCCGGGTCAACAGGTCATCTTGAGGCTGCTCTCGACGTTCCGCGATCAGCTTATCGATAAAAGCGCTAAAGCTCTTCCAGGCAGGCAGATCCCACATGGGTGCAGGCATGATGTTGACAATCTCTTTTAGCCAACCTCTAAACTCCTGTACATTTTCCTCTGGAATGCCAATCAGATGGAAGAGCACGTAGCTGGGGAGCGGCGCAGTGAGATCCTGTACCAGGTCTGCCTGCCTCTGCCCGCTCTGTGCCGCACGGGCTTCGATGGCGTCGATGAGCTGTCGCGTCTTCTGCTCAATGTAGGGTGTGATCTCGCGGTAGCGGCGCACGTTGAGCGCATCGCGTAAGGCATTGCGCACTAGCATGTGTGGCTTGCCATCCAACTGAGCCACAGTCTTATTTGTTGCACCCTCCAACTCAAAGTTGCCCGCGTTGGAAACGGAGCCGTCCTTCCGCTCTAGCACCTCGCGCACATCCTGATCGCGTGAAATAAAGAAGAACGGGATGGGCGCTTCCGTTGGCACATGAGCAACGGGACACTGCTGACGCGTCGCTGCCATATGCTCATACAGATGCTTCTGATGTTCAGGATTAAAGGGATGATATGGATCGTAGGTAGTCACGAAAATACTCCTTCTATAGGAACCAGCTAGACAGAAATGCGGCTTACAACCAATAAGAATCGATTGAAGATGCATCAAGAGGATATTCAAAGAACATCCAGGAACAACAACATCAAGTACGACGTTGTATAACATTCATACGTTGCAGGTCGTCGAATACCTTTACCAGCTCAGTCAATGGATAGCGCAGCAAGCGGCCAATGTCCTGCTCGCTGTAGTGTCCAGTGGAGAGATTGTAAACCTGGCGATACATAAAGGGCCAGGTGCTCATCCAGGCGGGATCAACAGGCGCGCGGCGCGGATAAGAGTGTGGCGAAAGTACTCCTCCTGCATCTGGTGAAGGCGCAGGCGATGGTTGTGCGTCTAGAGCGCCTGGAGGAGGGGTGGGGAAGTGGGGAGTAGGCGTAGAAGATGATGGTGGAAGAGGCTGTGTAGGAAGAGACTGTGAAGGATTTGCGGTCTCGCTAGAGGGAGAAGTGCTTGACGGATTCGCCGTCAAATTCCATTCGAGCATATCAACTTGCTGCAAGCGTTCTGTAATCAGTTGAATATCCGTTACGTGCTTTCCATCCAGCAATATCACGGCGATCGCCAGAAGCTTACCATTCTGCACATGCAAAAGAAGACTTCCTCCCGCAAATGGACCGGAAGGAATCGTCGCCTGGGCTATACCTGTATAATGCATCCTCTGCAATGTTTGTGTCATGAGTTGATAGCTGAGCGAAAACATTCTGGTGAGGCTCCCTGGGCGAAACTATAGAAGGACGAGACCTCAAGAAGACTACATACTCTCACAGTAAAGTATATTTCTTATTTGTATAGTACAAATAAATAAATAAGCCTGTAGTGATTCCACACAGTAAATACAGTAATCATCCTACCATAGTTTCTTCCGGGATGTAAATGATAGCTAGAAAATTTTATACAATCTTAATATCGACCCCACTTTCGCTTAAGAGCACAGAAGAGAACTACTTTTTGCCTAAAGCCTCAAAATGGTTGTACATTTTTTCATTTCTCATACTTTTTGTGCTCTGCACAAAAAGTATGAGAAATGAAAAAATGTACAACCATCTCTAAGAACTGTTTCAGGCAGCGAAGCTGCACACTCCTTTCTGCTCAGAACGTGGATTCGATGGGCATCCAACCCTCTCTTAAAGAGATTATACCAATTGATGTAACCTGAAGTCTTTCTTTGTTTTATCTCCATTGATCTTTAGGTCGCACGACATACTGTGCCTCGCCGTTACCAAACGACCAGTCTTCACGTGTATTCTCGACCAGGTTGATCATTACATCCTGGGCTCGCATACCTGGGTTCTTCTGTACTAACGTGGCGACACGAGCATAAAATGCTTGCTTCTGTTCCGTAGAGCGTCCCTTACTCAATGTCACCTGGATAATGACTATGTCATTGGTCCGCTCAATATCGAAGTAGTTTGGATCATAAATCAGATCGTCGGGCGTGTGTTCGTTGATAATCTGGAAATGATCACGCGCAGGAACATCGAAGCATTCCATTAGCGCGCGATGCACGGCATCTCCAATAGCGCGCCTGTAGCCCACGGGCTTCCCTGCTAAAAGATCGATACGAACAATAGGCATATGTACGCTTCCTTCCCATTAGAATGATTTGGAGTTCGTGTTTTGATTGATAGAATGCTAGTCATCAGTTCTACCACCTGTAATGACCAGAACGGCAGTCTGCCCCTGGAGATTTTTGATGCTGGAGAGGCGTATCAGGCCAGCAAATGTTGTCGCGCTCGTCAACTCGGCCACGATACCGGCCTCGCGCGCCAGGATGCTCTGGGCGATATGCATCTCCTCGTCGGTGACGGCAAGCAGAGAGCCGCCGCTTGCATCGAGCTCGGCGCGCAGGCGTAAGAAGTTGCGTGGGCGGCGCACCGCGATTGAGGCCGCCTCGGTCTCGTGCTCCTCCATATCCACAGGCTCACCATAGTAGCGCTGAACGATCGGCTGCACCGCTTCTGCTTGAATGCCGAGCAAGCTGGGGAGGCGCTTCGTCAGTCCAAGCGTGTTGAGTTCCCTAAAGCCCTTGCCCAGTGCACTGAGTGTGCAGCCATCACCAACGGGAGAAACAACCAGGTCAGGTGCGCGCCAGTCGAGCTGCTCCGCGATCTCGAAGGCTGCCGTCTTCTTGCCCTCGACCAGATATGGATTATACGCGCTGTTGCGGCTATACCACCCATTCTCCTGTCCCGCCTCCTCCGACTCGGCAAATTCCAGTCGCGTAGCCGAAGTGGAATGAGGAACGAAGGCGTGACATGTTAGACCTTGTTGCGCGCAAAAGCCGGCCAGCGAGATGGCCGCATTCCCGGCTGAGGCACAATAGAGATCGCTATAGCCCTCGGACTCCGCGAGCGTCAACGCGATGGCCGTCGCACGATCCTTAAGGCTGCGTGTAGGATTGCGCGTCTCATCCTTCAAATAAAGTGCTTTGAGGCCGAAGCGACCGGCCAGACGGGGAGCGGATACTAGAGGCGTACCACCTGTCGGAAGGACCTGTCCTGGCTCCTCTACGGGTAATAGGGGTAAAAAGCGAAAAATATCAGACTGTGCTCGTGGCTTTTTGATGTGTGCAAGAAAAGGCTCTGCCGCCTCTCGATAATCATACTGAACATCATAAATCCCAGGATCAAGGCTATCATCGCCCGGCTCGCAGCGGGGGCACAGGTAAGCCCGCGGGTCCAACGGCGCAATCGTTCCACAGCGGAGACAGCGCAGGTGCGTGGCAAACACGGTAAACTCCCTTAATACACAAGAAATAAAATAAGTTTATAATCTTGTGAATACTATTATCTATAGGTTGGCATAGAAGTAAAACAATAGTAAGTGCTTTTAAATAAGTACTTTGCAAATAGATATACACGCGAAAATACATCTTCAAAGCTTAAGCTCAATAGTATTATAATGTCGGGTCCCCGTCAACTATTTTAAGCCACGCAAGCCATTATAGATGTTATTAAAAGCACAAGAAATTCAAATAGTGTACTATAAGCTTAATTGGTTTGAGGCAAGTAAAAAGGATCAGTGAACGTTTAGACTTATTGAGCCAGCGACAAGGAGTAGTAGATCAGCATCTTGCCATTATTGATGGGCGTCTGGGAGTAGTGGAGGGGCGTCTAGAGATGATGGATAGGCGGCTAGAAGCAGTGGAAGGGTATCTAGAGACGATAGATGGGCATTTGGATCGAATGGAAACAAAGTTCGATGAACATATGGTAATTCTTCTCCAGGTCCTGGAATGTCTGCCAAAGGCTTAACTGATCTGCTAAATAAGGGGTAAATAGAGGTGGAATCAATAAAAATATATGAAGTAGCATTTTGTTTATGTTTGCGCTGCTATACCCTTTAATAGTAGTACCGTCTGATTGATAGATTCTACCCATAGCTTAGAGCCAAGTTCTGCACTGGAGTAAGTTGGATCGCCAACTACTCCAGTAGATGAGTAGCGGGTAAAGTCCAGATGTGGATCATGCCAATCGACCTGTTGTGAATTTGGATTGACGATCAGCTCTCGATCAAAAAGCTAGCCATGATAAGATTCGTAAACTTTGTACTGGCAAACGCGAAATCATCTACTGGTGCTGTGTTGTAGCGTCGAGCGAGACGCCAACGGAAGCGGAGACGATGAGCGCAATGGCCAGTATCTCGCGCAGCCCTATGGCCTCACGCAGTATCAGGAAGCCGATCAAGGTGGCAACCGCAGGCTCGATGCTCATAAGGACGCCGAAGACGCGCGAGGGGAGCCGTCTGAGCGCCTCCATTTCCAGTGAGAAGGGGATGACGCTGGAGAGGATGGCGATGCCCACGCCTATCAGGATCACCTGAGGCTTGAGTAGTGCTGTGCCCCCGGTACTGATTCCTAGCGGCGCGATGACTACGGTGGCGACGGCGACGGCCAGTGCCAGTCCTCGCCCACCTGTAAACGACCGACCGACCCTTGCGCTACACAATATATAGCCCGCCCAGCAGATTCCAGCCAGGACAGCCAGTCCTGCCCCCAGCAGGTTAACGGTCCCCTGCCCAATCGGTGCGAGCAGGAGAATGCCAGCCAAAGCCAGCAGCGCCCAGACGATATCCTTTACCTTGCGCGATTGTACCAGGGCCAGTCCCAGGGGTCCCACAAATTCCAGCGTCACCGCGATGCCCAGCGGAATATAGCGGATCGCTGAGTAGAACGCTCCATTCATCGCCGCCAGCACAATCCCAAAGAGCAGAACATTGATATACTGTGCCCGTGTCAACCTCCACACCTGCGGTCGCCAGATGATCAGAAGCAAGACCGCTGCAAAGCCCAGGCGTAAGAACGTCGTCCCCAGCGGCCCGATCGCCTCAAAGAGCCCCTTGCCCAACGCCGCCCCTATCTGCACCGAGATAATCGCCAACAGTGCCAGCAACTGCGCCGGCACCTTCTGCGTGAAATTCTGCCTGCCCGGCTGCCTGGACGTTTCCCCTAGAACCTGTGCATTTATTGTACTATCTCCATCTATACTCTTCACGTCGGTAGGCTCGAAAGATGAACTCATGATTTCCCCTGGTTATATTGATATTGCTGGCTTCTTAATAATGTCCATACTATCGTAACACGAAAATAATGCTCTACGATAGTAGTAGTGGTGGAGAATCTCTCCTTCTAACCATCATTATGCAGGCAACTGGAGTGGTAAGCCAAAGTATGTAAAGAGAAGGGGATTTTTGAAGATCGTCATATCGGCGATTTGACCGTCTGGTATGGACCAGTCGGTGCTAATAACTTGAATTCCAAATGGCTGATAGGAATTTTTGAGTTCATTAGCCTGGTAAAAGGCAAAGGCCGGTCGCCCATTAGCAGAAGTTGGATAGAGACGCCAGCTTCTTCCAAATCCAAATGGAGCAGACATCAGAACTGCGCGAACTGATTCATGCCCCCGATACCATGAAGGGAACGGCGGCATGCTTAACGTTACATCCTCTTTTAGCAGTGCCACAAGTCCATCAATATCGTCTGTCTCCCATGCATGCACATAGCGATTCAGTAGCGTGCTTATCGTTGCGTCGGCACGATCTCTGTGCTCCATCTCTCGCTCATCAACGGAATAATTCTTTGTCATTGTAATCCGTGCACGATGTTGCAGGCTGTTCACCGCTGACACCGATATTCCAAGCAGGTGCGCCACCTCGCTCGCTCGCCAATCTAGCACATCGCTCAGAATGAGAGTAGCGCGTTGGCGGGGTGGGAGCAGTTGGAGGACGGTGAGGAAGGCCAGCGATATACTCTCATGTCTGGTATAACGCGCCTCTGGACTCTCTATTGCATTGGCCAGCCAGCTATCGGGAAAAGGTTCAAGCCAGGTTGCTTCAGCAGTTGCAGGTGCGATAGGGCTACCTGGATCGGCGGCGGGAAAGGCCGACATGGGCATTGTGCGTACTGAACGTTTCTTGAGTACATCAAGGCATGCATGAGTAGCTATCGCGTACAGCCAGGTGCGTAACGAGGACGAACCTTTGAAAGTATCAAAGCGTTGCCAGGCACGCAGCATCGTCTCCTGCACCAGGTCCTCCGCATCATGCAGCGATCCCAGGAGCCGATAACAATGTACTTGTAACTCTCGCCGATATGGCTCAATGAGCGAACTAATATCAGGTGGATACTCAGATGCCACACTGCCTCCTTGATCTCTACAAGCCTGATGAACCGCAGAGCGACTAGCAACTTGTTACACGTTTATGTCCACTTCTGAATTGACGATTTTATCTGAGTATAACATTCCTGGTCCAATGTATTCCTAAAAACTTCTGTCAGACCGCATAGTTTTAATCTTGCTTGTCGTCTAATCAGTGGATATCCAATTGGGCATGACCGCTTCTTCAAGGCGAACGGAGGTCACTCCCAGGATAACGGCGATGTGTCAGATCGAGTAGAGAGAACTCGATCTAAAAAGCAGAAGGAGAAATAGTATGGCAGCAGGAAATGTTGGCATTTTTGAAGTTCACGTCGATGATTTTGAGCGGGCGCAAAAGTTCTATCAGAATGTTTTTGGCTGGAAGTTTTCGAAGTCTAGAGGCGTTCCCTACGAGTTCTACATGATCGACAATAAAAAGGGTGGCATGGGCCTGCAAGAAGGCGGTATGCGCAAGCGCGAAAAACCCTTGACGAAGGACAGCGGTGTATCGGGCTATGTTTGTCATATCATTGTTGATGAGATCGACGAAGCTGTGGAGAAGATTATCCAACATGGTGGCAAAATCACAACCCCTAAAGCCCATGTACCAGCGGGATACTTCGCATATGCGCTTGATACCGAAGAGAATGCCTTCGCTGTTTGGGAAGTTGCAAAATGATTGACACACGTTCTCTATCCCTACACTTTAGCCATCTGAGCACCTTTGCGGCCCTTGATAATCCGGCATCGAGTGCCGCCACCCAGGCGACACTAAATTGGCATCCTGCCCACCCAGGCATCATTGAAGACCTTAGTGAAGGCGATTACTTCAAAGTTTAGCAATCAAACATGTTAGAACCGGGCTATAAGCTCGATTCTAACATTGTCGATAATGACCAGGCTTAAAGCATCCTTGTCACTCGATTAATACTTTACCTACTTAAATAGCTGAGAGATGGTGAAGGTTGATCCTTACATATGGGGAAGGGAGACGATGAAGGTCGATCCTTGTTCAGGGATGCTTGTGACAGTGATGGTGCCTTCGTGCATTTCTACGAGGGCTTTGGCGATGGTGAGGCCTAAGCCGCTGCCGGGTTCTTCGAGGCAGGGTTGCGCACGGTAAAATGTGTCGAAGACTTGTCTCTGCTCTTCCTCGGACATGCCCCGACCGGTGTCCTGAACAGCAATGCGCACATGCCCTTCCTCCACAGCCGTCTTCATCCAGATCTGCCCTCCCGTTGGTGTGTACTGATGGGCGTTGGTGAGCAGGTTGAGAATGATTTGGGTGAGCCGACCGGGATCACCGCGCACAGCCGGTAGAGGCTGAGGGGAAAGCAACGTCAGCGTTTGCTGCTTCTTAGCTATTTGAGGAGAGAGGCTGGTGACGGCGTGCTGAAGGAGGGAGAGCAGGTTGACCTCAACTTTTTGTATAGCGAGATGCCCTGAATCGACCCGCGAGAAATCTAACAGATCATTTACCAGCCGGCTGAATTCTTTGACTGTTTGATCGACAACCGTCAATGCTTGCTGCTGCGTCGGGCTGACGGGGCCGAGCTGACCTTGCTCCAGGAGCTCTATATAGCCCGAAATGACGGTGAGAGGCGTACGCAGTTCGTGAGAGGTGTGGGCAACGAAGTTTGTCTTCATACGTTCTAGCTCGCGCTCGCGCGTTACGTCGCGAAAGGTGTAGAGACGTCCAAGATAGGTGTTGTCCGTTAGCTGTACGGGAGCGGAGAAGAGTTCCAGGTCTCGTTTCTGCGGCCAGATCTGAGTTATATATTGAGTGGTCTGGCGCTCACGATCACCGCTCAGGCTGGGAAAGACCTCCTGGATCTGCGTAGCGTTCTCAAAGATGTGTGCCATATGAGAAGCCAGGGCGGTTTTATAGAACTGGCCGGGCGAGAGGGCTGTGGGGGGTTCGAAGAACTCTGAAAAGCAGTGATTGAGAAAGAGAATCCGTTCGTCGGGGGAGAGCAGGATCATGCCCTCGCTGGTACTCTCCATCATTGCCCGCAGGCGCACCTCATTTTCGCGTTGCAAGAGTGCCTGGCTGATCTGGATTGTGTTGATTTCATGTTCCACCCAATGCGCCATATCCTCCAAAACATGCTGATCTACTGAAGAGAGACTGCGAGGCCGCCGATCGATGATGCAGAGCGTGCCGAGTGGATTGCCATCAAGTGTGCGAATAGGAGCACCAGCGTAGAAACGAATCCAGGGATCGCCCGTCACCAGTGGATTGTGCTCAAAGCGAGGATCGAGCAAGGCATCCGGCACAACCAGAACGCCTTGCTGACTCAGAGCGTGCGCACAGAATGCCTGATCGCGAGGCGTCTCACAAATGGAGAGCCCTTGCACCGACTTAAACCATTGCCTCTGCTCTTCAACGAGGGTGACCAGCGAGATGGGTACACCAAAGAAGAGGGTGGCGAGCCGAGTGATGCGATCAAAGCGCTCTTCAGGAGGCGTATCCAGAATTTGAAGTGCATGAAGAGCGGCTAAGCGCTGCTGTTCGGTAGGAAGCAAGGGTGCAATAGACATGAACGAACTCTCCTTGTGAACGTGCCTTTTATGACATCTCTTGCATTACTTTACCATCAAAAAGCGCGTTTTGCAAGGAAAAGCCCGCGAGTAGGACCATATGAACTATCTATCTGTCTTTTTTGCCTTAAACGCTCGATGAAGTATCGCCGCCGTTTCGTCGATGGCCTTGTCGCTATGATCAATGACACCGGCCATGCTGAAGAAGCCGTGAATCATGCCATCGTAGCGCTTAAGAGTGACGGGAACGCCAGCCTCCTGCAAGCGCCGAGCGTAGAGCTCTCCCTCATCCAACAACGGATCATACTCGGCGGTGACGACGAGGGCGGGCGGTAGGCCGGCGAGATCTTCTGTCAGCAGAGGGGCGAAGCGCGGGTCACTGCCATGTTCTGGCCGCTCAAGATAATGATCCAGGAAGCGGCGCATGCCCTCTCTAGTGAGAAAATAGCCCTCGCCATTTTCGATAAAGGATTTTCTTTGCATCGAGGCGGGATACTGATCGGTAGCTGGATAGATCAGGAATTGAAAGAAGATTGCCGGTCCGCCTTGCTCGCGCGCGATTTGCGTAGTTACAGCCGCGAGATTGCCGCCAGCGCTATCGCCTCCGACAGCGAGACGCGTTGCATCACCATGCAGTTCGGCTGCATGCTCCGCGACCCAGCTTGTAGCCGCATAGCTATCTTCAACGGCTGCCGGAAACTTGTGTTCGGGGGCAAGGCGGTAGTCCACCGAGACGACGATGCAGGAGGCGCGGTTGGCCAGCTTGCGACACAGCATATCGTGCGTATCCAGATTGCTCAGCACCCAGCCGCCGCCGTGAAAATAGACAAGGAGAGGCAGCGGCCCGTCGCCCTCTGGTGTGTAGATGCGCAGAGGAATCGTTCCGCCCGGCCCTGGTATCTCGCGATCTTCTACCTTGTGCACCGGCTCTGGTGGCCCGTTGAGCACCTGCGTGGATTGCACTCTTTGCTGGCGTGCCTCATCAAGTGGAACCTCGTACCATGCTGGCACGAGTGCAAGCTGATCTAGGAGCGTTCTGATTTGTGGATCGAGTGGCATCACTGTCCTCCCGTTTCTTTGTCGTCTCTATTGGAGAAAAGATTAAAGGTTGTAGGTAACCCTATTTCTATTCTACCTCCTTTTGAGAAGAGAAGAAACTCTCGCTTCTACCTCATTTCTCACAAAAATTGTAGATGTTACAAGAGAGTAGAAAGTGCGCCGTGTTAAGCATTCAAGCTGAGCACCTCTAAACTGGGATGTTTTGCCGCACTGAACATGCCGATGTTGGTGATATAGAGCTTGCCCTGCTCGCTTGCGCCTGTTCCGAACTCGACGGCGCTGGGTTCGTCGAGGCCATTGGCATCGCTGGCAAGCATGGTGTAGGTCGCATCCGGCTTGACGCGTTCAATCTCGTTGGCGATGAGGCCGCCGCTGCGGTTGGCGGCCAGGTAGAGATTGCCGGAGCTATCGAAGATGAAGTCGTCGATCGAGACGTTTTTGAGGTAGACGGCGGGCGTGCCGGGGCTGCCATCCCAATTCAACGGAATGCGTACGAGCGTGGCTTGACCGGATACAGATATATATAAATTGCCTTGAAAGAAGTGCAGGCCGTTCGGTCCCACGCTCAATGTCACCTTCGCTCCGTTGGGGAGTTGTATATCGTGGGGCTGCGGCGCGATAAGCGGATGCTGTAGCCAGCGTTCGGCCTTATTGCTGCCCGCCAGCACGCGCCAGATGATGCCGCCTTTACTATCTGCCGCATATAGGTTCCCCTGTCTGTCCACCGTCATTCCGTTGGGCATGGCGGATGTTGGCAGTGCCGCAATGCGCCGACTGCTTCCGTCACTATAGAGCTGCCAGATCCCCATCTTCTCCGCATCCGGCGAGCCAACCAGGACATAGAGCCTTCCCTGCTCATCAAACGTAATACCCGCCACGCTGCCTCCCTTCCCCACCGGCAGAAAGAACGACGATTGCTTCCCATCCGGCGTCAGTCTGCGCACCTCTCCCGCTTGCAACAGCGTGACATAGACATCTCCTTGTGAGTCGATGGCGAGGTTTTCAGCAAACTCTTGCTTTGCCGGATCGAAGGCGATAAGCGTTTGCACTGACTGCGCTACCACAGAGGTGGGTTTGGTGCTTGTACTGCTTGTACTGGTGGAACATCCTACTACAAGCATGCTTAGTAGCGCGATGAGAAGCATCATGAGACTTCTTTGTCTAGAAGTTGCGTTGTGTTTTATCATTATGTATATCCTTGATTTGTTGATGAGCATGAATCTTTGTTATGTCTTCGTGGTGCCTCTGTTGGTGAGCTTGGGGGCTTCGGGGGTCATTGGTCGTTCCCCTCGGCTGAAGCCGGTCTGCGTGCAATGAATTGGCGCCTCTCCGATCGAGATCACGATAGAAGCGGCGCCTCTCTAATTTGGATAAAGTTGTATTGGTTAAGCCGTTAGCAGTCCTAGTTGTTGGAAGAGAAGGTATCTATCCCAGTAGATGGCTACGAGATTAATCTTTCCCGTATCGTTGTAGCGGATACGGATCGCGCCCTTGATGTTGAACGACTTGCCGGTGGGTTCTATCTCCTGACCCGCCGCGTTGCGCCCACGACCCGTCATCGTTCCAGTGACGATCTCGAATGAGACGGCCTCGTTGCCCTGAACGATCCTATATTCCGGCTCAAAGTGGATGTCCGGATAGGTCTTGAACAGGGGAGCGAAGAAGCCCGCCAGTCCGGCTTTTCCCTTGAGCGGCTCCGGCACCAGCGGTTCGTAGATCACCACATCGTCCGCAAACAGTTCCTGCGCGATCGCAACGTCGTGGCTATTCCAGCCGTTGAACCACGTCTCAATGTCGGTATTTTTTATCTGGTATGTCATCGGTTTATTACCTTTCAATGCTATCTCTGTCCTACGTTCATAACCGTTAGCCTTGCAGCTTCTCAAAGAGAGCAGGGTCAACGATTCCAGTTTCCTGCCAATAAATCACCTTCCACTCGGCTTGTCGGAGGGCAAAGAGGCCGATGTAGTGGCTATGGAGATGGATACGTGCCGTCACGTCCTGCACTCCGCGAATGAGGGCAAGATCTGTGAATATCTGAATCGCGTCATGCTCTGTGGTGAAGTGAGTGAAGCGGTCGTCAGGGTTGGTGTGAAGGGCGATGTATTGCGTCTTATCCACAATCGCTCCCATGTATCCAACACCGTGAAAGTCGTCAGCAAGTAATCCGTTCAGACTAGCCGCATCTTGTGTTAAGACTGCCTGCTGTAAACGTGCCTCCATCGCAATCACTTGCTCTTGTGCTATTTTTTGTCCTGTAGTACGCTCAACAGTCTGAGCGTTTGTTTCTAAAGATTCTATACGTTTTGTCAATCGCTCTACGACATCTGCCAACGTACCAACTCGGGGGTCGAACGATGGATCGGCGCGTTTCTCCTGGTAGCTGATGCGCCATACTCCCGCGTTGTCCCGCTTTAAGTGAGTAATGATGGTGGTGGTGGCGAGCAGTTGTGAGGGAACTTGCTGGGCGCGTATAGTGGTGCCGGTGCCTACTACTGTGGCTGTATCTCCATCGATAGAGATAACAAGGCCGATGAGCCAATCGCGCACGACTTCTCTCTTTTGCGTGCCTCGAAAGTACTCGCCGATGGCCTCGCGTCCGCTTATCTCGCCGTCCCAATACTTTGCGCGGGCATCGGGGGCAAACGTCTGCATGTAGGTTTGGACATCGTTATCGTTGATCGCCTGCTCGTTAGCAGCTATCACGCGGCGGATCGCGAGTTCGTCCGCAACCTGCTCTGGCCTTAGTTGTCCCGGCTCCTGAGTAGTGAACAGCGTGGTGTGCGTTTCAGGAATTGCCACTCTACTAATTCCTTTCTTTAAAGATTGCATTCAGGTTATTCAAGTCTACTCCTCGACATGCGTAAGATCCCAGATGGAGGCCACGTCTTGGGTTGAGGGCTGATAGTCGAAGCGAATGTCCAGGATGCGATGAGTTTCGGACATTTTGCCGTTGGTGACGCGCTCGATGCCAATTCCACGAATGAGCATGGGCTTGCCGGTGGGTGGTCGCCCTTGAAATTCACCCTGATTGGTGCCCAGGCAGACGTAGCGCACGGCAACATGCTCGCCTTCTTGAACCATCTCTTCGATGGCCACCTTCATATCTGGCATAATCCCGCGAATCATGAGTAGCGCCTGCTTCCAGCCTTCTCGCCCGGCCTTCTGACCAGAGAAAGGATCGTGATCGATAACATCAGGGGCAACAATCTCATCGACAAGCGCGAGGTCTCCCAGCCCCCAGCCCTGGACCATATACTTCCAAACCACAACCTTCTCTGGTGTGTTTGCGATTGTACCTGTTGTCTTGCTGTCCTGATGTGCTTCTTTTGGTTGCTCGGTCATCGTTTTCTCCTTGTTAAGCAGTCTGTGTAGCGTTTGGAACCTGAGTCTCTTGATAGGCGATGAGTTGCCAGCTTCCGTTACGGCGGGAGGCAACTGCAGTAAATTTCTGCTGATCCACATCTGCCCCAAGATTGGCGTCATGCACCATATTAACCCCAAAGAGCAGGGCTATAGAGCCATAGATCTGTACCTGTGTATTTGCAGGCTCAAACTGGATAAAGTTATGTTCTGATGCGAAGTGTACTTTGATGTAGCCTTCGCGGTCCACGTCGCGGGCGTTCCAGCCTACCGCCCTGAAGTCGCTGGCCAGAATGTGCTCGGCCTGGACACGATCGCGCTTTAGGATTGCCTGGCCTAGATCGCGCATAAGTGCAACGATCGCTTGCTTGTCTAAGGTCTCAGACTGCTCGCCGCTGTGCTCGAAGACGAGTGAGTAGGCCATTGCTGCGAAGCTCGCGTATTGGCCGACCTCTTCCATTTGAGCAGTGTAGCTCGGATTCGCCTCGTTCCCCTGATGGTTCGAAGCAATCTGGGAGATTCCTCCGCTCCACTCCGACATATTGACGATGACCTTGTTGTCCGCGCTCTTAAAGACTTTGTCGGAGAGATAGCCAGGATTCTTGCTGGATGTGGTAAGCACTCCCTTCTTGATAAGCTCTACGACCGTATCTACGTCCCTGGGATCTTTCAGCGTGAATGTGTTCAGGGCGTAGACGGTCGAGGGAATAGAAGACGTATTCTCACTCATAAAGAGTTCCTCTCTTTTCTAACCAGGAATGAGAGTAGGAGATGAACGAAGAGAATGAGCTACCCGACTTGCCGTGACAAAGTTATTTATCCTTTATGCACAGAATCCTCACGTAACTTAAAGAGAATCTGCCCCAGTTGTTCAGTTTCCGCCTCGGTCAGCGAATGGAGAAAGCGTCTCTGCGCGTCCCTTACAATCTGATCCACCTGGGCAATCAGCCCTACTCCCTTATCAGTTAGCGAGACATCATAGACACGTCGGTCTCCCGCGTTGATCTTCCGACTCACCAGTTCCATCGCTTCCAACTTATTGATAAACGCGACCATGCTGGTGCGATCAATGCCCAGCAGCTCGCCGAGAGCCTGTTGGGAATAGACTCTCCGGGCCGATAGTGCAAACAGGATGCTAGCGTGCCTGGGCGAGATACCGAGAGGTGCCAGCGCTTCGGCCGTCGAGGCACGAAGCATGCGAGCCACATCATTCAGTAGAAACCCCACGCTATCGCGTAGCACCAAAGGAATGTCAGAAATGTCGGATTCCCGCGCAAAGCTCTCTTGTTCATCTGCCATATTGAACTCGCTTGCTTGCAAAGTAATCAGTCCTACTGATAATCAGTATACTGATTATTTTGTTGATGTCAAGGTTTTGCTCTTTGTTTCGAATAGAATTCATTGCTCACCTTTTGATAAAAGTATAGTATCTCCAATTTCTGAGATTGTAGTAGATTATCTCTAAACAGGCAAGCGAGATTACGCAAAAATCTGAAGTAGGTGTATCTTGTGTGGTGACAATTCTTTAGGTTGTGGTAGATGGGCTAATGCAAATGGCATGGATTGGAAGTAAGCAAGCAGCGACACTCCCTTGTGGTTGTTGCTACGCGAGCCTGAGAGGCAGGTGGAGGACTCCGAACCGCTTGATCGCGGTTGATACACAAGGGATTGTCGCTACGCGAGCGAAAACTACATCTTGGTAATTGATCCGTCGCCGTTGACCATAATTTTGATGGCGGTAAGGGGAGTTTGCGCGGGACCTTGAACGACTGCACCGCTATTGGCAGGGTCGAAGGAGGCTCCGTGGCAGGGGCAGACGAGCAGATGACTCTGCGCATTGAATGCAACGGCGCACTGCTCATGTGTGCAAGTCGTATCATAAGCATAATACTTCTTGCCAGGCAGGTGGACAAGGACTCCCGGATTGCGCTGGTTGACAATAGGGAACGTGTGGGCTGTGTTGACGGGAACGTTTGCGGCATAGGCCAGAACGTTCCCTCCAGCGACCGCTGCTGCTGGTGCAGTCGTAGGCTTTGGAGCCTGAGTAGGCGTGGGGGGAGTCTGTGTGGGGGTCGGTGCCTGTGTGGGAGTGGCTTGCTGAGCGACTTGCGTGGGCGTAGCCGTGCTGGTCGTCGCCGTCGCGTCATCGCCGCCGAGAGAGCAGGCGGCCAGCAACGTAGCTCCCGCCCCGCTTCCTCCGATCAGTGTGAGCAGGCTGCGGCGGGAGATCTGCTGTCGCTCCTTGACCTGGAACCAGATCTCTAACAGGTTTTTCTCTGACATAGCTCGTTCCTTCCATTTCTTAAAAAGAGAGCACCTTGAGAGTCAGCGTGGGCGATTCTCGAAGGTGCTCTGAAATTAAATGTCGTTTACTTCGCGCTCAATACATTGAGGGAATTGGTGTTGTCGTCGGTGAAGAAGACGCGCAGGTTGCCTTGCCCGTCTTTAATGGCTGCGACGCCGAAGAGCGCGGAACCATTGCCCTGATTGTCGACTGCCATTGGGTCAATCTGCTTGACGCCTACGACCGTCTGCTTGTTCATATTTAGCTCGACCAGATTATTGTCGGCCAGGTTGGTGACCAGCAGATCGCCGTTGATCGGGTTGAGCGTGAAGCCTCCCGGTGTGTTCAATGGCTTGCCCTGGAAGACGGTGACGCCTTTGCCCATACCCTGAGCCGCGTTGGTTGTCTGAACTGGAGTTGTCGTCTGGCCGTTATTGTTATTGGCACCCTGAGCGACCTGGGTGGCGATAGCCGCCTGGGTATTAGGGGCCTGAGCTGTGACCTGAGTGCCATTGGCGTTCTGAGTGCCATTCACGGTCTGAGTAGCATTGGCATTCTGATTCTGAGTGCCGTTGGCTGCCTGAGCGACCTGAGTGGCCATAGCCGCCTGGGTGTTAGGAGCCTGGGTTGTGATCTGGTTGCCATTGGCGTCCTGAGTGCCATTCACGGTCTGAGTAGCATTAGCATTCTGCGTACCGTTCATGTTCTGGTCGCCAGTAGTATTCTGCGTACCATTCATGTTCTGGTTGCCATTCATCATGTTGAGCTTGCTGCTATTAGGCAGAGCGGCGATGCGGTTATTGGTTGGATCGAGTGCCAGCAACACATCTCTCAGCGTCCGATTGCCAACTTTGAGCGCTGGCTGCCAGATCAGGGCGATCTTTGTTGCATCGGGCATCTTGTCGAACTGGGCGATCTGAGTAACCTTGAACTGATCCGCACCCTGATTGCGTCCCATAAAGTCTATGCGCAGAATCTTGGCATCAAGTTTGTTCGAGACGAAGACAGAATTTCTGTCGTTGATTGTAACGCCCCAGGGTCCGTTGAACAGAGGACTTTTGACAGTGTTCACCAGAGTTCCACGGGAATTAAACACGAGCAAATCGTTGCCCGTCGAGTTCGCGACCCACAGTTTGCCATCCTGGTCAAAGTTGAGCATGGTGGGTCCCAATGTTCCGTCAGTATTCGGATTATTGAAGACGACACCTGGCCCCTTCTGATTGGCATATTTGACGATGGTCATGCCCTTTTTATCATTTCCAAGATTCGTGACGAGAAGATCGCCTTTCTTAAGCCCGTTGCCTGCCCAATCGGGAGCGACAGCAACGCCATAGGGATCAGGATTCGTCGTGATCTTGTTGCCGTTCTTATCCAGAATATTCTGTGTGCTACCAACCATAGCGATGTTGTTGAGTCCGTTAATGGTTGTAATGCGGCCTTGATTATCGTCGCGCGCGGCTGCATGCGAGTCGCCCTTATTCTGCGTCGCAACGACGGCCCCGGCGACCATCAGCAGCGCCAGCAGCACGCCCGCGCCGATCAGCAACTGCGGTGAGAATCTCCGCTTTGACCTCTTGCCGTATGACGACGATGGAGCCGTCTGTGGCCGTGACTTCAATGGTATCATTCTGTTCTTCCCTTTCCTGCATTGCGTGTCCATCCTGCTTCTACTCGCCAGGAGCTCAATCACGCATCTCTTTCGTATTCAAATATCACTGTAGCTCATACGTATGTCAGATCATACTGTAGTCACACTGAACTACTACAATGATGAGGCCAACGTTCTGACCTTCTTCGAAAATCACTTCATAGAGTAAAGTAATAGGTGAAATGTTGTATGAACAACACTTCTGTCCTTATCCCTTTACACGCTCAAAGTGATCTTCTTTTACCAATCACCCTTTTGGGTGGCTCTCGGCTTGATAGCTAAAATAACATGGAATCCAGCAACCGGGTGCAAATTGATAGTAGCACGTTCGCAATAAGAACTCTATCTATGTTCGCAAACATGTAAAAAAGTACTGATCGCGGTTAAGATCCGTTAACCTCGACCTCGCAATGTATGAAGAGATAGTCCTATGAAGGTGGGAAGCGGTAAAAATCGGGGGCATTGCTTCTTGAGTTGAGTGATCAACTTGACCATATAGTTTTAGGCTTTGAAGTGAGATGACTTGAACTGCCATCTCACTTTTTTTAACGTAAAAGCAGCCAGATTATTATACCTAAAAGGATAACAAACACTAGTACTGCCACGACGACTATCCAAATCCTCAGATTGATCCCGGCAACATCTCTCTTTGAAGAGTGGTCAGGTAATTTTGCCGTATCCCTCTGTGCCTCATCAGGAGCGAAAGGTTTCCTGGTCAGGCCAGAGTACCTCCTCTTTTGGATTGATGTAATATGATTGATATTTTTCGACGTATGGACGAAGGTCTTGCAAACGATCTGCCGCTCTTTCCACACCGATGCCAAACTCAGTAAGCACTCTTATAAGCGCGAGATCGCGTATGAGATCATCTTTGTAGGAGGAAAAGGCTTGTCTATCTTGAATGGCAATTTCTCTCAAATGAACCTCCTGCGGGCTAGCAAGATATCTTATTCTTTCCTGTGCGCCCCCTATCTCCTTGTTAAGTTGGGTCAAGTACGTCGTTCTATACACGTCTAACGACCTTCTGTAGTCGTCAGTTGTACCTTGGACAGATCTCTGATAGTAGGCTCTAACGTCCCTTCTAGCCAGGCTACTAGCCCTATCACCCACTTTTACCCAGTCAATCACAACGAACTTCCCTGCTCGATGCAAGTCTCTAATGTGCTCTGCATCGTCGATGGCCTGAAATTCAGCAATTCCTACGATTGGATTATCACTGGAGACCACCTTGAGCATCTTTTCTGTATCTGGTAACGAAGATGGAACAATATCAGCAGGCTGATTTGTAAAAATTTGCAGATCTTGTCTATTTTCTTCGTTGTCGTTGTTTGGATTTCCTATCATGATGAAAATAACCCTTTCAACATTAGCAGGTAGGTGTACACGGACAATTGTAACTCCAGGATCAGTAAGGGTTAGATCGGCAACTACTGGTCTAGCAAGCACGGGTAATCGAGACGAACGATAACGGTTTTTATGCCTACGTAGCCAGGCACGCGGCCCATGCCGTCCATAGTGATGTGACATAACATTTCTGGAAAATATGGCAAATAGCATACGAGGTAGCTTTAAAGATAGCAGCAATACGGAGATTTATATCGACAATAGAAGTATAAAATATAAAGTAATAATTTGCAATGGAACAAGAGTTTTAAAAGATGGATAGAGCAAGCAGGGCGCAAATAGTAATTCATGCTTTCAACCGTAATCAATTCATGGTAAAGTAAGAGGGAGAAATTGATTGTTGGATTGAATCTGGCTGACGAAAAGGAGAGGCGAATGGCTAAGAATGCTTCTTTTCCGCGTGTGCTGCGCGAGGATGCTCTAGCAGGAAAAGTGGCGCTGGTGACGGGTGCTGCGCGCGGTATCGGGCGGGCGATTGCGTTGGAGCTGGCGCACGCGGGCGCGGATGTGGCGCTCAACGATCTAAATCCAGGTGAGGAGGGAGATGAGCTTCTGCAGACGATGACGGCTCTTGGTCGCCAGTCGTCGCTGCACCAGGCCGATGTCGCCGATCATAGAGCGGTGGAGGCGATGGTCCGCGACGTTGTAGTGCGGTATGGGCGGCTGGATATTCTGATCAACAACGCCGGCATGCAGCTCTGGGAGCCATTTTTAGAGATCACTGATGCGGTCGTAGATCGCACGCTCAACGTGGATTTGAAGGGCGTTATTTTCTGTGGACAGGCGGCTGCGCGCCAGATGTTGCGCCAGGGCGGAGGCGGCCGCATCGTCAACATTAGCTCGGTGCACGCCGTCTATAGCATCAAGACCGCCGCCGTCTACGATGCTGCCAAAGCCGGCGTCAAGCGGCTGACGGCCACGATGGCCCTGGAACTGGCTGAGCATAATATTACCGTCAACGCCATCGCCCCCGGCTGGATCGACACTCCCATGAACGAACCTCTCTTGAGCACACCGGAAGATGTCGCCGCCGCCCTGGCTACCGTTCCCATCAATCGCATCGGCGATCCACAGGAGGTGGGCCAGCTCGCCGCTTACCTCTGCTCTGAGGCTGCCGGCTATATCACCGGCTCCTTCATCGTCATCGACGGCGGCTACATCCTGGGACGCTAGTTAAAGTAGAGACGATATCCCTTAATAGTCGTATTCTCGGTAGGATGGAAATCGAGTTCCGGCACGCGCACAAAGCCCATGCGCTCATACATCTGCATGGCCGTCTGCATCATATCCGTTGTGTGCAGCCCCAGAGCCGGAGCTCTCATCCGCCGCGCCCGCTCCACGCACTCTCGTGTCAGCGTGTTGCCGATTCCGTGTCCCCGCATCGCCGGGTCTACCGCTAACAAGCGCATCTCCGGCACCGCCTCCCCCTTCTCAACACTATCTCCATATGCGCTCTGAGCTGTCGGATAGAGCAGCACGCTCCCCACAATCTTCCCCGCATACTCTGCCACAATATGCTGCGCTGGCCCCTCCTCCTCAATCGCCTCTGTAATATTCTTCTTATAGCCTTCCCAGAACATAGGCATAATCTTCGCGTACTCCTCGTAAGCCGCCACCGTAACTGTGCGCATCGCCTCCCGCTCGTCCGCTCGCGCCTCCCGAATAGAAATATCTATCTTTTTCTGTACCATCTTCTTGCTCCTCTGTTATATGGTTACTAGTTAGTACTTATTAATATAGCCTATCATAGACTATTTAGACATGTAAACAAGAAGATGAATGCTACCATTCCGTCAGGTAGTATCTGAGCTTAAATGGCTTCCCATATGCGTACAGTCTGATCGTAGCTCGCCGAGGCTATCCTTTTCCCATTTAATGACCATATAGCTGATTTTACACTAACAGTTTGCAGATGAACTCTATAGGTGAAAAGAGTATCACCGTTGCTTGTATTCCATATTTGCACTGTATGATCATCACCAGCAGAGGCTATTAACTTTCCATCTGGCGACCATGCTAGTGATTTTACAGGGCCGGTATGTTTGTCGTAGATGAGTAGAGTACTTCTATTCACATAGTCCCAGATATGTATTTGCTTGTCGTCTCCGCCTGATGCAATCTTTTTTCCATCTGGTGAGAATGCTGAGCGTTTTACCGCGTCGCTGTGACCACGGTAGACGTAGAGAGTTTTGCCGCTTGCGGTGTCCCACACACGAACCGTCCGGTCTACATTGCCTGAGATTAGTATTGACCCATCGCGCGACCAGTCTATAGATGATAGGTTACTAGTATGACCTGTGAGAATGATACGTCTTTTGCCAGTCATAGCTTCACATATATGTATTGTCCCTTCCCATAAACATCCCTGAAGTAGCTGTATATGACCTCTTGACGCACGGCCTGAAAAGGTGTGTAATAGGGAGTATCAATCCTTCATCATCTGCATACCCCTGTGCTTGAAGGGTGAAAGCACTCTGACCGAGAGGGACACAATGAACGATGCTAAACAGGGTGAGGTAGCTTCTGCGCGTGATGCCTTCATTGAGGTGATGTCTGAAGAGCCGAAGGCACTTTTGGATATGCGGCTGGCCGAACTCATCAGGGATGTGGGCCTGGTGCTTATTCAGAGTACTACTCTCGATGACATGGCACAGCAGTGTACAGAGGCGCTCGTTCGCCACTTCGATGCCGCCCTTGCTCGCATCTGGACGCTTAACGGCGAAGAGAACGTCTTAGAGTTAAGAGCGAGTGCCGGGATGTATACTCATCTGGATAGTTCTCATAGCCGCGTTCCACTTGGAACACTCGAAATCGGCTCGATCGCCTCTGAACGTCTGCCTTATCTTACCAACGCTGTTGTCGGCGATCCGCGTGTAAGTGATCAAGCGGGGGCCGTCCGGGAAGGGATGGTCGCGTTTGCTGGCTATCCACTGCTTGTTTCCGAGCGTGTCGTTGGCGTCGTGGCCTTGTTTACCCGCTATCCCCTTTCTCCATCCACCCAGGATGCAATGGCCTCGGTCGCCAATACTATTGCCGTCGGCATCGATCGCAAGCGGGGAGAAGAGACGCGGCAACACCTGTTGGAGGCGGAACGGCAAGCTCGTCGTACAGCCGAGGCAGCGCAAGAGCGCCTTATCGGCATACTTGATCAGTTGACCGACGGTCTCATGATTTTCGATCAAGAGTGGCGGTACCGCTACATCAATCCCCAGGCGGTACCCTTCGCTGGCAAGCCACCAGAGGAGCTGTTGGGCAAGAACTTATGGGAAGAGTTTCCTGCACTGGTTGACTCTACGTTGTATCAGCAGTATCGGCATGCGGTAGCGGCGCAAGAACCTGTTGCCTTTCGTATGTTTTCTTCGTTGCTCCAACATTGGTTTGATGTGCGTGCATATCCCATTCTCGATGGCCTGGTCGTCTATTTCCGCCAGATCACTGAGCTTGTACATGTTGAGGAAGAGAAGCGACAGCTTTTAGAAACGGCCCAGCAGGCGCATAGTGAGGCAGAAGTGGCCCTTTCGGTACGCAACACGTTCTTGTCGAGCGTGTCACATGATCTTAAAACACCTCTAACGGCCATTAAAGCCAATATGCAACTGGTGCAGCGACGTATAAGACGGGAACCTACGAAAGAGGGCACGTGGATCATCGAGCGTTTAGGATTAATGGAACGAGCTATTACAAAAATGACAGGTATGATTGATGATCTTCTGGATCTCACTCGGTTACGAGCATCATATCGTTCAGAGGATAGCTTTGTTCTCCTGGACCTCTTGCCCATCATTCGCGCGGCCGTCACCGAACAGCAAGCAACCACGCGGCGACACCGTCTGTTACTTACCACGAATGCCGAAGCTCTGCCTGTGCATGGCAATTCGACGCGACTCGACCGCGTCATAACCAATCTGCTGGGCAATGCCATCAAGTATAGTTCGGGGGGAGGAGACGTCATCCTCATCGCGACCAAAGAGCAGCAGGACGAACAAGCGTGGGCACAGTTATCATTTACGGATCAGGGCATTGGAATTCCTGCATCCGATCTTCCACACATCTTCGCCCCCTTTCAGCGTGCCAGCAACGTCACGGACAACATTCAGGGCACAGGCATCGGGCTAGCAAGTGTCGCCCAGGTCATTGAGCAGCATCAGGGAACCATCGCAGTCACAAGTGAGGAGGGGCAAGGAAGCACCTTCACAATACGCATCCCACTAGCCATATGAGACGTACTACAAGAAAGATTGAGAAGAGAACAGATGAAAAGGAACAAGGATGAATAAACAGGAGTACGTGGCGGAAAGCGGAAGACAGCAAGAGATCGACACTCATATTCTAGTAGTTGATGACGACCCCACATTATGTCAGACCATCCAGGTCGTCCTTGAAGAGGAAGGCTTTGTCGTAGCAACTGCGATGGACGGAGTAGAAGCCCTCGAACAAGTAGAGCGCACGCGGCCCGCAATGGTCGTCCTGGACATGGGCCTGCCCTTGCTCGACGGAGAAGCCGTCGCCAAAAGACTACGAATGCGCTACGGTACCACAGTCCCCATCGTGCTCATGACCGCCGACGGACACGTCAAAGAAAAAGGCAACCGCGTAGGAGCCGTCGTCGCCCTCGGAAAACCTTTTGAAATCGATGACCTGGTCACCGCCGTCAATCAAGCCCTCTCATCACGAGGAGGCGAGGCCAGCCCATCATAAAAGGTTCTTACATCAATCTTCACGTAACTGCTTTCCTCCGAAGCGCACTCTGTCGTCATCAGAGGCGCCGTATTCATCGCGCGCAGACCGGCTTGAGCCGGAGGGCTGTGACCATCTTCCTTTAAATATGAAAAAGGTCGCCCGCTTGTCTCGATCTCCTTGTAATGATTATGCTGTCGCGGAGAACAAAATTTCTGTCGGGGAGGGAGGCTGAGTTCAAAAAGATTGCTGTAGGTGAGGTTGGGTGGATTTCAGGGCGAACATTCTAGTGCGGGGAAGATCTACGGACGCGATGCAGTGGGTGAGCCTGGGAAGTTGCAAATTATCGATAAGTCATTTTGTAACACACGATACTGCCCTTGCTCAAGGACTACGAGGATTTACGCCCAGCTAGTACCTCCTCAAGAGCGTATGAACAGGCATGGTCATATCATGATCAGCTTCGCGCTGAGATTGAGAATGCACGTTTGGTGCTGGTCGAGTATGCGAACCTGCTTGCAGATGTTGCGGGCGTACCATCACTCATCATCGATGAGTCCGATCAGCAAGCGTAAGTGCTCGGTCAAGCTTCGTTTTATCCCATCACGGTCAGGCTTTCCCAATCCTCTTGATGGACGATGGTACACTAATACAGTAAGGGCAATATGTGCAACTTCAGTATGAGTTTGCCTTAATGGTACAGAATCATGTTCCGCGTAGCGACAAACCCTTGCGGTTGTCGTGCGTCCACCCGCTTCCCAAGCTAGCTCACCACGACAACCGCAAGGGTTTGTCGCTACGCGGGATGAATGATAGAAGTGGGAGGGCACTAGCGCAACGCGGACTTCTTTCTAGCTTTTTTCTGAGCCGGGATGTAGAGATTGTAGAAATTAATGCTCAGGTTTTGCTGAAGCTGAGTGACGGCTTCGGGGGCGAGGAGGCATGCAGTCTGCTCTTTCATGATCAGGAGGATGCCCTGGGACTCGGTCTCTTTCAGCGTAGCGAGAATAGTGTTTGGAACATCTAGCGTGAAGGCTTCGTGCTGCTCTACTGTAATGCCGTACATGGTGGCGCGGGCGGCGATCGTTTCCAGGAAGTCGGTTGCCTGCTCGATGTGTTCGGGACGGAGCTGCTCTCTATATGATTGATCGGGTGCAGACATGAGGGCGAGGGCGACGAGAGTTACGTTACTCGCTTTGGCGAAGCGGAGTACATTATCAATCGCTTTCTCGTCGATGCCGTGTGTGAAAGGCAGTAGTAATCGCTTCATGGTCTGGAAGGTCTCCTCACTAAACAATGGAACTGGCAAAATCTCTATGTACGTTCTTCGTTTTTATTATAGAAGAGATCTTCTCAAGAAATGCTAAAGATTTTTCATCGAAGAGTAAGAGTCGGCTAAAGATAAGATGCAACGAGGAAACAGGGTGATTATACGATGGCGAATGATTCAATCCCACTGGTATTACTGGTGCTCAATCGATATGGCGGCTATGTTTTTCATATGACGCTTCTGAGCTCTGGATCGTACGAGGCGGCCTTGCAGGAAGTGCTGGGGCTGAGCCGCATCATGCTAAAGAATGATCGCACGGTGGTGCGAGTGGAGATTTATAAGGATGCTGTGACGCCTGGGGCTCCTCTCGTGATTTTAACACACGACGATATTTTTCTAGAGGAGCACGAGCAGAAAGAGTCTTCTACCTGGAGCTTCTCAACTTTCCTGCACCGATTGCTTCGTTAACCTTTGACTTAATCCAGTTTTTAATGTATATACATGAATTAGTTATTTTTGCACTTTTTACATTTACACAAGCTTTTGCGCATTGCGCAAAAGCTTGTGTAAATGTAAAAAGTGCAAAAATAATCAGAGGGGGAGGGCGAACCAGAAGGTGGAGCCCTTTCCTGGCTCGCTCTCGACACCGACGGAGCCGCCCTGGTGCTCAATGATGGTGCGGCAGATATGCAGGCCGAGACCCAGGCCGACGCCGGAGCCGCTCTTGACCTCGATCTCAGGGACGCGATAGAAACGTTCCCAGATGTGCTCTTGCTGTGTGGGGGAAAGGCCAGGACCCTGGTCGGTGACGGCCACCTTGACCTGATTTTCTGTGCAGGACAGGCGAATTCCGATGGGCTTGTCCTGGTCGGAGTATTTGAGGGCATTAGAGAGATAGTTGTTGAGAACCTGGCCCACGCGGTCGGCGTCAATCATAATCAGAGCCTGCGGCTCCTCAAGAGAGAGTTGGATTGTGCGCGTTTGAGCGATCTGGCGTTGATCCTCGACGGCTTCACGCACAATGGGGACCAGGTCGCGGCGCTCGATATGCAGTTCAAGGCGGTTAGAATGGATGCGCGAGACATCGAGCAGATCGTTGATCAGCCGTGTCTGAATAAGGATGTGTCGCTCCGCCCTTTCGAGGAAGTGCAAAACCTGCTCAAGGGGATCTGCGAGCTCCTTTGGCAGTGTACTCTGCTGAGCCAGCACCCGTTTCATCTGCCGCCGCGCCAACTGAACATTTCCCTTAATCGTTGTAAGGGGCGATTTGAGCTCGTGGCTGATAATACCAATAAACTCATCGGTCTGGCGATTCACCTCGCGCAGCGTCAGTTCGCGCGCAAGCCCATCCGCCCGCTCCTGCACCAGGCGCTCGCGTTCGATCATCAGGGCGATCAACTTCCCAATCGCGCGTAAAAGGACCTTCTCCTCCTCAAAAGGATATATGTGAGTGGACGTATCATAGTTGGTGGAAAGCAGGCCCACGAGCTGCTCTCCTATGCGCAGAGGAGCAGACAAGACCTGTTGCGTGTCATAGTTTGGAGTACCAGGCACAACCGGATGTTTCATATCAACCAGCAGAGCCTCACCAGCTTTAAGACGCGCAATATCAGTGGGAAAGAGATAATCGGTAAGAAACGTTTTCGGCATCTGCTCACGCCACGCCAGTTCTGACTCTGGCGTGGCACCCACTCGGACAAGAGGGAAGAAGCGCAGCGTCTCAGGTTCGAGAGTAGCAATATTTGCAATTCTACTGCCAAGCAGATCACAGGTGAGTTGGACCAGATGACGAATCTCTCCATGTTCATCAGAGTGTGTAGTACGTAGATCTGCACCACCAGGAGAATCAGGCGTACTGGGCACACTCACCAGTATCTCGGCCATCGCCAGCAGCGTCTCCAGTGCCTTCTGCGTGCGCAACGTCCACTCGTGTCGCTCGGTGATATCTTCGGTCACAGCAATCAGGCTAGCAGGCCGACCCTCACTGTCGCGTATAAGCGAGACAGTATTCTGCACCCAGATACTGGAACCATCCTTTCTTATGTAGCGTTTTTGCAGCACATAGTCGGAAACCTTGCCCGCTACCAGATTCTGGATAGAGGCTATATTGTCCTCACGATCATCCGGATGCGTAATCGAGATGAAATCAGTACTCAGCAGCTCCTCCTCCGAGTAGCCGATAATGGCACAATAAGCCGCGTTGACCTGCAAGAAGCGAAACTGAAGGTCCGCGAGCGCAATGCCCATGCGTATAGAAGTAAAGGCCGTACGAAAACGCTCCTCGCTCTGCCGTAGCGCATCCGCCATCCGCCATCGCTCCGTCACATCGCGACATACCAGCACAGCCGTGCCGATCTCACCCGTATCTGTATAGGACGGCGCACCCGTCACGCTCAGGAAGAGCGTACGCCCATCATGTGTACGCATCATCACATCGACGGCGTCCGACCCTTGAAGAGTTGCACCGCTAAGGATAGTAGACTGTGGCCACTCCGCAACGGGCAGCAACCGGCCCTGTAAGTCATACAGATCAAAGAGAGGGCGCTGGACTTGTGGAGCATCATGCCACTCACCACTAGAGGGGATGCCAAGCAGATTCCGAGCCGCCCGATTCAGATCACGCACCTTATTGGTTGTATCGACAATCAAGATCGGATCGGCAATCGCCTCGAAGATCGTCTCAAACGCATCCGCGCGACCTGCATTGCGCGTGCGTGTGCCATTGGTCGTCGCCTGTGAGCGCGAAATCGCCTGGGAGCGAGTGTCAGGCATCTCATTCGCCTTACGCGGCTCTGCCTGCTCATACTGTAGATTCATCCAAATGCTCCTCTTCATCCCTTACATGGCGCGGTTGACGTAACGAAAGCGGCACCACGATTAATAGGTAAGAGACGGTTACCTGTGAGCGTGCGAGACGCCTGGATATGTGCAAATAAAGAAATTCGGCTGGATGATAGATAAGCCAGAGACGGGAGTGCTCCTCTTCATCCACAAACATTGCAACCGGTAGTGCTCCGCCAAATCTCATCACAACGCAACCGGTAGTGCTCCGCCAAATCTCATCACAATGCTCTGCGAAGCAGAGGCGCCGTATTCATCGCGCGCAGACCCCGTTTACGGGGAGAATCACCAACCCCCTTGCCCCGAAGCACTCCTCTTCCCACACCTTTGAGTTACAATCAAATTTGGCAGAACAGTAGAAGCGAACTATACCCTTCATATCTCACGAATGAGAGGAGAATCCGGTTGCAGAGATTGCCTTGTCCCCTGTTTGCCAACCAAACTGAGCATAGATATAATAAATACATGTAGTTACATCAATGTATCTTTCTTATTCATCGATTTAATTGAAACTTTATCATAGATCAAAATAGGGAACGATGCCCATAAAAGTCTTCTTCTGTCTCATCCTACGTGGAGTTTCAGAGTGTGTCCGAAGCCCATCACCACCACGTTCTGCCTGGATGGTTGTGCGCAGCTTCGCTGCCTGAAACAGTTCTGGGGGATGGTTTTACGTTTTTTACATTTTTCATACTTTTTTGTGCAGAGCACAAAAAAGTATGAAAAATGTAAAAAACGTAAAACCATCCCTCAGAATAAGGGCACGCCGAAGGCGTGCACATGGACTGGAAAGAGAAGAAAGCGAAGACGATGGGCGTCCGACACACTCCGAGAGTGTGTCGGAACCCCGTCACCTCGTCGTTCTTTGTTGATGAGTTCATGCAGCTTCGCTGCTCGATACACTTCTTTTTC
>JAABUZ0100002412.1_pt1 | contig 31041 bp, 36 predicted proteins | sample 5562091 | NCBI WGS metagenome assembly JAABUZ01 (sample SAMN12813069, study PRJNA571459) | rock metagenome | isolation source: Antarctica rocks | place: Antarctica: Victoria Land, Linnaeus Terrace sud | collected 2015-12-21
GCGTGAGGGGTAGCTGAGCCGATGGCATCGTAACCTGTAGCCGATTCGGATGCGCTGAAGTGCGAACAGATGCGAAAGATTCGCCCGCGCGTTGCGACAAGCAAGTTCCAAATTTCGTCGTCATCAGGGGACGGCAGCAGTTCTTCGGCGTGTTTACGGAGAAACCCTCTCAACCCACAGCAAAGGTTCCGCACGATAAACTGCTCAAGGTCATCCTGACCTTCATTTATCGCTGGTACGTCATACACGTGCCGAAGTAGTTGTCCAATCCGCATCTCCCCAGAAACCCCAAAAAGCATGGATCGCCGTTCGAAGACCTTTGGGGATCGCAGTGTTCGGTCTCCGTCTTCATTGCTCGCGGCACAGTCGCCACCCATCACGACCGTGTCGGCCTCCGCTACTGCGCAGATGCAGGTCACGTTCCAACCCCTAGCCTTAGCCCTGCTTGGCATTGCCGGCATAGACGTAGCCACTGCTCTCGCCTGACGAGGTCAGTCACGTAGCTGGTGCGATGCGAAGAGGCCTTGCCGGCCCGAAACCAGGTCTCGCCAACTCCCAGTGTCTCAACCGGATGCATCCGATCCGGGTCATCCACCAGTGGTCGGCCGAGTTCTTCAACAGCACCCGTGGCCTCGGCTCGGCCCTGAGAACTCGAACGCGAGTCAAGAGGGAACTTCGCTGACGGAAAGGTACTTTCGTCGGCCAAACGTAATGTAGTAAAGGCCCAGTGAACCGCCAGCATTTGAACTGACAACTAAGGTTCGCCGCTGACCGGATGGGAAGTCGAGACTAATCTCCGGACTTTCAACCCAATCTATCTTGAACTTTATTGTATGAGTACCCGGGGCCAAGGATAAGTCAACCTCACACGCGGGTTCGATATCAGCGAGTCTATGTCCATCAACTATTATATGGTAATCACGTAGGCTATCTGCGTACTGCCAATCACGCCGCACCTTCAACTTCGCCGACATCTCGTCCGCCGCCGATCTATGATCCTCCATTATAAGGGACTCCCCCGCCACGACGTCTACATCGAATGATTACATAACACAGAACCCCCATAATCCCGCCCACAAACGCGCTGAATGCAAGGCCCCCTCCGAAAATTGCGAGTAGAACGGTCATGATAGACGAGTGCCTCACTGGTGACTCCAGGACGATCAAAACACCAGCAACGAGCCCTCCCACGACGGAACGGATCAGGAGGCCGCGCCACAATCGTCGGTTGTTCTTGGATGAAATCACAACTTGGTCTAAACCTGGCGGTCGGTGCTGCATCGGGCGTAGCCCACCCGGAGCTGGCTCACTCCTCCACTGTCTCACAAGGCCCACCCCCAACGGGAGAAGCCGCCGGGCGGGTCTCGCGGGACGGCTCGACCTGGGATACCTCTCACCAATGGGCAGGAGCCGAGATGTCTCAGTCAGCGTTCCCTCAGCGAGGCTCCGGGCGGTCCCGAATCGAGTCATGACGCCGCGGTCCCTCATCTGATGGAGTGGTACCCCTCCTGAGCACGCCCCCCGCTTCACAGAGTCCGCCACCTTTACCCAAGGTGAGATCGCCCAGTTCGTCGAGATGCTGCTTCAGATCGAGGTGGTCCTCAAGCGCCACGGCGAGAACCTGCACGCCGAGGTGGCCCGCAAGGTGGCCGACGCCTTGGAGTTTGGCTTGGCTTGGCTCGGCCCGGATAGGGCTTAGCTGGCCGGGTAATGGCCAACCGCGGCTGCCACGTCGAGGCGTCGCAGCCCCACGGCTGGCCCTTTTTCCCCATCAATCCGCCAGGCGGGCAGAGTCCCGGCGGTGATCCGGGCATACACCTCTGCCAGCGACTCGTCCAAGAGCTCAGCCGCATCGATCGACGTCATGTAGGCATCATCCATGACCTCTCATGTTAGCACCCAGCCCGGTCCGAAGCCCCACGTAGTGGCCTGCCACTTCAAGGTGTGGGTGGTCTTGGGGGCCGGGGCCGGCCGGGAGTGCTCACAGGCGGCCTGGTGGCCTCTCCAACCAGCACTTCGATCATGTCCGCCGGCACTTCCGACAACTCCACAGGGGGTCCTCCACCACGACATTTCGATCCCCCACAGCACCCGTAGATATCCCAGTTGTGCATCCGCAGCCGACAGGCATCAAACGCCTCGTGCCAGGCCAGGGGGCCATCATCGGGGGCAGAGTCGGAGTAGGCACCCACATGGGCACCATGCAGGGCCACCAGCTCTTCGACCATGGCGCCGTGGCGGTACCAACACTGCGGCAGCAGCTCGGCCAGCTCGTAGCGCCCTACCAGCCACACTACCCAGCCCACCAGGGCAATGGCCGCCTGGGCAACCTCCGCCTTCGGGCGATCTTTCCAGTTCCCGTTGACCGGGGGCGGGGGGGCCGGGGAGGCTTCGGCCCCGAGACCCTCGTCTGCTGGCTCGGCTTCTATGACCGTGAGAGCATTTAGCTGGGCCTTCAACTTGGCCAGCTCCTCCGCAAAACTGGCCAATAGGTCGAACATCGGGTCCTGCCCATCGATGCTGTCAGGGTCGGCGGTCACCACGACCTCCGGTTGTTCGGGGCCGAGCTCTGTCCTCTGGCCTTGGGCGCCCGACCATGGCCCAAGGGATGGGGGACAGGTTGAGGGCGAAGCACCAGCGCCGGCGCCGGGGGACGCTGTTCGATCCGGCGCACGGTCGGGCGCGGTCGCACAACGCGGTGGCGGCCCATTACTGGTCGTCCTTGGCCGACTGAGCTGCCTTGGTGGCCACAACTCCGACTTCACCAGCGCCAAATCCGACTTCGCCAGCGTCGGCCTGGGCTTGCTCGGCTGCGAGTGAACCCCGGTGCTGCTTGGGGTGCTCGGGCGCTGCAACCTCGGTAGTACCTATGCCCGTCAGCTCCGTGGCCTGGGCCAGGGCGGCCCGTACTGCGGTGGCGATGGGGCGCTGCCACCAGGGCATCAGGGTGGATTCCACCAGCGGGGTGTGCTGGTGGATAACCAGGACCCGGCCCTTGGGCAAGGTCCTCACCTGGGCCACGTTGAGCGCCGGTAGGCGACGCACGTTGCTGGCCGTGCTCGGTCCGCCCCGGCCTTGGGTGCGTGACATGGTCTCCTGGTCAACGTCGCCGGCCAGACTGGCGATGCGGGTCAGGTCCTCGATTACGGCCAAGCCCCCGAAGACCACCTTGGTGGTGGCGGCGTCCCACATGGCGTCGGTGGCGGCCTGGCCCCAGCGGGCCCGGCCCTGGCCGAGGGATTGCAGGACGGCCACCGTGGGTATCCCCGTTCCCCCGCCGTCGGACAACAGGCTGGGCAGGCTGGGCAGTGGGGCGATGTTGGCCGCCTCGTCCAGCCACAGTGCCAGTGGGGGGTCCAGGCGGCCGTAGGGGGAGCGAGCGGCCAGCTGGCGGGCGGTGGCCACCAGGTCCTCGATCAAGGCGGTGATGAGAGGGGCGATGGACAGCTGAGCGTCGGCCGAGCCGACCAGGTACAAAGTGCCCCGGCCCCGTATGAAGGCTTCGGCATCGAACTCCACCCCCGCCGGGGGGGAGCAGGCCTCCAACACCCGGGGGTCGGCCAGACAGTCAAAGGCCCGGCGCACTCCGGTCCAGATCTGGTCCCGGGTTCGGGCGTCGGCGCCGATCTGGTTGGCCAGCTCCTCGGCCCAGCCGGGGGCGGCGTCGGGGTGCGACTTCAAGATCCTCACCGGCGTGGGATCACCCGGGCGGGTCACCCAGGACAACACGTCTCGGATCGCTCGGCCCTCCAGGTCAGCGGCGTGCAGGTAGCAGCGCACCACCGCGGCGGTTTGGCCCTGCCAGTAGTCGGCGTTGGTCACCGCCGCCTTGTCCAGGCCGGCGCCGGCGGCGAAGCCCCGAGCTCGCAGGATGGCCGTGAGGGCATCCCTACAGCCCTTCTGGGGTGCCCAACGAAGCCCGCCGGGCCACTCAGCCGAGCCCTGGGGGTCGAAGACCTCCACCGGTCGCTCATCGGTGGCCCGGGCACAGGCAGTGTGCAACAAGGTGTCGGTGCGGGTGGCGGTCACCACCGCCGCCCCGGGACAGCCCAGCACCCCAGGAATGATGAAGTTGACTCCCTTGCCGACTCGGGGAGGGCCGAGCACCACGTAGGAGTCCTCCAGGCTGCCCCACAGCTCGATACCCGAGGCAACGTCACGCCCGAGGGAAATCCCCAGCTCTTCGGGGTCCACCCGATGGTGGCCGGCCAGCGACGGGCGGACCTGGGGCCCGTGGGCCCGAAGGGCTCGCACCGACAAGTTGGTGCGGACCTGGGCCCGATTGGCGAATCCGGGAGCCAACCGCCGCCCCCTGGCCCCATCGGTCAGGGTGGCCCGGCCAACGGAGCGGTTCGACCAGGCCCGCCAGATGGCCCAGGTGCCCACCACCAGGACCACCTGGACCACCAGGGTGCTGGTCCAATAGGCCATGGGGCCAGGCAGGGCGGCTCTGGCCACGTCCGGCCAGGCGCCGGCGGGATGTGACCCATGGACGACGGCTCGCAGTGCCGACAGCGCCACGCTGGAAGGGGCCAGGTCCAATAGGTGGTGGGCGCCGAAGACCAGGGCGCCCAGGCTGGCTCCGAGGCCGAGGACCGCCAGCTCGCCCACCACCATGGCCATGATGGCCAGTACCACTGCGTCACTGGCCCCGTCGTAAGCCGGGGCGGCCATGGGCCGGCGAGGATTAACCATTGCTGGAGCGAGTTAGCTGGCGGCTCCCGGATGCCTTGGCGGCGGCCTGCAGCTTGGCCTGGCGGGCCAGCCAGCGCAGAAATCCCCGTTCCCGAGGGGTGGTGCTCGTCCATATCCCGTAATCGAGCACGGCCGGCCAGGCCAGGGCCTCCTCCAGGCATTGGGTGTGCACCAGGCAACGCCCGCAGCATTGCCGAGCTGGGCCAGCGTCTTCTCCGTTGTCGGGGAAGAACACGTCCAGGGGGGCGCCTCGACAGGCTGCCTCCAGCCTCCAGGCCCCGCTCAATCGACTACCTCCAGTGGGCCGGGCTTTCTCTCGCTCATTGGGCCAGCCCGAGACGGCCCTGGACGCACAAGGGGCCGGTTGGACCAGACCACCTCGGCGGCGGGGTCAAGGGCGCCCCCATTGACGCTGCACGACATCTTGAGACAGTGACGCTCGGCTCGCCACCACCCTTCGTAGAGCTCGTCGTAGAGGGAGCTGGGGTAGCCCGAGATCAGCACCGCAGCCGGGCAGGCGTTGAGCACCTGGGCCAGCTGGCGGTGCTCGGCCTCGCCCGCCATGTCGTGGCGGTAGTCCCGACCGGTCGTGCCACCCCCGCCTCTGCGGGTGGCGCCCAGGTACGGCGGATCGCAGTAGACGGCGGCGTCAGCACAGGCCACGGCGGCCAAGACCTCGATGGCCGGCCGGCACTCTATCTGCACGTGGCGCAGGCGAGCGGCCACCTCTCGCATGCGCTCCACCATGCTCATGGCCGTGTTGGCCTTCGAGGCACTGCGATTGGCGGTTACCGACCAACCGTGGCCAGCTCCCGAGACCGACTGGACCGAGCGCACCCACCAGCGCCGGGCCGCCTCGATCTCATCTGCGTTATCGCCGGGATCGGGTGGGTGCTTGGCTAAGTCGAACTCCTGGCGGGAGTAGGGGGTGAGCTCGCAGGCCTGGATCAGCTCGGCCGGCCGGTCCCGTAGCAGGCGAAAGAAGCGGACCCGCTCGCCGTCGATGTCGTTGAGAATCTCAATGGGGGAGCGGCGCTTGGCCAACAGCACTGCGGCTGAGCCGGCGAACGGCTCGAGGTAGACCCGATGGGCCGGCAGCATGGCCTCACACCAAAGGGCCAGGTGCTGCTTGGCTCCGAAGTAGGAGAAAGGCGGCCTTACCTGGGCCATCTCAGGACGCCCCGGCGCCGATCAGCCTACGGCCCAGGGCGGCGGCCGCACATTGGCTAAGGCGGCTCTCGACCCGCCCGACTGCGCCCAACAGCGCCGGGCGGCCCTCGGCCAGGGCCTGGGTGACCACATGGTCAGGCCCGTAGCGCTGGGCCACCTCGGCCAGGCGCTGGCCCGGGTTGACCGGCAGACCCCCCGGGCCGGTGGTGAGGTCGGCGTAGGTCACCAGGTCGGCCAGGTGGCTGTGCTCTTCTTCGAACTCGTCCAGCTCGGCGGCCAGACCTCGCCGCTTGGCCTCGTAGCGGGCCCCGGTGTGATGGGCGATCAACCCGGCCAGGCGGACATGGCCCAGGGCGTGGACATAGCGTGCCCCGTCGAGGGGATGGAACCCGGTGGCGGCCAGGGAAGGGGCATAGCCCCCGTCGTGCAGCCAGGCGGCCGCCACCGCCACGTCGCGCTCAGCTGGGGCCACCAGGCTGGCCAAGGCGCTAGCCGTGGCCGCCACCCCCTGGGTATGGGCCCATCGTCGTCCGAGGGGCGCCAACAGCCGTTCGGCCTCGCCGCGGGCCCATTGGCTGAGCGGAGTAAGGCGATCACCGTTGGTTTGGGTCGGCACTGCGTCGCCTTGGCATTTACAGGGCTTCATGTTGGCCTCCTCTAGCCAGTGCCGGCGTGGGGATGAAAGTGGACGATGTAGGCGCTACCCGGGTCCCCCCAGGCGGCCAGGAACGCGGCCCAGCCGGCCTGGGTGCCGGCCAGCGAGTACTGCGAGATCACGTCGACCACAATCCGATCGCCGGTGGCGCCGGCGATGGTGGCGATGATCCCGTTGCCCTCAAAAGGCAGGTGCTGATAGGCGGGCCGGGCGGCGATGGCCGCCTGCTGGGCCGCCTCTTGGGCCGGGGTCGGTTCCTGGGTGGCATTGATCTGAGCCGGTCCCGGCAGTGTTGTTGGCGGAGCCGTGGTACTCGATGTCGTGGAACTGGACGTACTGGCGCCCGATGTACTGATGTTCGGTGCCGGCGCCGGACGCGGGCCAGGAGTTGGTGGCTGCGAGTGCCTCGACGGCCACAGCCCGGCCAGCGCCAAGGCCGCCAGGGCCACCACCACGGCCACCACCCACCCTCGGCGCATCATGGCGTGGGCTGGGCGTAGCCGTAGATGGGGGCCCGCTGGCCGTGGCTGGTGGCGCTGGCCGGCAGGTACGGACCCACCCGGGACACCTGGCGGGCGTAGTTGCCGTCCACCTCGGTGATCGACCCATCCGTACCCACGGCGGTCACCACCCCCACGTGGTCGGACTGGCCCCGTCCTGGTCCCGACCCGAAGAAAACCAGGTCGCCGGGCGAGGGTACGGCGGTGGCCGGGAACACCCGGCCGTGGGTCTCGGCCCAGGTGTAGGCAAAGCCCGAATAGGCGTTGGAGGGAATCGGTATCCCGGAGTGGGCCCACACCCAGGTGGCAAAGTACGCGCACCACTCCTCACACACCGCCCTGTAGGGGGTGCACCCTGAGCCGGGTGGCTGCTCGTGGGTTCCCACTTGAGAGTTGGCCAGCGCCACGATGGCGTCGGCGCCGGTGAAGCTGGCCGGTACGCACCCGCCACCCGAGTCCGAAACTAGGGCCGCATTGGTGCCTCCCGGGGCGGTGCCCCCGGGAACCAGGGCAGCCGACTCGGGCGTACCGGGAGGGGCCGGGGCCAGAGACACCAGGCCGGTCCCGGAAAAGCCCAGTGCGGCCGCCGTCTGCCACCACAGGTCGATTCGCCGGGGCGTGGGGGGGCTGCCCACCGGTCCTCCACCCAAGCCCGAGTCGAGCTTCTCGGCTATCACGGCGCGCCCGCCGTAGCTCACCTGGAGCAAGGTGTGAGGGGCCAGGCCCCCCAGGGCCGAGTCGTTGGCCAACTCGGCGAAGGCGTAGTGGCCATTGAGTGACCCGTAGGCGCCGTTGTCGGTAGGGGTGGTCTTGTCGCTCGGGCCGCCGTACTGGGTGGCGCCCACCACCACTCCTCCCGGGGGCAGGCTGGCGGTGCCGGCATCGGCCCCACACGACGAGCCTTGGGCCTCGAGGCCGGTGGCCAGGCTGAGCATCACCACCGGCAGGCCCACCAGGGCCACCCCCATACCAACCAGGGCCAACACGACCACACCGATCGAATGAGAGCCTGACGGCGCCACGGCCGCCCTAGGCCCCCACGCCCATGGCGGCGTCGGTATAGATGATCCCCCACTCCCCCGGGGCCACCAGGTGATCGACAATGGTCCCATGCCCACCCACCCGCCAAAGGGCCCGGCCCCGGGCCGGGAGGCGGGGCAGCACCTCGCCTTCCACCTCGGTCAGGCCCAGCAACTTGCGGGCGTCGGGGACCTGGTCGGAGGCCTGGGCGAAGACCACCCGGGTCCCGGTGTCGGCCAGCAGGCCCTGGGCCTGCTTGACCCGCTCGGAGCCGTCGGCCCCCTGGCCTCGCAGGTCCGACAGGCGGTGGATGACGGCCATGTTGGCCACCCCCAGGGCCCGGGACAGCTTCCAGGTGCTCTGCAGCCACCGGGTGGTACCGGTGTCCATCAACACCGCCCAGGCCTCGTCGAGGACCACTATGCGCTGGCGCCCAGGGGTGGCCAGGACCACCTGGAGCCAGTTGACGGCCAACAGCATGACCACCGGCAGGGCCGGCGACCCGTAGACGGCCGACAGGTCCAGCACCACACCCGGGCCGGCCCAGTCGATGTCCACGCTGGACTGGCCGTCGAACATGCCGGCCAGGTCTCCCGACAGCAACCGGCGAAGCTCCAAGGCCACCTCTCGACAGGCCTTGGCCAGTCCCTCAGGAGTGGTGGCCAGGGCGGCGGCCATGGCCTGGGTGGGTGCCAGCAACAGCTTGGCCACGTCGGCCAGCTGGGCCGTGGTCGAGTGGTTGGCCGCCTCGTCCAGTGCCTCGGCCACACCCGCCCGCTCTTCGGAGGTCGCCCGGCGCCCCAGGGTGGTCTCGGCCAGCCCCACCACCATCTCGCCTTGGCGACGGCGCACCGACTCCGGATTGCCCCGCCCGCCCGGGCCGGGGTCAAGCGGGTTGAGCCGAGTTGGGCCTCCGGGCTCCAGGCGCACCACTGGGATCCCCAAGGCGGCGGCCAGGGCCCCATACTCGCCCTTGGGGTCCAGCACATAGGCCTGGCGCCCGAAGCAGCCGACCTGGCGAAACAGGTACCCCTTGATCAGCGACGACTTGCCGCACCCAAGGGCGCCGATCACCAGCCCGTTGGGGTTGGTGAGCAGGCCCTGGCAGTACAGCTCCCAGGGGTCATAGGTGTGCAGGCCGCCGGACAGCAGGTCAAAGCCGATGATCACCCCGCTGGCCGACATGCCGGCTTCGGCCTGCCAGGGATACGCCGATGCCACGTGGCGGGTGGTGGCCATATGGCGGGCCAGGCGCAAGCGCCCCGGCCGGCCCATCTTTGGCCGGCCCTGGGCCGCCTCTTGTTTCGAGGCGGAACCCATCACATCCCCCAGGGCATGCGGGCCAGCCCGGCACACAATGGCAGGCTGGCCACGAAGGCCAGGTCCTGGCGGCCGTAGAGTCGAACCAGCTCCACACAGGCCTGGCCGGCGGCCTGCTCGACCTCCCGGCACGCCTCGGCCAGGGCCTTGCGATCGCGGGCCGCCACTGACACCAGACCCACGAAGCGCATCAGTGAGTAACCAGACACCAGCTCTTCTTCTCGGGTGGCCGCTTGGGCCCGCTCTCGCTCTCGCCGGGCCGTGCGGGCAAAGCCCAGGCGGTCTCGCTGGGCGGCGTCGGCGTCGTTCTCAAAGACCTCCCGCTCGGCTCGTCGAGCCGCCTTGGCCGGGCTCAGCGGCTCCATGACCACGCTCAGGCTGCGTACCCCGGCCACGGCGGACAACAGCAACGGAGACAGCCAAGCCGCCCCCACCGGGCGCCGGGGGAGCTCTGACAACCAGTAGGTGGCGTGCCAGGTCCCGTCAGTGCGGTAGGCCCCCCACGGGGTCTCGGTCGCCGCCGGCCAGGGCAGGGGCCGCCCCACCGAACGCAAATGCCGGGGGTTGCTGGCCAGGGCCCGGGCGTAGTCGGGGTCGATCAGGGCATGCAGGACCTCGCCGAGCTCGCCCGGGCCCACTGCGCCGAGGGTGGTGAGCTCGGCTGAGTTGATCCGCCGGGCAGCCAGGTCCACCCCAGCCAGGACCTCCTCCAGCCCGGGATCGGACGATCCCAGGGCCGGGTTGCAGCGCCGGGGGCTTATCTGTATGGCCAGCCACACGTCGTGGCGGCGGGCCTCGGGGCGGGCCTTGCTCAACAGTCCGGCATAGCTCTGGGCCGCCGGCGAGGACGCCGCCACCGTGCGATGGCGCGCCGCCCAGGAGGCGGCTGCGTCGGCTCGTTCCGGCCCGGAGCGCTCCACCCACTGGACCCGACTGATTCCCAGGCCGGGAGCCCCCAGGCCCGACAGGGCTTCGCCCCAGGCGGCCAGGCGCCGCTCCTGATCGGCGCCATTGATCATGGCGAAGTCACCCCCGCTCACCGCCATGACGGCGGTGTAGGTCGGCCGGCCACGCCCGGTGTTCACCACCACCGCTACTGGGTGCTCCGGATCACCGGCGCTCACCACCTCCAGACCGGCGAACGGGACTGGCCCGGGGGTCTCCGGGCTGGCCGACCAGGTGGCGTCACCCCTGGCCCGGCGCCAGCAGTGGGCGACGGCCGGACCGGCCCACTCATGCACCGGGCGCCCGGACACCGGGGCCCACACGTAGATGCCGGCCAGGGCCAATGGGACCAGGGCCACCAGCAGGTTCCCGCTGGTGGCCAAGATGCCCAGGGCCAACACGCCGCCGGCCCCCAGGCCGACCAGCTGGGTTACTCCCAACCCCAGCATCACTCCCCGGGTCGGCCTCGGGCCAAAGGTGTAAAGGGTACGGGCGGCGCGCTCCTCAGCCACGGCCCGCCCCGGTCAACGGCTTGTCGCTGCCTGCTCCCTGAGAGCCCGTCATGGTCGGTCCCTGACCGCCGGCCCGGCTCGGGCCATTTGCGCCCTTGTCAGCGTTGCCACCCCCGGTGGCATCGGTCACTCCACCGGCCTGGCGGGCGACCTTGGCCGCCGCCTGGGTGGCCACTACTGCCGCCCCAGCCGGGCCCGCCGCTGCCGCCGCTCCCCCTCCAGGGCCGCCCGCTTTCTCAGCGGCCCCGCCGGTCTTGTCGGCGCCGGCCTGGCCGGACGAATCTCCCGGTGAGCGGGTGGCCAGCAGTTGGCGGGCTCGGCCTACGTCGCTGTCAGCCTGGCGGGCGGCTTGGATGGGCCTACGACCCAAGCCGTGGGTGGCCACCGCCGACTCGGCCAGTGGGATCCAGCGCAGCAGGGCCACCGGGGCGAAGCCGGCCAGGGCCAACAGGGCCATCCCCCCCACCATCTTGGCCGTCTCGGTGCCAGGGCCACCCGACACCGGGGCAGCCAACGAGGCCGCCCCCACCGCGATGGCTCCGGCGATCACGAATTTCGAGAAGATCACCGCCACCAGGAACTCGGCCAGGCGCTTGGCCGCCCCCGCCCCGGCCTGCCAGCACAACGCCACCAGGGCCAGCGGCATGAACAGCACGGCCAGGTAAATGGCGGCCATGCGTACCACCAGCTCCACCCAAATCAAGAACGCAGCTATCAGTGTTGCCACCGACAGCCCAATCAGGACGAAGGCGGGGACCGGGTCAGCCGTGGCTACCGCCGTGCCCACCGACACCGGGAACACCTCGGCCGCGAACTTGCCGAAGTCGTGGCCGGTGGAGGCCAACATGGCCGCCGACATCTGATCGGAAGCGGTGACCAGCAGGGTCGTTAGTGCCACCACGGCCACCGTGGCGGCCCCAGCCAGGATCGGATAGAGAAGGCCGCGGCGGGCCATCTCACCCACGTCGCTTCGCAGCAGGGACTGACACAGCCCGAACAAGATGACCGGGACCCCCAGGGCCAAGACCACCAGGCGCATGGTGTGGTAGGGCGATGAGGGCCCTGAGAACCATCCCGCACTCAGATCTGGCGTGGTGGTGGCGGTCAGGGCGTGGACCATGCCGTTGACCCCCCAACTGCCGGCGGCTTCCATGGCGGTGGCCAGGGCGTCGAACATGGCCTTGGCCGCATCGCCCACAAAGGGGATGGCAATGGCCAGCATCAGTGGAAGGTCCCCCCCACGTTCCAGGCGAAGTTCACGATCGACACCGCGGCGCCGCCGATCATGGTGGCCAGGGCGCTGGCCACAACGGCCATGCGTCCCTGGTGGGCGTGATGGTGCTGGGTGCTGTGGGACGAGATCGCCCATACCGCAGCCCCGATTAGCAGCCCCAGCACACCCAGGCCAAGGACCAGGTAGGAAGCCCCAGCGGCCAACTTGTGCAAGGAGTTGAGGCCCGGAAGCCCACTGGGGTCCGGGGTGATGTTCTGAAAACCGGCGGCCAACAGGTACGACATGTGCTCGCTCCTTTTCCTAAGGGCTCGCCGGCCTGGTGCTGGCGCATCCCGCGGGTAGGAGCATGCGCTTCGGGGTTCCCGAAAAAGTTCCCGATTCGGTCCTGGCAACGGGAAACTTCCCGGCCGGGAAGTCTTTTCTTCCCGACTGTCGATTCGGAAAGTCCCTTAGTTCCCGAATCGTCCTCGGAGTCGACTTCTGACCCGCATCCGGTACGCTGGTGCCCGTGGGACGCATCCGTCCGTATCTGGGTGATTGGGTGGAGGACGACGAGCTCTACGTCACCCCTGGGCGGCGGATGCCGACCTTGGCCTCCTCCCTGGTGGTCCAGGGCCGCCAGAAGACCGGGCTCAGCCAGGTCGAGCTCGCCGGCCGGGCCGGGGTATCGCGCTCGGCCATCAGCGCCATCGAGCACGGTAAGCGCGACCCTGGCCTTGAGTACCTCCAACGCATCACCGACGCTAAGGGATCGGCGAGCGGCACACGGCTATAGGTCGAGATGGAGTCGCAGCGCATCGTCGATGTCGACCATGATCGACGCCGAGAATTGACCGAGAGCCGGTCCGAGTCGCTCAACCGCCACGGACCGGACCTGCTCGGCTTGGGCCTTGGAGTCGACTCGAAGGCAGCCTTGGTCCGCCGGCACTAGAACCTGGAACGGGAAGATCCTTGCGGTGTTGCTCGTCAGGGGCACCACGGTGACAACTCCTCGTCCGAGGCGCTCGGCGACCGCGTTGGCGCGATCGTTGGTGACCACCACGGCTGGGCGTCGCTTGTTGGCCTCGTTGCCCCGTACAGGATCGAGGTCGACGAGGCAAACCTCCCCACGGCGCATCAGGGCAGGCCGTCGCCGACTGCCGCCTCCCACATTTCACGCTCGTCTGAGCGGTCCCACTCTTCCCAGGCGGCTGCGTAGTCCTCTTCGAGCCCGGACCGGCTAAGCAGTCGGACGGCCTGATGGATTGCGGCCGAGCGCGATCGGAGCCCTACCTTGCGAGCGTGCTCATCAAGCACTACGACGTCCTCGTCTGGAAGGCTAACACTGAGCTTCATAGCCGAATGCTACCGCAGTAGTACCGGAGATGCTACCGTCAGCCTCCTCAGCCCGTCTGGCCCTCGCTGCCCGCCGCTCACGAGAGCAATTCCGGCCGCATGCTTGGAGGGATTCGTTCGCTCGGCCGCCGCCGAACTCCCACGAAGCCGGACGGTTGCCGAACGTCCCGGTATCGACGCTCACGGATCCACCCGTGGGGATTCACAGCAGTGTAGTTTTGGTGGTGGTGGTTGTCAGGGGTTCGGGCGGAGCCAGCCGACTGTGAGTGTCCACCATGGTTACTTCCCCGTTTGTTCGCCGTGGCTCCAAGGAGCTGTCCCGTTGTGAGATCGACCGGCTGGTCGAGTACCCGGGACCGCGGTGGCATTCCGTACCAGTTGCGGTCACACCCTGGTGCCATGCTTGAGGGTGGCTCACCCGAGTCGTCCGATCTGTCATGAGTAACCAGAAAAGGTTATGAGCTAATGTGTGCCGCAGCAGTTCTGCGGCGAGGGAGTCACATGTCAAAGAGCGGCCACGCCAAGTTTTGGGCGCTGGATCTCCACACACACACGCCGGCATCGAGGGATGTGAACGCCACTCGCTACGGTGCGGCCACGCCAGAGCACGTCGTCGCCGCGGCGATTGCCGCCGGACTCGACGCCATTGCGGTCACCGATCACAACACCTCCGCTTGGTGCGAGAAGATTGCGACGGCCGCCGCCGGAACCTCACTGCTCGTCCTCCCAGGGGTCGAGATCAGTACCGCGGAGGGTCACCTATTGGCTGTTTGGGAAGAGAACACACCGGAGAGCACTATCAACGACCTGCTTGTTCGGCTCGGGATCAAGACCGCCGAATTCGGCAAGCTCGATATTGCTGCGGAGTTTGGATTCGCGAAGGCCGCCTTGGAGGTTCATCGGGCTGGCGGAATCGCAATCGCAGCGCACATTGACCGGCCGAAGGGTCTGCTCCAACTCACCGTCGCCGCGCACGTAAAGAAGACTCTCTTGGAACCGTGCCTGTGTGCCGTCGAGATTGTTGACCGAGACACTGCGAAGGAGGTCGCCAACAAGGTCGGCGGCCAGCGGCCGCTCGCGTGCGTCAGGGGCTCTGACGCCATGATGTCGGGAAGCTCCGTGCACGTCATAGCTGGCATCGGCGGGCGCCGCACATGGATCAAGGCAGCACGACCTGACCTGGTCGGGCTCAAGCACGCCCTCGAGGACCCCGAGCTGCGCGTTCGCCTCGACGAACCAGCAGGCACCGGTCTGCATCCAGCTATGGAGTCGGTAGCGCTCTCCGGGGGGTTTCTCAGCGGCGAGCATCTGGACCTATCGCGGGACCTCAACTGTCTGCTGGGTGGTACGGGGGCTGGCAAGTCTCTGATCCTGGAGTCGATTCGCTTCTGCTTGGAACAGCAAGTTGACCGTTCGGCCTTTCCCACCATCTGGGCAGAAGTCGCCTCACGGCTCAACTTCGGACTCGGAAGCGCCGGTGTCGTTACCGTGGTCGTCTCGACGCCCGCAGGCCGCTTCATGATCGAGCGGCCACTGGCAGCCGACGGTCGTGGACAAGCTCAGGTGTATCAGGATGTCGACGGCTCATGGACCGAAGTCGATATGAGCCCCGCCAAGGTCCTTCCGATCGTGGCTTTCTCTCAGGGTGAGGTCTTGGAGTTCTCGCGTGAGCCAGTCGGTCGGATGAGCTTGGTTGACTCCAGTATCGATTTCAACTCCTTCTGCGAAGACGCCCTTGTGGACGCACTCAGCCTGAATGCCAGTAGATTCCTCGATCAGCGTCGCCGGGTGTCGGGTCTGAAGGCTGCTGTCGGCAAGGAAACCGAAGCTCAAAATCGAGTCACCGAACTGTCTGCACTATTCGACACGAAGGTAGTTAAGCAGCAGGAGGGCTGGAAGAAGGAAGGTGCAAAGTTCTCCCGCGTCCGAGCTGCGCTTCCCTCGTTAGCAGACATCAGACTGACCGTGCCCTCGGTGAACAAGACACCGGAGATCCCGTCGAACAAGGACGTCTTCGACGGCATCGATGGCGTGCTCTCTGGACTACGAGTCGAGCTGGAGACTGGTCGGGCGACCATGCAGACTGCCATCGACAAAGCAGCCCAGAAGATCGAGAGGCATCACACCACCTGGAACTCCCGATTTGGGGAGTTCAAGCAGCAGTTGGATGACGAGTTAGCGAAGGTCAAGGACGGCTCCTCCCTCGTTACCCTCCGAGCCCAGCTCGAACGTCTCCAAGAAGAGCTCGTCGACATCAGGTCGAAGAAGACCGACCTGGAAGATGTTGAGGCGCCGAAGCTGACGACCCTCGGCGACGAGCGCGAAGCACTCTTAGCCCAGCTAGCTGAGGTCCGGGACACACGTCGCAAACTCCGCCGGTCTCGGGCTGCAGAGCTAAACGCGAAAACAGCCAAGATCGTCAAGTTGGATATATCGAAACACGCCGACCACTCCGCCTTTCGAGAAGCGCTAGAAAGCCTCAAGGTCGGATCGCGGGTCAGCACAGAAGTGCTTGACGCTATCGCCGGTCGCATCCACCCATTTCGCTTCGTGCGGACGATGCTGTCCGCTGATGTGACAGACCTGGCGATGCCGAACGAGGGAATCGACGCTGCGAGTATCGCTCGCCTGTATGCCAACATTGAAGACCGCGACCTGTGGGAGACCCTCCTCAAGACCCAGGTCTGTCCGATGCCCGATCGCCTCGATGTGAAGTTCAGGAAGCCCGACGACGGAAGTTACGCGCCGATCGAGCAGCTTGCCCACGGCCAGCGCTGCACCGCGATCCTGGTCGTTCTTCTGGCTGACGGGACCGCACCCGTAGTGGTCGACCAACCTGAGGACGCCCTTCATGCTCCATGGATCGAGGAATATCTCGTTGATCGCCTTCGCGGCCTGCGCGGTGAGCGACAGTACATCTTTGCCACCAGGAGCCCGGGAATTGTGGTGGGCGCCGATGCAGAGCAGATCGTGACTATGCGGGCCACCGTTGGCCGGGGTGAGATCGAAGCAACCGGCTCCCTGGAGCGTCATGATCTCAACCGTTTGACACTGCACCACCTTGAGGGTGGACCGGTGCCCTTCAAGCGGAGAAGCGGCAAGCTGCGGGTGTCTGTTGACTCGTGACCGACGCATCGCCCGAGCGCCGTAGGGACGCCGCAGGCGCCGGCAGCCTTCGTCCCGACCGGCTGAGGGCAGCCCAACCCGAGCAGCGAGTCACTCATCGGAAACGACGAGCGCATCGTCGTGCCTTCCTTGACATCATCAAGGCATGCAACGGCCTGCTTGTGCACGTCCGCGATTACAGCGCCGGCACTCGACGTTCCAACGTCCGTGCGTAGGCTCCCGCGCCGCGCCTGAAGGGCTCGCTCAACAGTGCACCGATAGCCGATCCGCAATCGGGCAGCCTGGATCACCTCTGGCGACGGGCTCGGCCGGTCGTCAGCAACAATGGCCGGATGGTCGCCTGGCGCGAGATCGAGCAGGACGCCCCGGAGTTCGCGGCCCGGGTACGGGGCCGCTTCGAGGCGGGGACCAACAAGACCCTGGCCACGCTGCGTCGAGACAGCTCGCCGCGGATCAGCGCCTCGGAGCTTGAGTTCAGCTCCGAGGGTGAAGTCACACTCGGGATGATGCCCGGGTCGATGAAGCTGCTCGACGTGCGACGCGATCCCCGGGTCGCGCTTCATAGCCCGACGTTGGAGCCACCGAAGGATGACCCCGGCTCAGGACCGGGTGACGCCAAGATGACCGGCTCCTTGGTGGAGACCGGGCCTCCGCTCGACGATCCTCACGATGGCGCCGGGTTCTTCGAGCTGGACATCACCGAGGTGGTACTGACCTACGTCGGGACGCCCGCAGACCACCTCGTGATCGAGTCGTGGCACCCAAGCCAAGGATGGAAACGAAGAACGAGGACCTGACCCCCCTTCGAGTCGTCAGTTGAGGATCCCCGATTGGTGACGAGACGGCCCGCTTGAGAGCTGTAGCCGAACTCTCAGGTCACGAGGGCGCGATCCATGGGTGCCCTGCGTGGGACCCACCAAGGAATGTTCGTCATGTCTCTGCCGGCGCAGACGGCGAAGGCTTGGCTCGATCCAAGCTCCGGTCTGCTCAGCTCCCAGTCGGGGTGACGGTAAGGAACGTGTCACGAAGTGCCATCTGACCCGGGACCGCCGGTGTGGTTGTCAGGATGCTCGTGGCGGCTGGCTGGGTGGCCAGAACTTTCGGTCCGGGTCTTGGGGGCTCATGATCCCGACGCTGTTGCCGTCGGGATCGTCGACGATCGCGTACCGACCGCCCCAGAAGGCGTCATACGGCGGCTGGTGGCCTCTGTGGCCTCCGCCGGTCAGGTCGGCGTAGATCTCGTCGACAGCGTCGCGGGTCGCCACCCAGAACCCGAGAACCGTGCTACCCCCTGTCGTCCCACCCCATCCGGTGTCCCATTGGGAGAAGAACTCGGTGCTGTCCCACTCGATGAGCATGCCGCCCGGGAGGTTGGCGGCGGCATGAAAGGCGCCCGGCTCGGCTTCGATCTCTAGCCCGAGGCGGCGGTAGAACGTGAGCGTGCTGTCCATGTCCCTGGCGACGAGGTTCAGTTGGCTCAACACGGGTTGGTCGGACATGGCCATGGACATCTCCTTGTCGTGGTCTGAGGTCGGTGTTCCGAGCCGGTCGGACGAGGCTGTTGGGGTATCGTGGTCACCACCCCGAGGCTCGGCTTGGACCGTTCAGCCGGCGGCGAACTCGATGTCGTTGCCGTCGGGATCGGTCACGAACAATGCGCGCTCACCCCAGTGCCGGTCGTCGGGCGGCCCGTCGGGTTCCATGCCGGCCTCGCTCACCTGCGTGTGGAGGGCGTCGAGGTCGTTGGTTGAGATCTCGAGGACCGCGCCGGGGATCTGCTGGTAGAACTTCAGGGACTCTTCGACGTCGGCCACGAACACCAAGGTCATGGCTCCAACCGAGTTCCGGTCGCCCGGCGTCCTGCCGCCGCTGTCGGTGGGTGCGAGTCCGACGCTGATGACGTGGGAGCCGACAACAAGCTCAGCGCGACCGACCTTGCCGTCGGGCAGGGTCATCCGTATCGCCTCGCGTCCGCCGCTCACCGAGGACAGCCAGGTGATGGCCGCCGCGGGGTCGCTGTAGCGCACGTAGGAGACGACGGACGGATAGCCGGCGCGTGGGTGAAACATGTGCCTCTACCTGGTGTGGGGGCCGGTAGCCCACGAGCGCGTAGGGCAGGTCGGAGCCAGGAGAGGTCTCCCACCCACGGACGACCTCGAGTGGGGTCACGGTGACGTCGACAAAGCCTGCTGCTGCGGCCAGGTCCAGCAGGTAGTCGTGGTCGGAGAGGTGCATGGCCGTCAGCGCAGCCCGGGTCTCGGGCGTGTAGTGCCGCTCGAACCAGCCCGGTTCGTCGTCACGATCGTGGCCGGATGCGGTTCCCGGCATGAATGGTGATAGCCCGTAGACGGCGACCACTCTGCCACCCGGCCTGAGGAGCTGGTACCAGTTCCGAAAGGCTGTCTCCGGCTCGCGCAGGGTCCACAGCAGGCTGCGGCTGACGACGACGTCGAAGCTCCCCGCGGGGAAGACGGGGGCGACGGCGTCGCCGGCGGCGAAGGTGATGGCCGGATTCCGGGTTGATGAGGCGTCCAGCATCGCTTGGGAGGCGTCGATGGCGGTCACATGGTGGCCGAGCTCGGCGGCGATCCGAGCCACGAAGCCCGTCCCGGTTCCCACGTCGAGAACCCTGGCCGACGGCGTGGGCAACACCGAACGCAATGCCTCGACCCAATGGTCGTAGTCGGCGCTGCTGGGGGCGGCCACGTTGTCAGGGGAGTCGTAGCCGGGAGCGACCACGTCCCAGAATGCGGTGATCTGATCTTGGACCGTGGAGCTGTCCATGGTGGCTTCCTTTCGGGAATGGTCCCTTGGGGCTGTGGGCAGGACGCTGTTGTTCAGGCGGCCTCCGGCGCCGCGGTCGGTTGGTGTGGTCAGGGTCGGTAGAGGGCTTCGTAGGCTTCGGTGGCGGTGTCTGCCTGGCGGGCTCCTTGGGCCAGCGCCCAGTGGCGGGTCGTCCGGTCGACGGCAATCGTCGTCCATCCCGCCTCGCCCTCGTTGCTGAGGTGGATGAGCAGCGTGTGGTCGTCATGCTCGGCACGAAGACGGTGCGCCGGGTTGGCCTCCTCGTGAGGCCCACGCACAACCGTGCCCGGGGCGGCGTCTTCGGCGACGAACGACATCCAGTGCCGCCGACGTCGCGACGGACGTACCGGTCTCGGCCGGGAGGCGATGGTCACCGAGCGGTCATGGTCGTTGGCTACCACCGGGCACGCTCAGCTCGGGAAAGTGTCGGGATGCAAGGGATGATCGTGGCTGCGGGCAAGAAGCGTGAAGCTCACGCAGATCATTATCCTGCTGCGCAAGCAGCGGCGTCTTGTACGTTTGGGAGCTGCTCAGCGGCCAACCAAGCACCAGGCGGGCACCCGGCCAGGTCTTGCCACTCACGACTCAGGTGGGCCTGGTCGTGGTAGCCGCACTGCGCCGCCGCCATCGCCAACGGGAGGCTGCTTGGATGCTCCAAGAGGCGGCGAGCACGGTCGAAACGCACCACCCGGGCCGCCACCTTGGGAGTGACGCCGAACTCGACCTTGAACCTCTCGGCGAGATGGCGGCGACTCCAACCGACCTGAGCGGCTACCGCTCCTATCTGCGCCGCGCCCCCACTGGCGACCAGCTCGCACCACGCCCCAACCAGCGGGGCGGGCAGCTTCGACTGGTCGCCCAGTCGATGGGCGAACACCTCGTTGAGGATGCCGAAACGCTCGGACCAGGTGCCAACACTACCCAGGCGCTCAGTCAGTTCTCGTCCTCGACGGCCCATGACGTCATCGAGCCCGACGACCAAAGAGGCCAGCTCACCCGAGCGGACGCCGAGCACGGCACGGGTACCCAGCGGAGATAGCTCGACGTTGACGCAGCTCAGGCTGGTGCCGTAGGAGATGGTGGCAGGAGAGGCATGCAATCCACCCACCAAGGCGCCGAACGAATCCGGCGCCTGGCACCGACCGGGCATCTCCACAACATCAATCGGCGAGTCGAGGCTGATGATCAGCGTGAGGAACGGAGACGGCAGACCAAGGTGCGAGCCCGGCTCCACGCCGTCCATGCGGGTACCCACGTACCGGTGGATGAACGGGCGCAGGCCCCCGGCGGGGCGCCGAACCGCACCGTCGGTCACTGGATCAGCCACCCCGACAGGCTAGGGCCGCTCGTCCCACAAGCCGAAGCTCCTACGGGAGCGCCGCGGGTCATGCGAGGTGCCTATTCACGGGTGTCCCCTAAGACCCGCCCGGTGACGATTCCCGCAACGGTGCGCCTTATCTGGGACCTCCCAGAGGTGTCCGAAACGGTCGTCTCTGCGACGACGTAGGACCGGCTCGAATAGACACCCGCTACGAGTCTTGGCTACACAACTCCCGGTACCTGGTCAGAACCTCATCGCCCAGGTCGTCGTCGCTACGCCGGCGCAGCTCCTCCAGCGCCCCGGCCACCTCGGCCGGCCCGTCAGCTACTGTCATTCGCAGGGTCACCAGGCGCTCGTCGGCGCGGCAGGCCAGCAAACCCTGATCCAAAGCCCAAGCCGCGCCGGGTCGGTCATCGCACGCCAGGCAGGCATCGGCCAGAGCGCTGGCCGCCTCAGCAATCGCCGCGGTCATGGCATCGAAGAAGAACCCGTCCTCAACAGCCAGCGGGCCGCTGATCCACTCATAGCCTCGTTCCCCGCTGAACGGCTCGCCTCGCACCCGGCTCAGGGCCTCATACAGGTACCCCCGGGCCGGCTCGTCCCTGGCCTTGCCAGCCTGGGCCACCAGGGTCACGAACTTCGCCCAATCCGTGCCCACCCCTGAGAACTTGTAGGTGCTGGCCGTAGACCGCACAAAGTACGGGTTGCCAGCGCTGTCCAGGCCGAAGGCCTTACGGACCTCTGACACCGTGTTGTGGAAGGTCTTCTCCGGATTGCCCGGATGGTTGGGCCACAAGACCCGCATCAAACGGCGCTTGTTCACCCCCTCCGGGTGAAGCGCCACATAGGCCGCCATCTCCTTGGCCTTGCCCTGTAGCTCACTGGCCGCCCCATGGGCCTCCACCGGACCCAACACGGCCACCTCGATACCGCCCGGCTCAGCTGGCGCCCGCCGGGCCCGCTCCGGGCCGACCATGGCGTTACCTTCTGGCCCCGATCCGCCAGCATCTCCTTGGCTATGGCCATCCACCGGGTCCTCGAACAACCCCGAGTCATCGAGCACCTGGGCGGCCAGATCCCGGGTGGTCTGGGCGTAGGCCGGGTCCTCTGGCCCCACCACGTCAGTCCTCTTGGCCACCTCCACCAGCGAGCCGAGCGACGCTGCCTCGGTCTCGGCCAGGCGGTGAGGACGCACCACCACTCCCAGGGGAGACACCTCCACCTCCTCGCTGGCGGTATCGAGTACCAGGGCGGCCTCGGCCATCGGCCCGACGCCGGCCAGGACCACCCCGCTACGGGTCGACTCGGCCAGGGCCACCCGCAGGGGGGCGAGGGCCTCCCGAGAGGGGGCCTGGGCGCAGCACACCACCTGAGGGGCCCAGTTCTCCGGGTCGCCTCGCAGGCGGGCGGCCAGCAATGACCCCTCCCCCAGTTCGTCGACCATGCGGGTGACTTCCTCGGCCTGGGCCACCATGGTCCGCACCTCATCGTCGAGGGCTTTGGCCGGGCGTAGTCGGTCCAGGCTGGCCAGGTCCTCGCCGAAGCCGACGCTGACCACCTCGATGCACTGCGCCCACGACTTGGTGGCCAGCTCGGTGACCCAGGCCCGCAACAGGTCGCCGGCACCGGGACCCACCAGGCTCACGCACCCAAAGGCCTCCAGGTTGACCAGCACCTCCTCGTCGCCAGGCGTGCGGCCCACACTCACCAGCGCGGGCAGCACCGACACGGTGTCGGCCAGGTCCTGATCGACATGGGTCGCCGCCGCAAGCTCCCACGCCATTGCGTCGTCGGCCACCTTGAACGGCTGGGGGGCACTGGCCTGGTGGCGGTCAAGACAGACCCTGACCGCTCCATCGGAGCTGACCACCACCCCCAACACCGCGGGTAGCTCACCTGGCCGGTCGGCCAGGCCGGCGGCCAGGGCACCAAGGGCGGCCTCCAGGCGCTCGAGGGACTCGGGGCTGGCCGCCCGGCGCAGGGCCACCTCGGTTGGCACCAACGCCGGCCCCGGCTGGGGCACACGGCGGTCCAGGGGGCAGTGGTTGCGCTGGCGGCGGCGTAACACCATCAGTGCCCGGATGATCCCGGCCGCGGCCAGGGTCCCCAGGGCGAGCTCGGCGAACACCAATTCCTGCGACCCCGTTCGGTTCCCATTGGCCCGGGCCGAGTTGGCCATGGCCCTGGGAGCCGGCGCTGCCGACCTCGGCAGCGTCGTCTGGCTGGGCGCACGTCTCACAGCCGGCACCACCGGGCGGGTACGCCCCCCGGGCACCATGGGACCGGCTGGGCGGCCCGGCGCCGTGGGGGTTGGAGCGGCGACGGGTGGGGGCCCGCTGGCTGTCGCTGGGGCCGACTGGCTCCCATTTGGCGAGGCGGGAGCCGGGGGCGCGGCCTGAGTGCTGGGGAGGGGCGGAATCACCAGCATCTGGCCGGGGAGGATCAGGTCCGGGTCCGGATCAACCGAGAAGTTGGCATCCCAGATAACCCTCCAGTGCAGCCCGTTGCCGTAGTACTCATGGGCCAGGTCCCACAGGTTGTCGCCGGCCACCACCCGATGGTGCTGTACCAACGCGCTGGGCGCCTGGGTGGCCTGGGAGACCTTGGCCACCGGGGCAGGGGTGGCCGTGGAGGCCAGGGCCATGGGGGCGCCCACCGGTAGGCGCAGGCTGGCCATCAACAAGATGGCCGCCAATTTCATCACCACCGGGCGCAGCCACCGGGGCGCCCGGCCGCCACCGCCGCGCCGGGTAGCCACCACCTCGATGGCCAGCCAACCGGCCAGGTAGGCCCAGGCCGCCAGGGCCACCCCGGTGGCCAGCTGGGCGGCCAGGTGGCTGCTCACCCAGTGCAGGTCGTAGGCGACCTTGAGCTGGGCCACGCTGGGCACCCCCGGCCCGTAGGCCAACAAGGCCACGGGGATGGCGATCAGGACGCCCAGGGTGAGCACCGCCCTGGCCGCCCGGCCTGTCGTGGTCAGGGCAGTCGTCATGCCCCGGCCACCGAGCTGGCCGCCGAGCTGGCCGACACCACCATGTGGGCGATGCCCACCAGGCCCAACAACACCGTGGGCTCATCAGAGGTCACCGTCACTCGCACCGTTACCCCACTGACCGCCACGCTGCCGTGGTGGCCATCGGCGGCCAGGGCCGCCTGGGCGGCCTGGGTGGCGGCGTAGGGGTTCAAGGTCAGCGCCTGGCCGCCATGAATCGAGCCCACCGGCAAGGCGTTGGCTCCCGCTCGGGCGGCAGCGAAGGCATCCTGGCCATCCCGGGACTTGGCGGCCAGGGCGTTGCCCCCGTCAGCGACCATTCCGGCCACCACCAATAACGCCAGGGCGGCCACCGCCATGAACACGCTGATGGAACCGTCTTCGCCCCTTCTCATCGACCTACCCCCCGCAGGGTGTCCACCACTGACCCGGCGCTGGCCGAGATGGCGTAGGTGCCCGGAAGGATGCCCAGGGTGGTGGTGCAGCTCACTCGGGCAACCAGGGTGGCCCCTGGGGTCAGTGTCCCCGAGACCCCAGCTGACCAGGGCTTGCATACCACCGGCCCCGACAGGTCGGCCGAGGCGGCTTGGGCCGCGGCTGCGGTTGCCCCGACCTGGGTCCGGGCCAGGGTGGCCGCCCGGGCGGCGTCTTCGGCCGCCTGGGCCACCACTTGATGGGCCGATGCCACCCGAGCGCCCAGCACCACCAGGCCCACCAGGACCAGTACTCCCGGCACCACCACGGCGGCCTCCAAGGTCATGCTCCCGCCCTCGCAGCGCCACCTGTGCTGCTCCTTTACAGCGGTTGGCAGGCAACCAGGAGCCTTCTCCCTCATGGCCGGCCGTAGCTCTCAGGTGGCCCGGCCGCGCCTCGTTGCACCCTCAGGGCCAGGCCGGGCAAGATGCTGGGGGCGGTGGCCGACACCCGGATGGACAGTTCCGCCCCCCCGTTCCCGCTGGCCGAAGCCTGACTGAGGCCCCCCAGCTGGGCCGCCACCTGAGAAGCCCGGGCCTCACCGGCTGGAAGCCCCGACACCCGAGCGGCGGCCAGGCCCTCCTGGGCAGCCGCCTGGGCCGCCTCAGACCCGTGCCAATAAAGTCCGGCCTGGATGGCCAGGAGCACCACCAGCACCACCACAGGAAAGATCACGGCCACCTCCAGGGAGGCCGAACCCCCTTCGCCCCGGTGCAGTAGCCGTCGGATCAATTTAAGGGGCCGTGATCTTGCTGGCGTAGCCCTTGGTGGCCACGACAACCACACCAACCACGAACACCGCGAGGGCCAAAAATCCAGCGGCTATCACGGCTGTCTCCAGGGTCGAGCTGCCCTCTTCGCTGTCCAGATCAACCCGCTCAGCCAGCTTTTGGGCCAGAGACGACAGACCCATCCAGGCCAGCACCGCCCACACCACGATCTGGCTGGCCAGGGCGTAGGTCCTGGACGGCCTTCCCGCGTCACCCATCTTTTTCATGTCGCTCTCCTTTTTTGGTTGGTGGATCAGATGTAAGGCACTCAGATGTAAAAGCACTACGGATGGACCAACTGCACGTGATTCAGCACGCTCAACACCGCCGGCACCAGCAGGAAGGCCAAGAACCCCATCAACACCCACACCGCCGACACCGACATGGCCTCACTCATGTCCCCGGCCCGGCCCTCGGCGTCGGCCAGGACGGCCTGGCGAGAAGCCACGGCCCAGTCCAACAGGACCTCCTTGGTACGGGCCCGCTCCCTCGAGCCCAGGGCCAGGACCTGGCCCAGGTCGACCAGGGCATCGACCCCGGCCGCCTGGCCGAGCGCTCCCACATCGACCCAGGGCTCGTCGCCGCAGCGTGCCACCCGGCCCACTCGGCTGGCTTGGGGGCCGTCCAGCTGGGCCGCCCCCTGGGACAAGGCGTAGCCCAGGCCCAGGCCCCCGGCGATACCCACACTCACCAGCTCGCCCAGGCTCACGGCCGCCTCTTCCAGCCCCCTGCGGGCCACCTTGGCCTGGCTGCGCAGCTCACGGCGAGCCAGGGCCCACCCCATGGCCGGGGCCAGGATGGCCAGCACCACCCCCAGCGGCCCGGCGAAGGGCCAGGCCAGGATGGCCAGGGCCACGCCAACGACCAGCCCCAGGCCCATCCGCAGCCCCGTTGCTGAGACAAAGTCCCGGGGACTGCGCCCGGTGGCGCACAGATCGCTCATCACCTCTGGGCCGCCGGCAGTCCTCGCCTCTGCTCGGTCGCGCAACTTGGGAGCCCCCACCCAAAGGCCGGCCCCGCCGCCGGCCACCACCGCCCCTACGGCCGCCGCCAGCATCAGATGTCCCGGTCCAGGCGAGCCAGGCCCCGGATCCCGATGGCCATGAAGCCAAGTACCAGGGCCAGGGCCACCTGGCCCGACAGGCCGTCGTAGAAACCAAACAGCTGGTGGTCGAAGCGGGCGCCCCCCAGGACCCAGGCCAGGGTCAGGGCAATGATGACTCGGGCGGCCAGGCGGATTCGCCGCCGCTCACGCTCGATGCGCCGGGCAGCGGTGGCCCGGGCCCGCAGCTGGTCGGCCAACTGGCCCAGCAGGTCGGCTACCGAGCCACCCCGCCCGGCGGTGGCCATCTCCAGCACGCAGGCCACCTGGCGACCCTCGCCATCACTGACACCCTGGGCCGACCAGGCTCGCACCGCTTCGGCCGTGGGGCGGTCCAACAGCTGGGCCTTCAGCGCCGCCATGTCGGGAGCCAATACCGCCGGGGCCCGGTCACAGGCCGACAACAACGCCGGGGCCAGCCCTCGCCCGGTGGCCAGCTGGCCCCGCACCAATCCGGCCCAGGTGGCCCGGGCATCAAGGATGGTCACAGCAGTCACCCGGGCCCGGTCCTGGGCCCGCCAGCCCACCGCCACCCAGGCCCCCACCGCGGCCCAGGCGGCGGCCGCCGGCCAGTGGGTGACGTAGCCAACCACCCCAGCACACACCACCCCGGCCAGCACATGGGGGGCGTCAATGCGCCCGACCCGGGCCGCCAATGGGGACGGGCGCCGGGCCGGGCGGGCAGTGGCCAGGGCTACCCCGGCGGCGCTGCACAGGGCCACCACGCCGGCGCCGGCGCCGGCCAGGGGCAACCCGGGGCCTAGCACCCAAGCCTCCGGGACAGCTGGGGACTCGGGTGCACGTTGGTCGAGCGGGCTGGTGGCCCGTCCTCGGCCAGCCACAGCGGGCTGGTGGCGATAAAGCCGCCTTCTGCGTCGCCCACCTCGGCCACCTCGTTGACGTAGCGGAGGTCACCCTGGCGTTCGAGGTGGACCACTACGTCAACCGCCCGGGCCACCGCCCGCTGGACGTGGCTGGGCTCCCGGTTAGCCCCTGGCGCCTCCAGCACGAAGTCGACCAGGCGCTCCAGGGCGTCGGTCACCGACGCGCCGTGAATGGTGCCTATCGAGCCGTGGTGGCCCTGGGTCATGGCCCGCACCATGTACAGGCCCTCGGGGCCACGGACCTCACCGACGATCACCCGATCGGTGCTGTCCCGAAGCGACCCACGCATCAGGGCCTCCATGCCCAGCTCGCCAACGCCGTCGAGGTTGGGGGGGCGGGCCAGGTAGGCCAGGCACAGGGCCCGCTCATGATGGATTCCCAACTCATAGGTGTCCTCGATGGTGTCGATCATCTCGTCCTCGGGGATCAGCCTCACCATGGCCCGACACAAGGTGGTCTTGCCGTCCCACTGGGCGCCGGTGATCAACACGTTGACCTTGCAGGCCACGCAGCGGGCCAGGAACTCCCCGAGCTCGGGGGTGCACAAGCCACCCTCCACCAAGTCGTCCAGCGTGTGGGGGGCCGAGCGGTGCGAGCGCACCACCAGAGTCGGAAACGGGGCCCAGTCCAAGGTGGCGTGCAGGCGGCCGTCGGGGATGGATACGTCGTACTCGCCATTCCTCGGGTCACCCTGGTAGCCGGCGTCTTTCACCATCTGGCGAATCAGGACGTTGAGGTCCTCGTCGCTGGTGGCCAGGGCGGCCACCGTGTGCCACACCCCCCCGCTGCGCACCGCGGTCACCCCGGGCCGACACATGATGTCGGTGACCTCGGTGACCTCCAGCCACTGGCGCAGGCCCTCGATCCCGGCCTGGGTCACCTTGGGAAGGGGCCGCGAAGGCCCCCGCCGGGGCACTTGGGGCGCCCGCACCAGGGGCGGCACGCCGTCAGTGTCGTATTGGCGCCGGGACCGGGCCATCATGGCCAGGTCGTCGGGGCTGAGCTCCTCGGGGACCTCTGCTCGGGTGGCCCGGGAGTCATTGAGGGACCGCCGGCCGACAGGCCTCACGCTCATGGCACCCCCACCAGGGTCACCTGGCCGCCGGCGGCGGCCACCGCCATGGTGCTGGCGGCTGAGGGGTCAACCCCCAGGGCCACCAGGGCACCGTCGGGATTGGCCGTGGATGACCGCATGGAGAGCACCACCGCCCGAATGGGGACCTGGAACGATGACATCGCCCCTGATGACAGGGCCCCGGTGCTCGGCTGAGAGACGGCCATCACGTGGTCCCCGGCAGCCAGGTTGGGCGGGTACTGGCCCGGCTTCAGGCTGAGGCCCACGGTCGCTTGGGGCGAGGCACTGGTGGTGTAATCCCCCGGAGCCAGCAGGGAGCCGGCCGGCAGGCTGGCGGCGGCCCGAGAGCCGAGGACCTGTTGTTCTGCCGAGGCGGGAACGGTGGCCACTCCCGAGGCCACCGGCATGGACAGCACCCGCAACTGGCTCGAGGTGATGGGCGTACCCTCAGCCACCCCAGAGCGCAGGGCCAGTACCGAGGTGGAGCGAGGCAGGGATGGAGTCAGGGCCAAGAAGGCAACGAAGGCCACCGCCCCCACTCCCAGGCCCACCGCCAGCGGCGGCACCCGCCGGCCAGGTTTGTCCTGCGCCCGGTCCTGGTTGGGGGCTCGCTTGGTGTTGGAGTTGGTCGCACGGGTGTCAAGCAGGGTCTTGTTCAAGGGACTCCAATCGCTTCGATCTCCCCCACGTGAATGGGGATGGTGGCAGTGGCAGTGATGGAGGGCAGGGCCCCACCGCCGGGAGCGCCCGATGCTGCCCAGCTGACCTGGTAGCTCACCGAGACGACCATGGGGTAGGTGCCAAAGCTGTTGAAGTTGGCGCTGGGCCAGGCCCACGTCAGCTCGCACGGTGAGCTCTGCGCCGAGTCGGAGATGCTTGGGTTGTAGATCGGACCGGGCCCCGCGCAGCTGGCGCTGATCGGCGAGTTGTAGTCCTCGCCGGCGTCGGTTGAGTCAGGGGCGGAGAGCACCATGGTGGTGGGGCGGGCGGTAACCGTGGAGGTCACCGGGCCGGCTGAGGCGCTGGTAGTGCTGGCACCCCAGTTGGTCACGTGCACCCATGTAGACAGGTTGACCACCGCCCCCTTGGCCATGGGGGGCCAGGTCTGGATCGTCGGGGTTGGCAGTGTCATGTCCGAGGCGGCCATGAGCGCCAGCTGGGCCGGGGACGGTGGGGGAGCGGCCGGGCCCTTGCCTGGCGGCGCCGGTGGTCCCGTAGGGAAGAAGCAGAACGGGGTTCCGCCACAGGCCGCTGTGTTGGCGGCGGCTGCGTTCGAAGCGGCTGAATTCAACGGATTGACCACCGCATAGACGCCCTGCTGGCCGTTCGGGCCGCCGATGAGGGTCGAGGGAAGGAATACGTACGGCGGGGGCCCCGTAGGGCCGCCGGCGCCACCACTTCCGTGGCCAACTCCGCCCGAGTAGTGGCCCCCTCCACTCGCCGCCGGCCCGCTACCACTGCCGGTGCCTGGTGCGTTGACCGAGAAGGAAGCACCGGCGAACGCGCCGGCTGGGTTGTATGTATCACCAGCGCTCGCGAAGTTCCCGCTGTTCCCGTCGGCCCAAGCGCCGGGCGCAAGAGTCAGAACGGTGGCCCCTGTGGCCACCATCACCACGACCAGCCGTCGGCTCAGTCGGGGCATGACGACACGTTCTTTACCGAACCAGACTGGGCCATCCAGGTCCCCGCCGAGCCGGGCACCATGGTCACTGTCTCGTCGTTGTAAGTGTGCTGGCCCAGCGAGGTGGGCTCCGGTTGGCCGTTGGACAGGTAGACGATCAGATTGCCGTCCACGCACGAGTGCACCACCGCCTGAGTGGGGGAGTAGGACACCACCACCGGGTGGCCCAGGCCCACCGTCCCCCTGGCGGTGTCGTGCTTGTACTTCTCCACCGTCAGCAGAGCGCGGATGTGGCTGAGCTGGGGGTCCACCATGGTGGCTTGCAGGGCGGGGTCGTCGGGATTGACAGCCAGCGACGCCTGGGTAGCCGCATTCTCTGCCGCCACCCACCCGGCGATCACAGCCTGTTGTGGGGTGGTGGTCGAGGTCGTCGATTGTGGCGGGGCCGTCGTTACCGGAGTCGGCTGAGTCGTCGGCGCCGAGGCGGTAGGGCTCCCGCAGGCGGCCAAGCCGAGGGCAATCGCTGCCGCCAGCCCGGCGGTTGCGCCAGCCCCCCTCAACATCTTCAGCGGTGCTGAGTCAGCCTTACCTGCTCTTGGTCCGGTCTTACCGGACCATGGTCTTCTGACCATCGGTCCTCTCCTGTTGGCAATCCCCAGCACTGCATGTCGTCGCGTGGGTGAAAGCCAGGGCCCGTCAGCCGACGGACCCTGGCACTGACAGGAGGAGAGGAACAATGCGGACTCCTCGACCGCGGTGCCGATGATACTCACGCCCCGCTTCATGTCAAGGACTTCCACGCAGAGATTTCAAGGGCGCCACACACCCGTGGCCAGCCACCAGCTGGGCTGCCCTCCGACGACCTCAGGAACTCGTATCGGGAACGGATTCGTTCCCGATACGGGAATCGGGAAGAAAAGACTTCCCGTTCGGGAACTCATCTCCTTGACAGGGCCGATTTGGGAACTTTTTCGGGAACTCCGGGGCGCATGCTCCCGGCATGGAACCCACTCAGACCCCCCAGGCACCCGATCAGGAAGTGACTGCAGCCCTGGAGGTGGCTGCTGAGCGTGCTCTGTGGTGGCTACTTGGCCACGCTCCGCGCTGGGCCGACAACCCCAACGACGTCAGGGCACTCAGGGCTCACTTCATCCGGGACGGCTCTGAGCCCTCTGGGCTGGTCGGGGTCAGGTGAGCGACCATGGACACTTCTCGTCGACCAGACCTCGACCTCGCCACCGTAGAGACCTTCAGCGTCAAGGCGCTGACTGACACCCTCGTGGCCCAACTGGGCCACGACACCCGCTCCCCCTACACCGAGATGTTCTGGACTCCCATCCTGGGCCCGAGCACCACCCTGGCCCTGCGACGCTTCGCCTTCGCCTTGGCCGCCCGTGGCCCTTATCAGGTCAAGGTGGCCGAGCTCGGCCGGGACCTGGGCCTGGGGGGCACCGGGAACCACTCCCCCATACGGCGCAGCCTGA
>JAABUZ0100002413.1_pt1 | contig 31030 bp, 29 predicted proteins | sample 5562091 | NCBI WGS metagenome assembly JAABUZ01 (sample SAMN12813069, study PRJNA571459) | rock metagenome | isolation source: Antarctica rocks | place: Antarctica: Victoria Land, Linnaeus Terrace sud | collected 2015-12-21
ATGTACACTCTCCCACTCCCCCCCTCTCCCCCTCCCCCCTCCCCCCCTGCCCCCCTCCCCCCATCCCCTACCAAATAAATGTGAGCTATGCCAACCTACGTTGCCCATGTTCGAGACGCGAAAGGAAACGCCAAAAAAGAAAAAATTGTTGCAGAATCGCCGGGCGAAGCCCGTTCGGCTCTAAGACAGCAGGGTCTTTTCATTCAAGACCTTAAACAAACTCAAAGTTTTAACCTCAAAACAAACTTTGACTTCAAGCAACTCCAAACAGCCCTGACGAGTGTCTCGGTCAAGGATAAAGCCGTTTTTTCACGTCAATTCGCCGCCCTAGTCAATGCCGGGGTCGCGATCGTTAGAGCTCTCGGCGTGCTGGCTGAACAGTGTTCCAATCCGAAACTGAAACAAGCCCTTTTGGAAATTAGTGCCGATGTCCAACAGGGTGTGAATCTCTCAGAGGCAATGCGCAAGCACCCTCAGTGCTTTGATGGTCTCTACGTCAGCATGGTACAGGCGGGTGAAGTTGGGGGTGTCCTAGACGAAGTGCTGAACCGGCTCGCCAAGTTGCTAGAGGATACTGCCCGACTGCAAAACCAAATTAAGTCAGCGCTGTCTTACCCCGTTGTGGTTGGATTCATAGCCCTTGCCATCTTTTTTGGCATGACCATCTTTCTGATACCGATCTTTGCTGGCATTTTCAAACAGTTGGGAACCGAATTGCCTGCTCTGACGCAGTTCATGCTATGGATAAGTGGAATTCTAAGAAGTTGGGCGGTTTTGGTCGTATTCGGCATTATTATTGCAGCGGCAATTGCCTATCGGCAGTACTCTAAAACAAAAATGGGCCGAGAAAATATAGACCGACTTTCCCTCAAGATGCCTTTGTTTGGTGATTTGATTAAAAAATCAGCGGTAGCCCGTTTTAGCCGCACATTCGGTTCTTTGACTCGTTCAGGTGTGCCGATTTTAACTGCCTTGGAAATTGTTCGAGATACAGCAGGAAACCAGGTTATTGCGAACGCAGTGGATGGATCGCGGCGCGATATTCAACAAGGCGGAATGATCAGTATTGCTTTACAAAAAGAGCAAGTTTTCCCTCCCATGGCAATTCAGATGATTAGTATTGGTGAGGAGACAGGTGAATTAGACCAAATGCTGATGAAAGTTGCTGATTTCTATGAAGATGAAGTCGAGCAGGCAGTGAAAGCGCTTACCACTATCATAGAACCCATTATGATCGTGGTTTTGGGGGGAATGGTTGGCACGATTTTGCTCTCGATGTATCTCCCCTTGTTTAAGGTCTTTGACAAGTTGGGCTAGCAGGTCGTTCATTTAACGCAGGGGCAGAGGGGGCAGGGGAAGCAGGGGAAGCAGGGGCTCTCCCTGCCGCTGGAGCCTCTCCTTGACTACTGGGCTAACTTAAGCGAAACTGACACATAACTGATGTACGTATTCACGTAATGATAAATTTTGTTAAGGTTTCAGTATATGTAATTCGATAGATGAAAGATTATTTAGTAAATGGGAACGTGGGAAGTAAGCAATCCAGCTTGCTGGGGTAGCTTTATATACACTAGTTTAAATACAATAGTTTAGTCCAAACCTACATTTTAGTTAGTTAAGACTATGGAGACACTAGAGTTTGTGATTTATCCCGATGGTCGCGTGCAGGAAAAAGTAACTGGCATTGTGGGTTGCTCCTGCGCTGAAGTCACTGCTGCGCTCGAAGCCGAACTCGGACAGGTACTTACGAGTGAGCAAACCTCAGAATTCTTTGCAGCAACGCTGCATCAGTCTAACGTTGCGACGACACAAGCGACGTTCAGTGAGTGGTAAGTTTTAATTTAGTTGAGTTTGATTAATTTACAATCACCATGTCACACTTTAGCCAAATCAAAACACAAATCCGTAATCTTGCCTCCTTAGAAGCTGCGTTAACCGAATTGGGGATTGATTGGAAACCTGGTCCTAGAGCGGTACGTGGCTATCGCGGTCAAACCAGTAATGCTGAGATTATCATTGAGCAGGACAACGGTTACGACCTCGGCTTTAGCTGGAATGGCAATGAGTACGAACTGGTTGCAGATCTGCAATATTGGCAGCAAAACTGGTCTGTTGATGGGTTTCTAAGCCGGGTAACGCAGCGTTATGCTTACCATACAGTTCTGAAGGAAACCGCTCGGCAGGGATTTCAAGTTGCTGAGCAACAACAGAATCAAGACGGTTCAATTCGCCTATTAGTGCAGCGCTGGAGTGCGTGATGTCTGATTTTGCTTCGCCACTGGGGGAACCGACAACTGAGCGATCGCATTTAGAGCCAGAATTAGGGGGTATTTGGCGAGATGCTCCAGAGCGTTCTGGTCTAGAGCCAGAATTGGGTGGTGTCTTGCGCCAAAAGGGTGTCTATGTTGATGAAGTCACCTGTATTGGGTGTAAGCACTGTGCCCATGTTGCTCGTAACACCTTCTATATTGAACCAGACTACGGTCGCTCCCGTGTGGTTCGTCAAGATGGTGATTCAGAAGAACTCATTCAAGAAGCGATTGATACTTGTCCGGTTGATTGCATTCATTGGCTTGATTACACAGAAGTGAAAAAGCTGGAAGATGAACGGCAGTATCAGGTTATCCCTATTGTGGGATATCCGGTTGAGCAGGCTGTCGTTGCTGCGCAGCGGCGTCGCAAAAAGCAAAAATCACAGCGGCAGAAAGCTCGCTACTGAAGCCTACAAGTGCGGTGAGTCCAGTCCTGAAGGAGGGTTTCCCTCCGTAGGGAACTGGCGAACCCGGAGGGTTGCTAGAGAAAAAGGGCTGTATTAAGCAGCCCTTTTTTTCATTTCTGACACAAGCGGCTCAATTCGTCTCCAGAAACGTTTGCACCTTACCATCAGGGCTTAGAACCAGTCGAATTCTGGCAGGTTGTCCGCTCTTAATCGGGGAAACAAAGTGTTCACCGATCAGGGGTATACCACTGCGATCAACGTAGTTTCTGGCTGCCTGTCCCAGGGGTTCAATCCGTTGAATGGTGCCGTCGACATCCAGTAGTAAACTGTACTCCAGGGTTTGATTCAAGCCTGAGGGGGGTGTCCAGCGCTGTTTGAAGTAGTCTCTGGCTTCTGCTACTTGGGTGGGGATGGTGTCAAATGCTGTGGTTTGGGGTTGATTAGGGGTGGTTGGGGTGCTACGTGGTTGCGTCCGCGTACCTACAGGGGGAACTCCTTCCTTGAAGGGGTTTGTGTTCCCCAAATGGGTTCCCGGAAGGTTGGGTAGGGTAGCAGAATCGCGCGAAGCAGCAGTAGGCTTATTAGTTGACGACTCGGCTGGGGCAGCACCACGAGTTGTCACAGACGAGGCTGAATCCAGGTTAGGATTGGCCGGAGTGAGTTGAGGAAAACTGCTGCGTTTGCTGGCAGACTGGCGCGGTAGTTTGCTTCTTGAAGGTGTACTGCTCGTCCCAGTCACAGCGGTTTCACCAGGAATAAATACAGATCGCTCCTGCCCTGGAGAGGGGTTAATCACAATTGGCGGAGGCGGTATTATAGGGGAAATGAAATTGCCTGGAGGTGTCGGGGGTGCAATTAAATCTGGCACTTTGGTAGGGACTGGAGCCTTCCGGAGTACAGTCCCCTGTGGAGCGTCCTTAAGGGCTGTGGTTGTCTGAGGTGAAGTCACTGATGGGAGACTGGAACCTACCGGCGGCAGTAAGGGCAATTTTTCCGAGGATGATGGCGGTATTGGCGTCGAGAGCGTCGTTAGCGGCGAGGGGTGAAGGGCAGTTTGAGGCAGGTTTTTACTGCTTGACCCTTGAGTCACACTCGTTATTGATTTTGGCGGCGTTATTCGCGTCGAGACCGTAGGTAGCGGCGAGGGGTGAAGGTCAGTTTGAGGCAGGTTTTTACTGCTTGACCCAAGAGATGCAGTCTTTGTAGCTGTTTGCTTGGGAGAATTTGTCCAGTTAAGGACTTGCACCACCGCAGCCGTTAAACCCACACCTAGCACAAGTATTGCTGCTATGCTAGCCCAAGCAGGCCGGGCAGAAGCCAACTTGGGGCGGTACAGATCTAGTAATTCCAGGATATCAGCGGCAGATTCATCAAGCGCGGTTGCCAGGTCAAACAGTTGCAGCACACTTAGCTGAATAACTGGCCCAGACTCCTTATTCGCCAGTGGCCCCAGGAAAAGGTCGTGGGCTAGACCGCTGCCAAGTTGTAAGAAGATCGAACCATATGGTGCAACGCTCGGCTGTTTGGGGGTGATTTCCTCTAGGTTAAGATGAACAGAAGCATCAGCAGGGTTTAATCGTTTAGGTGTACGAACCATCGTGTTGAAACGCTCAGGAGATTGGTTAAGCAAATCCTGCACGTAGGCTGTGACCGCTGCATGTAGGGCTTCGAGTTGTTCGCGATCGCCCCCAATTGTAATTCGTTGTTCCTCTGGCAGTCGTGGAGCATCGAAGCGGAGCTGAAAGCGCAACAGCGTAGTCACTGGTTGCCCCACCTTGCGGGGCAGGGGTGATGAGGTAGGAACCAGAATTTCCAGCGTGCAAGTGGGCGGAGTGTAGCGGTGTAAAACTGAATTTGATAGAGGCATGGCAGCTGTGTTTGAGATCGGGGGGAGAATTCCCTCTTTCATTTTTAATTGTGTTTTTAATACTCTCTAGTCCTTAGCCCCTTTAAAGGAGCGGTCGAGCAGTGCTGACCAGAGGCGGCGATGACCATCAGGGCTACTGTAGAACAGTAGATCAATGAGGAGTTTCAGAGCCATTTGGGTCAGTACATCCGTTGAAATGTTGTCGTCCGACCTGCGCTCTTGGTAGATGTTGCTGAAAGTATCGAGATAATCTTTAAGCATTGCAACACTATGTGGTTCGCGGTTCTCTTGCGCCAGTTGCTCCAGCAGGGCAACGGCGCGGCGAATCAGTTCTTGGTGCTGTTTTGCTAGATAGCAGGTGATTAAAACTAGCGATCGCGCTTCTTCTACATCCAGCTGTTTCCCCCCTCCCTCACCTTGGCGGAAGCGATTCGACTGACGCAGTCGCCACAAGGCAACGATGCGCTCTGGCACTTTTGACTCCAGATTTAGCTGGGTTGCCGCTTTGAGCATGGCATCATTACCAATTCCTGCCAAAGCTTCTAGCGCCAACAACACCAAATCCAACTGGACTTTGATATTGTCCAACTGGGCTGGGTTTGGCGTTTGATCCAGGGTTAACTCTTGCCACTGGGGATTTGGAGTGAGCGATTTGGCCATGATTAGTGCATAAATTTAAAAATAGGGCAGTAAGACTGGTATGGACTGAGTGTTTACTCCTAAAGGAAACCAGACTTTCTCCCGTTGGTTTTAGTCTACAACAATCGCTACCAGCTATCAGCTTTTAGTAACCTCTACTACATTTCGTTATAACGACGAATAGCCTCAATCACTAACTCAGGCTGGTCAAATTGAGTTTAATTACCGCTCTGTTCAGTAATGATGTGGGTGCTATTGCACGACAGGCTTGCCAAGATGGAATCATTGACGTTGTAAACGCAGCTTAATTTATAGCAGTCCTAAGTGATTCGTAAAACGTTCCGCTCTTGCAGGCATGCAAGCCTTGCAAGTGTCGTAGGCTTGCATGCCTGCACTCTTCAGTTTAAAACTCAAATCGGATTGCCATATCAGTAAAATTTCGGGTATTAGTGCATAGTAATGATAAAAGTAAAATCAGAGTATTTCTATTTATCTAGGCTCTTTTATGACTTATCCCCGTTGTGGTTCTGAGCAAATAGCAAAAAATGGTCACACCCATTATGGAAAACAAAGATTTAAATGCTTTAATTGTGTTCGGCAGCTTGTCCTCAACCCCAGGCATCAACCAGTTTCACAAGCTACTAGGGATTTCCTCGATAAACTGCTTCTAGAAAGAGTTCCTTTAGCTGGAATTGTCAGAGTTACTGAAGTTTCAGCCCGTTGGCTTCAGAGTTATGTCAATCAAAAATATAATGCTGTGACCAAAGCTATTCCCCGCTCCGAAAAAAAAAGGGGTTACAAAAAGGTTATCCAAAGTAGGCCCACGCCTTAAGTCGGGCCATTCATGATGCACTCGCGTTATATTCAATACACGGCTGACCAACAATGGATGCGGTTTCCCCTCGGGGCAAGCTGACAGTTCAATGTGATGAAATGTGGTCTTTTGTAGGTCACAAGGGCAATCAGCAGTGGATTTGGCTAGCAATTGATGTGTCAACTAAGGAAATTGTAGGAGTTTATATTGGACCTCGCAGTCGTAAAGGATCATTAGGATTGTGGAATTCTCTGCCACCAGGTTATCGTCAATGTGCTGTTACTTATACAGATTTCTGGTCGGCTTATCAACAAGTTATTCCTACTAAACGCCATCAAACAGTTGGTAAAGAAACTGGAAAAAACAATCAGATTGAGAGATTCAATAATACTCTTTGTCCTCGAATATCTCGTTTAGTCAGACGTTCTCTATCTTTTTCTAAGAAACTTAGTAACCACATCGGAGCTATTTGGTACTTTATTCACTACTACAATGCCTCTTCATTACTATGCATCACTACCCTTAAGGTAAGCCGAGCGAAGCTTCACTTCTTCCCGGCCCGAGGTTAAAAAGTCAAGACGGTGCGAATGGTTCCAACGGTAATGGTGCGGTTGGCAGAATTATTGTTGGGATTAAAAATGAACTGAATATCTGGGCTAATCGCAATGTTATCGCTTAAGGGAATCCGATACAATGCTTCCACATTTGTTTGGGTGCTGTTGCCCACATGGTTTTCGATAAAAGGCTGACCAACTCCGATGATCGCTTTGGCTCCTGGGATAAATAAGTCTAAAAATGCCACTCCTACCTGCCAGGTAGAAGGGTTCAGCGTTGTACCGTTAAAGGTTGTATTGGTAAAACTAGCATTGCTTCCCGGAACTTTTCCATTAATGCTCCCAAAGCCGTACCTTCCGAACAAGCCAATCTTAGGATTCAGCGCCAATTCTGCATTAACACCGCCAATACTGAAATTCCGCTGACTAACAGAGGCCGTCATGTATTGCAAACGAACAGCAAAAGGTCCGAGTGCGTCTCCTTTTTTGGGTGCGAACTCCAGCTCAAAAATTCCCTGGTTGGGAGAACCAAAGAAGTTTGAAGTCGAAGCGCTTTGAGCTGAGGGTTGGCTTAAAGGCGCAGGCGCAGCGGTACCCGAAGCATAAACAGCATGGAGACTAAAGGCCCGACCGCCAGGATTCCAACTTAAAGATGCGACAGCGCCACCTGGTACTGGAAAAAGGAGGGGGTTGTTCTTGAAGAAGGTAGTAGAAAAGCTAGTCGCTTCATCTTGGGAGTAGCTATTGATATCTACGTAGTTATTAACGGCATCGACAGGGCCAATGGAAACCTGCAAATCTTTATTGAATAGCGGAGTTTTGTAAAACAAGTAATTCAGCGCTACACCAGGACCAGCACTCGAATAGTCTAAATCAAAAGTATTAAATCTCACATTGCCTCCCAGTCCAGGATCTTGCCCAAGTACACCCGCAGTTTGTCCGCCATTGCCCGTTTGAAGCTGAGTAAAGAGTAAATCCTGGCCAGTAAAGCTAGTGTTGAGGTTAAGCCTGGCCCGTGCAACAACAGTGGTATTAGCGTCACCCCGTGGGTTGAAGTCTCCAGACGGTGACACTCCAGGAGTGGTATTACTATTACGGATGCCACGATTACCTGAAAACCCGCCGGTGACCGCCAAAATGACTTCACCAGTCAGTTTGGTAGTGGTAGAAAACTGCTTGGCTTCCAGTTCAGCAGTACGGGCTGACAAGCTATCCACACGACCACGCAGGGTAGCTAGTTCAGGGGCAAACTCCTCTTGGAGCTTTTGCAAGGTAGCCAGATCGTCTTTTCTAACTAACTTAGCCTCACCCGCAGCAATGAGTTTATTAACGCGGGTAAGGGCAGCATTCAAAGCAGCAGCGAACTCATAGCGAGTTATAGCCCAGTAACCACGATTTTTACCATCTGGGTAACCAGCAATCACACCGTAGCGCTCTACGAGAGATTGGATCACTTGGAACGCCCAATCGCTGGAGTGGACATCGGATAGTTGGGAGACTGAAGTCACCTGAGCCATTGCGTCGTTGCTGCTGCTGCCTGAGTTGCTTTCGTGGTCAATTTGCTCTAAGGCAGAATCCCTGGCAGTGGAAGGTGCTGAAGTTGTAGCCTTACTATCCAACGGAGTCACAACAACCGGATCTGTGGTATTCGGCTCAAAGTCGGTAGCAATAGTCGCTGCCCCAGATGCCTGGCAAACACCTAATGTGACTGCACCGGCACTGGCTCCCAGTAAAACCCGGAAATTTCGACGATTAAGAGTCATAAGAATTAATTCCTGCCGAAAATTAATTACTTCAGGAAGCTGTTTTCATTTTTTTAGGTTGCAGCCACAGCAGTTACAGCGACAAAGCGATTTATCGAGTATTTTCTGAGTAAGGTTTTAACTGTCGAGATTGTCTAATGATGAACGTTTATTTGGGAGTAACCCGGTCATGGTGAACCCTGTCACCAGCAACCCCAACAAGCCCAATCCAACCAGCACTGAGTAAACCAGGTCAGAGCCGAAAAGCGCGCCGCTATGTAACTTAGTCATGAATTCGGATAAACCTTCAATTTTCAGTTCCTCTGAAACAGGGATGGCAATTCCAGTCACGGTAATCAAAAAAACTGGTAGCAGCGTCAGGATTGATAGTTGACGGTGATACTTGCGAAACAAAGAGCCAACATTACGGCGCATTGGTCTAGTCCTCAGGGGAAGTTACTCTTAACAATCAGCGGCGTCAAACAAATAGGGTGAGCGAGTAAGTACCTCGTCAGCCTGCACTCACCTAAGAACCGTCCTGGTGTAATCATCTAAGGCGCGAGTCAGTCGTTGGAGTCCAGCAATTACACCACCTTTGTCAGGTGTGGCTGCATTAATCAGACTGCTCTTGACCTTATCCATCCCCTCTTCCATCTCCTGGTAATTACTGCTAGATTTTTCCTTGAAGTCCTGCTCGATGGTGGTCCACTTGTCGTGAAACGCGTTATAGTGTTCTTTAGCTTCGGCAAAATTGCCAGCGTTTACGGCCTCTGTTGCCTCGGCCAAATATTTTTTAAGCTCAGTTACAACAGCCTTTTGTTCAGCTAAGTCTGTGTCCATTACCTTTTCAGTATTGGCAGCAGTCGATTCAGCCGGTCGTGGGGGGTGACGGATAAACGTGATTACTCGAAGGGCCACTACTCCGACAACAGGGAGTAGCAAAAGAACTATCTGCTGAGTGCGGCTTTCACGAGATAAAGAGTTGTTGCGCACCAATGATTCCAACCTTAGAAAGATTACTAAGCGAGTCAGACTGAATCTTAGACTAAAGAAGTGAGGAACTCGGAAGGAAGTAGGGAGTTTTCCTAAAAAGGCACTATCTGAGTATTTGCCCACTGGGCTGTTGGCAGATGCACTCGAAAGCAACTACCAACTCCAACTTGGCTGGTGACAGTGATTTCCCCGCCGTGACGTTGGGCAATAGCCTGAGCAATGGCTAATCCCAGCCCCAAACCTCCTTCTCGGCGCGACCGGGCTTTGTCAGTCCGCCAGAAGCGATGGAACACTTTCGGCAGATGTTCTGGAGCAATCCCGATTCCCGTGTCTTCAACGCTGACAATGACAGACCGATTAAGACTGGACATGGAAAGCACAACAGTTCCCCCTGGTAATGTGTAGTGGAGCGCATTCTCCAGGAGATTGTCAAAGAGCCGGGTTAGTTGACTAGCGTCACCAGCGACAGAAACGCCAGCTAGCCAGTGAGTTTTAAGAGTTATCTCCTTCGCTTGGATCTGAGGTTCCAGGAGTTCCACCAAATCCTGCAACACTTCATCAAGCGGAATAGGGATGCGCTCAAAGGGAATGGTGTCAGTTACCGTGTCTGTCCGGGCCAGAAAGAGTAAGTCCTCTACGAGGCGGGTCATCTGATTGGTGGCGCTCGTGATAGCGGTTAATTTCTTGGCATCCAGGGGCTGATTCAGCATCAGCATCACCTCAAGCGAGGTCTTGATCACGGTTAGAGGACTGCGTAACTCATGGGACGCATCGGCAGTAAACTGCTTTAGCTGCTGAAAACTGTACTCAACTGGCTCAAGTGCCTGCCGGGTGAGCCAGAGTCCACCAATACCTGTGAGACTTAAGGCCACGAAATCACCCAAGCCGATTCCCCAGCGGAGTTGGCTTAAGACATGTTCCACTCCCTCAATCGATTGACTTGTCCGCACATACCCTTCAAGGTACGGCTGCTGCGTGTGGTCGGGACCATGCCCATACACGGGAAGGGTGAGAGTGCGAACCTGGCCCTGCTGCTCAGCCTTCATGAAGCGATTTCCCAGCGGTAAGGTCGAGAAGACAGGGCCGACCCTCGCCAATAACTTACGTTCACTGCTGAACCATTCAAGACTTTGTTTACGCTTAAAGAAGTTACTCCAAGGGATGTCTTCATCGAGGCTCCGAGGGACTTCTCCTTTAGCGTTCGCTAAGCTCGGAGCAGCAGCTTTGGCTAAAGTCAGGAGTTCATTATCCAATTGCTGGTAGAGACTACGGGCAAAAAACAGGTACATGGCAACGGTAGAGGCCCCCGAAATGGTTACCATTGCTGCTAAGTAGGACAAGAGGAGACGCTGACGCAGTGAGCGAAACATACGGGGTTAGAGATTTTGTTTCAGTCGATACCCAATGCCATAAACAGTCTCAATCAAATCGGGTGGCGCTCCTACCGCTTTCAACTTCTGCCGGATGCCTTTGATATGGGTCTTAACTGCGTCCTCAAAAGGCGGCTCTAATGAAGACCAAAGGTGTTCGAGAATTTCGCCCCGGCTGAATACACGGCGAGTATTGCGTAGGAAAAGCTCTAGTAGAGCATACTCTTTGGGAGTCAGAGTCAGAGGGTGTTCTCTATAGGTCACCAAGCAGGTATTCGGATTAAGGTGTAAGCCTCCCCATTCAAGAATTGGGGATAAAGACTCATTCCCCCGACGCAGTAAAGCTCGGATGCGAGCTAACAACTCTTGCAGGTTAAAGGGCTTGACGACATAATCATCCGCTCCTGCATCCAGCCCTATAACTTTATCATTACTGGCATCTTTAGCTGTTAATAGAAGGATCGGCATACGGTAGCCGTGTGTGCGCACATGCTGGCACAAACTGATGCCATCGAGTTTTGGCAGCATTACATCCAGCACGAGTAAGTCGTAGGTGTAAACCGACACCATGTCCCATCCCGCCTCGCCATCAGCGGCAGTATCAACTGCGTAATGTTGATGGGTCAGGACTTCTGCGAGCGCTCCAGCAATCCGCTCATCATCCTCCACCAGTAAAATCTTCACGAGCTGTAAATACTTCGAGCGTTAATAGTTAATGATGATGCAAAATAGCAGAAGTAAAAACTGTCCCAGGAGCTCCTAACCTGAGCGGCTCGACAAGTTGATGAGTGACACTCCCAAACCGACACTCCTTGCTACCGTGAATTGCCTCCTGATGATAGGGTTTCAGGGCTTCGGTGGACTGGGGGCAGTGCTGACCCTGATTAACCGAGAGGTAGTAGAGCGCCGCAGGTGGCTCGGTGAAGCTGATGTGACCGAAGCACTGACTTACACGAAATTCTTGCCAGGATCTACCGTCGTTGAGGTCGTCGCTTACCTGGGATGGAAACTCCACGGGCTCTCCGGAGCAGTGGGGGCAAGCGCTGCGTTCCTCTTGCCAGCCTTTCTCATGATGCTGGGTCTTGCAGCAGGCTACCGTTCACTCAAAGCGCTCCTGGGAGTCTCGGCGGCTCTGTCAGGTCTAACAGCAGCAGTGGTAGGACTCTTGGTAATGACAACCTGGACGCTCGGACGCAAGAATATCACCGGGACTTCTGGAGTGATTGTTGCACTGGTAGCACTAACAGCCTCTGTTTATTACAAGGTCAATCCGGCGCTCCTGGTGGTGGCAGCGGGTCTATTAGGTATCTTCGCTGAGGCTAGAAAGAAACCGTGATCCTGATATCTCTGTTTGTTCAGTTTCTGCTCATTGGCCTACTCGCCTTTGGCGGGGGTCAAGCAGCACTACCACTGATTGAACGAGTGTGCGTTACTCAGATGGGTTGGGTTAGTCCTACTGCCTTCGCCGCAGCAGTCGCTTTTGGATACATTACTCCAGGACCCGTACTCATCATTGCCACCTTCGTCGGCTATGTGGCTGCGGGGTTACTTGGTGCCATAGCTGCAACCATAGGGGTGTTTCTCGCTCCTACCCTTCTTGCGGCAGGCGCTGCTTTTGGCGTTGAGCGTTTTGCCCAAAGTCGCTGGCTGAGTGCCTTTGGTCGCGGTGCTGCCCCAGCAGTGGTAGGTTTACTTGGAGCAACGGCTTGGAGCTTGGCTCACTCCACCCTGACTTCATTGCCACTGGTCATCATAGCTGCTTCGGTTTTCATACTCTTTGCCTCTACAAAACTCGAACCTGGTTGGCTCCTTCTTGGTGGAGCCATAGCTGGTTGGATTATCGGTGTTCTAAATGGTTAAGCTGATTTAAAACTCCTAAAAAAAAGCAAAAAACGAGAATCGCTCTTGAGATGCCCCGCTGTGATTCCTTCAACCATTCTCACTGCTTTGGTACTCAGTAGCATTGTCGCCCTCGCTGACCCAGGCTTACTCCCTGAAAAGGCGTTGGCCAGTACCCCTCAATCGTCTAAAGAAATAACTCCCAAACAGTCAGGAGCTATGGCTCTCACCGACGCCCTTTACAGGGTAAGCGCATCTAATTTTGTGTTTAACAATACAGATTCTTTTGCTGAAGTAAGACTGTGTGCATCTAATTGGAGCATAAAATGTGTTGAGTAGTACGCTAATAAGCAAAGCGTTTAATCACATATCAGGGGCTGTTTTATGGCATCAGGTTTCAACTCTGCTCGTTCAAAGCATAAAAACTTAAAACCTGTGAGTGTGCCCAGTGCCCGTGCTGTAACAGAACAGATGCACTCGCTGTTTAGTGAGATAGAAGACCCCCGTGTAAAACGCACCCGTGCCCACCTGTTAACCGATATTTTAATCAGCGGAATTTTATCAGCGATCGCAGGAGGTAAAGGATGGGAAGATATGGAAAACTATGGGTTGAGCAAACTTGATTGGTTAGGGGAATTTTTAGCTTTACCGAATGGTATTCCTTGCCCAGATACCTTTAGGCGAGTATTTGAAAAGATTAACCCCAAAGTATTTGAGCGTTGCTTTCAGAAATGGGTACAGTCGATAGTCGAAACGCTTGGGGCACAAGTAATTCCCATTGATGGCAAGACTCTCAGAGGTGACTATGACAGAGAACAGAAAAAATCAGCCTTACACTTAGTCAGTGCATGGGCAAGCGAGTATCGTCTTGTTCTGGGGCTAGTTTTGGTGACAGATAAATCGAATAAAATCACGGCGCTTCCTGCGCTACTAGAGTTACTTGATCTGAGTGGGTGCATCATTACCATTGATGCAATGTCAAACTGACCAAGCAAGGTACGCCTCAGTACAGCTTTTCCAGAGCCTTCTCAATTTTCAAACCGGAGCATGAATTGTACAATGTTCTGCATATTCTGCAACACATCGGTGGATTGATTAGCTGATTGCTGAGATAGAGCATCTATTAGCCAAAATGTGACGATTCGTAAACTTGTCCCACTAGGGTCAATTAAATGATAAACCCACTGAAACCAGCAATACTATGCTCTGCCTTTTTGGTTATGGTCAGCGTAGCATGTAATTAACAGAAAATTACATGCTATAACTCATGATTGAGCAAACCGTAGCGGCATTACACCAAGGGATAGAAGAGATGGAGCGTAGTGAAGGTCTACCAGCACGGGAAGCGTTTGAGGAATTAAGGCGAAAGCATGGCATTTCGCGTTAGTGTTTCTCCATCAATGAGTAAAACCTGTCCACCGCTAGCTAAGAACAATGGATATATCACTAACTCCTGAACACCAGCGGTTTATTGAAGAAAAACTCAAATCTGGTAGATACTATTGTGCCAGTGAAGTGATTCGTGATGCACTGCAACTGCTAGAAGACCGTGATGCTATGAACCAAATGCGCTTGAAAAAAATCAAGAAAGAAATCATGATTGGCATCGAAGCATCTGATAGGGGAGAAGTGTCAGATGGTGAAGAATTTATCAAAGAACTTATTGAGGAAATTAGCGAAGCAGAGCAGATCAAGCAATGAGCCGCTATGTTCTTAGCGACCCATCCAAGCAAGACATCAAGCAAATTAAAAACTACATTGCTGGTAATAATCTAGCTGCTGCAAGACGCTTTGTTTAGAAGTTCCGACAATGCCTGCTTATCTGACCCCTTTTATCATTCAACCGCGAGAAGACCCGCGCCATAACGTGAGCGACGAGAGGATTATGGAAGGCGCAGCCTGAGCATAATCATCGGAGCGATACTTTTGGCGTCGGGATAAATCGCGGACGGGAGTTGACAGCGCACAACAGTTTTGAGAATATAGTTGCATACTAAGTGCATTTAGGTATGGGGTCTTGCAAAGCTAGCTGAAATTGCTGCACTGCTAGTCCCTAGAGCCAGAAAAAATGTTTGGTATAGTTCAAAAACTCAATCAGTACCGCTAGCCTCGCGCGGGAATGGAAACCGCCTGTGCAATCAGAGCGCCGGGGATGTGTAGGAAACTATGCATCTAGGTAGTGGGTGAAAATCCGAAAGGAAAGAACCAGGAAACTCTTAATCGTGAGGTTGGGAAGCCTGCGCTATATCGCTTGCGATTAGCGTCGGGTGATGTCACTTGATCTGGGCAACAGTGACACCAGTGCCGCCATCAGCTGGCTCTGCTGGCTCGTAGTGGCTGACTCTAGAGTGCTGCTTCAAGAAATTGTGAACCCCCTGCCGCAGTTTACCAGTGCCGTGACCGTGAATTATCCATAGTGGTCCTGTGGCTTCTGAGATTGCCCGATCTAAAACCATCTCAGCGTCTGCCACCCGACTTCCTCGCAGATCAATAGTATTTTGGGACGTCCGAATGGCTGGGACTGGTTGCGGTGGTGGGGCAGCCGGGGCAGGTGCTGGGGCAGGCTTCGACTTGACCGAAGGTTCTGCTTTTTGACCATCCAGCGATTCAATGTCTTGCAGCCCTACAGTCATCTTCATTATTCCAAACCGGACGGTTAGCTCTCCATCCTCGTCGGGACCACTCAGTACTTCAGCTGTTTGTCCTAGACGAGGAATGCGGACACGATCGCCTACTTGGGGTCGAAATCCAGCTTTCGGTTTTGGTGGTGGCGGTGGTAGATGACGCTCGGCAATTTGATTCAGGGTATTCGTTGCGAGCTTCGCATCTTGCGCCGTCACCGACCCTTGCTGCAACCGCCGAATTACCTGAGCGATTTCACCCTTAGCTTGAGTGATCGCCTCCTGAACTGCCTTTTCCTGTTGCTGTCGCAACGTCCGCTCCCGTTCCTGCAATTCGGCTGCCTTCTGAGACAATTGTTGATGCAGACGCTCCGCCTGCCGCAACAGCTCCTGCGCTTCAGCCGCTTTGGTTTCCTGACGCCGACGTTGCGCTTCCAGCCCCGCAATTACCTGATTAACGTCATCTGTTGCCTCACCCACTTGGGTTTTAGCCTCATCCACCACCTCTGGTTTCAGCCCCAAACGACGCGCTATTGTCAAGGCGTTAGAGCGACCTGGAATCCCCCACAGCAGCCGGTAGGTTGGCGAGAGACTAACCTCATCAAATTCTACCGAGGCATTTTCAAATCGCTCGTTTTGGTATTTCAGTGCCTTGAGTTCGCCAAAGTGAGTCGTAGCGATACTCAGACTAGCATGGTTAGCCAGGTATTGCAGCAACGCGATCGCTAGCGCACTTCCTTCAACTGGGTCAGTACCAGCACCCACCTCATCCAGTAATACCAGGGAATGCTCAGTCATCGCCTCCAGAATCCGACTGATGCGGCGGATGTGACCGGAGAACGTAGATAGGCTCTGCTCGAGCGACTGCTCATCCCCAATATCCGCCAGCACTTGATCAAACCAAGGCAGTTCCACTGGCTCACGGGCACAGACAAATAGACCTACTTTCGCCATCAAAGCTGCCAAACCCAGGGTTTTCAACGTGACGGTTTTGCCCCCGGTGTTTGGACCGGTAATCGTTACCACTCGAATTTGCGGCTGAATTAGCAAATCAACTGGAACCACTGTTTGACCTTGTTCGTGCTGCTGCTGCCATACGAGGAGTGGATGGTGTAGCTGGCGCAGGGTGATAGTTTCACCCTCCTCCCGCTGGATGAAGTGGGGTGGATTGGCTTTTAGCCATAAGCTATAACGGGCGCGGGCGCATGCCAGATCCAAAGTGGTAGCGATCGCTAATAACCTTTCCAAATCTGGCTTTACCGCTGCCACCTGCTCCGTCAACCCACGGCGGATGGCTTCTTCTTCCGCTTGCTCTTTTGCTATCAACTGCCGTAGCTGATTCCCTAAAGGAACAATGGCATTGGGCTCTACGTAAAGCGTTGCTCCGCTGGCGGAAGTATCATGGACAATCCCAGGGATAGCATCTTTCTGGGGGGCTTTAACGGGAATAACGAAGCGATCGCCCCGTTGGGTAATCAACTGTTCTTGAACGGCACCATATTGACGCTGCAAAATTCCTTGCAGTACGCGGTTTATCTGGTTTCGCAATCCTCTAAGTTGAGTGCGAATCCCACCCAATGCGGGGCTAGCCCGGTCAGTCACCAGCCCTCTCTCATCAATACAGCGGTGAATTTCCTGCTCTAGCTCTGGATATGTTCGCAACTCGACAACCAAATTTTTCAGCACTGGCACGTCTGGTTGGTTATCAATCACACGGCGCAGTTGCCTGGTACCGGCAAGGGTGGTTGCGATCGCTAACAGTTCATCCCCAGCTAAAATCCCGTGGCGTTCCGCCCGTTCCAATGAATCCCCAATATCTTTGATTCCCTCAAACGATAGTCCAGGGCTGAGGCGATTTTCTAGCTGGTAGACTTCCTGAGTTTGTGCCAACAGATGCTCGCTCTGTGACTGAGCATCTGGAATTTTGAGATGACGAGCCGCAACTGCCCCCAGCTTGGTCGCTGCGAACGTAGACAGATGCTGGCACAGGCGCGGCCACTCCAACAGTTCTAGGGTCTCAGGTTGGATCAAAGCTTAAACGTCAAATCTGAAGTAGTGTGACAATAGAAACCAGTTGACCCTTCGGGTTCGCGGTCGCCTACGGAGGCAAACCCTCCTTCAGCGCCGTCTCACCGCACACCTTGTTTAAGGGTGGGACATTAGGCGGTCTTGTTTCTATGCTTACAATTATACTACTATTGTGCCACACCCAGCAAATCATGCTTAGGGAGTAAGTAAGGCTCCTTTGGGACATTTTTTTCCCCAAGGGTAAGTAGAGCCTTTGTGAGAACGAGAAACGTTTCTAAGAACTCTTGTCAGCTTTGTGTATTTAGCTATTTTAAGCTAATCTTATACAGAAAAAATGCATAAATTATTCAATACCTATACACTGCCAAAAAATATATAAACACTCTTTTAAACAGTCATGCTAAGATTTTATGGATTACGTATTTAGTGAACTTGATATTTAGGTTTTTACTGCAAAAGAAAGCGCAAATACGGCAAGCCTTTAAATAAAAAAATCATCTAATTAGTTAAAACAATACCTCAGCTAAAAGGCGACTGGCGTGAGCCAAGGTGGAGTTATCTAAAAAATCGCATTCATGCTGGTTGCCTTGATAGTAAAAGCGTAGATTTATTTATTTATGGCTCAGGTAGTAAAGATTTGTCTGAGCAAGAGCGCTCCTATCCAAGGCGTCCAAGTAACAAGCACCTTTATTTATTTATAGGGTAACTGATAACTGTTCACTGATTGACATAACGTGAGGAGACACAACTGTGATCAAAAAGCTCACTAGACGAAAAGCACTGAAGCTCGGCTTGCTCACGGGCGGAGCTATTTTCCTGCCCTTGGGACTCCAGCGCCGCCTTAATGCGCAGCTTAGCACGTTCACGAAGCGGTTTGGGCTGCGCCAGCTTACCCCGGCGGTGCCTAGTCCCCCGACGGTGCCTAGTCCTGTAAGCAGCAATCCGACGGCGCAGTTTCAGGTGCCCCTACGTATCCCGCCGGTGCTTAGTCCTGTAAGCAGCGATGCGACGACCGATTACTACGAGATTACAATAAAGCAGGCCCAAACTGAGATTCTGCCTCGGCTGAAAACTACGATCTGGGGCTATAACGGTCAGTTTCCCGGCCCCACAATCAAGGCTCGTCTAAGGCGGCAAACGGTTGTCCGCCAGAGCAATAATTTGCCAGAACCGATGGTAGTCCACTTGCACGGGATGGGGTCGCTGCCGCAGTACGATGGCCACCCGGACGACGTAATCCAACCGGGTGCCTACAAGGACTACATTTATCCCAACGACCGCACTGGCACGTTTTGGTACCACGACCATACGATGCACACCACCGGGTCGAACATTTATAAGGGGCTAGCCGCCTTCTACCTAGTCGGGGATGACTTCGAGGATAGTCTGCCCCTGCCCAAGGGAGAATACGATATCCCGCTGATGATCCAGGATCGGCAATTTGCTGGCGATGGCTCGATGATCTATAACAGCAGAGGCAATAATGGCGCTTTTGGGACTACTATCCTGGTCAACGGTGTTCCGTCGCCCCGCTTCGAGGTGGCCAACCGCAAGTATCGCTTCCGAATTTTGAACGGGTCGAATGCGCGCGCGTACCGACTCGCGCTCAGTTCGGGTCAACCCTTGATCGCGATCGGCACCGATGCCGGGCTAATGTCTGCGCCAGTGACAACTAGCGATATGTGGCTAGGAATGGCGGAGCGCTACGAGGTGATCGTCGATTTTTCCGTCTACCCCATCGGCACCCAGGTAGTGCTGCAAAACCTGTTTGGTGAGACACCAGCATTGCAACAGATCATGCGCTTTGACGTCGTGCGACTTGAAAGCGATGACAGCACCATCCCCGCCACGCTGCGTACTGTTGAACCGATCCCAGAATCTTCTGCGGTGCGCACCAGGGACTGGAACTTCTCACGGGGGCAGCGTGGGGAGTGGGTGATCAACGGCAAGACTTGGGACTCGAACCGGGTGGATGCCACCCCGAACTTGGGCGACGTCGAGATCTGGCGTCTGTTCAACAACTTTAATGACGCGTCTCATCCCATACACCTTCATTTAGTCGACTTCCAGATACTCGATCGCAATGGCAAACCGCCTTTACCGTATGAGCTTGGCTGGAAGGATACCGTGAACCTTAACGAAAACGAGGTGGTACGGATTATTGTGAAGTTTGGACCCCACAAGGGTAGGTACGCAATGCACTGCCACAACTTGGAGCACGAAGACCACTCGATGATGACTCAGTTCGAAGTGTTGTAGGTAGGCGATGCCCGTAGGGGTGGAAGCGATGAAATTAAAGAGAAATTGAAGACAGGTAATTCTACAGCGCCAAGGACGTTTGTACCACCGTATATTCACTGAATTAATTTGGCAGTCAGCCGAAGTCGTGCCAACTTCTTCAGTAAAATTACGCTGGTAAACAGAACGAGGTAGCACTAAGTTTCTTTTAAAGCTAGACAGAAAAAGACTTTGTCCAGATGTGAGAACTAATCCCTCACTTGGAGCGAAGCACAACCAACTAGCCAGCTCCGGGACTTGTGGTCAATACAAAAACGTCAGGAGACGCAACTGTGAAAAGAATGCTTACTAGACGAGGCGCACTGAAGCTTGGCTTGCTCGGGGGTGGAGCTATCCTCCTGCCTGTGGCACTACAGCGCCGCCTTAATGCGCAGTTAAGCACATGGACGACGCAGTTTCAGGTGCCCCTGCGTATCCCGCCGGTGCTTAGTCCTGTAAGCAGCGATGCGACGACCGATTACTACGAGATCACGATGAAGCCGGCCAAAGTTGAGATTTTGCCTGGGCTCTCGACCACGATTTGGGGCTATAACGGTCAGTTTCCCGGCCCCACGATCAAGGCTCGTGTAGGGCGGCAAACACATGTCCGCCAAACCAATAATCTGCCAGAACCGATGGTAGTCCACGCTCACGGGATGGGGTCGAAGCCTGAATACGATGGTCACTCGGACGACATTATCGAGCCGGGTGCCTACAGGGACTACATCTATCCCAACGACCGCCCCGCCACGCTGTGGTACCACGACCACTCGATGCACGATGTAGGGTCCCACATATATAAGGGACTGAGCGCCTTCTACCTGATTGGGGATGAAGTCGAGGATAGTCTGCCCCTGCCCAAGGGACAATATGATATCCCGCTGATGATCCAGGATCGGCTATTCGCCAGCAATGGCGAGTTCATCTATAACAGCAGAGGCAATAATGGCGCTTTTGGCACTACAATCCTGGTCAACGGTGTTCCGTCGCCCCGCTTCGAGGTGGCCAACCGCAAGTATCGCTTCCGAATCTTGAACGCGTCGAATGTACGCTCGTACCAACTCGCGCTCAGTTCGGGCCAACCCTTAATCGTGATTGGGAGCGATAATGGTGGGCTAACGCCCGCGCCAGTGACAACTAGCGAGATCCGCTTAGGAGTGGCGGAGCGCTACGATGTGATCATCGACTTTTCCGTCTACCCTATCGGCACCCAGGTAGTGCTGCAAAATCTGGGTGGTGAGACACCAGCATTGCAACAGCTCATGCGCTTTGACGTCGTGCGACTTGAAAGCGATGACAGCACCATCCCCGCCACTCTGCGTCCTTTTGAGCCGCTCCCAGAATCATCAGCGGTGCGTACCAGGGACTGGAACTTCTCACGGGGGGAATACGGGGAGTGGGTGATCAACGGCAAACCGTGGGACTCGCACCGGGTGGATGCCACCCCGAGCTTGGGCGATGTCGAGATCTGGCGTCTTGCCAACAACGACAAGGACGCGGAGCATCACATACACCTTCATCTGGTTCAATTCCAGATCCTCGATCGCAATGGTCAACCGCCTTTACCGTATGAGGTTGGCAGGAAGGATACCGTGTTCCTTGGCAAAAACGAGGTGGTACGGATCATCGTGAAGTTTGAACCCAACCGGGGTACGTACGCCTTCCACTGCCACATGTTGGAACACGAAGACCACTCTATGATGACTCAGTTCCAAGTGCTGTAGGCAGGCGATGCCCCCACCTAAAACCAATCCTGCTTTGAATTTGATAGTCTAGCTTAAACAGTTGAGGGAACGAGTGGAAAAGCGTGGAGATTCAAATTGGACGGGGCAAGACTGCTCGCAGAGCCTACGGAATTGATGAGATTGCTCTAGTCCCCGGGACTAGGACGCTCGATCCGAGTTTGGCAGATACTAGCTGGCGCATTGGCAGTATTGAGCGAGAAATCCCGATTATTGCCAGTGCGATGGATGGGGTGGTGGATGTCCGCATGGCTGTGCTTTTGTCTCAGTTGGGGGCATTAGGTGTTCTCAACTTAGAGGGCATCCAAACTCGTTATGCTGACCCGGAACCGATTTTAGAACGTATCAGTTCTGTGGGAACAACAGATTTTGTCCGGCTGATGCAAGAACTTTATGCAGAGCCAATAAAACTAGACTTAATAGAGCAACGGATTCAGGAAATAAAGCAACAAGGCGGCATTGCGGCAGTGAGTGCTACCCCAGCTGGTGCAATTAAGTACGGCTCAGTGGTGGCAAAGGCGGGAGTTGATCTGTTTTTTGTGCAAGCAACGGTGGTTTCAACCGCTCACCTGTCGCCGGAATCGGTAACACCCCTCGATTTGGCTCAATTTTGCCGGGAGATGCCAATACCGGTGGTGTTGGGCAATTGCGTGACTTACGAAGTTACTCTAAATTTGATGAAGGCTGGGGCATCTGGGGTGCTAGTGGGTATTGGCCCAGGGGCGGCTTGTACGTCTCGTGGGGTACTGGGTGTGGGTGTGCCGCAGGCGAGTGCGATCGCAGACTGTGCTGCCGCTCGTGACGACTACTACCAAGAAACTGGTAACTATGTCCCAGTTATTGCCGATGGCGGTTTAATCACTGGCGGCGATATCTGCAAGTGTATTGCCTGCGGCGCGGACGGTGTGATGATTGGTTCACCGTTTGCTCGTGCTTCAGAAGCCCCAGGACGAGGTTATCACTGGGGGATGGCGACGCCCAGCCCAGTCCTACCTCGTGGCACTCGGATTCGTGTTGGCACAACTGGCACGTGTGAGCAAATTCTCCGGGGGCCAGCCCAGCTCGATGATGGCACCCATAATCTCCTAGGAGCGTTAAAAACGAGCATGGGTACTCTGGGAGCCAAGGACATCAAAGAGATGCAGCAAGTTGAAGTTGTAATTGCTCCCTCTTTATTAACCGAAGGAAAGGTCTATCAAAAAGCACAGCAGCTCGGTATGGGTAAGTAGAGCTGCGTTGCCAGTTGAATCTCTAAAATCTTCCAGACTTATTACCAAATCCCTGGAAAAACTAAAGCTTTCGCCTACAATATAAGAAGCGGAGACGAATGTTTCCGTTCACTCCTCACACCACACTCCGCCCGGACTATTGTTCGGGCGGTTCCTTATAAATGGGCAAGCAGCATCTGCTTACTGTAATTTAAGGCTGATGAATGTCTGAAATCTGTCTAAATGTGTATACTTTAAAGGCAAGAACGCTGGTTTGCCTTATGATACAATTTTCAGCAAACTTAGAAACAATATAGCCAAGGATTTCCAGGCATGTCAGCAGCCGCACAAGTTACAGATTCTACGTTTAAGCAAGAAGTACTTGACAGTGAAGTTCCAGTTTTAGTTGACTTTTGGGCTCCCTGGTGCGGCCCCTGCCGGATGGTAGCTCCTGTAGTCGAGGAAATCGCACAGCAGTACGACGGTCAGGTGAAGGTCGTTAAACTCAATACAGACGAGAATCCCAATGTTGCTAGCCAGTATGGTATCCGCAGCATTCCAACGCTAATGATTTTTAAGGGTGGGCAAAGGGTTGATATGGTCGTCGGTGCAGTGCCCAAGACAACTTTGTCTAATACTTTGGAAAAGTATCTGTAAAAATAAATGGGCTGAAAAACGCCGAGGAGCAGCTAGTTTGGGCTAGCTTGATTTAAATTTTGGTCTATTACTACAGCGCCTTGGGTATTTTAACCGAAGGTGCTTTTTTGTTGTGCAGGAGACTGCCTAATAAAAACTTCATTTCTCAGCACTACTTTGATAAAATAAAGTGCTACTTGTGCGGAAGCACTCATGACATCATCTCCCCCTTTCGAGACTCTAGAATCTCTGCAAGCAGATATTGCTGACTTAATCAACCAGCTGCCGAACTTACAACACCGGCAGCTGATACAGCAGGCACTGGCTACGATCTTGCGCCTCGCTAATAGCGAGATTGATCGTCTGGATTGGAAGATATTGTCGGCATCTTTGGCAGACATGGAGCAGGGCTTCCAGATCTTTTATCCCTACCGGCACGTTCGCAAAATAACCATCTTTGGCTCGGCTCGCACGTCGCCCGAGACTCCAGAATACCGTATAGCAGTTGAGTTTGCTCGCCGTGTGACCCAACTGGGATTTATGGTGATGACGGGAGGAGGCGGGGGCATCATGCAGGCGGGTAATGAAGGCGCTGGGCGAGAACAGTCTTTTGGCTTGAACATTCGACTACCATTTGAACAAGAGGCCAACCCATTTATTGTGGGCGACCCGAAGTTGATCCACTTCAAGTATTTCTTCACGCGCAAACTATTTCTTCTGCGAGAAAGTGATGCCATAGCCTTATTCCCTGGTGGCTTTGGCACCCAGGACGAAGCCTTTGAGTGCATGACTCTAAGCCAAACGGGCAAGTTTGGGCCAGTCCCTTTGGTGTTAATTGATCGACCGGGTGGCAACTACTGGCGGGCTTGGAGTGATTACATTCATCAGCATCTGGTGCAACAACGTCTGATTAGTCCGGACGACCCCAATCTTTACACCGTTACAGACGACTTGGATGTAGCTTGCAATGCCATCACCCGTTTCTACCAGGTTTATCACTCTAGTCGCTATGTGCGTGACCAATTGGTGATTCGCCTTAAGTCGGATCTATCGGACGCCGAGGTAGAGCAGCTGAATGCTAATTTCAGCGACATCTTGGTCAGGGGGCGGATTGAAAAAAGTCAGGCTTTACCTCAAGAGGATCAAGATGAATCAGCTGATTTGCCCCGCCTCGTTTTGTACTTCAATCAACGAGACTTAGGGCGCTTGTACCAGATGATTGCCACGATTAACCAGTTGGGTACTCCCTCAAGCGCGGCAGCGCATCCGGAGCGGAAGTAGAAGAGAGCAGGGGGGGAGCGCTCCCCCTGCCGCTCTTCCTCAGTCGCTCAGTACCCAGTTGACGAGAGTGCGGACACCGTACCCTGTGGCACCGGCACTGTTGTAGCCGTTTTCCTTGTCAGTCCAGACGGTACCAGCAATGTCTAAGTGCGCCCAAGGCGTCTCCTTGACGAATTGCTTCAGGAACATAGCAGCTGTAATCGAGCCACCGGGACGCGGCCCCGTGTTTTTCATGTCGGCAATCTGAGATTTCATGCCTTCAAAGTATTTTTCTTCCATCGGCATCCGCCAGAGCTTTTCACCAGCCATTTCACCAGCTTGAGCCAACTGGGTAGCTACGGTATCATCGGTACTCCACAAACCGGCAATCTCATCCCCTAGGGCAATGACGCAGGCACCGGTAAGAGTAGCTAAATCAACGATCGCATCCACGCCCAACTTTTCCGCAAACACCAGGGCATCTGCCAGGGTTAACCGTCCTTCTGCGTCGGTGTTGTTGACTTCAATCGTCTTGCCATTAGACGCCTTGATCACATCACCGGGGTGGATGGCGTGACCGCTAATCATGTTCTCGGTGACAGCGCTGATAAAATGCACCTCGACATCCGGCTTCAGTTGAGCGATCGCTTTAGCTGCTCCTAGCGTTGCTGCTGCACCGCCCATGTCCATTTTCATCGTTTCGATGCCGCTACCAGCACCTTTAATGTTGAGACCGCCAGAGTCGAAGGTAATACCTTTGCCAACGATCGCCAGCTTGCGGCGAGGGGTGCCTTCTGGCTTGTAAGTCAGGTGAATAAATTTAGGTGGTAGATCAGAGGCTTGGGCAACCCCCAGGAAAGCACCCATCCCTAGCTGTTCACAGTCTTCTCGCTCCAGTATTTCCACTTGGAGGCCATAAACAGATGCGATCTCTTGAGCCGTTTCTGCCATGGTAATTGGCGTCACGGCATTGGCTGGGGCGGCGACGAGTTCCCGTGCCAGGATCACACCGGCGCAGATTTGATTGGCACGAGCGATCGCTTCCTCCTGACCCCCCAGTCCCAGTAAATCGACTTGTTCTGGGTCAGATCCTTTATCTTCTGGTTCAGACTTAAAGCGGTTGTCTTGGAACAGAGCTAGATAGATCCCTTCTGCGATCGCTTGCGTTGTTCTAGCTGGGTCATCATTCCACACTGGCAAACTAAGCAAGAGCGTTTTGCACTTTTCCTTTTTGGCTAATCGGGCAACAACAGCAGCTACTCGTCGCCAGTTGTCCAGTTTCAGGGTATCTGGTTTCCCCAGTCCCACCAGCATGACTTTGCGGACCTGGCTACCGCCTCCCACCCGCGTTACCGCGCTGCTGCCTAATTTACCCTTAAATTCCGTCTCAGCAATTAGTTCTTTTAAGACACCAGCGAATTTTTCATCCAGAGTCGCCAGATCACCGGTTAATTCTACCGCATCTTCAAATAAACCAATAGCGAGGCCGTCCCCAGCCCAGTCTAAAAGTGGGGTGTTAATCGCTCGAATTTCCATGCCTGTGTTCTGCTTAAAGCTTCTTTTACCAGTATCGATCAAAATCCACATTGACGTTTGCCAGGTGTGTATCAGTTATTGCTGTTTATGGATAGCCAAGCGATCTACTCACTTGCTGCGATATCTGCCAGACTTCCGCTCGCCTAGTTCTGGGCTATCATAACTACCCCTTACTTACTTTTTGTAGATTAAGAACCCAGCGATCGCATCGAGGAGAGCTTCCGGCTCATCAGCCCGGATCAAATGACCACTGTTTTCAAAGATTCTCAGGTCGGCGTTGGGAATTTCCCTGGCAATTTCTTCAGAGAATTCAGGTGGACATATCCAGTCATGCCGCCCTGCAATCACTAACGTTGGTGATATAATTTTATGTAACTGGTCTAAAATATTGTAAGAGCGCAGGAAGCCACCAAAGGCGACATTGATGGCATCGGGAGAAAGAATGGCTCGATCCCATGCTTCCTGGCGCGACAGGGGGTTATAAGTTACTGAGTACATCGACCTCATCACCTGAAAGTACTCGCGCAGTTGTTCCTCACTCTCGAAAGTGCCGTTCCACAGTCTTTGAGCGATAGACTTTTGTTCCTCAGTTCCTCGTTCTGCTAGAATCTCCTGTGCTCGCGTCAGAAAGCGGGAATCTGCCACCGTGGCAATCACAATCAGATGAGAGACATTCTGGGGATAGCAAACTGCGTAAGAAAGGGCAACCATGCCGCCGTAGGAAGAGCCGAGAACCACAATTTTGTCTAGACCCAGATATTGGCGTAGCGCTTCCATATCCTCGACATTATTTTCCAGCGTATAGGTTTCCTTTGGTCCACGCGCCGACCTTCCCTGGCCCCGATGGTCAAAATAGACGATCTGCATCTTATGGCTCAGGGGAGAAAGGGTGGGTTTATAGGAAGTGTGGTCAGCCCCAGGTCCACCGTGAATAACAAAAGCCACTGGTTTCTCGCGTATCCTATGTCCATCCACTACTAATCCAGAGCCTTCAACATCAAAGTAAATCTCTGTATCCCGTATTTTTGCTCGCATCAGTGTAATCTTCCCTCATACTCTAACTAAAGTAGTATGCATCTAGTTTTTTACAAAGCTTAACAATATGTTGAATATAGTCATTACAGTCCAAATCACTGAAGCTACAATCATCTTTTTTCTTCTGTAGATTCACGCAATTATTTCAACCATGACCAACAGCCGAAGCGCGAGACTGTTTGGGAGGGTCTCGTCTTTGTCAAATTGAGCTATGGTTTTAATTAGTTTGAGTGTTACGCCAGACTGACACTTGCATCACATCAAAATGGTAGTCGTAAGTCCACACTGGCAAGTTCAAGCGTTCAGACATAACCGCAGTCACGGCATCGAAGAGGGTAATCCGCTGATCTGGAAAACGAGTAGTCAATTGCGTTGCTGCCAAGTAGTCGCTCTGTGAGGGATTGATTAAGTCAGCTCCCTCGATTATTTCCTGAGCAAACAGGATTGCTTTTTCAGAGCCAAGACGATATAACACTAAACTATAAGCTTCTAGATAAACAGGGTAAGGAACAAAAACGGCTAGGTTATCTCTATCCAGCTGTTCCAAATCTGCCTGAGACCGAGCATGGTACTGATCATCTGGATCAACAGTAGCATACAGAGGGCCAGTGTCGGCAAGGACAGCTCTCAAAGTTGCGGTGATGCTTGATCAGCAAAAACTTTATCATGGTTCACAGATGTATTCGTGTAGCCACTGCCACTTGGCGCAGGAGTAATTCGTAGACGCTTTTTGAGGCTAGGCAGATAACCTTGGTCAGCCAGAAATTTGGCCAGGGCAGCTTGCACGATATCAGTGGTAGAGGGTGGTATTTCCTGGTCGTGGATGTAGGCATCCAACGCCTTAGCCAGTGTATCAGGCAAGGTGGTACTTGGAAGTTGCATTACTCTTAGTGCTTCCATAGGCCTATTGACAACATCCTAATTTTAGATTAAATTTTTGTACAGTAACGACATGTACCCACCACAGTAGGATGGGCGCTGGCTCCACAAAAAGCCAAGATTGTGAGCAGCCGAGCTAAATTGCCAACTCTCGGACGAATTGAGCCTCAGCTGCTGCCAAATGCTTCAGTAACGTGGCTTGGGGAAGTGGCCCTTGCAGGTGGTTCCAGGGCAAGACTTGTTCTGTTGACCAGTTAGTGTGAACATAGAAATCTAGGTCAGGGAGTTGCCCTCTAAGCTGTTTGAACGCGCGGCGGTAGCTACCCAGGGAATCGCCATATTGGCGCGTTAGTTCTAACAGCTGGGATAAACGGCGATCGCCTCTGGATAACAAAGCCTGAATTACTGACCAGTTGTAGCTTTCTGGTCGGAAGTCAATGCCCTGCGGCATTAGACGCTTTTGCAACAGTTGCAACCGCTTCTCTGCTTGGGGATTCACCCCAAACCACTGAAACGGTGTGTGCGCCTTCGGGACAAACGTACTGCATCCTAGCGTCAAGCGTAACCCAGGAGCAGCTACTTTGAGCGATCGCATCATCGCTACCGTCTGTTCCACGTCAACTGGTTCCTCACCAGGAATGCCCACCATGCCGTAGAGTTTGAGACTACTTAATCCACCCAGCTTGGCATTTACCGCTGCCTGGATAATTTCATCCTGATCCAGCTTTTTATTGATAATCTGCCGCAACCTTGGCGAACCACTTTCCACGGCGATAGTGAGCGATCGCGTATCCCGTTTAGCCAAAGTCTGAGCCAGCTTTACCGTCACCGTGTTTGTCCGCACTGAGGCAATACTGAGGCGGACGTGGTCGTACTGCGGTTGACTCAGGTAATCCAGCAGGGTTTCAAACTCCGGATGCTGGGTGACAGATGCCCCCAGTAAGCCCAGGCGGTTAGTTACCTTAAGCCCCCGCTCAATTGCTGGGATTAATGAGTCTTCCACACTCGAATAGCGAAACGGCAGCGTCAGGTAACTTGCCATACAGAAGCGGCACATCTCCGGGCAGCTGCGAACCACTTCCACCATATAAATGTTTTCCCAGGCTGCTTTCTCTGTCACCACAGATGAGGCAGATAGGGTATTTCCCCGGTACGTCTGCTTTTCAACCCGACTAGGTATCTCAGCTGAAACAGGCTGAATTGACTGGATCGAACCAGATGGATCATCATAAGTCACCTGGTACAGGCTGGGAATATAAACGCCTGGTACTTGCGCCAACTGGCTGAGCTGAGTAATTCTTTCAGCAGTTCGGACTTTTTTGTAAGCCTCAATGAAATTGCCTAGTAGGTTTTCCCCATCTCCCAGTAAAATGATATCAAAGAAGTCAGCGAAGGGTTCTGGGTTGGCAGTCAGTACCGGCCCGCCACCGAACACCAAGGGATGGGTGTCAGAACGACTAGCTGCCCTGATGGGGATTTCTAGGGATTCCAGCAAATTCAGGATGTTGACATAATCCAGTTCCCATGACATGGAAAAGCCGACTAATTCAGGCGATCGTGGCAGGTTTTCATGGACATCGGTGAACAGACGACTTACCTGAACATCAGACCGCATTGCTAAAGTTGCCCACACCACCTGATATCCCAAGCTGGTGATGCCAACACTGTACTCGTTGGGGAAGGCAAAGATGGTAGGTATGGCGTCGGTGTCGGGGGTAGCTGGGGTAAATAGAAGGCGTTCAGCGGAAAATGCAGAGGCAGTCACAGGCTTTTTTTGCGATATTCAAAGATAGCGTCTCCTTCATATTTAATTTTAAAGCAAGGACTTATAGAACAGGCTATTGATTCCTATCAGCAAGCCCTTAATCTTGAGCCTAATTATTGTGAGGTTAATTACATTGAAGTCTACAAAAATATGGGGCTCATCTTTGAGCTGCAAGGTCAACTAGAGAATGCGCTCGCTTGCTGTCAGCAGGCCGGAGAACAGCCCATGGTACCCTACCATGCGTTTATTTCGTCAACAGTCTCCTGGGGATTGGGCAGGCTTGTTGAAGCAAGTCAACTACCTCTACCAACCGCTTAGGCAGTATGGTGGAGGTAGTTGACATATCCTACTTGATTACTAGCTGCTTTTGCTTAAGCTTGCGGTTGTGGTTAAAAAGACTCCAACCACCCATCAAGGCAAGAGCAACAATACCGCTGAGTTGAGAAGGCGCGGGGGCAACTCTAACAGCATAGTTGTCGGTTTCAAATCCAGTAGTACCAGTATCGGTTAGAACAATCTTGTTAAAGAACTCATTATTATTACTGGAAACAAAGTCAGCGTAGGTAGATCCTTCAGGATTAGGGAGGGGACTCCCGAAAAAGTCAGTAGAAGTAAATGTGGCTATGGGGTTGGCGCTGACGTTGGTGTTGTAGAACGCGATCTGGTTGTACTGATCGGCATATCCCCAGTTTATGCCCACGTAGTTCAGTAATTTCGTAGAAGTAATAGTTATGGGAGAAGATGCCCAAACCGCAGGGTAGGCCGATTTATTGTTTGACGGCGCTTGTGTTTGGTTAATTTTTTGCCCATTTGGATTCGGAGGGGCATAGTTGTCATTACTCTTGATACCCGTCAGTGTCCCCGTAGCGGTAGATTGGTTGCTCCAACTGTAAGTGAGGGTCGGGGCAGAAGGGTCGTTAAAGGTGGCATTGAAAGTGTAATTGGTTGTCGTACACTTATTCCCACAAGACGATGTCGTTGTCGTTGGTGTTACCGAGTTGAAAGTAGTTGTGTTTGTATAAGGTTGAGTAGTAAATGTACCTCCGTCTGCCGTCCCAGTGCTTGGATTTATGTTGGTGCCTGCGGACAGACTAGCTGTGATAGCGTGAGCTGGATTGACATAGCCAAACACAGCCAGCAGAGTGACTAAGGCAATTCTTTTGTAAGACATTTTTGTAGCTCTGGCTTTTTCTTCATAAATTTAACTTGGCATCAAACGCTTATCCAAGCGGGATTTTACTGAAAAAGTGCTTAAAAAGATCAGAAGTTAATTCTTAATTCATATATCTAGCGTTATGTCAACAGTGAAAATACTGAGGCCAGTTTTGCGGTTCTTGGTTAGAACGGGATAGCGTTTAAAGTTTATTCCTGTGTACTACTTGCTTATACCAATTCTTTATGAAGCTGCGCTAAATAGGGCTTCAAGGATGAAGTCGTAAGAAGTGAGAGAAGCAATCTGTTCAGGTGTAATTGCTTCTAGCACATCAGCCAACTTTTGCCGCAGTT
>JAABUZ0100002414.1_pt1 | contig 31025 bp, 17 predicted proteins | sample 5562091 | NCBI WGS metagenome assembly JAABUZ01 (sample SAMN12813069, study PRJNA571459) | rock metagenome | isolation source: Antarctica rocks | place: Antarctica: Victoria Land, Linnaeus Terrace sud | collected 2015-12-21
CTTTATCTCTTATTTCAACCGCACCTTAGCCAAGCCGTTCAAGTGGAAGTTTGAGGGGTATTCTGAGGTCGCTTAAGCTGATTAGTTATTTCTGCCAGCCTGCACTAGTCAGCATCTCAATACCCTTGATGAGTATCTCACACCAATGAGCCATTGATTGCATCAATAGCTCATTGCTAATAGCTAATCTCTTTTAAAAGATTAGCCGTTAGCCACCCTAAATAAATTGCATTCATGAAATAGAGGGAGACACTGTTGAATTGGCAGATTTTCGATTGAGGCTAACTATGGAGACGATGACGCAAGAAACGCAAAAGTTGGCACTGATTGAAGCATCCCTGGCTCAGAAACGGCCCTTTGGCGACTGGTGCTACATCGATGAGTACACATGGACTTGCTATGACCGCTGCCTTGAAAGGCTGGCGGAGCACCTACCCGTAGCCAAAATATTGCTTGCTGCCCTACGTCAAGCAAGTACAGACAGCCGCTACCGGGTAATGGGAGACCCTGTGGTGCGCAGTACTATTAACACAGCGCTTCTTGGTCAAACCGAACTGGATATAGCGAATGCTTCATCTGAAGAGCTTGAGGCTGTGTTTAGTGTCGCAGCCCGTTACCTGATTGAGGGCAGGCAAGTCTCACCACTGGAGGCAGGAGCACAGCAGGCTATACGCATTGGTCCCAAACTCTTATCATGCTTGGGTCTGGTGCGAAGAACGCGCCGAAGAAGCCTTCGGGCAAAGCTTCCGACGTCTTTTCAAGCAGGAGTATTCCAGATACGTCCTGTGTACACCCGATGACCATGCGCAGAAAATGCTGGTGCAGGGGAGCCAACTGCTGAGTGAGCTTCTTCCCAAGCTGGCACGTAGCGCTCTCCATCACAATCACCTTGTTGCCGTGGTGGATGAAAGACATGCCATAAAGTTTTCATCCGCCACAAGTTCCAAAATTCCGGGAACCATTTTCCTTTCTTCATCAGTACTCCAAACCCCCTGGCAAGCGGCCGAGTACCTGTTTCATGAAGCATTGCATCAAAAATTCCTAGACGTTGAAAATACCCATTCCATTTTCCGTCGCGGCTATCGAGTAGCCAATTCCCCGCAGATTCGCAGCCTCTGGAACAGGTCACGACCTGACAGCTCGAACGATTGGCCGATAAATCGGGCACTAGCTGCATTCCACGTGTACGTCCACTTGGCCCTCTTTTTCATCGTAGTGGAAGTCCGAGCGCCGGAACTCGTAAAGCTCTATGGTCCTCTGCACAACCTCGAACCAGCAATTTCAGCTCGTAGGGCATTTGACCGCGCCCATTACCTGGGAAATCAGCTCAAGCAACTGGGATGGGAGGAATTGGGACTGGCTGGTCAACGCTTAGTAGACTGGCTATTCGATATTCTTGCCCTGCTTGATCCCGCCCCACCACCAGCTGATGCTTATGTACACTTGCTGCTTGACCTCTACAACCGAGAGGCTGAGCAGACTAGGAAGTTGCTGAGCGCACAGTTGAACCACGAATCGGAGTCACCCCTAGCAGCTAGTGGCAAATCGGCTGCACAGCAGATTTTACCGTACCTGATCCAAAGTGAACTGGCTGTGGCTGAGCGCATATCGTCCCAGCTGGGCAACTTAGAGTTCTCCTGTTCCTTCAATCAAGCTGACCAATCATCACTGCAACTGCCAAGCCAAGTAACAGATGCGGAGTTAGCTGCGGCATTCCAGGCAGCACGCGCTTGTGTTTCTGATGCTCTGCGACGAGTCCCGCCGGAGTCCTTTAACCGGGTATACCAAGCTGAACCAACCAAAACCCTGGGTCAACTTGTGCAAGAGATGGTTAAACATTCTAGTCAGCATCTCAATACCCTTGATGAGTATCTCACACCAATTCGCCCTTGATTGCATCACATTAATCGCTCAGGCAGAAGTCTTAGGTTAAGTTGGTTTCAGGACGGGTTGCTCAGGCAATAGTCTGCTTTCAAAGAAACTCCAGGGAATACTCAGTTGGCATTCGATTGCATATTGAGAAGTTTAAGAGAGAAGTTGAATGTTCCAATATAGGGTATTGAATACTAGATTTTGGATGAGGGAGGCGCATAGCGTGTGATTAGATTACAGGTAGCACCTTACGGGTCTTGGCGATCGCCCATCACGCCAGACTTGATTACTTCACATACTGCGGGATTGGAGCAAATTGCTCTCGATGGCAAAGAAATCTACTGGAGTGAGCTAAGACCGTGGGAGCAAGGTAGAACTGTGGTAGTGCGACAGACTCCAGATGGTCAAGTACAGGATGTCACACCTGTTTCCTTCGATGTGAAAACCCGTGTCCATGAATACGGTGGTGGCTCTTTTCTTGTTGCTGAGCAAACTATTTACTTTTCCAACTTTGCCGACCAACGCCTCTATCGTCAGAATATCGGCACTGAGCCGCAACCGCTCACACCTGAAACAGCGATGCGTTATGCAGACGGTGTTTTCGATTACCAACGGCACCGAATCATTTGTGTGTGCGAGGATCATACAGTTGCTGGACAGGAGCCGATCAATACCCTAGTTAGCGTTGAGCTAGAGGGAGATGGACATCCTCAGCAGCTGGTCTACGGGAATGACTTTTATGCCTCGCCCCGCCTTAGCCCTGATGGATCTCGCTTAGCTTGGCTCACTTGGAACCATCCTAATATGCCTTGGGATGGTACAGAACTGTGGGTAGGGGAACTAGAAGCAGACGGATCTCTAGGACACGCTGAAAAAGTTGCGGGAAGCATAGATGAATCAATCTTCCAGCCGCAGTGGTCACCGGATGGCAACTTGTACTTTATCTCCGACCGAACAGGCTGGTGGAATCTCTATTGTCTGCGTGCTGGAAATGTGGAAGCGCTGACTAAAATGATGGCTGAGTTTGGTAATCCTCAGTGGCTTTTGGGGATGTCCACCTATGCCATTGAGTCAGCCAATCGCATCATTTGCACTTATAACCAGCAAAGCACTTGGCATTTTGCCAGTCTCGACACGACAACAGGCGAACTCAAGCTACTGAAAATACCCTACACGCAAATTGATTCGCTTCAAGCTTGCTCTGGAAGGGTGGTGTTTCTTGCTGCTTCTCCGACTGAGCCAACGGCGATTGTCCAGTTGGACTTGACCACAGGAGAACTGGAGGTGCTACGCCGCTCAAGTGATGTGACGATTGACCCTGGTTATCTTTCCCTCCCCCAAGCAATTGAGTTTTCGACAACTAATGGGCAGACAGCATATGCCTTATTTTACCCACCCCAAAACTGCGATTATACTGCTCCTGCTAACGAGAAACCTCCCCTGCTTGTCAAAAGCCACGGTGGACCAACCTCAGCAGCCTCCAGCAGACTCAAATTTGGAATTCAATACTGGACCAGCCGAGGAATAGCGGTCCTAGATGTAAATTATGGCGGTAGCACAGGCTACGGACGGGAGTATCGGCAGCGGCTGGATGGTCAGTGGGGAATTTTGGATGTGGATGATTGCGTCTACGGTGCGCATTACCTAGTGGAACAAGGGAAGGTTGACGGCGATCGCCTGGTAATTTCGGGCGGTAGTGCGGGTGGTTATACGACGCTGTGTGCGCTGACTTTCCGAGACACGTTCAAAGCTGGGGCAAGCTACTACGGAGTGAGTGACCTGGAAGCCCTAGCACGGGATACACACAAGTTTGAGTCACGGTACTTGGATCGTCTGATTGGTGCTTATCCGCAGCAGGTAGAGCTTTATCAGCAGCGATCGCCAATTCGCTTTACCGACCGTCTTGCTTGTCCGGTAATCTTCTTTCAAGGATTGGAAGATAAAGTTGTCCCATCCAACCAGGCTGAAGCAATGGTCAAAGTCCTGCGCGCTAAAGGGTTACCTGTGGCGTACATTGCCTTTGAAGGTGAACAGCATGGTTTCCGGAGCGCTCAAAGCATCAAACGCTCCCTGGATGGGGAACTTTACTTCTACTCACGGGTTTTCGGCTTTGAGCTAGCTGAGCCAGTCGAACCCGTGGCAATTGAAAACCTTTAGGGGAAACTCTACGCTTCCACTCATTTCGCTAATTCCTAAATCCATGTTTAGAAAACTTGATATGTCTAAGCTACAGAACACGGGAGATTTTTAAGTGCAAGCGATTGTTAAGGCACCCTAAATGATTGACCAGAAGCGCAACATATTCCGAAAAGAATCCCTTGAGCGCCTATCCTCTCCTGAAAGGCTAGACCAGCTCATGCAGGTAGTCAGTCCCAGAAGCTGGCTACCTCTAGTCGCCTTGGGTTCTCTAGTAGGATCTGCGGTCATCTGGAGCATTTATGGACGCATTCCTATCACCGTTGAGGGTCGAGGGGTACTGATTTATCCGAGCAAAGTTGTGCCGCTGCAATCAAAAAGCTCAGGGCAGTTACTTGCTCTAAACGTCAAAGTCGGTGATGTCGTCAAAAAAGGCCAAGTGCTAGCGACGATTGACCAAATTGAACTTCGCAAGCAACTGCAACAGCAGCGGGCTAAACTGGCGGAGCTAGAGTCACAAGACAAAGCCGCTGGTTCGCTGCAAGAACTACGGCTCGAACAAGATAAACGGTCGATGCAGCAGCAACGCTGGTATCTCCAGGAACGCATCCGGGAACTGCAAGCTCTGACCCCTCTCCTCAAAGCAAAAGGCAACAACTCAATTCAGCAGCAACGCCAGGGCTTGCAGCAGCGCCTCCAGGAAGCCCGGACTCTGACTCCTATGTTCAAGCAGAGACAGGAGATCCGCAGGCAGCTATTCGAGAAAGAAAGAGTAATTTCAAGTGACGATGCTTTAAAGGCAGAACAGGAATATTTGCAAAATCTCGAAAAAATCGATAACCTCGCAGCCCAGCTGAAAGAACTGGATGTTAAAGAGACTGAACAAGAAAAGGCTTATCGTGAAAACCTCAGTACCATCTCCGACCTACAAGCTCAGTTGCAACAACTGGACAGCAAACAAGCTTCTCAGGCTCAACAAGATCTAGCAAGTGCAACTGCCCGGAAAAAAGAGATTCAAGAAGTCTCGCGAGAGATTGCCAAACTGGAACTGCAACTAGGCAATAACGGCCAGATTATTAGTCAATATTCAGGACGCATTCTCGAAATCATTGTCACACCTGGGCAGGTGCTCAACGCAGGCACCCGCCTTGCCAGCTTAGAGGCGGAGAATCCATCTAGCAAGCTAGTTGGCGTAACTTATTTTCCAGTTGCAGAGGGTAAGAAAATTCAACCGGGTATGACGCTGCAAATTACGCCTCAAACTGTGAAGCGGGAACGCTTTGGCGGCATCCTGGGCAGTGTCACGAATGTCTCAGGGTTTCCCATCTCAAAGGAGGCAGCTGCTAGTGTGGTGGGCAATTCAGAAGTGTTGCAAGGTCTGGTGTCTCAGAAACAGGATGGTCTGATACAAGTGTACGGTGACCTAGAGCTGGATTCCACGACAGAGAGCGGCTACAAGTGGTCTTCTTCCAACGGACCGCACTTGAAAATCTCTTCTGGAACTACCACTGTTGTTCGCGTCAAGGTGGAAGAACGCGCTCCCATCACTTTTGTTTTACCTATCTTGAGGTCTGGCAGTGGTATCTACTAATTCTCAATTAGTGGCACCTATTAGTCCTTTGCGGCACCTGCAAAAGCTGCTGCAAGGGGGAGGCTGGTGGATCAAGCGGGTAAAGACCCCCACTCTCTTACAAATGGAGGCAGTAGAATGTGGTGCTGCTGCCCTGGGAATTATTCTGGGTTACTACGGTCGGATTGTGCCGCTGCCAGAACTGCGTCGAGAATGCGGAGTTTCACGCGACGGTAGCAAGGCTTCCAACATGCTGAAGGCTGCCAGAGCCTATGGACTCCAAGCCAAGGGTTTTAAAAAGGAACTGAAGCAACTTCAAGACCTGCGCCCTCCCTATATTGTGTTCTGGAACTTTAACCACTTCCTGGTAGTGGAGGGATGGAGCAAACAGCGGGTATATCTTAATGACCCTGCGACAGGACCGCGAACTGTATCCCTACAGGAATTTGACGAGGGGTATACCGGAGTGGTGCTGGTCATGGAACCAGGCACCCAGTTCAACAAAGGTGGTCGTAAACCCAGCATGATTCTATCGCTGTGGTCACGGCTACAAGGCTCTGCCGGAGCTTTAGTCTACTGCGTCGTAGCAGGGTTTTTGTTGACAATTGTCGGGCTGGCGCTACCAGTGTTCAGCCAAGTGTTTGTAGACGACATCCTGATTCAGGGACGAATGCAATGGCTGCGTCCGTTGCTCCTGGGGATGGCGATCGCAGCAGTACTCCAGGGGGTGCTGACTCTACTACGGTTGCGTTACCTGCGTCGCCTGAAAATCAAGTTGGCTGTGGGGATGTCCAGCCGCTTTTTGTGGCACATCTTGCGCTTACCTGTGAGTTTCTACGCCCAAAGATTTGCTGGAGAAATCAGTAACCGCACCAGTCTCAACGATGAAGTCGCTAATGTCCTTTCAGGGCGGTTGGCGACTACTGCGATTGATGCAGTTATGGTGATTTTTTACGCCCTAGTCATGCTCCAATATGACTGGGTTCTGACCTTGATTGTGGTCAGCTTCGCTGCCGTGAATGTCTTAACCTTGCAGCGGATTTCCCGTCAGCGCGTGGACGCTAATCAGCGATTGCTCCAAGAGTATGGCAAAGCTGCTGGCGCGTCTATTGCCGCTCTCCAAAGTATAGAAACCCTGAAGGCATCTGGGTTAGAGTCGGATTTCTTTTCTCGGTGGTCAGGTTATTACACTAAGGCAATCAATTCTCAGCAGGAATTGGGGGTGACAAACCAGACATTCTCAATATTACCCCCGCTCCTATCCGCCCTTTCTTCCATGCTCTTGTTGGTTGTAGGCGGTTTACGGGTGATGGATGGACACCTCAGCATTGGAATGCTCGTAGCCTTTCAAGTTCTGATGCAGAGCTTCCAGCTGCCTGTGAACAATCTGGTTAATTTCGGCAGTACCCTTCAAGAACTGGAGGGCAATTTGATTCGGCTGGATGATGTTTTGGACAACCCGACAAAGGAGATGGGGAGATGGGGAGATAGGGAGATGGGGGGAAGTTCTCTCCCCACCACCCCATCACCCCACCACCCCATCAGCGAAGCTGCTCCTCTGCCTAGATTGCAGGGGTATGTTGAGTTACAAAACGTCACATTTGGGTATAGCCACCTCGAACCCCCTTTGATTGAAAACTTTAATCTCTCAATTAAACCTGGACAGCGAGTAGCCCTAGTAGGTGGAAGCGGCTCTGGGAAGTCTACCGTTGCCAAATTGGTAAGTGGACTTTATGAACCCTGGGCAGGAGAAATTTGCTTTGATGGTAAACCCAGAGAGCAAATTCCGCACCAGTTACTGACTAACTCCGTTGCAATGGTAGAGCAGGATATTCTGCTTTTTGGCGGAACTGTGAGGGAAAATTTGACTCTATGGGATGCCACAGTACCAGATAAAAACCTGAAACGAGCTTGTCAGGATGCGGCTATTGACGATGTGATTTTCTCAATGTCTGGGGGATATGATGCAGAACTAATAGAAGGTGCTGCCAATTTAAGTGGGGGTCAACGACAAAGGCTGGAAATTGCCCGTGCCTTAGTTAACAACCCCTCCATCCTAGTCATGGATGAAGCCACCAGCGCCTTGGATGTAGAGACGGAAAAAATTATTGATGAGAATCTCCGGCGACGGGGATGCACTTGCATAATTATAGCACACCGATTAAGCACTATCCGGGATTGTGATGAAATCATCGTCCTGGAACGAGGAAAGGTAGTGCAACGAGGTACCCACCAAGAATTGTGGCAAGTGGAGGGGGTTTACTCGTGGTTGATTCGCACGGAAGGATAGAGAGGGGGAGAGGGGGAGAGGGGGAGAATCCAATCCAAAATCGAATCATCCAAAATCTAAAATCTAAAATCTAAAATCCAAAATGGTATTACAGGGGCAACTGTATCAAGCTAAGGGCAATGAGCCGATACTGCTGGATGACCCGCAGAGGATTTGGGTGGTGCAGTGCGGCTCTATGGCATTGTTTGCTGTCACAGTTAAAGATGGCGCGACCGCAGGGACTCGCCGTTATTTAACCAGCATTAACCAGGGAATGGCACTTTTCGGAACTGCTGCCAGATCTGAGCATCAAGACAGTCGGATTTTAGCAGTGCCGATTGGGGAGACAGAACTGCTACACCTGAATCAGGAATGTTTCAGTGAGTTAGTAGCTAATGCAGATGCCAGGGCGATCGCCTGGGTAGAAGGTTGGCTTGGGCAACTTGGTACTGTACTCTCCCACATTGCCACACCAGCAATTCAGGTGAGGGCTTCTGGACAAGCACGATTTTCTCTGCTCAATGGTCAAACTTTCCAGCCTGAATCAGATGTTGTCTGTTGGCTACAGCTACAGCAAGGAAGTGTCAGCTTTCTGGGGTTTGAAGAACTAACGCTGACAACTGCCGCAGGAATTTTTCCCCTCAGTGATAAAATGTGGCTAGAAGCCGACGAGGGAGTTCAGCTAGCTACAAACACTACGGCAGAAATCCGTAACTCAGATACCATTCTCGCTGGACTGTCTCAGTTACATACTCAATTACTGCACTGCTGTTACCTTGCGGATCGGCGGGAAATGGAGTCAGAACTCCAGCGGTTGCGCGATCGCCAACGCCTCAATCGTCAAGTCACAGCAGAAGCTCTAGGGGAGTTAGCATCGACGCTGAATTACAAAGACGGTGACTTTTTCCTAGAAGGCACGCCTTTGTTAATCGCTGCTGGTGCAGTGGGAAGGGCTATGGGAGTGCAAATTCGCCCCCCGGCTCGCTCAGAAAACCTCAAGCGGGTAAAGGAGCCGTTCTCGGCAATTGTGCGGGCTTCCCGCATCCGAATGCGGCGAGTTCTGCTGCGGGATAACTGGTGGGAGAAGGATTGTGGTCCTCTAGTAGCCTATACCCAACATGATAACCTCCCGGTGACGCTGCTGCCTGTTTCTGCCACGAGATACGAAATATTTGACCCAGTCTCGCGCACCCGTAGTCCTGTAGATGCCCATCTAGCCGCGACGCTGGCTCCGGTTGCCTACATGTTTTATCGGTCTTTGCCGGATAAGGCTCTCAAAGCTGTGGAGCTATTGCAGTTTGCCCTCATGAACCGTGGTAAAGACCTGGTTGTCATTGTATTGACTGGTATTGCTGTCACACTACTGGGGATGCTCACACCTTACGCCACTGCCATTTTGATTGACAACGCGATTCCAGACAGCGACAGGGGGTTATTGCTGCAAGTCGGATTAGGGCTCTTTGCTGCTGCGATCGGGACAGCGCTATTTCAGCTAGCTCAAGGGTTTGCTATCCTGCGGATGGAAATGGCTGGAGACGCTTCCACTCAGGCTGCGGTGTGGGATCGGCTGCTAAATTTGCCTGTATCTTTTTTCCGGCAGTATACAACGGGCGATCTTCTCTCCCGCGTATCATCAATTAGTACAGTCCGCCGCCAACTCAGTGGCAGAACCCTGATCAATCTTATTAGCAGTCTCTTTGCCTTATTTTACTTGGGTCAGTTGTTTTACTACAACTTCAAATTAGCCCTCGTCGCTGTAGCTGTCGCAATAGTAGCGATCGCACTCACCACCGTCTCTGGTATACTTATACTGGGTAAGGTGCGTCCGCTGCTAGAAGTGCGGGGAAATATTTTTGGGCAGACAGTACAACTGATCAACGGGATTTCTAAACTGCATATTGCTGGAGCCCAGGAGCGCGCCTTTGCTTCGTGGAGTAAAAACTACAGTCGGCAAGTTAAGCTGGAGCTAGGCACGCAACAAGTTGAAGATGCTGTTGCACTTTTCAATACAGTGATGCCCACACTGACTTCTGGGGTACTCTTCTGGTTTACTATTCGCCTGCTTGAATCAGCTCAAACTTCAGGAGGTATCGGACTATCCCTTGGCACTTTCTTAGCCTTCAACACAGCTTTTACCAATTTTACTAGGGGAGCCACAGACCTGAGCAATACAGTTACTGAGGTAATACAAGTCATTCCTCAGTGGCAACGCACCCAGCCAATTTTGGGAACCATACCGGAAGTGGTTTTCAGCAAAGCCGATCCTGGCAAGCTCATCGGCAGAGTTGTTATGGATCATCTTCGCTTCCGCTACCGGAGCGATGGACCGCTGACGCTGGATGATGTAAGTATCTCTGCGGAGCCTGGGGAGTTTATTGCTATTGTAGGAGGCAGCGGAGGGGGAAAATCAACTATATTCCGATTACTACTGGGGTTTGAGACTCCTGAGGACGGAACCATCTACTACGATGGTCAAGATTTGTCTGGCTTAGATGTTGATGCAGTGCGCCGACAGCTGGGTGTAGTCTTGCAGAATGGTAAGCTTACGTCAGCTTCCATTTTCGAGAATATCGCTGGTGGTGCTCAGATTACACTGGATGAAGCCTGGGAGGCAGCGCGTATGTCTGGGTTGGCTGATGATATCGCCGCCATGCCAATGGAAATGCATACTGTGATTAGTGAAGGCGGTGGCAATATTTCTGGGGGACAACGGCAAAGGCTGCTAATTGCTAGGGCACTGGCATTGAAGCCCCGGATTTTGCTATTCGATGAAGCTACTAGCGCTCTAGATAACAGAACCCAGGCAATCGTGAGTGAAAGCCTGGATAAGCTGCAAGTTACCCGGATAGCGATCGCCCATCGACTGAGCACAATTCGTGAAGCTACGCGTATCTACGTACTCCAAGCAGGTCGAGTCGTGCAGCAGGGCGGTTTCCAGGAGCTGGCTTCTCAAGAGGGACTATTTGCCCAGTTGATGGCTCGGCAGATGGGGTAGTTTTATTTAGGTAAAATCATCTATCTGTGCCTCATCCAAGCAAACCTTCAATTTTTCGCCCAGAGCCTGGACATGTTTTGTTATAACGGTGATGTGCCCACCAGGAATCGGATAAACATCTACCGCTTCAGCCACCTCGCCCCATCCTATTGTTGGGTCGTTAGGGTGATCTACCAGCAATTCAGGATACTCTACAGGTAATTCACTGGGCCAAAACAGGGTGACTCGACCTGAGTACGGCTGCGGAATGTAGGCTTTTACAGCTTTCCAGTAGGTAGGTGTGAGGTCTCGGCGGTACTCTTCAGGTGTTTGGGCCACTAAATCAAGTCTCGCAGATGCAACTCGACCCTGATCACGCCCACTCCCAAGCGGAAACAGACCGACAAACCTCTCTACGCTCGACCTCATTTTCTTTTGAATCAAGCTGATTTGCTTGTCTATTCCTGACCGCAAAAAGTCAGCTAGGCTAATAACGTAATATGGTATAAGTAGAAATAGAATTCGCTGCTCATCAAGTCTGAATAAGTAACCTAAGCGATTGACAAAACCAGAGATAAAATTAAAACGAGCATTTGTTGCCGGGGCACTTATTAATGCCAAGAAAGCAACCTTCTGACCTTGTGACTGAAGTCGGCGGGCCATCTCGAAAGCCACAAGGGCACCATTGCAATGTCCTCCTAAGAAATAAGGCCCCTCTGGCTGAAAAGCACGTAGGGTTTTGAGGTGATCAGCCGCCATGGCCTCGATTGTTAGTGGCATCTGTACGCCATCAATCCCATGGGGTGATAGCGCATAAAAGGGTTGCTCCTTACCCAGATAACGCGCCAAATTCAGACAATACAAACCACCACCATTCCAATCTCCATGCAAAAAGAAGAAGGGCCGTTTGTCGCCGCCGGATTGGATCGTAACCAACGGTGACTGGAAGTTTTGCTGGTTTTGCTGCAGGAGAACCTTCGCCAGATGTTCAACCGTGGCTTCGGCAAACAGGGTGGACAGAGGAAGTTTCTGACCCCAGACTTGCTCGATCTGGTGCATCATGCGAACGGCGAGCAGCGAGTGACCCCCCAATTCAAAAAAGTTGTCATGGATGCCAATAGGTTGGATGTCCAGGAGTTCCTCCCAGATCTCCGTCAATTGATGTTCCAGGGGATCCCGAGGAGCTACAAAGTTGCCTTTCAACGTGGAGGGTGCTTGATCTGGCACAGGAAGTGCCCGCCGGTCCACTTTTCCGTTCGGCGTTAGCGGCAGGGCGGAAAGCAGCACGAAGGCGGAAGGCACCATGTAGTCAGGTAGCTCCTGCTTCAGAAAGCGGCGCAGTTCACTAACGGGGGGAGCAGGTCGCTGGTTGGGGATCAGATAGGCTACTAGACGCTTCTCACCAGGTATATCCTCCCGGACTATGACTACAGCCTCCCGCACAGCAGGGTGTTGAACCAGCACTGCCTCAATTTCTCCTAGCTCAATGCGGAAGCCTCTGAGCTTTACCTGATGGTCAGTGCGACCAAGAAACTCGATGTTGCCATTGGGCAGATATCGAGCAATGTCCCCGGTTTTGTACAGGCGCGCTCCCGGCTCATTGCTGAAGGGATTAGGGATGAACTTTTCAGCGGTCAGTTCAGGCTGATTTAGGTAACCGCGGGCTAAACCGTCGCCGCCGATATACAGTTCACCAGAGACCCCGGCAGGGACAGGCTTTAGGTAGCGGTCCAAAATGTAAACTTTTGTGTTGCTAATGGGGCGGCCAATAGGGACGCAAGTACCGAATTGACTTTGAGCTGTCATCAGGTGCGAGCAGGTGAAGGTAGTACTCTCGGTCGGACCGTAACCATTGATCACCCTGCATTCTCCTAGCTCTTGGAGAACCTTCTGAACATGGGGGACAGATAAAACATCACCACCAGCCAAAAGTTGACCCAGAGGCAATAAATCCTCGAGCCGTTCATCCACCATCAAGTGAAACAGGCCAGCTGTAAGCCATAGCGTCGTGATTTGGTGGAGCTTCACAACTTGTCCTAGCTCCTCTAAAGATGGTGTGTGGGCGGGAAATACCACCAACCGGGCACCGTTAAGTAGACAGCCCCAAATTTCAAAGGTAGAGGCGTCGAACGAGATGGGTGCAAGCTGTAGGAAGACTTCCTTTGAAGTCAGGTTGGCATAATCGGCTCCACAGGCTAGGCGCACCACACCCCGATGTATGATGCTAACGCCCTTAGGCCGACCCGTAGACCCTGAGGTATACATCACATAGGCTAGGTTCGAAGCCTTTACTCCACACAGCGGGTTCTCCTCCTTCTCCTGGGCGATCAACCGATCATCTGCGTCAAGGCAGACAACTTTAGCTGAGTGTTTGGGAAGACTCTGGACAAGCCGCTTTTGGGTCAGTAGCACTGGTGTCTGAGTATCTGACAATATGAAGGCCAGGCGCTCTTGGGGATACGCTGGGTCCAGCGGCACGTAAGCCCCACCGGCTTTGAGAATGCCCAACAGTCCCACTATCATCTCCAGGGAGCGCTCCACGCAAATGCCGACGAGTACCTCTGGTCCCACTCCCAAGCGTAGCAAGTAGTGCGCGATTTTGTTAGCTCGGGCGTTCAGCTCTCGGTAGGTCAGCTGCTGATCTTCAAAGACTACCGCAACAGCGTTAGGAGTTAGCTCCACCTGAGCCTCAAACATCTGATGGATACACGCATCCTTTGGGTAATCTGCTTGGGTATTATTCCACTCCACTAGTAGAGTCAGGCGCTCAGCTGCCGTCAAGAGGGGCAATTCCGAGAGTTTCTGCTCTGGATTGGCGACGATGCCTTCCAGTAAGGTCTGAAAATGCCCCACCATCCTGTGCACGGTGCAAGCATCAAACAAGTCGGTGTTGTACTCAAACCAACCCCTGATGTCCTCTGTTGTCTCTTGTAGTTCGAGCGTCAAATCAAACTTCGCCGTCCCACTGTCAATATCCTGAAAGTTCAGGCTCAAACCTGAAAGCTCTAAAACTGACTTCGGAGCATTCTGGAGTACGAACATCACCTGGAACAGCGACGAGCAGCTTGGGTCTCGTTCCGGGTGCAGTTCCTCTACCAGTTTCTCGAAGGGCAGATCCTGATGGCTATAGGCTCCTAGGGCTACCTGACGCACCCGAGCTAGTAACTGCCGAAAAGTGGGATTGCCCCCAAGGTAGGTCCGCATTACCAGGGTATTGACGAAGAACCCGATCAACTCCTCGGTTTCCACCTGGTTGCGACCTGCAATCGGCGAACCCACAAGGATATCTTCTTGACCAGTGTAGCGATATAGCCAGGTCCCAAAGGCTGCCAACAGCACCATAAACAGTGTCACTTCCTCTTGCTGGCTCAGCAGCTTCAGCGCCTCTGACACCTGCTTCGAGAGCATTATGTATTGGCGCGCACCCCGATACGTCTGCACCGCCGGTCGTGGTCGGTCTGTGGGCAGCTCCACCATAGTAGGAGCACCATCAAGCTGCTGTTTCCAGTAGGAGAGTTGTTTTTCCAGAGCTTCGCCTTGCAGCCACTGGCGCTGCCAGAGGGCAAAGTCAGCATACTGGATCGGCAGCTCAGCTAGTGGCGATGGTTTCCCCGCAGAGAATGCTTCATAGAGTGCTGCAAGCTCCTGAAGAAACACAGCAAAAGACCAATCGTCGAAAACAATATGATGCATACTCAGGAACAGCACATGTTCCTCCTCGCCCAGCCGCAGCAGGGTAGTCCGCCAAAGTGGACCACGGGTTAGGTCAAAGGGCTGCTGAACCAACTGCTGGACTTCGGCTTCCTGCTCAGTCGCAGTCACTTCTGTTAGATCCACCACTGGTAACGGCCAGGGCACGGGTGGGGAAATGACTTGTACTGGTTGCCCGTCCTCAACTACAAAGGTGGTGCGCAAGGCTTCGTGGCGTCGCCGAATTTCGTTTATGCTGCGTTCCATTGCTGCCACAATCAGCGGACCTGTCAGGCTAACAGCTGTGGGGAGATTATAGGTGAGACTGCTGGGTTCTAACTGGTTAAGGAACCACAACCGCTGCTGAGCAAAGGACAGGGGAAGAGAGTTAGACTCTCTGTTTTGAGGGGTTATTTTAGTTCTTGAAACGTCCCCTCTTTTCTGATTAAGTCGCCTCATGAGAAGTTCAAGTTTCTCAGGAGAAAGCTTCGCAACACGCGCGGCAACGTCACTCATTTATGCTACCTTCCCTCACCAATTAATTTTCGGTTCCAAGTATTGTCAAGACTTCGTCCTTCGATAGTTGCTCTATCTCTACCAACATCTGATCAAGCATTTCACCACCTACTTCCTCAGCTAGTTTCTGTGCAATAACCATGGCTGAGTCTGCTACAGTACGCGACTCAAAGAGTGCCTGCATTGGCAACTCCACTTGGAAGGAGTCGCGTAAGTGGGAGATAAGTTGAGTGGCTAGCAGGGAGTGACCCCCTAAGTCGAAGAAGTTGTCGTAGATGCCCACCCGCTCAATACCGAGGATTTCTTGCCAGAGGTCGGCAACAGTTTGCTCAACTTCATTCCTAGGAGCGATGTAGGCGTTGTCCAGCTGAGGTCGTCGATATGTTGGTTTGAATAAGAGCGACTTCTCTAATACTTCTATAACACTTGATGCTGTAAAAGCCTGCTTAATCCGCCCCTGGATATCTTGCGTCGATACAACAATCTGAGGCAGCTTACTACACAAAATGCGGCTAATCGCATCCACACCCTCTTTGGAAGATATTCCTTTCTCTAGGATCTCTTTTCTCCATTTTTTGTTTACTGCCATTCCTACCTCTTGCCAGGTATCCCAGTTAATGGAAACAGTAAATGTGCTGCCCCTGGCACAATTGTGGCGGGCAAATGCATCAAGAAAAGCATTTGCAGCACAATAGTCTACCAAACCAATTCCACCCAGGATGGAACTAAGTGATGAACAGAGTGCAAGGAAATCTAACTGAACATCCTTGAAAATAAACTCTAGTACTTGTGTTCCCCTCACTGTGGGTGCAAGAACACTTGAGGACGCTAATGGTGTTTTTAGTTGAATCATGCCCTCACTAGCAATCCCTGCTGCATAGATTACACCGTGGATGTTGCCGAATCTCTCATACGCCTTCGCGATCGCTACCTGCATTTGTTCGTAATTGGCAACATCGGCGCTGACAACTAAAACCTCTGCACCCACCTCTTCTAGTGCCTGCACTTGCCGGATTTTGCGGCTTACTTCATCGTGTTCATTGTGAGTAGCCAGCCATTCCCCCCACTCGTTTCTGTCAGTAAACGCCGAACGCCCCACGAGGATCAGTTTTGCGCGTACCGTCTGTGCCAGATATTCTGCAAACGTATTGCCAATACCTCCTAATCCACCTATGATGAGATAAACTCCACCTACCCTTAACCTTGTTGTTCCTTCGACTGCTCCATCCAATCGTATTGCCTCAAAGCTTTGCACCCATCGATGATTTCCACGATAGGCAACAGTAGAGTCAGACGGTTCGAGCGCGAGTTCTGCCACAAGTTGGTCTATTAAGTTCTCCTCTTGCCAAGTTCCTGATTTAGGAATAGCAATATCAATGCTACGGCAGCTTATATTCGGGTATTCCTGCGGAATAACCTTACATGGTCCCAAGATTGTTGCCTTCTCTGGGCACAACTCCTCAACGCCTGTCACTTCCTGCATGTTGTTTGTTAAGACCTCGAGCTGAAGGGAATCAGTAATATTCTGTTTCCCAATCGCCTGCGTCAGAAACAGCAGACTGTAGAAGCCGAGAGCCTGAGATTCAAAGAAATCGATTTCGGAGCGGATTTGATCCTGCGGTGTGATACTCCATAAGTGAGCAATTAATTTAGGAGTCTTATCCAGTGCCGAGAGTTCTTCGAGCAAGGCATCATAGTCATCACGTTGTCGAGGATTAACTGTGTAGAGGCGATCGCTCTGCTGACTAAATTTCTCCCCCACCATCACGCTAATAACATCTTGGCCCTCTTTTTCCAGTCGTTTCACTAGTTGGTCACCCAACCCGCACTGGTCGATAAATACCAGCCAGCACAACTTTTGCTTTGCCAGATATCCGGCTCGGGGCTTGCGAGGCGTAGATTTCCAGGCAGGAGTGTAGAACCAGTCTGCAACGTCTGGCTTCTTGCCTAATGATTCAGTACGAGTATTGACAGCGGATTTTTGATTTTGTGGTTCAATCCAGTACCGCTGGCGCTCAAAGGGATAAGTCGGCAAGGGGAGACGATGACGTCGCTCATGAGCATAAAATCCAGACCAATCTACCTGAATTCCTGCCAGCCACAACTGGCCTAATGTATGCATTAAAAATGCTACATCCGAGTGTTGGTCTTGCGGAGAGCGTACAGAAGAAAGCACAACTTGCTCAGTACCGTGATCTGCATTGAGTCTTGCTAATGTACTCAACGTCTGACCAGGACCAACCTCCAACAGGACTCGCTCCGGTTCTTTCAACAGCTCTTGCATACCCTCGCAAAAGCGCACACAGTCGCGCAAATGCCTAGTCCAATAGTTCGGATCTGTCGCTTCCTTTACTGTGATCCAGGTGCCGGTGACGTTGGAAACATATGGAATTTGCGGAGGCTTGAGGTTTACTTTTTTGACCTGCTCAGTCCACTCTCCTAAAATAGGCTCCATCATCGCTGAATGAAAGGCATGGGAAGTATGTAGACGGCGACACTCCACACCTGTTTCAGCTAGTTGGGATTGTAATTGACCAACCGCTGCCGTGGAACCCGAAACTACACATAAGGATGGCCCGTTGTTCGCAGCTAAGGAGAGTTGCTCTTTGAGGTATGGTTGCAGTTGCTGTTCCGACAATGGGACAGCGAGCATGATACCAGTGGGCAGGAGCTGCATCAGTCGCCCTCGTGCCGTTACTAACGCCAATGCATCTTCTAAAGAGAACACTCCAGCAAGACACGCCGCAACATATTCACCAATGCTATGACCAATCATTGCCTGGGGTCGCACTCCCCACTGCATCCACATCTTAGCCAAGGCATACTCAATTACAAACAGCGCTAGTTGTGCGATCGCAGTCTGCTGTAGTTGCTCCGTTGCTCCCCCAGCCCCGGGCAGGCACAAGGCACCGCCCCTACTCCCAGATCTTATTCCTTCACTCGGGTAAAGCACATGGCGCAAGTCAATTCCCAGGTGAGGTTTGAGCAGTTCGGCGCAGATATCAATTTGCTCACGAAATGTCGCCTCAACCTGGTATAATTCCAAAGCCATATCTACATACTGCGCTCCCTGCCCTGAAAACATAAACACGACAGACCGAGTCCTGGACTCCCGCATGGCTGTAAACAGCCGTTTGGGATCGAAATCCAGACACGATACAGCATCGTCAAGATCATGGCAGACAAGCATCCGGCGATGGCTGAAAGCTTTTCGACCAACTTGGTAGGTGTAGGCTACATCGGCAAGGTTGAGTTCAGGATGCTGCTTTAAGTACATGCCCAAATTCGCCGTCGCGACTTCCAGTGCCGAGCTGGTTTTGGCTGACAGCACCAACAGATGCCAAGGTCTGGAAGGTCCAGATGCCTCGACTATAGGGGCTTCTTCGAGAATGGCATGGGCATTGGTACCACCCATCCCAAAGGCACTAACTCCAGCCCGACGGGGAGTACTGTCTGCTTGCCAATTAGACAGGGTGGCATTGACGTAAAAGGGACTGTTGGCAAAATCAATTCTGGGATTAGGTGCAAAGAAGTGCAAGCTGGGTGGCAGCAATTTGTGTTTGAGCGCCAGGACAGTCTTAATTAAGCCTGTAACGCCAGCCGCGTGATCCAGATGTCCAAGATTTGTTTTTACAGAACCAATGGCACAGAAGCCTTTTTTTTCGGTTTGGAGTGAGAAAACTTGTGTCAGAGCAGCAATTTCAATCGGATCACCCACAGGTGTTCCGGTTCCGTGAGCCTCTATATAGGAGATAGTCTCGGGTTCAACCTCGGCTACAGCGTGAGCCATGGCAATTACCTCCGCCTGACCATCCACACTAGGTGCCGTGTAGCCAACTTTCTTTGAACCGTCATTATTGATGGCTGAACCTTTAATGACTGCATAAATGCAATCTCCATCCGCTAGAGCATCCGCTAGCCGCTTCAAACTAACGATTCCCACTCCATCGCCGATAACAAAACCCTGTGCCTTGGCATCAAAGGAGCGACAGTGTCCATCGGCAGAAAAGATCCCTCCCTCTTGATAAAAATGACCTGCCTTGTGGGGAACACCGATTGAAACTCCACCAGCCAAAGCCATATCGCACTGGTAATTCAGCAAGCTTTCGCAGGCTAAGTGAACGGCAACCAAGGAAGTGGAACAAGCAGTTTGAACAGTAACACTTGGTCCTTTCAGATTTAATTTGTAAGATACGCGGGTAGGCAGGAAATCTTTATCATTGTTAATTAAAGTTTGATAAAAGTCATGACTTACCGAAGTTTGATCCAGGTTACGGTTTGAATAAAGGTTTAACAAGTAGGTACTCATGCTCGCACCAGCATAAACACCAATCAAACCTTCGTATGTATCAGGATCGTAGCCAGCATTTTCAAGCGCCTCACTCGCACACTCTAAGAAGAGACGATGTTGTGGGTCCATCATTTCAGCTTCTCTAGGATTAAAACCGAAGAATGAAGCATCAAACCACTCTACGTCTTCTAGAACTGCTTTTGCTTTAACATAATTGGAATCCTTCAAAGTAGCAGGGTCTACACCTGAATCCTCCAGTTCTTGCTCAGTAAAAAAAGAAACTAACTCTACACCGTTTCGCAGATACTCCCAAAATTCATCAGTATTTTTAGCACCTGGGAAGCGACAGGACATACCAACAATAGCTATGCCTTCTACAGACATCTGCGGTTTCAAGTCATTCATCGTTCTTTTTTTCACTTCTGCTGAAGTAGTTTTTTCGGTTCATAGCATCCCTTTGCTTCTGAACTCGGCCATGAATTTTCTGGTAAGAAGTTGGCTCATGCGACTGGCTTAAATATTGAGCCAAGGAGCTTATAGTGGGGTACTTGAACATTTCAATCATTGAGATATCTCTATTAAGGAGTTCTCTCAATTTGCCATTGACTTGACCTATGTGGATTGAATGAGCACCTAGATCAAAGAAATTGTCGTGGATACCCAGCTTCTCCACATTCAGCACTTCTTGCCAAACAGCAGCGATATTTTGCTCTACCTCAGTCTGGGGGGTTACATAAGCTGCTGCCAATTCTGGACGAACCTCTGGGTTAGGCAGCGCTTGGCGATCCACCTTGCCGTTGGGCGTCAAAGGCAGGGCATCCAAGATCACAAAGGCCGACGGTACCATATACTCAGGTAACTGCTCCGACAAGAAGCTGATATACTCACTGGTGGGCTTACTCTTCTGGTCAGTGACGATATAAGCCACTAGTCGCCGTTCGCCTGGTTGATCCTCCCGAGCCAGGACGACAACCTCCCGAACGTTTGGATACTTGCCCAGCACCGTCTCGATCTCCCCCAGCTCGATGCGGAAGCCACGGATCTTTACCTGGTGATCAATGCGCCCGAGGAACTCGATATTGCCGTCCGGCAGGTAGCGAGCTAGATCGCCGGTCTTGTAAAGGCGCGCCCCCGGCTCGTTATGGAAGGGGTTGGGAATAAACTTCTCATTGGTCAGCTCAGGGCGGTTGAGGTAGCCTCGGGCTAGACCATCGCCACCAATGTGCAGTTCGCCCGGAACCCCGATGGGGACAAGTTGCATATGGGAGTCCAGCAGATAGATCTGCGTGTTGGCAATCGGGCGACCGATGGGCGGCGGGGCATCGGTTTCTATTCCAGCAGCAACTGGTGCCGATGTTGTCACAACAGTGTTTTCTGTCGGCCCGTAATGATTAAATAAGCAAAAGGGTAGAGCTTTCCGCGGTCCTCGATGAAGCTTATCCCCTCCTGTTAATAGGGCTCTCAATGCCAAGTTTTCCGGCGATTTCTCCGCTAAAACAGCCTGTGCAAGTGGCGTTGGCAGAAAACAGATAGTAATTGCGGACTCGGCTAGGAATTCCAAGAGCAATGATGGCGACACACGGGTTTCTTCACTCAGGATATGAATGCTTGCTCCTAAGGTAAGATAAGGCCACAGTTCCCATACAGATGCATCAAATGCTGGTCCTGCTAGCTGAGTTGCTCGGTCCACGGGCGTCACGTTGTACGCATGCTGGTGCCAAGTGACAAGATTGACTAACCCCCGATGTTGAATTTCCACTCCCTTAGGTTTGCCTGTGGAGCCGGAGGTATAAATGACATAAGCCAGGTTGTCAGTGGCTGTGCTGTTAACAGGGTTGTTTTCGCTCTGCTGGGCGATGAGTTCCCAATCTGAGTCTAGACAAATCACTTGAGCCCAAGTGGTCGGTAGTTTCTCTAATAATTGCTCAGTGGTCAGCAGTACTGGCACAGCAGCGTCTGACAACATAAAGGCTAGCCGCTCTAAGGGATATACCGGGTCTAGGGGCACGTAAGCTCCACCGGCCTTCAGGATGCCCAGTAGTCCCACCACCATCTCTAGAGAGCGTTCTGTACAGATACCAACGAGTACCTCTGGTCCCACACCCAAGCGTAGCAGGTAGTGCGCGATTTTGTTCGCTTGGGCGTTCAGTTCCCGATAAGTCAACTGCTTTTCTTTAAAGACCACTGCAATGGCATCGGGTGACTGTTCCACCTGTGCCTCAAACAGCTGATGAATACATAAGTCCTTGGGGTAATCTGCCTGGGTGTCATTCCACTCCATAAGCATCAGGCGCTCTGCTTCCGTTAAGATAGGCTCACTCTCCTCCTGGCGGCGCAAGCTAGGCGGAAATTTGGCATCAACATTTTTTACATCCATTTCAAGACCTCTTGTTCCTTATAGTGCTGATAGCAGGTAGGATTTCAATTAGGTTTTAAGAAGATCTCTTTTTGGCAAAATAATCTTTCTGCCAAAATTCCCCGACTCTTACAAGCCTCGATCAATTTATTGGACTCGACGATTCGGCGAGACTCTTCATTGTATGTAATAGATGTCAGATACTTTAGCCAAGGTTCATGTCCCATTGCATATATATAAAGGTGCTGAGGATTGAACCTGTTGACTATATCGATAGCCTTTTCATAATCTGAGCTTTCAAATCTCCGAGATTGGTCCATCTTCCTAGGTAAGGGTTTGGTTAATAATGGACCATATAGCCAAGTTGCCGGTCCCCCATCACATTCCATTCCTATAAACACCACATCAACATCGCCGATTGCCTCATGTATATGCTTGTAAAGTTGAGGCTCGATATTATTTGAGTCGGTCAAGCATAAGATTTGTCTACCTTGGAAACTGAGACAATATGCAATTTTGCTCCGAATATTTAGGTCGACATGCTCACCAGGAAAAGGCAAACCTATGATAGAGCCGCCAGTAACCTTAATGATTTCCATCTCATCAATTTCGCTTACATTGTCAAACCCAATATTATGTAAGATGAATTTCAAAGATGGATCTGCTAACCCCCCGCCATTATTCTTGGGGACAATTACATTCTTGACTTTATGTCGCAACTGTAACAAATGTTCGAATAATACGTGGTCTTGATGGTTGTGAGTAATCAATAAATAGTCGATACTTGCTGGTAAATCAGCGTAGGTATAACGACTAATCCCGTTGTCATAATCATAGCAGATCACTGGGTCAGTCAAAATACTGACATCTTTTGTTTCAATTAAAAGACAAGCATGACCGAAATAACGAATTCTGACATCTTCGCCAGCATACTTAGGAGAATGCTGAGGATTCTCTGACTCTGTGAAGAATGATGAAAACAGCTCTTCCTCGCTGTTATTAATATCTAAAACATCCTTGATATAATTAAAGGATCGAGGAATATATTTCATTTTAAATAATTCATCGATTCCTTCATAGCTAAACGGAATATTTAAATTCAAAGTCCTATCGTTTGCCAATCTAGGAGTGCTAAAGATGAAGGAGCGATCATCATTATCAGTTAGAGATAATGCGATAGTTTGCGCTGACTTCTTATAGTAGGGGCTTTGATATAAAAGTCCCTCTATGAATCGGATTGAAGGATGATTATTTAAGTCGTAAACCAATTCGACATAGCCCTTCAAACTATCGGGGATATTTTCGTACATCGGCTCAATAGAATAGCCGACGGCTTCATCGGTTAACCGTTTATCAAGGCTCTTGATATCTTCAGCTAACTCCAACATGTGAGCTTGCTCTTTTGTTATGTTTTCGATCAAGTCTTTGATTTCATAAACCCTACTTGCCGGATAATCGATGAATGGACCACCAACCATTGATGGATTCTTAAGAGCAGAAATATGAATCTGTGGAGCGGCTACAAACGATTGCATTATCTTTAAGTGCAAATTAGCTATGCACATTGCAGTTGTAGGCGGTGATATCAGGTACGACCATGCATACCATTGATTAACTAAAGGCTCTATTACCACATTTGGCTTCAGGTACAGTTTTTCGCTTTTCATGTTCACACTCCTACAATAGATACTCACACTCAATGCATGTTGATGGATGATATTTAATGCGATGACGCCCTATGGATGTAAAAGAAAATTCAATCAATTCATGCGAAAGTTTCTCCTAGGAGCTTGGTACTAATGTTTTCTACTATTTAGAGACGTTAAGCCATAGCTTCAGGTTTGTCAGTCAAATAAAGTCATATAAAGTAATTAGTTGTTATACGACTGTTTCGGGTTGACTCATAAAAGTCAGTCACAGTTAGTAATTTATATGGTATTAAGTAGTTGAGAGCAATCAATGCTAATTGCAATGTGGCTTCTCAGCCGAATCGTAATTGTCGCTAATTTCATGAAGTTATTACAGCATCTGAACGATATCTATCTGATTAGCAGCCTGATGCTGTTGGGCTTGCTGCTGCGTTTACCCAGTCTTAGCCTAGGTCTGTGGCGGGATGAAGCATCCACCTATTTTGATGCGCTTCCTGCCGGGCTAGGGGAAGTGGTGAGGACAGTCATCCGCAGTGAACTTAACCCCCCTGGCTTTTATCTGATCATGCACCAGTGGATGTGCTGGTTTGGGGCGGAGGAGATTGTTTTGAAACTGCCTGCTCTGATCTTCGGGCTACTGCTGATCGCTGCTACCTACGGGCTGGGACGAGTGATCGGCTCCCTGACTATCTAGGTACTACTTTCGGCTATTATTTTGCGCGGATACACCCGGTTCCGTTTTACGGTTTTGCCCGCTGGGAGCATCCAGAGCTATTTAGTCCCCAGGGCTATGCCCAGTTATGGCAGGCGGCGTCAGCAGTCACAGATACAGAGCAACGCATTCAGAACAAAGCAGAATTGGGCTACCGCAAGCTGGTCTTCATTAAGGAGGTTACGGATTCCCTCTTCACAACGGTACTCCGTTTGACGGGAGGGGAATTGCGAACCAGATCTATGAAAGAAACTAATTGAGTCTTTCGAGGAAAACATGATATTATTTATACATCCGAGGAGTTGTAGTAATTTACGCCGAGGGCAAAACCGAACCTTGAAAAGTCAAAGTATAGGGTTGTAGTCACAAATCGTTGACTATGTAAAACTTTGTGCGTAAAAAGGCTTGAACATACTTTTGTGGTACTTGTTCAAACGGCGGTGGGTCTTATCGTTGCAGACTGTGCGAGACAAGAGGGTACTCAAGCGTTGAAGCAGTAAGTCCTGATTGAGAGGTCAGGAAGCCTACACCACATCGTTCGCGATTGGTGTAGGAGAACGTCACATTGAAACAAACCTATCGGCTACTGCTTGAAGTTAGCTATCCTGGCAGGGCTGAAACCGTGACACTGTAACTGTTTGATCTTATACCCCTAAATTAGAGTTACTCAAGTTGTGCGTCCTTGTCATCGAACGAAATGGTGGGCTATTTTGTCGCCACCACAGCCAGATTCCAGGCAAAGCGCTTCATTAATGGAACCTTTTTCAAAATTACATCTAACTTCTCTAACCTTCGGTATTCTGGTTCGAGTCTTGCCTGTTCAATGATGATCTTCTTCCAGTAACGTTCCTTATTTGGGTCAACTTTTTCAACCAAATAGAAGCGTAAGAAAATCCAGAGAGTTGCCAGCCAAAATGTATCGTAAGTCGTTCTGGAAAACTGGGACTTAACAAAATTGACGATATTGATGTCAAGCGGTGTTTCATCTTCAGTTCGCACTGAAGTTGCCATCCGACGATACACGTTAATAATTGGGTTATGCCTCAAGGGGTCCCAAAAACAGGCTTTCCCACCAGGCTTAAGAACGCGGTGCATTTCCCGGATTGCAGTTTCAGGATCTGGCAAATGGTGTAGCAAATTGGAGACGTAAACGAAATCGAAGGTGTTGTCAGGGCAATCGAGGGCGATCGCATTCATCGTCCGCCCCTGAATCTCGACGCCGTTAGCCGCTGCTAGCTGGAGGGCGACTTCCACCATACCAGGAGAGTAGTCAGATGCCACACAAAGCGCCCCTTTTTTAGCAAAGTAGACGCTGTTTTCCCCAGCACCGCACCCTAAATCCAGAAGCCGCTTGCCTCTGATATCTCCCATATGTCTGAGGATGAACCGGTTTTCGGGGGCGGTGCAGGCTTCAAAGTAATCCTTAACCTTGATTCCTTCTACATTAATGGTGGATGCCCACTGATCGTGGAATCTTTTCTCTTTGTCAAATACATCATTTCGCATATGGCGCAATCTGGACTTTCGGGAGCTACTGGAAAAATTAATCACACTAAGTAAATATATTGTATTTATCGGTACAATAATTCAGACCAATAACTAGCTCTGGGTCGTCGCAACTTTCACATGGCTGAACCATGCACCCGAAGTACTCCCTTATTGTTCCAATATACAACGAGGAAGAAACGCTTCCTGAACTCTACCGGCGGCTTCGTGCCGTGATAGACCGGATGGACGGTCCTGTGGAATTAGTCTTAGTCAATGATGGCAGCCGCGATCGCTCCTTAGAGATCATCCGGGATCTTCATCAGAAGGATCAACGGATTTGCTACTTGAGCTTCGCTCGTAACTTCGGTCACCAAATCGCCGTAACAGCTGGCCTGAATTTTGTCCGCGGTCAAGTTATCATCATCCTTGATGCCGACTTACAAGATCCACCAGAACTAATCCCCGCTCTGATTGAAAAGTGGCGACAGGGCTATCAAGTCGTCTACGCCCAGCGCACTCAACGCCGCCAAGAGGGATGGTTCAAGCGTTTTACCGCCTATTTCTTCTATCGCCTGCTTAAGCAGCTTGCAGATGTAGACATTCCCACCGATACTGGCGATTTTTGTTTGATGGCTCGACAAGTCGTGGATACCCTTAACACGATGCCAGAGCGCAATCGCTATATTCGGGGACTGCGCTCTTGGGTTGGCTTCCAACAAACAGCTGTTCGGTTCGAGCGTGATTCCCGCTTTGCCGGTAAAGTCAAGTACACCTTTGGCAAATCCTTGGCATTAGCTGTGAATGGTCTAGTGTCCTTCTCACAAGTGCCTCTGCGACTCTCAACCTATGTTGGGTTACTAGCAGCTTTGGCAGCAATTTTAATGGCTCTTTTAGTCCTCTATTGGCGCCTTTTTGTCCCCCATTCGCCTTTAACAGGGTTTACTATTGTTCTGATCGCTATTTTCTTTCTCGGAGCCATCCAGCTGGTTGGTATTGGTATTCTAGGTGAGTACGTCGGGCGAATTTACCAAGAGGTCAAAGGCCGACCGCTTTACACCCTAGCGGAGGTGGTTGGCTTTAGCGACCAAGCGGACTCGGGTATACTGGGGCGTGGAGAACAAGGTCCACTACGTTAGAGATGGAACCCAAGTTGAGGCTCAGTCCAGGATTCGCACGACTCCCTTAGTTCAGATGTTTGCTTTAGCTCGTCACTTTGCACTGAATTTGTCAGCGTAAACAAATCTATGGGTAGCGTAAAGAAAAATGAGACAAAAACTTCTTCAACCTAGCGCTGTAAGCTCAATGATCGGTGCAAGCATCATAATTTTATTCACTTACAGCAGTCTAAAACATACACTTTTTCATTCAACCGCCTTAGATTTAGGGTGGTTTGATCAAGCAGTTTACTTAATTAGCAAAGGCCAGCCCCCCATTGTCTCTTTCTGGGGTCATCACATTCTGGGCGACCACGCTGCATTGATCTTATATCCGCTGGCGATATTATACAAGATTTTTCCAGATGTTCACTGGTTGTTTGCTGTGCAAGCAGTTGCCTTGGCTTTAGGAGCTTGGCCGACGTGGGCTCTAGCCCGCCAAGCTGGGTTGAAAGAGGAACAAGCGATAGCCCTGGCAGTAGTTTACCTACTATACCCGGAGGTGTTCAATGTCAATCTATTTGATTTCCATACGGAAGTGATCGCACTTCCCTTACTGTTAGCGGCGGTGTTGGCAGCCCGGCTAGAGCGAATTGGTTGGTTTTGTTTAAGTATCGTTCTGATCTTGGGTTGCAAGGAAGTATTATCGCTGACTGTAGCAGCGATGGGACTGTGGCTGCTAGTCTTTGAAAAGAAGCGTTTATACGGTGTGTTTGCGCTCACTGCGGGGGTAGGCTGGTTCCTGATTGCCAGCCAGGAGATTATACCCTTTTTTAGTGGTGGCGAGGTAGCAGCAGTAGGGCGTTATCGCTATCTCGGAAACTCGGTTTTCGAGATTGTCAGCAATCTAGTGATCAAGCCATGGCTGCTATTAGGGCGAGTCATCTCAATGAGTACGCTTAACTATCTGGTAGCACTGCTAGTGCCAGTGATTTGGGGGATTTCACTCCAGCATTTAGCACCTTTAGTATGTGTACTTCCCACACTATTAATGAATATTTTGTCGGACATCTCCGCACAACGGGACTTAGCATACCAGTATTCTATCCCCATACTGCCTTTTCTGTTATTAGCTGTGATTGCAACGTTAGCTGCGGGTCGAGGCTGGCTGCGAAACGGACGACATATCATACTATGGTCGCTAGTGGCTTTCCTGCTGATGGCAAACTATCGTGAGATTAAATCTTATACGGGAACACTGGATACATGGCAAGCAATGCGAGGGGCGATCGCCCAAATTCAAACTCAAGGAGGTGTTTTAACGGATAACCAATATGCACCCCATGTGACTCACCGACCAGTCGTGAAGCTATTCTATTCTGATTTACCCTCTGCTGCTGATTTAGCTGAGGTTAATTATGTGTTACTAAATGTGCGTCATCCTTGGCCCGAGGCTCAAAAGTCTTCTGTCAAACTAGCGGCTCAACTCCAGAAAAATCAACAGTTTAAATTAAGCTATCAGCGCGATGATGTTTACCTGTTTGTCAATCAAAATCGCCCGAACAAGTAAACTGTCCCATCCACTTCACGACCGGAGGTACGAAGGATGCACCAACTACCCCTGGTCAGTGGGTCGGATCAAGATTTCGTTGACATTCACGCGCTCAGGCTGTGTAACGGCATAGACAATGGCGGCGGCAATGTCCTCACTTTCCAGTGGTGTCATTGATTGTACCCAGGATTCGATTCGTTCTTTGGTTGCTGGGTGGGTAATGTGGTCGGTCAGTTCTGTTGCTACGGCACCGGGTTCAATCACGGTGACTCGAATCTTGTCCTTGTAGACTTCCTGGCGTAAAGCTTCGGAAAAGGCACATACACCCCATTTGGTTGCATTGTAGACACCAACATTTGCCGATACCGTGCGACCGGCGACTGAGGAAATATTGACGATATGTCCTGAGCCTTGGGCTTTCATCAGGGGAAGGACTGCATGGGTGGCATACATCAGACCGAGAACGTTGATATTGACCATGCGTTGCCAGTCTCCAGTATCTGCGCCGTCAATTGGGCCAAGCAGCATTACACCAGCATTGTTAACCAGAATGTCTACTCTACCCAGTTCTGATTTCACTTTGTCTACCATACTACGCGTCTGCGCTTCATCGCTAACGTCAGCAACAATCGGCAGTGCCTGTCCACCATTTTCTTTAATGCGAAGAGCCAAGGTTTCCAGTCGCTCGGCACGTCGTGCGGCGATGGCGACTTGCGCCCCAACTGAAGCCAGTGCCAATGCGGTTGCTTCGCCGATACCTGAAGAAGCGCCGGTGACGAGGGCGACTTTTCCTGTTAATTTTTCAGTCATCTGTGTACTTGGGTGCTTGTTGAAACTATGGTTAAACCCTATCAAAAAATTCAGACATTAAAAACCTATCAAAGGGTGTATAGAACAGTGTTTGATTGTCTGTCAGTATTAGGACTAGCAGCAATTAATAAATCGTAGTGTATGGGCCGCGCGACAAGTACATGCCCAGTTTCAGTAGCATGGATGTGCATATCATACCTGAATATAAGGGCGTTCCTAAACATAAGCATTATGATCTCCGCTATTTGCTAGAAGCAGATATGAACGAGACCCTAATCGTAAGCTCTGAATCCAAAACTCTTGCTTGGCTTTCACTAACTGAAGTCGAAAAATTTAACGCGGCTGAATCGATAATGCGAATGGTGAGTCAAGTGCGGTCTATAAAAACAATGAGGGCGATATGTAAAAGAACTCCCCCCTCGCCTTGGCTTGAGCTTTACTGATGCTCCTTTTCCCATATAATAGTTTTTCATATGCCAACAGAATTCATTATCCAAGATGGGGTTGATGACGCAGGGTAAGCGCAAGAAAAAAATGCCCAAAATATGATATATAGGCAATGCTAATCCCAATAATGAAGTTTGATTCTTAGCTTTATTGCGATTATTCTCAGTATTATTGAGAGCCAAGTACTTTTATTGCTTCTTGCGCTTACCCTGGTTGATGACGGCTTATCTTCTGCCTATTGGTATGAAGGTCGTTGCCCTCAGAGTGGCAGTTTGTTGAGACTACCCCGCACTCGTTTAGCAGAGGCGATCTGGCTTTAGCCAGATATCTGCCTTCGGCAGATCGCTCGTGGTTTAATGCAGCACCTCGCGGCTACAACTTCTCGTAATAAAGTGGACAACCCTCAGTTAGGGCCTTACAAATTTGGTCAACTTCTTGTGCCACCTGAGTCAGCCAGCGAGCGCAGATGCTCGGGCGTTGCGATCGCCGCCTGCGGGAATGCTCAATTCCTGGCAATACGCCTCGACTTGCGGCTCACAGTCTTCCCAAGACAGCAGCTGTTCGCGGAAGTCCGCATAAGTTTCCGCTCCCACCACACAAGCATCCCCGGTTTTCAACTCAGCTGCTTTGTAGGTGAAAATGCACACTTCCAGGTGAGGTCGCACCAGCATGTCCCGATTGCCCCGACGGAAAACTCCGACATTTTGGTTCTCCGTAAGAACGACTATTCATGGTGCATCACGGATCACTAATACGACGGCACAGACCAAAATGTCGCTCTTTCATTGTAACCCCGTCGCTCAACTACCAACCGACGAAGCGCGATCGCTAACAAAACTCACATCAATTTCAAAGGGCAACCATTTGCTACGGCGATGCTCGTAGAACAATACGAATTTCAGGGCAGTAATCAACGATTCGTCCTGCGTGGTTGAACGAATGTCGAGTGAGCGCACCAACCGAAATAGCACTTTACGATAGCGACTGCTCTGGTCTAGTAAGTCATGTCGAAACTACGCACTCTACTGGTTTTGGGTGTTATTTATTCAGCAAGAGCAAAGAGCTATAATTGGCAACTTTCAATGGTTTGCATCCGACAAATTAGCAGCGTCAATAGCGCGATTGTTGTCGAGCTATTACGCGATCGCGCAGAAAGAGCAATGTCTCATCTTTGATGCCAAAGGTAGCTAGTCCATCGATTGTTTGCAGGAGATAGTCAGCACAGGAGCCAAGGTGTCCGCTTGCTGTGGCAAGGCTCTTGAGCGTCGTTTCCAAGGATAAGCTGCCTGTGTAGAGTGAGTGCTGTCGATTAATGACAAAAGCGATCGCCTCCACAACTTGCTCTTTACTAAACACCTTGACCCAACGAGGAACATAGGCTCCTGCAACCATTTCTCGTCGCCAAAGTAACTGTAATTCTGTGGCAACATCAGTAGCAGCAACTTGGGATGCAACACCACGACAACTCCCCCCGCGATCAAGTCCTAAAACTAAGCCGGGATTAAGTAGTTAAACAAAATTAATTACATAATTTCTGCCAAATTCTCTTAAAATTTTCTCGACAGATGCCACAAAAGTTGACCAGGATTTATAAGCCTC
>JAABUZ0100002416.1_pt1 | contig 31004 bp, 32 predicted proteins | sample 5562091 | NCBI WGS metagenome assembly JAABUZ01 (sample SAMN12813069, study PRJNA571459) | rock metagenome | isolation source: Antarctica rocks | place: Antarctica: Victoria Land, Linnaeus Terrace sud | collected 2015-12-21
GGGCGATTACGGCCTTCGTCGTCGAACACAACAAACACGCGAAGCCGTTCCTCTGGACAAAGTCGGCGACGGCGATCCTGCGCAAGATCAAGAAGTGCCATACTACTTATGGGTCAGCACACTAGAACCGGCGCGGCTTCGTCCTGCGCCAAGACTTGAATCCGAGGCCGCAAGTCGGCGAGGAAGCTCCTCGTGCGATCAGAGAGCTGCCCGACCGACACAGCGCCCATATCAATCATTTAAGAATGAACGGTCCCGCCGACATTCCCAGTCATGGCGCCGATCGAACCAAAGTGGATGTTCGTATTGCTGGACGCTGCCCGCTCCTTTTCTTGATCCGTGAAACTCATGCCGTTGGCCGACGACAACTACCCTGACGGTCCAGCGACAACTACCTTGGCGGGTCGAAGCGAGGGAAGAGCGTTATGCGCCCGTCGTTCGCTCTGATGTTGGGTCGGTTCCGTGGAGTAGGAGTCGTTTGACACTACGCCGCGTTGCTCATCCGGCGCTCGAATTGATTGGGTGAGAGGTAGCCGAGGGCCGAATGCCGACGATGCGGATTGTACCAGCCTTCGATGAAGTCAAAGACTGCGAGCGATGCTTCGCGTTGTGTTTTGAAACGATGCTGCGCAAGCAGCTCGCATTCGAGAGTCGCGTTAAAGCTCTCGCACATGGCATTGTCGTAGCAGTCGCCGCTCGAGCCCATTGATGTCGTTACCCCGGCTTCTTTGCAGCCTCCGACGAAACTCCCGAAGAATCCGTGAGCAATTCGTGAGCATTCGCCTATCTCAACCGCGGAAATCCGCATAGAATAAAGCGGCAAGGCCCCTTGGCGGGAAAGTGTAGGAATCGAACCTACCAGCCCCCTTGCGAAGGCCTCAACGGTTTTGAAGACCGAGCGAACCACCAGATTCGTACTCTCCCAAGATTCGAGCAAACCTTCCAGCGTAGGTGTTTCCGGCGCACCTATCGCTGGGAACCGCCCACGATCGCTGCGTTGGTACTCTAACTTCCGAAGCTCGCTTTTGGCAGCTTACGCAGCGCTGCCCTCTTCGCCGGCGACGCGGCAGCAAGCGTCGGGCAAGTCCTTAGCGTGTTTCGATCTGCCGATCCGACTTGGCGGTCTTAGCTCTCTGGGCAGCGGATGCGTACCGTTCGGCCGCGTTGCGATGAGCGTTACTTCTTTAAGCCTAAAGCTCGCAAGACTACAACGGCAAGATCGCCGTTCTTGCGTGATCCCGCAGCGGGTTCGACCGCGCGTGGCTCCCCAATTCTTTCGCTTTCGCTTTCGGACGTTGCACCGACGTAATAGTGTTGGAGTAACACGTCGTCTTTTTCTTTCGGGGCGGGCAGCGCCACTTCGGGCGGGCCGACGTCGTCTGGAACGCTCTCCAGCCCCGCATGCTCGTGCGCGGCGTCTTCCCCCGGGGCCTCTCGACGTGCCGAGTCGACATCGATCAAAACGTCGTTGCCGATCGCGACGGCCGTTGCGGACGCGGGCGTATCGAACTGCGGACGTATCGACGAGATCGAATCGGGTGAGAGCGAATCTGCTTCGCGCGAAGCGGCGAGCGCGATCCGCGGCGAGCTTTCGACGGCTGCGGGAGCCGCCGCGGCACGATAGCTCGCGAGCGTCACCGTCACGATCTCGACCAGGCCTAGCGCCTCCGTTTGATGCACCAGCTCCGTCGCAATCTCGAGATCGAGGCCGCACTGATGTGCCAGATCGCCGAGCCGCGTCCGGCCGTCTATCCCGAGTAAGAATTCCCACTGCCAGGGTCGCAGTTGCATCCCGTTCGCGCGTTCGTCGAAGTCGGGCGTACGCGCGATGATATCGAACGGTAAGAGCATCGTCAATCCTCGAGCGAAGTGAAATCGGGAGCGAACTTTTCGTTCTCTCCCAAGTCCAAGCAGAGGATGAGCGACGAGCGGTAGCCGTTCCACTTTATCGGAATAACGACCGCAGGCGCATCTGCGTAAAATGGCGCCTCTTCGGTTCGGCCGCGAATGACGGCCGGCACGCCGATCGTGTATCCCGGTCCGAGATGCTCGCGCGCGTTTCCGCAAATCGTGTTGGCGATCTCGCCGATACAATCCGCAAGCAGATCGTCGCTGCGATCGGTTTCGCCGAAGTAACCCATCACTTCGCCGATCATTGCGCGAGGTGCGGTGTAGGACACGTACCCGCGACGCTTTCCCGAGATTGCGATAACGGCCGAGAATTCGTCCAGCACGCGAACGATTGTTTCTTCGCAGGACGGCGTGCCCACTTCGGCTGGAATTGCCGTCAGTTTTTGAAAGAAATGCTCGGTGCCGTTTACGAAGATATTGCGATCGCTTTCGCGGATCGCGTATCGCTCATTCTCCATCATCGTCCGTATCCGGTCGTTGCCGAATCGCTGCGACACGAGCGGCCGTCACGGGAAACCTGGCTCCTGCAGAGTGCCTTCGATTGCGTATCCGGTCCAGCATCGTTCCTCAGCTCTCGCGGCGCGCCGCATCCGGCTGTCGTACAACTCGTCTTCTCATTCGGTCGCTCGAGCCCGATTCTGAAGCCGCACTCGACTGCGGCTGCCGGAAAGTCCGTGACGGAGGTTAGTCTCGTTGCGGCCGCTGCCGTGCCTCGCCGCCGCGGCCGGCCCCGTTACTTGGGCAGTCGCTCTCGCTTCCCGCTCGTGGCGATATTGCTGCTGCTCGTCGAATCGACAACGAACTCGCCAAGCCAAGCCTGGCAATCGATGGGCCGCCCGGCGCGGGAACAGCCGACGCTCGTACCGCACAAACACGCGACGTGCGACGGATAATCGGAACGCTGCTCACCTTCGCATTCGCATTCGCGCATGCCGCGCTCCCGGCGCATTCGGCGGGCGCTTCTCCCTCGATGACCACGATCGCCGGCTCCGGGCGCGCCGAAAGCACCGATGGTTCCGCGTTTACCGCATCGTTTCTTGCGCCGGTCGGGATCGCGGTTGCCGCGAGCGGCACGATTTACGTCGCCGACCCCGCCGCGCACGTCGTCCGGCGCATTCGTGGCGATCACGTCGATACGTACGCCGGCTATAATGCGGCCGGGGTCGCGCGCGGCTTGCGCTCGGGAGGCTACCTCGACGGGCCGGCGGCGCGCGCGCGTTTCGATCGTCCCGTTGCCGTCGCGGTCGGTCCCCGCGGCGCCGTCTACGTCGCCGATGCGGGGAACCACTGCATTCGCAAGATCGAACGCGGCTACGTCTCTACGTACGCGGGCTCGCGCCGCAACGAGTCCCGCGACGGGTCTGCACGCGAAGCCGCGTTCGTCGACTTACGCGGCCTCGCCAGCGACGACGAGGGCACGCTTTACGCCGCCGACTATGGCGTCGGTTTACGCAAGATCGCAAGCGACGGCCGCGTGACCACGCTGGACCTGCCGTCCGATAAGAAGGGGGTGCTCGGGGTGAGCGCCCGCGGTTCCGGTGCCCGCCTCGAACTCGCCTACACCGATACCACGCACATCCACGTCGTCGTCGGGGGCAAGGCCCAGAGCGTCGCCTTCGACGACGAACGCGAACCCGAAGCGTCCGGGCTCGTCGTCGGGCACGCGAGCGGCATCGCCATCCTCAACGAAAATAGCGTCGCCGTCACGGATCCCACGACCGATGCCGTCCGCTTCGTGCGCTTACCGGCGCCGCCGTTCATCGGGGGCCGGATGACGCGCGCGCTCGCCGGCGGCGTCCGCGAAGGACTCGATACGACCGGCGGGTTCGCCGACGGTTCGCCCGACCGCGCGCGGGTGGACGCACCGGCCGGCATCGCGGTGGCCACGGACGGCAGTCTCGTGGTCGCCGATACCGGCAATCGGCGCATTCGGCGAATCTACAACGTCGATCCGCGCGAGAGCGTCTTGCCGGATCTGAGCAACTTCACGATCCCCGAGCGCGCGTATCACGTCGCGATCGTCGGGAATTCGTATGCATTCTACAACGTGCTTTGGCCCGAGTCGCTGCCCGGTATCGTCGGCGCGGGCTTGCAACGCGATGCGCACGCACTCGGACTCACGCACACGGTCGCCGTGACGGCATTTCGCATCGACGACGCTTCGGAACGGGCGGCCAGCAGTATCGTTCGCGAGTATCTTTCCGACGGACGAACGCAAGTCGTCGTGCTCTTGCTCAACGCCTTCGATCCGACGCGCACGGCAACGCTCGACGAACTGGCGACGCGGTTGCGGGCGATCCGTACGAAGTTGCTCGTCGTCTACACGCCGCAAGGCTTCGAAGTCTCCCCGATCGAGTTCGTAACGGCGACCAAAGGCAAGACCGCGAGCGACTTTGCGGCGCTACGCGCACGCGCCGCCAAAGACGAAGCGTATTACGCGCTGTCCGGCGTCCGCGGTCTCTACCTTCTCGATGCAATGGAAGCCGAAGCGGCTCGGCCGGATCGACGCCCGCTCTTCTACGGCGCGGACCATCACTTTACAATCTACGGTACGCAGTTCGTCGCGCAGCGCATTCTGAGCGAACTCGAACGATGGAAGCCCTGGCAACGCTGACATGACGTCGCGTCGGCTCTTTCTAACGATTTTCGCTGCGCTGGCGGCTGCGACGGCCGTCGCCTTTTTCGCGATCTCGATCGACTCGGGTATCTACGCGCCGGGCGCGGACGACCGTGACGGCCACGCGCACGTTCTGGGCTCGCTATCGCAGCACGTACCCGACCGTTTCCAACACGATCTCGCCCCCTCGTTCGTGCTGCGAAAACTCTACAGCGTCGTCGCCTTCGCCGTTTTCGGATTCTTCTCGGCGCCGTTATTGCCGCGGGCTCGACGCATCCGGGCCTGTGCGCTGCTCGTCACGGGCTTCAGTTTGCTCATCGAAATAGTTCAACGATTAACCGTCTCGCATGAGAGTAACTTGTCGAGCATCTTCGATATCGCGTGCGGGACGGTCGGCGGCACTCTCGGCGCGCTCGCGTGGAACGTCGCGATCCGTCGTTTCGCGCGCCGGTCGCCCGGCCCAACGTCCGGGAGGTAGCTTCACTTTGCGACGCAAAGCGAAGCGGAGATGGAAGTGCGCCGAGCCTTGGCGGATCTCGCCGAAGTACGCGGCCGTCTCGCGACGGTACAGCGCTTCGACGGATATTCCGGTCCGGCCGCGATCGTTAGCGGGCTCGTCGCCATTGGGGCGGGGCTCGTCCAAGGCTGGCTCGTTCCTCAACCGCATAGTCCGGCCGAACGGCACCTCTACCTGACGCTCTGGCTGACGTGCCTGGGCTGTGCCCTTGCCATCAACTACGGCGCGATCGTCGTATGGCGCGTCCGAAATCGCGGGGCGCAGGCGGCGATGCAGTTTCGAACCGTCGGCATGAGCATCGTTCCGGCGATCGCGGCGGGCGGCGTCATAACGTTCGCGCTCGTGGTGCGCGGTCTGGACGATCTGCTGCCCGGAATGTGGTGCGCGACGTATGCACTGGGGCTCTTCGCGTCGCGCGCGATGGTGCCGCGCGATGTTGTAGCGGTGGCGATCGCGTTCGGGGCGGCGGCCGCCACCCTGCTCTTGGTACCGCGCCTCAATCCGCTAGCTTGGTGGATTATGCCCGCCGCGTTCGGTTTTGGCCAGATGCTCATCGGCGCAATCGTTCGCGCCGATCTCCCGCGTGAAAGGACCTCACCCCCATGAAATCTGCGCCATTCGCCTACGAAGGGCTGGAGCGACTCTTCCACGAGCGCGGTCGCTTGGCCGTCTGCACGTGCCTGGTCGGGCATCCCGACGGCATGAGTTTCAAGGCGCTCATGGACGCGTGTGCGCTGACCGACGGTAATCTCAACCGGCACCTTCACGCCCTCGCCGAGACGGGCATCGTAACCCTGGCCCGGACGCGGCGGGACCGCCGCCCAGTCACGATCGTCCGGATCTCGGAGCGCGGCAAGAACCGTTTTCTCGCCTATATCGACGAGTTGGAAGCCGTCGTCCGTACCGTCAACGCGAGCGAGTCCGCGCGCTTACCGGTCGCAAACTTACGATTGGCCACGCACTGATGATTTCACGCACCGCACCTCTGCCCCGGGCCGACGCCCTGCCGCGCCACGTGGCGATCGTTATAGACGGCAATCGCCGCTGGGCGCACGCGCGCGGCTTGCCCAGCGGCGACGGGCAGCACGCGGGAACGAAAGCCCTGCGGTCCACGGTGGAGGCGGCCGCCCGAATCGGTCTCGAGTGCTTGAGTGTCTATGCCTTATCGGAAGAGGGCTTTCTACACGATTTCGCCCTCGCCGAAGCGCCGGCCCTGGCGCGCCAGAACGTGCGCGTGCGGGCGATCGGGCGCCTTGAGGAGTTGCCTGCTGCCACGAGCGCTGCGGTGCAAAGGCTGCTTGCGGCGACCGAGCGGTGCGAGGGCATGCGACTCAATCTCGCCCTCAACTACGGTGCGCGCACCGAGCTCGGCGACGCCGTCAAAGCGCTCGCGCTCGACGTGAAAGGTGGAAAACTCGCGCTCGAGGCGATCGACGACGATTCGGTCGCGCGATATCTCTACACGGCAGGTTTGCCCGATCCGGATCTCTTGATTCGCACCGGGGGCGAACTACGCGTCTCGAATTTCTTGCTCTATCAGATCGCTTACGCCGAACTTTGGGCGACGACGACGCCGTGGCCGGATTTCGATGAAGGGCTCCTGCGTGCCGCGCTTGCGGAATTCGCGGCGCGCCAGCGACGATTCGGGAGTTAGGCGATGGACGCCGCAAACGATCCCGACGGAACGATCGCAGCTTTCGTGCGGGCAGCGGGCTTCGAGCCCGAAACGATCGTCGAATGCGTCCAGTTCGGCGACCAGCCCGACGTACGGGACGCTTTAGCCGAGCTCGTCGTCTCCGGCTCCAAACGTGCCACCACATCGCAATACCGCTGGTATGGGGAAGACGGCGAGCGGTTGCCGGTGGCAGGCGACCTATTCGTAGTTCTGGACGCCGCGCGTAGGCCGCGCTGCGTGTGCCGAACGAGCGCCGTCGAAATTCGGCCGTTTGCGTACGTCGATGCGGCGTTCGCCTGGGACGAGGGCGAAGCGGATCGCATGCTCAATTCGTGGCGCGCGATTCACGAAAAATACTTTGCGGACGAAGCGGCGCTCGGCGGATTTACGTTTAGTGGCGAAAGCCTCGTCGTACTGCACCGATTCGAGCGCGCCAAGGCGTAGGGCCCGCATGTTATACTTGCCTTCGTGAAAACGCGTCCGGATATCCGCAATCTCGCCATCATCGCGCATGTCGACCACGGCAAGACGACTCTCGTCGATGCCATGCTCAAGCAGAGCGGCGTCTTTCGCGAAGGCCAGACGCTCACGACGCGCGTGATGGACTCCAATCCACTCGAGCGCGAGCGCGGTATCACGATCCTTGCCAAAAACACCGCGATCAAGCACGGCGACATCAAGTTCAACATCGTCGATACGCCCGGGCACGCCGACTTCGGCGGTGAAGTCGAGCGCGTGCTGCAGATGGTCCAGGGCGTGTTCTTGCTCGTCGATGCCGCCGAAGGCGTCATGCCGCAAACGCGCTTCGTGCTTCGCAAAGCGCTCGAACTCGATCTCAAGGTGCTCGTCGCGATCAACAAGATCGACCGTAAGGACGCGCGCGCGACCGAGGTCATGAACGAGGTCTTCGATCTCTTCATCGAACTCGGAGCCTCGGACGAACAAGCCGATTTTCCCGTCGTTTTCACGAACGGTCGCGCCGGTTTCGCCAAGTATACGCTCGAAGAGGAGAGCGATAACCTCGAGCCGCTCTTCGAGACGATCGCACGCCACGTTCCAGAAGCGCCCGCCGAAGACGGCGGCTTTCAGATGCTCGTCTCGGCCATCGACCACAACAAATACGTCGGCCGCATCGGAATCGGCCGCGTCTTTCGCGGCAGCATGAAGGTCAACTCGCCGATCGTACGCCTTTCGCACGATGGCAAGGTCGAGACCGGCTTAAAGCTTACGAAACTCTTGACGTTCGCCGGCCTCGAGCGCATCGAAGTCGAGGATGCGAGCGCGGGCGATATCGTGTGCGTCTCCGGCATCGAAGGTCTCAACATCGGCGACACGATTGCCGACGCGCAAGCGCCCGAGGGCATCACGGCCGTCGCCGTCGACGAACCGACGGTTTCGATGTTCTTCATGGTCAACGCGTCGCCGTTTGCGGGCAAAGAAGGCAAATATCTGACGTCGCGGCAGATCCGCGAACGCCTCATGCGCGAACTGGAATCCAACGTCGCCTTACGCGTGGCCGATACCGAAAGTGCCGACACGTTCGAAGTGCGCGGTCGTGGCGAACTCCATCTTTCGATTCTCATCGAGACGATGCGGCGCGAAGGTTACGAAATCGCCGTCTCCAAGCCGCAGGTCATCCTCACCGAGCGCGACGGCAAGACGATGGAGCCCGTCGAGTACGTCGTCGTCGACGTGCGAGAAGAGTATGCGGGCGCGGTTATCGAGTCGCTCGGCAAGCGAAAAGCGCAGATGTCCAATATGTTCAACGTCGGGGATTCGCGCCGTCTGGAATACACCATGCCGACGCGCGCGATCTTCGGACTTCGCGGCGAGTTGCTGACGCTCTCGCGTGGTACGGCCGTCATGTCGCACACGTATTACGATCACCAACAGTGGAGCGGCGAACTTCCCGGCCGCAGCGTCGGCGCGCTCGTAACGAGCGAAACAGGCGTCACGACCGCCTACGCGATGTCGGGGCTCGAAGCGCGCGGCCGCTTCTTCGTCGGCGAAGGCATCGGCGTCTACGAAGGCATGGTAGTCGGTCGCGCCAACGACGATAAGGACATCGCGCTCAACGTCGTGCGCGCCAAAAAGCTGACGAATATGCGCGCGTCCGGTACCGACGACAGCAACAAGCTCTCGCCGCCCGAAGAGATGTCGCTCGAACGCGCGATCGAGTTCATCGAAGATGACGAACTCGTCGAGATCACGCCGAAGTCGATCCGCATCCGCAAGCGCGCTCTCAACGAGAACGAACGGCTACGCAATCGCAAGCGCGAGAAAGTGCTCGCCTAGGAGACCGTCGGGCTTTGCCCAACGGCGCCGTAGAACTTCCGGTTCGATCGCGACTGTCGCGATTAGCATCGCGCTTCGATGAAACCGGAAGCCCTGCTTACGCCACGGGAAGTTGCGGAAACGTCGGCAAGCCCGTCGTGAAGATCAACTCGCCGCGACCTTCGTCGTAATCCACGTACACGTTGGTTCCATCGCGGACCTCGCCGCCCAAGATGCGCCTCCCCAGTGCCGTTTCAATTTCGCGCTGCACCGCGCGTTTGAGCGGACGCGCCCCATAGATCGGATCGTAGCCGACCTTGACGAGATGCTGGCGCGCTGCCGCCGAAACGTCGAGTTGGATCCGACGATCCGCAAGCCGCGCGCGAACGCGATCGAGTTGGATCGCGACGATGCGTTCGAGCTGTTGCGGAGATAGCGCCTGAAAGACCACCGTCTCGTCGACCCGATTGAGAAATTCCGGGCGAAAGTGACGGCGCAATTCGTCGAGCACCGTCGCGCGCATGACGGCATACTCGACGCCGCCATCGCCCGAATAATCCAGGATGCGATTCGAGCCGATATTCGAGGTCATGATCAAGATCGTATTCTTGAATTCGACGACGCGTCCCTGACCGTCGGTGAGCCGGCCGTCATCCAATATCTGTAAGAACACGTTAAAGATTTCCGGTGCCGCTTTCTCGATCTCGTCGAAAAGCACCACCGAAAACGGGCGCCGGCGCACGGCTTCGGTAAGCTGGCCGCCTTCGTCGTAACCGACGTAGCCGGGCGGTGCGCCGATGAGGCGCGAGACCGAATGTTTCTCACCATACTCGGACATATCGATACGCACCATCGCGCGCTCGTCATCGAAGAGATAATCGGCCAGCGCCCGAGCGAGCTCCGTCTTTCCGACACCGGTCGGGCCGAGAAAGATGAACGAACCGATCGGGCGGTTCGGGTCCGACAAGCCGCTGCGCGCCCGAACGATCGCTTCCGCGACGGCGGTAACCGCTTCTTCCTGCCCGATCACCCGTTCGTGCAGCTCGTCATCGAGGCGCAACAGCTTTTTCATTTCGCCGGCGAGCAGCTTTGAAACCGGAATGCCGGTCCAGCGGCTGACGATGGCGGCTATATCTTCTTCATCGACTTCTTCTTTGAGTAAGCGCGAGGCGTTATCGTTTTCGAGCCGCGCTTCCGCGGCTTTGAGTTTACTCTCGAGGTCGGCGAGCTTTCCATAACGCAATTGCGCGACGCGATTGAGATCGTATTGGCGCTCGGCCTGTTCGATCTCGGTTTTTGTGTGGTCGATCGCTTCGCGCAACGCGCGAAGCTCTTGGACTGCGCGTTTCTCGGCCTGCCAGCGCGCGGAGATTCCGTCGGTTTGGGAACGCAGTTCCGCGATTTGTTTTTCGATTGTGTCCAGCCGCGCTTTCGATGCGGCATCTTCTTCCTTACGGAGCGCTTCGCGTTCAATCTCCAGCTGCATGATGCGGCGCGATGCTTCGTCGAGTTCTTGAGGCATCGAGTCGATCTCCGTGCGCAGTTTCGCGCCGGCTTCGTCGACGAGATCGATCGCTTTATCGGGTAGAAACCGGTCGGCGATATAACGATTCGAAAGCGCTGCCGCTGCGACGAGTGCCGAGTCTTTGATGCGCACGCCGTGATGGATTTCGTATCGTTCGCGCAACCCGCGTAAAATCGAGATAGTATCTTCAACGCTCGGCTGATCGACGAGAACGGGTTGGAAGCGGCGTTCCAGCGCGGCGTCCTTTTCGATGTAGCGCCGATGCTCGTCGAGGGTCGTCGCACCGATGAGATGCAGCTCGCCGCGGGCCAACATCGGCTTGAGCAGATTGCCGGCATCCATCGAGCCTTCCGCCTTCCCCGCTCCGACGACGTTGTGCAGTTCGTCGATGAAGAGCAGCACCGCGCCCTCGGAATTTTGCACGTCCTTGAGCACCGCTTTGAGCCGCTCTTCGAATTCGCCGCGATACTTCGCACCGGCGATGAGCGCGCCCATATCCAGCGCGATGATGCGCTTGTTCTTGAGCGACTCGGGCACGTCGCCGCGCACGATGCGCTGTGCGAGGCCTTCCACGATGGCGGTCTTGCCGACCCCAGGCTCCCCGATGAGTACCGGATTGTTTTTCGTACGGCGCGAAAGGACTTGCACGACGCGACGGATATCGTCGTCGCGGCCGATGACGGGATCGAGCTTGCCACGCTCGGCCGCGGCGGTAAGATCCAGGCCGTAGCGCTCGAGCGATTGATACGTGCCTTCGGGAGTCGCCGAGGTCACCCGCTGGTTGCCGCGCACCTCGCGCAGCGCCGATAGGACGGCGTTGCGGTCGACGCCGGCCTCGCGCAGGAGTCTGGCGGCGGGGCCGCCGTCTTCCAGCATCGCGAGCAACAGATGTTCGACCGATACGTATTCGTCGGTCAGCTTCGTCGCTTCGTCGGCGGCACGTACGAGCGTCCGCGTCGTCCGCGCAGCGAGTTGAGGCTGGGCGTCGCTCGAGCCGCCCAACCGCGGCAAGTTCGCAACGGCAGTTGCGGCTCGCTCTCCGAAAGCGCGCACGTCGACCCCGGCTTTTCCGAGCAAGGCCGGAACGACACCGTCGGGCTGTTCGAGTAGCGAGAGTAAGACGTGCTCGCTTTCGACGCTCGGATGGCGCTCGCGAAGCGCGCGAGCGTACGCATCGCTGAGAACTTCGCGCACGCGTTCGGTCATCTTGTCGGCGTTCATCGTATGAGATAAAACCGATTCGGCACGGTATTGGGTTGCAGCGCCGGCTCAGGCTCCGTTACGCTTCGGCGGCGCTATGCGCAGCAGCCGAACGTCGCCCGATCGAATCGTCACGCCCGTCGCGTCGAACCATTCCAGCAACGGGACCGCGAACTTTCTCGAAGTGCCGACGAGATCGCGGAAGGTCGCCATCGTGATCTCTTTGTCGCGCCGCAACGTCGCCTCGAGCTTGCCCCGAACGTCCGCGATCTGCAAGCCGCGATAGACCGCATCGTGCACTTTGACCAGTGCGCCGCTGGTTAAAAGCGTTTCGAAGGCCTGCGGCAATCCGGCTATCTTGGCGCCGCGGATCGCCTCCCCGACGGCCTCGTACGGGACGGGAGCAAGTGCGTTGATCCTATCGGCGACAAAGAGCCGATCGAAAAATGCGCGTTGCTCGGCCGTGAGTTTCGGAACGAACTCCGGCGTCGCGTAGTATCCGCTGCGAAAAACGAGCCGGCCGTTGTCGACGGCGGTTGCGAGGACGCGCATCAGCGCGCCTTCCGGCACCGCGGCGACTCGCGAGATGGCGAGCGCCGTCACGCCGACGAGCCACGGCGCCTCGCGTTCGCTGCGGACCAGATGTTCGCGCACGGCGTCGGTGAGCGCGAGCGCGACGCCGGCATCGACGTACGCGGCGGGCTTGACCACGCGAAGCGCGCGTCCGTCTTCCACCAATTGCGCGAGGACCGTCTCCGCGACGTCTTCCCGCACGTTGGCACCGGCCCCGATGCGCGCGGCCGTAGCACCCGCGAGTCCGGCATCGCGCAACGCCCGGGCGACGGCCGCGACCACCGCGTCTTCGTCGTTCTCGACGCTGGCGACCGATGCGTCCACGCCGGCGATCGTGCCGCCCCCGAGCAGCGTTTTCGGCGAGAGCCGTCGCAAGACGAATGGGGCGCCGGGAAAGACGACGGTCTCTTCGCGCAAGCAGAGTTTTGCATCGACGTCCGCCGTACCGTCGAATTCTGGAGCCTTCGCGAAGACGAGCGTCCCGATAATTTCCGCCGAGCCAAGATACGCCCGCACGGGCGTGCGCCGCTTCAGCAACGCGCGCGCCGACGGCAACGCCCGAAATCGTACGTCGACGTTCGCACGCGTTACGAATTGGGAGCTCGCGAGCACCGCGCCGCGGGCGATCTCGTGCGTCTCGACGCCAGGCAGGTTCAGCGCGACGCGCGAGCCGCCCGTAACCGCATCGCGTCGCTCACCGAAAACTTGCACGCTGCGAACGCGGACTTCGCGGCCGAGCGGCGCGAGCGCCAGTCGATCGCCGGCGGCGACCGCACCTTGGATCAGCGTGCCCGTGACGATCGTTCCGTGACCGGGCAGCGCGAAGACGCGGTCGATCGGAAGGTACGCGGGTGCGCCCGCGGCGCGCGACGGCAGCGCGACGAGCGCCGCGTGAATTGCGGCGCGCAGGGCGTCCAGGCCGGCGCCCGTGACCGTCGACACCGCGACGAGCGGCGCGTTCTCGGCGATCGTGCCGGCGAGCGCTTCGCGCGCGAGTTCTTCGGTGAAGGCGAGTTCTTCAGGATCGACGGTATCGGATTTCGTAAGCACGACGATCGTGCGCTGGACGCTGAGATACTGCAGGATCGCGAGATGCTCCATCGTCTGCGGCCGGGGGCCTTCGTTCGCCGCGATCACCAGCAACAAGATTTCCATGCCCGCGGCGCCCGCCAGCATGTTGTGCAAGAAGCGCTCGTGCCCGGGCACGTCGATAATGCCGGCTTCCGTGCCGTCGGCGAAGCGCAGGTGCGCGAAGCCGAGATCGAGCGTCATCCCGCGTAGCTGTTCCTCGATCCAACGATCGGGATCCGTGCCAGTGAGCGCGCGTACGAGCGACGATTTGCCGTGATCGACGTGGCCCGCCGTGCCGAGGATATGCACCGTTAGCCCAGTGCCGCCACGATGGCGCCCGCGAGCTCCGCTTCGCGCTCGGGCGGGATCGTCCGAAAATCGACGAGAACCGCGCCCGCCTCGACGCGCGCTACGACGCGCGGCGCACGGGCGCGCAAGCGCGCGGCGAGCGTACCCGCATCGATCCCGGCAGCGCGGAGCGCGAGCGCGTACGACGCGAGCGTCGCCATCGGAGCGGCGCCGCCGCCGGCGTACGCGAGCGTCTCGACACCCGCGAGCCGTTCGTCGTACGCCTCCCCGAGCGTCGCGGCGAAGTGATGCACGCGCGCGCGTAACTCCGCTCGCGTGGCACGCAACATCGCGTAAAACGGAATGCGCTCGTAACGCTGGGGTTGCAGATACAAGCGCAGGGTCGCCGCGAGCGCCGCGAGCGTCGCCTTATCGACGCGCAAGGCACGCAGCAGTGGATTAGAACGTATGCGCGCGATGGCGCTCGCCGTGCCGACGATGATACCGGCTTGCGGACCGCCCAGAAGTTTGTCGCCGGAGAACGCGACCAGGTCGATACCGTCCGCAACCGCATCGAGCACCGTGCGCTCGTACGGCAATCCGTAGGGCCGCAGATCGACCAGCGCCCCGCCCCCGAGATCTTCCACGCTCGGGACGCCCGCGCGCTTACCAAGAGCCGCGAGGTCCGCAGCGCAGACGTCGGCGGTAAAACCTTCGATCGTGTAATTGGACATGTGGCTGCGCATCAGCAGAGCGGTGCGCGGCGAGAGCGCGCGTTCAAAATCGCGGACGTACACGCGATTGGTCGTTCCGACTTCGACCAGCGTCGCGCCGCTGCGCCGCAAGACATCGGGCAAACGAAATCCGCCGCCGATCTCGACGAGTTGGTTGCGCGCCACGACGACTTCACGATCTTTCGCGAACGTATCGAGAATGACGAGTACGGCCGCCGCGCAATTGTTTACCACCAGCGCATCTTGCGCACCCGTGGTCGCACGCAGCAGCGAGCTGACGCGGGCGTAACGCGAGCCGCGCGTCCCGCTTACTAGATCGAATTCGAGGTTCGAGTAGCCGCCCGCAACGGCTACCATCGCCGCGAGCGCCTCGCGAGCGAGAGGTGCTCGCCCGAGGTTCGTGTGCAGCAAAATGCCCGTACCATTGATGACCTCGACGAGGCCGTCGTTCTCTTCACGCGCCAGCCGCTCGCGTACGCGGCCGAGCATCACGTCGAACGGCGGGATGGGCGCCACTTCACGCCCGACGGTCGTGCGGACGTCGGCTAAAATCGCGTCGACCGCCGTTTTAACGGCAGTCGTTCCGAAAAGTGCAGCAAACCCGGCTATATCCGGTTCGTCGAGGAACCGGTGCATGGCGGGAAGCTCCCGAAGGTTCACGCGGCCCGAAGGCCCTACGCGGCGGCCAGATGCTTCGCGAGCATCGACGAAATCTGGTTCTCCGGAACGAAACCGACGATACGGTCCACGGCTTGGCCGCCCTTGAAGAGGATGAGACACGGGATGCCGGACACGTGGTATTCGCCCCCGATTCCCGGATTCTCGTCCGTGTTGAGTTTCATCACTTTGATCCGACCCGCGTGTGCGGCCGCCACTTTGTCGATGACCGGCGCCAGCATCTTACAAGGGCCACACCAGGGAGCCCAAAAATCGACGAGAACCGGTTGGTCGCTCGCGAGAACGTCGCTCTGGAACGTGGCCTGCGAAACTTCGGGAAGTGCACTCATGATATTTTCGAAACCTCCGTTCCGCTCAACCGCGCGACCGTTTGCGCGGTTGCGGGCGGCGTTCGCGGGATGCGCGGCTTCTGCGCTGGCTGCCATCGCCTTCACAGCCCTGCCCGCATCGGGGCGAGGTACGGCGATCAACGTGCTCGTCCTCGCCACCGTCAGCGAACAAGCCGCCGGGACGATGTCGCCGCTCCTGTGGAATAAGCTCGTCGCCAACTACGTCGGCGTGCACGTGTTGCCGTATGCGGGCGGTACCGCGCCAACGGTCGCCGACTGCCGCAAAGCAGGGGCGGATTATCTCCTGGTCGCGCCGTTCGACCTGCGACCGATGCTGCCGGGCCTAGCCAACGCCAGCGGCCGCGTCGCCGCGCGGACACATCTCGCCGTGACGAATTGCATCACGGGAAGCGTCGTCATCGATCAAACCGTAAATTTCGATAGCGACCCGCCCTCGAACGCAAACGAAGGCGACTTCGAGAGCGTGCCCGAGATCTCGTGGGCGCGCAGCGTCCCGGCGACGCTCGTGAAGTTCCCGATTTTATTCGAACGCGTGGCCCACGTCACCGGGGTCACCGCGCCGCTCGCGTTCGTCGACATCAAGAACGGCGTACGTCCCGGTGACGGCCTCCGCGATTTCGCCCGCGCCGATCGCAGCTTGCGCGCGACCCCGATCGTGCTGACGGTCACCCAAGTCTTCGACCGCTACGTCGAGGTGATGTTCTCGACGTCGGGCGAGCGGCCCGGCCTCGGCGATCTCGTCGAACCGATCTCGGCGCAGACGACGGCACCGTCCGCGCCGTCGCCCGCACCCTCGCAGCGGAGCCGCTGAGCGCCGCGCTACGGGTCGGTCGCCTCGCCCGTTTCGTCGAACGTCTCGCCGGCATCGTCCACCGGATCGTCGAGATCGGCAACTTCGAGCGACGCGGCGGAGGGTTGCTCGAGGACGGTCGCGACGTCGCCGTCGATCGCCGGCGTTTCGCCCGTAATCGTTTCGATCTGCGCCGCCTGGATACCGAGGTTGGTAATCGCGATGACTTCGTCGCTGGGCGCCAGGCGCTGCAAACGAACGCCTTTCGCCGAACGTCCCGTCTGGCGAATCTCCGCCACGCGAATGCGGATGACTTGATTGCCGGAAGTCATCAGTAACACTTCGTCGTTTTCGTTGACGAGAATTTGATCGACGACGGACCCGATTTCTTTCTCTTTCGCGAAGGCTTTGATGCCTTTACCGCCGCGCCGTGTCCGCCGATACTGTTCGAGCGGCGTGCGTTTTCCGAAGGCTTGCGACGTAACGATGAGCACTTCGGTACGCTCGGATTCCTCGACGTCCATCGCGACGACACTATCTCCGGGTGCCAGCGTGATCGCTCGGACGCCACGCGCGTTGCGACCCATCGGACGGACGTTCGCCTCGGAGAAGTGAACGGCCATGCCGTCTTTCGTGCCGAGGATGATCGTATCCGTACCGTTGGAGAGATCGACCGTGAGCAACTCGTCGTTCTCGTCGAGGTCGGCGGCGTTGAGACCACTGCGCCGAATGTTCGCGAACTCGCGCAGCGACGTTTTTTTAATGACGCCGCGGCGCGTGATCATAACGAGATACCGGTCGTCCGCAAACTCTCGAATCGGGAAGACCGCCGTAACGGTTTCGTCCGCAGGCAGCGTGAGCAGGTTGACCAGCGCCGTACCGCGGCCGTGCCGCGACGAATCGGGAATTTCGTACGCTCGTAAACGATACGCCCGCCCCTTATTCGTAAAAAAGAGTACGTGTTGGTGCGTCGTCGCCATGAAAAAGTTTTGGACGACGTCTTCGGGTTTGAGGCCCGCGATACCGATGACGCCCCGCCCGCCCCGGTTTTGGGCCCGGAACGTTTCTACGCCGATCCGTTTGATGTAACCGCCCACCGTCGACGTCACGATCACCGGCACGTCCGCAATGACGTCGAGCATATTCATGTCGTCTTCGAGCAACGAGATCGTCGTGCGCCGCACGTCGCCGAAGCGTTTCTTGATATCTTCGCAATCCGTTCGGATGATCGCGGTTATCCGTGCGACGTTCGCGAGGATGTCTTCGAGATCGGCGATGGTTGCGAGCAGCGCGTTGTACTCGTCCTCGATTTTCCGGCGCTCGAGGCTCGTCAGCGTGCGCAGCCGCATATCGAGAATCGCATTGGCCTGCACGACCGTGAATTTGAAGCGCTCGACCAGCCGCGCGCGCGCACCCTCCGTCGAATCGCTCTCGCGGATGATGCGGATGACCTCGTCGATATTGTCGAGGGCGATCCGGAAGCCTTCGAGGACGTGCGCGCGTTCGCGCGCTTTGTTGAGCTCGTACTCCGTGCGGCGACGGATAACGACCTTACGATGAGCGATGAAGTGTTCGAGCATCTGGCGCAAGCCGAGCACTTGCGGTTCCAGCGTCTGCACGACGCCGGGCACGTTCGACGGCGCCGGCACGAGCGCGAGCATGTTGAAACCGAAGCTCGTCTGCAGCGGCGTATGTTTGTAGAGCTGGTTGAGGACGACGCTGGGCGTCGCATCGCGCTTGAGCTCGACGACGATGCGAATACCTTTACGATCGCTTTCGTTCGTGAGCGCCGAGATGCCGGGGATCGTCTTCTCGGCGTACGCCTCCGCGATGGCCTCGACGATGCGCGCGGTCGTCACTTGAAACGGCACCTCGCTGATGACGATCCGAAAGCGGCCCTTCTCTTCTTCGATTTCGGCCTTGCCGCGCATCATCACGGAACCGCGGCCGGTGCGATAGGCCGTGCGGATCGTCTCGCGCCCGAGCAGCGAGCCGCCGGTCGGGAAATCGGGGCCGGCCACGATGTCGGCGAGCGCATCGTCGATGAGTTCGGGCGCTTCGCCGTCGTTCTCGACGATGTAGACGATCGCGTCGCAAATTTCACCGACGTTGTGCGGGGGAATGTTGGTCGCCATACCGACTGCGATGCCGGACGAGCCATTGACGAGCAGCTGCGGCAACCGCGCCGGCAGCACCACGGGCTCCGTGCCTTGATTATCGAAATTCGCAATGAAGTCGACGGTATCGCGCTCGATATCGGCGAGCATCTCCATCGCGACGCGCGCCAGCCGCGCCTCCGTGTAGCGATACGCAGCCGGCGGATCGCCGTCGATCGAGCCGAAATTGCCGTGGCCATCGACGAGCGGATAGCGCAGCGTAAAATCTTGCGCCATGCGCACGAGTGCATCGTAGACCGATGAATCGCCGTGCGGATGATAGCTCTTGAGCACTTCGCCGATGACGCCGGCACATTTGCGGTGCTGCTTATCGGGCGTCAAATTCATCTCGCGCATCGCGTAGAGAATGCGGCGCTGCACGGGTTTGAAACCGTCGCGTACGTCGGGAAGCGCGCGCGAGGCGATGACGGACATCGCATACGAGAGATAGCTCTCGCGCATCTCGTCTTCGACGTTGACCAACGAAACTCGATCTGACTCCACTACCTACCCAATACCAAAACTGAAAGTCGCGCCCGGCGGGGCGACCGCCGCGATCCCGGCGAAGAGCGGGCTATGCCTAGCGGACTTGCGGTCGCGGTTTGATGACCGCGCCGACGAAAAATCCGACGATGCCGCCGACGATCGCGCCGACGATCGCGATGAACACGATCTTACTGCCGATCCCGCCGCCGTGCGAGCCGAGCGAGAGGAATCGCGCCGTAACGAAAAAGGCTTCGAACAGCGCCGCAACGACCGCTGAAAACACGCCGGTAATGACGCCGACCAATACGTCGTTCGCTCTCCACCACATAGCGTACGCGTTCGCGTTCGTCGCCGAGACATCTTGTTTTTGCGGCTGACCGTGGCGCGGGCGGCGGACCCGACGGGCTTCCAGAATCTCGCCGCCGCATTCGCGGCGGAACTCCGGGCGGGCGATGTGGTAGCGCTGACGGGAGAGCTCGGCGCCGGGAAAACGACCTTCGTCGCGGCGGTGCTCCGAGCGTTGAGAAATCCGGCCGACGTGTCGAGCCCGACGTTCACGTTTTGGCATCGTTACGGCGGCACGCCGCCGGTCGAACACCTCGATCTTTTCCGGATCGACGATCGCTGTGAGGCAACCGAACTCGGGCTCGATGAGGCGTTCTCGCCGGATGGCATTACGTTTATCGAATGGCCCGAACGCTTGCCGCAACTCGTGCCGGCGCGCGCCATCCGCGTCCGTATCGCGGGTTGCGGCGACCGGCCGCGCGAGCTTCGCATCGAGCGCCCGTGAGTCGGCTGTGGCTCGGCCTCGACGGCGCACTCGGCGCATTTTCCGCCGCGCTCCTTTCGAGTGACGAAAACGTGCCGCCGCGCGTCGCCGCGGCCGCCGGAAACGATGCCCTCGAACGCGGGCTCACGATCGTCGACGAGGTGCTCGGCGGCGTCCGGTGCGCCGAGCTCCATGCGATAGCGGTCGGTACGGGTCCGGGAAGCTTCACGGGTTTACGGATCGCGCTTTCCTACGCGAAAAGCCTGGCGTTCGCCGCGCGTCTGCCGCTTGCCGGCGTCTCGTCCTACGATGCCGTCGCGCCGCCGGATGTAACGGAGACGCATGCGGCGTTCGTGCACGGCCGGGCCGGCATCGCGTGCGCGCGGCTGCGCATCCGATCGTGCGACGGCCGCTCGGGCGGACACGCTGCGCAGTGGCACGAGCGAATCGTGTGTGGGACCTACGAGACGATCGCCGACGCATTGGCACGGGAATTGCCGAGCGGTACCGCGCTGCGCTCCTTCGGGGCTGCGGAGGGCGTCGCTCCCGCGCTCGGCGAACGCGGCATCACCGTGCTCGCCGTCACGCGACATCCCCTTTCACCGGCCTTGGCCATCGCGCGCCGCGCGCTCGCCGGCGCGCCTCGACCTGGCGAGTCGATCCCGCCGCTGGCTGCTTCGCACGCCCTGCGTGCCGATTACGGCGAAGCGCATTACGCGGAACGCAACGTCGCAGCGGAGCGGAACGCCGCAAGCGGGGCGACGCCGTAACGATGCGCGCCGAGCTCGACCCGCGCAACGCCGGTCAGCCGCCGGGCCTGACGATCTCCCGCATGACGGCGGGCGACATCCGCGCCGTCATGCGCATCGAAGCGCTTTCGTTTTCCACGTCGTGGCCGCCGAGCGCATTTCAAAGCGAGCTCGGCGACAATAAGCTCGCACATTATTTCGTGGGCCGTACGGGCGACCCGCAGACGGGCGAAATCGTAGGCTACGGCGGAATTTGGGTGATCCTCGAAGATTCCCACATCACGACGATCGCCGTGCATCCGCAGTGGCGCGGCAAGAAACACGGTGAAGCGCTGCTCGTGCACCTCTTGCACGAAGCGATCGAACGCGGTGCCTCGTGGATTACGCTGGAAGCGCGCGAATCGAATACGGTCGCTCAAGCGCTGTATAAAAAATATGGCTTCACGATCGTCTCGACGCGGCGCGCGTACTATAGCGATAACGGCGAGAATGCGGTGGTCATGTGGGCCGGCCATTTGCGCGGCGAATTGTACCGGTTCCGGCTCGCCGCCCTCGAGAGCGAATTAGCTGCCGCCGATGAGCGGTAACGGCGACGCGGGAGGTTCGTTCGCCGCGCTGGCGCGCGGGGTGCGCGAGCAGCTCGACGGCCAGCACCGCTACGCGCATAGCCTCCGCGTCGCGCGTTTCGCCGGTCGCCTCGCGCGACGTCACGGCGAGGATCCGGCACGCGCGCGGTTCGCGGGCATGTTGCACGACCTCGCTCGCCTCTACAGCGTTCCGCGCTTGCTCGCGGAGTGCGAAACGCGCGGCCTCGCAATCGACGATTTCGAAGCGCGCAATCCGATCGTACTGCACGCGCGTCTGGGCGCGGAACTCGCGCGGGAACGCTTCGGCGTAACCGATAGCAAAATTCTGTCCGCGATCGCCCGGCATACGGTCGCGGCGGCAGACATGTCGCGGTTGGACACCATCGTCTATCTCGCCGACGGCCTCGAACCGGGTCGCACTTTTGCCGATCGCGCCCGACATGCAGAACTCGCCTTCTCGGACCTCGAAGCAGCGATGACGGCCGTCCTGTCGTCGACCGTGGCCTATCTGCACGGGCGGCAGTTGGAGATCGCCCCCCAAACGCTCGCCGCACTCGCGACCGCGCGGCAAAGGAGACCGCTCTCTGCCTGAACTCCTCGACCTCGTGCGCGAAGCCGCGCTCGACCTCAAAGCCGACGACGTCCTGATTCTCCCACTCGAGGGCCGCACGATCGTCGCCGACGCTTTCGTCATCGCGACGGGGCGTTCGGTCGTTCAAACCCGCTCCATTGCCGACGCCATCGTCGACCGGGCGCGCACGGCGGGGTACCCGGTGGCTCGCACCGAGGGATATGCGCACGGCGGCTGGATCCTGATCGATCTCGGCCCGATCGTAGCGCACGTTTTTACGCCGGATCAGCGCGCGTTTTATAATCTCGAACGGCTTTGGGGCGCCCCCGACGCGCAGCAAGCGCGCACATCGTGAAAGTCCGTTCGCGCAAAACACGGCAGCTCAAGGATGCGCTCAAGAAAGCGGGCATTTGGGCGTTCATCGCGATTTTCGCCATCAGCATCCTGGGCGTGGCGGTCGTCTCCGTGGCGCGGTGATGGAAACAAACGTCGCAGCGCCGGGTACAAAGGCGCGTGACTAAATCGCACAGGCCCACCAAACTTTTCGGTGCCGCGCTCGCAACGGTTTTCGCCGTTGCGGCTCTAGGCATTCCGGCGCTCGCACGGGATTTTGTGCAGGACGGTGCCGGACTGTTCAACGCCACGACCGTTTCGGCGCTCGATGCGAAGATCGGCGATTTTAACCGGCAAACGGGCAAAGAAGTCGTCGTCGTCACGGTTCCCTCGCTCGACGGCGTGCCGGCCCAGACGGCCGCCGAAAAAACGTTCGCGACGCAACAGGTCAACGGCGTGCTGATTTTCCTTTCCAAGGCCGAGAAGAAAGACGGCATCATTCCCGATCGAGCATCGCGGGCGTTTTTCTCCAGCGGATCGTTCGATAGCATCCGGCAGGCGATGCGCGGATACTTTCGCACCGGCAATTTCGACGAAGGGATAACGACGGGCGTCGACCTGGTACTCAACGGCTACCGAGGCCACGAGCGGTCGCTCGGGGCCCCGCAACGTCATCGTCAACTCGCGCCTACATCCAGTTCGTCATCTTTAGGAGGCGGCATGTCACTGATCTGGTTGATTCTCATCCTCATCGCCGGTTTTCTCGTCATCCGCGCGATCTTTCGTGCGATGTCGCGTCCGCGGCCGATGCCGCCGGGGTACGGCGGCCAGCCGGGGTACGGCCAGGGTCCAGGTCCTGGCTACGGCGGCGGTATGGGCGGCGGCATGATGGGCGGCGGAGGCGGCGGGTTTTTCAGCGGCCTGCTCGGCGGCCTTGGTGGCGCGTTCTTAGGTAACGAACTCTTTGGGCGCCACGACGGCGGCGGGTTCGGCGGCGGCAACGATCAAGCCGGCTTTATCGGGGGCGATTCGGGCCAACAGGCCGATGCGAGCGGCTGGCAGTCCGATGCGGGCCAGGCCGACATGGGCGGGGCATCCTTCGGCGATTACGGCTCGTCCGGCGGGGGCTTCGACAGCGGCGGCGGCGGCGGCGGGTTCGACAGTGGTGGCGGCGGAGATTCGGGCGGAGGCTGGTAGTCACGCCGAGTCTCGCGTGAGACGAACGGCGCTCGAAGGGATCGAGCGCCGTTCGTTTTGATGTCCGCCGGCCCGGAATAACGACCGTATGGATTTGCAGATCGCCACCAAAGAAGTCGCCGCGCAGACGGTTACGAGCGTGCGGCGGCGCCTTGAGATCGCGGACCTCTCACCGTACGTCACGCAGTCGATCGCCAAGATGCGCCAAGTCCTGCGCGGCGCCGGCATACCGGAAGCGGGCGTTCCGTTCTCCATTTTCCACGAGCGGGTTGGGGAAGAACGCGCAGGGGAGGTTGAAGTGTGCGTGCCCTGCGCCGCCGACGCGCTCGATGAGGACGTCGTCGAGCGGCGCGACTTGCCCGCCACGGCCGTGGCCTACGTAACGCTCGCGAACGAGCAGGCCCGGTATCCGGAAATACTCGATGTCTACGAAGCGATCGCCGCGAGCATGCTACGCGACGGCCATCTGCTGGGTGAGGGCCCGCGCGAAATCTACCACGATACGCAGACGGAGATCGCTTGGCCGATCGGACGGCCGGCATCGACGGAACACGTTCGGCCGCCCGCCTCAGCGAACGACGACGTAGGGTAGAACGGCGTCGAGGCGCCCTTGAGTCATCCCGCCGACGTCGAGCAAATCGTCGGTCGATACGAACGGCCCGCTCGCATCGCGCACGGCAACGATCCGCTCGGCCAGCGCCGCACCGATACCGGGTAGCGTTTCCAGTTCGCTCTCATCGGCGCTATTGAGATCGACGATATCGGTCGGGCCGTCGCTCGCGCCGGCGGCGACAGAACCACCGGGGCTGCGGCTCGATCGTCGCTTGCGGGCGTGTTGTTTTTTTCGATGACGCGCGGGTTTGGCGGCGACTTCATCCCGTCCGAAGCTCGCCGCACTTCGGCGCGTGCGATGCGCGCCCGCCGGCTCGCGCGCACCCACCGGCGAGACGGCGATCTCGTCACCGTCGGCAACAGGCGCGGCCAGATTGAGCGCGACCAGATCGGCATCGGCTCGGGCACCGCCCGCGGCACGCACGGCGTCAGCCGCGCGGCTGCGTCGCGGCAGCGTGTAGAGGCCGGCACGCACGACATCGCCCGCGACGTACACCACGATGCGTTCGGCGCCCACCTGCGGTGCCTGCCGTCGGCGCGCCGGCACCATATCAACCGCGGACGCAAGCGGCTTGGCGGTCACGAAAGCGGAGGGCGGAGTGGCCGCGCCGTGCGGACGTAAGTACGCCGCGAGGGCTGCGACCGCGACGACGCCGGCGACGAGCGGAAGACGGAGATGCATGCCCGTCATTCACGCGCTCCGTCTCGGGCCGCAAGGCCGAAAGGCCCCAAGCGCCCGAATCAGAGGCCGAGATGCGCGAAGAACGGACTCCGCTGAGCTACGACTTCCGTAGCGTCGAGCGACGCTGGCAGGCCGAGTGGGAACGCACGGGACTCTATCGCGCGGACGACGACGACGCCCGTGAAAAGCGCTACGTTCTCGAGATGCTGCCGTACCCGTCGGGCGATCTCCACGTCGGGCACGCGAAAAACTATACGCTCGGCGATGCCATCGCGCGCATGACGCGCATGGCGGGCTACAACGTCGTCCACCCGATGGGCTTCGACGCCTTTGGTCTGCCCGCCGAAAATGCGGCGATCGCGCGCGGTATCGATCCGAACGTTTGGACGCGCGGCAACATCGCGAACATGGAACGCCAAATCCGCTTGATGGGGACCGGCTACGATTGGTCGCGCGAATTCTCGACGTGCGACCCGGCGTATTACCGCTGGAATCAGTGGCTGTTTTTGCGGCTGTACGAAGATGGTCTGGCGTACAAGCGCGAAGCGCCGGTCAACTGGTGCCCCAAAGACCTCACCGTGCTCGCGAACGAGCAAGTCGAAAACGGAACGTGCTGGCGATGCGGTTCGCTCGTGGAGCGGCGCAATCTCTCGCAATGGTTCTTGAAGATCACCGCCTTTGCGGACAGGCTGCTCGCGAGTATCGACGGCCTCGACGGCTGGCCCGATAAGATTCGCGCGATGCAGCGCAATTGGATCGGGCGCAGCGAAGGGGTGACGTTATCGTTCGATCTCGACGATACGGATGACCGGATCTCCGTCTATACGACGCGCGCCGACACGCTCTTCGGCGTCACGTATCTCGCGCTCGCCGTGGAACACCCGCTCGTCGCGAAGATCCTCGCGACGCGTCCAAACGAACGTGCCGATGTCGATGCGTTCGCCGCGACGCTCGCCAATAAATCGGAACTCGAACGCACGAGTCTCATGACGAAGACCGGTGTCTTTACCGGAGCCTTCGCGCGCAACCCGCTCTCGAACGAACGCGTGCCGGTCTGGGTGACGAACTACGTGCTGGCCGAATACGGGACGGGCGCCGTCATGGGCGTTCCGGGGCACGACGAACGCGACTTCGAGTTCGCTACGAAGATGGGCTTGCGCATCGTCCGCGTGGTCGAGGAGCCGGCCGCGGATAACGCGTCGCCGCTGCGCGCCGCATATACGGGCGACGGGCGCCTGATCGCGAGCGGTTCGTTCGCGGGCCTCGCCGGCGAGGACGCGCGGCGGGCAATCGGCGACGCGCTGGTAAGCGCCGGTCGAGGCACGTGGACCGTCAATTACCGCATCCGCGATTGGCTCGTCTCGCGCCAGCGCTACTGGGGCACGCCGATTCCGATGGTCTATTGCGACGAGCACGGTGAGGTCCCGGTACCCGACGACGCGCTGCCGATCGTTCTGCCGGCGGACGTGCCGATTACGGGAGAGGGTTCGCCGCTAGGGCGCGACCCGCATTTTGTCGCCACGACGTGTCCGCGTTGCGGCAAGCCCGCACGGCGCGAGAGCGACACGATGGATACGTTTTTCGAATCGTCGTGGTACTACATCCGCTATCTCGACGTCGCCAACGCTGCCCGTCCGTTCGATGCGACCCGCGTCGACCCGTGGCTCAACGTCGATCAGTACGTCGGCGGTGCGGAGCACGCCGTGCTGCATTTGCTCTACGCACGCTTTTTCTACAAGTACTTTCACGATAAGGGCTGGATTCACGGGCCCGACGAACCGTTCGCGCGACTCTTCAATCAAGGCATGGTGTTGCGTGACGGCGAGAAAATGTCCAAGAGCCGCGGTAACGTGGTCGGCATCGACGAAACGGCCGAGCGCAACGGCGTCGACGCGATGCGACTGTTTCTGCTCAAAGCGACGCCCCCCGAAGACACGATGGAATGGACCGATGACGGCATCGCCGGACGCGTGCGTTTTCTCGATCGCGTCTGGCGCGCGTGCGAGCCGTTCGCGAGCCGCGTTCGCACCGTTGCGCTCGACGCGCTTCCCCCGATGGCAGGCGAGCCGCAGCGCTCGCTCGTGCGCGCGGTGCACGCCGCATTGCGTTCGGGAGCCGAAGAGACGGCGACCCGCCGCTTCCACTACAACACGACGCTCGCGCGCCTCGACGAACTCGTGAATGCCCTAACGAAATTCTTACAGAGCCCGGATGCGACGGACGATCCCGCCGCGTCGTACGCCGCACACGCTTTGCCGATCGTGCTCGCGCCGTTCGCCCCGCACATCGCCGAAGAATTGTGGTCGCGCTACGGCTACGTGAGCTCCGTCCACCTCGAACGCTGGTTCGACGCTGATCCCGCGGCGCTCGCGGTCCCAGAGATCGAATTCGTCGTACAAGTGAACGGCAAGATCCGCGCGCGGCTCGCCGTGGCACCGGATATCACGCCGACGGAGGCGCTCGCACGCGCGCGTGCCGATACCAATGTCGACGCGTACCTCGCCGGACGAATTGTCCGTAAGGAAATTTACGTACCCGGCAAGCTCGTCAACTTCGTGGTCGGCTGATGGGAACCGGCAACTCTTCGACGTATCGGGCGGTGCTTCTCCCGACCGTCGTGCTCGCTCTCGTCGCGCTCGCCGGTCGTGCGGTTCCCGCCCTCGCAAGCGAAGATCCGGTTCCCGGTCACGTCATCTTCGCGCGCGCGTCGCAAGATGCGTTGCTGCTGTGGGACGCGACGGTCGAAGTCACCGCAATCGTACGCGAGCGCCTTCCCGACGGCGCTGCGAACGCCCGTCTCGAACACGACGCCCTACGCGTGCTCGCCGCGTCGCTTTCCGAAGTGAAGCATGCGCGAACGATCACCGTTCGCGTGATCTATAGCAAAACGGGCGACGTAAGCCCCGTCTACGGCGCGCCGACGTTCCTTGGGATCGAGCGCTACGCGAACGTCACGCTCGCCGCCGCGAGCGCCGCCGCCAATCGAGACGGGTGGCAGCAGCTCGACGCGAAGTCCGTACCGCCCGGGTGGATCGCTTTCAAGATCGTCGGCGCGCTTCCGCCGCGCTAGGCTTCCGTTTTCATCAAATGGCATGCTTATCACCATGTCGCGGTTGAACCGGAAGCTTTACGTCGCCGTCGGGCCAAGCCCGACAGCCTGCTAGTGGGCGGACCAGCCGCCGTCAATGGATACCGGTGCGCCCGTAATGGAACGGGCGGCGTCGGAACAAAGATAGACGCAGAGCTGACCGACCTCTTGCGGATCGATGAACGCCTTCGACGGCATCGCTTCGAGAAACGCGCGTTCCAGCGCTTCGTCGTTGGATATGCCGCCGCCGTACGACGCCACGAGTTGCGGCGCTTGATCGCGGATGAGATCGGTCATCACCGCGCCGGGACACACCGCATTGACGGTAATGCCCAGCGGCGCACCCTCGAGGGCGGCCGCGCGCGTAAACCCCACGACGCCGTGCTTCGCCGCAACGTAGGCCGGTTTGTACGGCGATGCGACGAGGCCGTGCACGCTCGCGATGTTGACGATGCGCCCACGTTTGCGCGCGACCATGTGCGGCCAGACGGCTTTCGTCGCGAAGAACACGCCGTCCAGATTGATCGACGTGACGAAATCCCACTTCTCGTCGGGAAATTCGGAGATCGGGGCGACGAATTGCACGCCCGCGTTATTGATGAGGTGATCGATCGCGCCGAAGTCTTGCGCGACGGCATCGCACATTTGGGCGAGCACTTGGGACTTGCGGACGTCGACTGCATAGCCGCGCGCTTTACGACCGGTCTCCCGTTCGATCGCGCCCGCGGTATGACTCGCTTCCGCGCCGTCGAGATCGAAAATCGCGACGTCGGAACCCGCCCGCGCGAGTTCGAGCGCGGCCGCCGCCCCGATGCCGCGGCTGCCGCCCGTGACGACGCTGACGCGTCCCGAGCAATCGATGAAGGACATCAGACGGGCATCCGGTCGCGGAAATAGGCGACCGTTTTGCGCATGCCCTCGACGAGGGAGGTTTCGACCTTCCAAGCGAGTTCGCGCTGCGCGAGCGACGAATCGAACTGCGCGTCGCGCACGTCACCCGCGCGACGCTCGAGCCGTTCGACCGGCGCTTCGAAACCCGTCACTTCGACGAGCGCGCGATAGATCTCGTTGACGCTGGTCTTCTCGCCCGTGCCGATGCAGTAGTTCGTGCCGCTGCCGAGCGTGAGTGCGTGCAGGTTCGCCGCCGCGACGTCGCCGACGTAGATGTAGTCGCGCGTCTGCTCGCCGTCCCAGTAGATCTTGATGCCTTGCCGTGCGAGAAAGCGTCCGATGAAGATCGAGATAACGCCCGCTTCGCCGTTGGGGTCTTGCCGGGGTCCGTACACGTTGCCGTAGCGCAGCGCCGTGAAATCGAGACCGTGTTGCGCCTTGTAAAACCGTAGGTAATGCTCGGCCACCATCTTCGTAATCGCGTACGGTGATTCGGGGCGCTGCGGCGTCGACTCGTCGATCGGCAGACGCTCCGGTTCGCCGAAGGTCGCACCACTGGACGCGAAGATAAACTTTTTCACACCGGCCTTGACGCTATTTTCCAGGACGTTGATGAGCCCCATCACGTTGACTTGCGCGTCGAGCTGCGGATCGCGCGAGCTGATCGCGACGCTATGCTGGGCGGCGTGGTGGCTCACAACGTCGGGATTGAAATCGCGAAAGACGCGCTCGAGCGAGGCATCGCGGATATCGAGATGCAGGAACGACGCCCGGCCGGCGATGTTGTCGCGCCGGCCTCCCCCGTGCGCCCACAGACTATCAACGATGCACACGTCGTGGCCGGCGGCGAGGTAGGCATCGGCGATGTGCGACCCGATGAAGCCGGCCCCGCCGGTGATGATGACTCGCATGCTACTCCTTGGCGCTGCGTACGTTCATCGTGACGGGGACACGTGAATCGCGCGCATGTGGTTCCGTCTTGGCTCGCGTTCGTAGCGGGCGTCGCGAGCGACGTCCTCGACGTCGGCGTGCAGGTGCTCGGCGTGGGCGGTCCGGGTTCGTTCGTGCGAACGTTCTGGCGGCCCTCGCGCTCGTTAAAGTGCGGCGATCTCGTCGGCGAGGAGATGATCGACGAACTGCAGCGCGGAGAAATGGCGGTCTGCTGCGGCGCGCAGGTGCGTCGGCAACGTCGCCGCGGCCGTTTGGAGGCGTAGCTGTACAAGCGCTTGGGCGACACGATCGTGTACGATGTCGCTCATGCTGCGGCCTCAGCATACGTCGCAAGCAAACGTTGATAGCATCAACGATTTGCTCAAGTGCCCGGTCGGGCGACCGGCGCACTACGTGCAACGGTTCTACAAAAGCTTCCACTACAGGGCGGCGAGTTGGTCCCATCCGCGCCGGGTTGTCGCCAAGGTGGAGTGCACCCGGCGGAGTTGTTCCCTCGCGTTGGATTCATCGTCACGAACCTGCGTCGCGCGTCGAAGAACGTCGTCGCCTTTCACAACCAGCGCGGGGACGCGCGAGCAATGGATCAAGGAAGGCCGAGCGACCCGCCGTAGGCTACGGCCAAGCCGCAGCAGGTCGATGATTCGTTGCTTCTCGTGCACGTGTACGCGTCTCACGAACGGCGCGTTTGGGAGCGGCGCCGCCTTCGGAAACCCGACCTACGCTACTTTGTCGTAGCGGTTACTTTCAAGTGCCCACGAGCGGTACATTTTGGGTGCCCGCCGAGGAGTTAAGCGCATAACGAATGAACTTGGACTAAAGCGTCGCTTTCACAGCTTGAGGTTCGCCAAAGGAATCCCGCCCTAAGGCACGTTAATGCTCGCGCGGTGACGCCACGAGCCAACCTTACTGAAGGCGCACGATCGCCGCTTGCAAGAGCGCTTCTCATCGGGCTAACGGCGATGATCCTGGCGATCGTGCTATGGAGCCAACTCTCGCAATATCGCCGCGGCAATTACGCGCTCGTTGCCGACCGGGCTCTCTCCGTGAGCGATTTCGCCGCGTTCTACTGTGGTGCGCTCGCGGCGCGAACCGGCCAAGATCCGTACAAGACGGTCTCGCTCGAGTCGTGTCAGGAGACGCGGGTTTACCGGCCCGGCGGCATGACGCTCGCAAAGACGGGCGTCGATCCGGCGCCTTTGCCAGGGTACGATTTCGCAATTTTCGTGCCGCTGACGTTGCTCCCGTATCGAACGGCGGCATTACTATGGATAGCTCACGTCGTTGCGACGCCGCCGCCGGCGTGGACGATCGCGATCTACGATCTCGCATGCGTCGCCGCCGCAACGGCGTTGGCCCGCGCTCGAATCATCATCGCAATCGGCGTGCTGGCCGGCGCGACGGCCCTGTGTCTGTGGCCGCCACGCGCAATCGTGCACGATCTCGTCGTCACCGCCATCGACGTCGGACAAGCCGACGCTTTGCTCGTCCAAACGCCGAGCGGACATTCGTATCTCGTCGATGCCGGCGGCCGGCTCGAGCGCGGCGGCGGTCGCGCAGGTATCACCGGCGCGGCGGAGGATGTCGGCGAGCGCATCGTCGCGCCGTTCTTGAGAGGTCGTGCCGATTTCCGGGGAAACGTGAATTAGCGCGTCCGAGTTGCTTTCATTATCTCACGCTGCCTTACGGATAGCAAGTGTTTTCGTAATAGTTAATGAATGTACTTGTGCGA
>JAABUZ0100002417.1_pt1 | contig 31004 bp, 32 predicted proteins | sample 5562091 | NCBI WGS metagenome assembly JAABUZ01 (sample SAMN12813069, study PRJNA571459) | rock metagenome | isolation source: Antarctica rocks | place: Antarctica: Victoria Land, Linnaeus Terrace sud | collected 2015-12-21
TTACTCACCATGCTTAGAGGAGCAATTATGTCTTTTTCCCCCCCATCTCCCCATCTCCCCCTCTCCCCCTCTCCCCCTCTCCCCCTCTCCGGCGCAGAGCGCTTCAATTTATTTGCGGTCTTCTGGATAGGCAGCAACCGCTGGGTCGGGTTCGGCACGTAGGACTGAGTTAGGACCAGCAGCTAAGGCAGGATCTTTTTCGTTCGACAAGGGTACATCCAGGTCAATTTTAGCCTTGCTCATGCCGTAGTCATAAGGACCAGTTGCCAATACTGGCGGTTTTTCAAAATTCTCGATGGCTGGCGGTGAGGTTGTCATCCACTCCAGGGTCAGTGCTTCCCAAGGATTGTTACCTGCTTTGGGGCCGTACCTCCAACTCCAAATGACATTGAAAATAAACGGGAAGGTAGAAACTGCTAAGAGATAAGCCCCAATCGTGCAAATTTCATTCAGAAAGGTAAATTTGGGGTCGTACATCGCAACTCGCCGGTTCATGCCCATCATCCCCAGTTTGTGCATGGGTAAGAAGGCTAAATTCAGACCAATAATAGTTAAGGCAAAGTGAACCCGGCCCCAAAATTCGTTCAGCATCCGCCCTGTCATTTTCGGGAACCAGTGGTAGAACGCAGCATAAATGCCTAAGATACTACCGCCAAACAGAACGTAGTGGATGTGAGCTACCACAAAATAGGTGTCGTGAACGTGAATATCGAACGGCACCGCCGCCAGCATTACGCCACTAATGCCGCCGATGACAAACGTCCCGACAAAACCTATGGCAAAAAGCAGAGCACTGTTAAGCCGGAGTTTTCCTCCCCAGAGCGTTGCGATCCAACTGAAAATCTTAATTCCGGTTGGCACAGAGACGATCATGGTGGTGATCATGAAGAACATCCGCAACCAACCAGGGATGCCACTGGTGAACATGTGGTGCACCCAGACAATTAGACCCAAAAAGCTGATTGCCAGGCTAGAATAAGCGACCGCTTTATAACCAAAGAGCGGCTTACGGGAATGCACCGGAATGATCTCCGAGATCGCCCCAAAGAAAGGCAGGATCATAATGTAAACCGCTGGGTGGGAGTAGAACCAGAACATGTGCTGGTATACGACTGGATCTCCACCACCAGTTGGGTTAAAAAATGTGGTTCCCGCTAGTAAGTCAAAGGAGAGCAAAATCAGAGCGCTCGCCAACACTGGCGTCCCTAACAGGGTGATCGCTGAGGTTGCTAACATCGACCAGCAGAACACCGGCATCTGATGCACTCCCATGCCTGGGGTTCGCATCTTCAAGATAGTGACCAGAAAATTCAGCGCACCCAGCATCGACGATGTGCCAAGCAGGAGGAGGCTCATAATCCAAATCCCCTCACCCACTTGTCCAGTAACCAGACTTAGGGGAGGATAGGACGTCCAACCCGCCTCTGGTGCATCGCCAATTAGTAAACTGCTGACTAGCAACAGACCAGCTGGCGGAATCATCCAGAACGCGACGGCATTCAGGCGCGGGAATGCCATATCCTTAGCCCCAATCATTAAGGGAATCAGGAAGTTAGCAAACCCAGCTCCTGCAGGTACAATCCACAGGAAAATCATGATCGTGGCGTGGAGCGTAAACAGGCTGTTGTACAGCTCAGGGCTGACAAAATCGCTTTCTGGCGTTCGCAGTTCTGTGCGAACTAAGTCTGCTAACACGCCGCCAATACAGTAGAAAATAAACGTTGTGACCAGGTATTGAATCCCAATCACCTTATGGTCGGTGTTAAATGTAAAGTAGTCTCGCCAATTCCTCTGGGGTGCTTCCTCGTCGAGGGCAGGTAGATTAGCGGTTTCTTGCAGCTGTGCTTCTGTCGTCATGGTAAAACAGGGTGGTGATGGGAAGCGTGAATTTGATCTAGCATCTCAGACTGAATTCCCATATTGCTGGTGTAAGGAGCCAGGAATTCATCTGGTGATAAATCGGCCGGATTGACGGCAACGAGCGAAGTAGGCGCTTCTTTGCTTGCATATGATTGTTGCTCAGTCATCCAGCTGTCAAATGCTTCCGGTGTCTCAACAATGACTTGCGACTTCATTGCTCCGTGGTAAGGACCACAAAGTTCGGCACAGATTAGGGAGTACTCACCCGCGCGTTTGGGTGTAAACCGGATCTCACTTTGCCGTCCGGGAATTGCATCCTGCTTGAGTCGAAACTCTGGCACCCAAAAAGCGTGGATCACATCGTTGGCTGTGAGATTCACCATAATTTCACGCCCCTGGGGAACGTGTAGTTCGCTGGTGACGACACCTGTGTCTGGGTAGGTAAAAATCCAGGCATATTGCATACCCGTTACGTTAATCACAAGTCCAGGCGGTTTACCTTCGCGATCAGGACTCGGTCCAATGGTGGGAGAAACCACGCCTATGCCAAGAGAGTCCCGCTTTTGGGGAATTTGGTCATCATTGCGGACTGATGCAGTGGCGGGATCTTTTCTCGCCTCATCAGATTTCTCCTGATTGAGGTCGGCAGACGGAGATTCGTTCACGGGTGAATCGCTTAGGGTTGCGGCGATCGCTGCCCCAGGCATTCTCATCGCCTCCTGTTTCACAGGGGCGTCATGCATGTCGTGGGGACTGAAACCACCGATGTTGTTGTAAACATCGAAACTATAAATAGAAATCCCGAGGACAACAATCGCCGGTACCGCCGTCCAGAGAATTTCTAGCGGCACGTTGCCAAAAATTGGATCGGCGTCTGTGTTGTCGCCTGGACGACGCCGAAATCTAAAGGCAGCGATAATCAGCAAGCCCTCGACGAGCAAAAACAGACCCGTGGAGACGGTCATCATCGTGTTGAACAGACCGTCAACCAAAACGGCTTCGTCGGTGGCCGCTACTGGTAACAGATTGTGATTCTGACCATACCAGAGGCTGACCAGGGTCAGCACGATACCAATAAGTAAGGTCCAAATAGAACTTGGGATGTTCACGGTTAGCTAGTTGATGACTTCTCTGCTTACTTACCACGGTAGTGCAGCTATCAAGCATGGTGAGTCAAAGGACGATGATTTTTACTGATTTTTTTGGGATCGGGATCTTACTTAAGCATTTTTACTTATTCTTCTTCTAGAATATGTAAACAAAGTAAAGATTAGCCAGATTGAGCCTGATCTGTATTAACAAAAGGGGTCAAGGCTATACGCTAGGGTGGGAATGAGCCGATACTCAGGAAATATTTAAATTTAATAACGCTCTAATTGGCAGAAGGTATCGTCTATGACCGAATCAGTCCTGCATCGACAAACGAATCCGGCGGTTGAGCCGTCTCAAACCAAGACTCGAATCCGTCGCCTGGTTTGGAAGATTGCTCTAGCCACCCTAATCCTGATGGCAATCGGCAGTGCCACCCGTGTGATGAATGCCGGTCTTGCCTGCCCAGATTGGCCTTTGTGCTATGGCGAAATCGTGCCAACCAAACAGATGAATCTCCAGGTCTTCCTAGAGTGGTTTCATCGGTTGGATGCCGCCTTGATTGGTATAAGTGCGATCGCACTAATGGTCTTAAGTTGGTGGCATCGCCGCGACTTACCTAGCTGGCTGCCCTGGTTATCCACGTTCGCACTCGGTCTAATTATCTTCCAAGGGGTCTTGGGAGGACTCACAGTTACAGAACTCCTCCGGTTTGACATCGTCACCGCTCACCTGGGAACGGCGCTGTTGTTTTTCACCACGCTGCTGATCATTGGTACGGCACTAACACCGTATCAGGGGACTGGGACTGCCGGTAAATTGCCGATTGTATCTCTGGTGGCTGCCGTTTTAGTCTACCTGCAAAGTCTACTTGGTGCCTTGGTAGCATCTCAGTGGGCGCTCCACCAGTGCTTGGCGGGTCGAGAGTTATGTGGTGTAATGAATAGCCATATCGCCGGTGTGGCTCCACCAACTCTGGCAACTCTTGCCGTTGTCTTTCTGTCATGGCGTACACCAGCACTCCATCCAGCTCTAAGGCAGCTGGCTAAACTTGCCGGTGGGTTGCTGGTGTTGCAAATCGTGTTGGGTGTCGCCACCTTCAAGTTACATCTCCAAGTAGAGCCGCTGACTGTCGCTCACCAAGCTGTAGGAGCCACTTTGCTGGGTTCGCTGGTTGTTTTTACTGTTCTGGCGCTGCGTGATCAAGCCCAAGGCAATGAAATTCATGCCGTTCGCTCTTAAGGTAGGACAGTGCCAATAGCCACGTCTGTGCCCAGCTTCCTTCAAATCCGCGTGGTGTAAGGTGTTGTTTTCAAGCAAAGGAATTGGTGCAAATATGACTGGGACTAGCGTCTCTCGCCTCAATCAAAGTTTTTTACAAGTTGTTCAAAGCTATTACCAGTTGACAAAGCCCCGGATTATCCCGCTGCTACTCATTACCACTGCTGGAAGTATGTGGGTTGCAGGCAAGGGACAAGTAGACCCGAAGACTTTTCTAGCAACTCTTGCTGGTGGTACTCTTGCCGCTGGTGCTGCTCAGACTCTCAACTGTATCTATGACCGAGATATCGATTATGCAATGGAGCGCACACGCCATCGACCTTTGCCGTCAGGTCGGGTGCAGCCGCGTGATGCTTTAATCTTTGCTCTAGTACTTGCCTCTATTTCATTCACCCTGCTCAGTGTGTTCGCTAACTTACTGAGCGCCCTGTTGGCAATGTCCGGCATTGTCTTTTATATCGGCGTTTACACCCACTTGCTAAAACGCCACACCACTCAAAACATCGTTATCGGTGGGGCAGCTGGGGCAATTCCGGCACTGGTGGGGTGGGCAGCTCAAACTGGCACTTTAAGCTGGGCAGCTTGGGTGATATTTGCCATCGTGTTTCTGTGGACGCCTCCCCATTTCTGGGCGTTGGCATTGATGATCCGCGATGACTATGCCAAGGTTGGTGTGCCAATGCTGCCGGTTGTAGCTGGTGATGTTGTCACTGCTCGTCAGATTTGGCTCTATACGCTGATTCTTGTCCCATCTACATTTTTACTGGTCTACCCCCTGCATGTAACAGGTGCAATCTATGGCGGCATCGCCGTGCTACTGGCAAGCGTCTTAATCAAAAAAGCTTGGGCGTTGCTGCAAAACCCAGTAGACAAACAACTGGCGCGATCGCTCTTCCTGTACTGCAATTTCTACATGATGCTGCTGTGTACTGGAATGGTAATTGACAGCCTTCCCATTACCCATCGGATAACTACCGCAATGGTTGAGAATCTACAGAATTTGAGTAGTCAGTAGTCAGTAGTCAGTAGTCAGTAGTCAGTAGTCAGTAGTCAGTAGGGTGGGCATTGCCCACCTATTAAGATTAAGAAGTAAAGACTGTTTAGATTTGTATCGATTTCCCAAGCATAGAACATTTTTATGGTTGCCGCTGTTTTAATTCAAAACCTTCAGAAGCGCTATGGCTCCGTTGAAGCCGTGAAAGATGTTTCCTTTGAGATAGAACCGGGGGAAATATTTGGTCTGCTTGGTCCCAACGGAGCCGGTAAAACAACCACCTTGCGTATCTTGTGTACTTTAGCTACACCCGATGCTGGACGGATTGAAGTGTCTGGTATCTCGGTTGTAGATAACCCCAGAGCCGCAAGACAACGTCTAGGCTATGTGGCTCAGGAAGTTGCTCTGGATAAGGTACTGACTGGACGAGAACTTCTGCAACTGCAATCCTCACTTTATCACCTGCCCAGTGCTGCGGCGAAAGAGCGAATTAATATGGTACTGAGCTTACTGGGCTTGGAGGAATGGGCTGATAAGCGTACCGGTACCTACTCTGGAGGTCTACGCAAACGTCTGGACTTGGCAGCTGGGTTGCTCCATGCGCCGGATGTCCTGGTTTTGGATGAACCGACGGTGGGGCTTGACATTGAGAGCAGGTTTGTGGTATGGGATTTTTTGCGCCAGCTGAGGGCAGATGGGACAACGGTACTGATTACGAGCCACTATTTAGAAGAGATTGACGCCCTAGCTGATCGGGTGGCGATTATTGACCGAGGGTTGGTGATTGCGACAGGGACGCCTTCGGAGTTGAAGGATAAGATTGGGGGCGATCGCGTCACTCTCCGCATCCGTGAGTTTTCTCCGCTGGAAGAAGCCCAGAAAGCGAAGGATCTGCTTCAATCCCTGCCGTTTGTTCAAGAGGTGATTATTAATAGCGCTCAGGGTAACTCGCTGAATTTGGTCGTTAGTTCTCAAAATGATGCTCTAATTACGATTCAGCAGTCGCTTAATTCCGCTGGGTTGCCTATGTTTGGCATTGCCCAGTCTCGACCTAGTTTGGATGATGTATACCTTGCTGCTACTGGTCGAACTCTGCTGGATGCTGAAGTTGCGGCGGCTGGAAGTCGTGATCTGAAGGCTGAACGTAAGCAGAATATGAGATAGGGTAGATTTGGAACCGCAGAGGCGCACGAACCGTGGAGAGGAAGAGATATGAGTGGTACTTTTACGCCTGCTAAACTTAATGTTGTTGGGCAGCCGGGGGGAGTTGAGCAAGTCAATTCCGATGCTGCATCTGGTTTTTTTGGTGAGTTGGTTCAAGAAACTCTGGCTTTGACTCGTCGCTTGTTTATTCAGTTGCAGCGACGTCCCTCGACTTTGATTGCTGGTATTATTCAGCCTGTTATGTGGCTGGTGCTGTTTGGGGCGCTGTTTCAAAATGTGCCGCAGGGTTTGTTTGGTACTAGCCAGAGCTATGGGCAGTTTCTCGGTGCTGGGGTGATTGTGTTCACTGCCTTTGCTGGAGCTCTCAATGCTGGGCTGCCGGTGATGTTTGACCGGGAGTTCGGTTTTTTAAATCGCTTGCTGGTGGCTCCCTTGGCATCCCGGTTTTCGATTGTTTTAGCTAGTGCGATTTTTATCGTGAGTCAGAGCTTGCTGCAAGCGGCGGTGATTGTTACAGTTGCTGCTTTTTTGGGGGCTGGGCTGCCAAATGCAGCTGGTTTGGGTGCGATCGCGCTGATTGTGTTTCTGCTAGCAATGGGAGTGACAGCCCTGAGCTTGGGGCTAGCTTTTGCTTTACCTGGTCATATTGAACTGATTGCGGTGATTTTTGTCACTAACTTGCCGATCATGTTTGCCAGCACTGCTCTAGCTCCGTTATCCTTCATGCCCAGATGGTTGCAGGTTGTTGCTACGCTCAATCCTCTGAGCTATGCGATCGAACCGATTCGCTATCTCTATATCCATAGTGATTGGGCGCTGAGCAGTGTGGTCATGCAAGCTCCTTGGGGTGCCGTTACCTTTGGCGGGGCTCTGCTGCTGTTACTTGGCTTCGCCTTTGTAGCTCTACTAAGTATTCAACCGCTACTTCGTCGAACTCTTGCTTAACATAGAATCAATAGTCAGCAAAGAAGCGTTCAGCGCCAAAACTTTATGAAAGTGTCACGATTACTGTTTACCCAACTCGTTCTTGGCACCGTGGCAGGAATTGGCTTATTCTCCTCGCTACTGGCTCAACCTAGCTGGGCTATACCGAATAGTAATAATGTTGATCCTTTGCAGGACTTGCAACCTCAACAGAATACGAATCCGTTCTCCCGTAGCGGTCAAGGCGATTCTTTCGGTATGTTGGACTTAATTCGACGCGCCAGTCAGGGCAGCGGTCGTAGTGTAGGAGACTATTCTACGGATCAGGATCAAAATCTGGATGCGGCAACGGCTCGGTTCCGGGCAAGGCAACTACAGCAGATTCAGGGACAAAAGCAAGGTATGCCAGCAAATTCAGGTAGTAGACCTTAGAAGAGGCTCCAGGGGCTCCAGGGGAGAACCCTTGCCCCTGGAGCCTGTTTCGGCTACATTCCTATGGCCGATAAGACATCGCTGGCATGGCTGGATGTGTTAACGCTGCTGTCAACGTGGGTGATTTTGCCGCTGGCATCAATTACATACGTAACGCGCATGGCCTTCCCGCCCCCATCAACATCGTAAGCTTTGATTATGGTACGGTCGGTGTCTGCTAGTAGCGTAAAAGGCAGATTGTACTTCTGGGTAAATTGCTGGTGCGAGGCTTGATCGTCTGCACTAACTCCTATAACTACTACATCTTTGCCCTGATATTCTTCATTGGCATCCCGAAAGCTACAGGCTTGTTTGGTGCAGCCTGGAGTGTCGTCTTTGGGATAGAAATATAGAACTACTGTCTTACCGGCAAAGTCAGACAACGAGACTGTGTTGCCATTGGTGTCTTTGGCGGTAAATGTAGGCGCATCAGTACCAATTGTTAAAGCCATAGGTCTAACTATCTCTCCAGTATGAGTTTAATCCCACCTTCTGAAAGCCTGGTATAATATGCTACAAGCGAACATTTCCAACAAGCTACGGCATCGGTGACTCCGAGTTTGAGCTTAACTGAGTTCTCGACTTATTTTCAAGGAAGCGGCTCCCCTTCAACCGCAAGAAGGCTCCCCCGCACGCTGCCTCAACAGAAATTATGCAACGATTAAATGCCCGGCAGCTTATCTGGGTGCTGATTTAAGGGTTGGCTGAATGGATACTGTGTTACAATATTATTAAGATTGAGAACTAAATTCGGCGGTAGTGTTGGTTTGTATGACTAACATGCGCGTCTCCGGAGCAGAACTCTATATCATACGATTCTGGAGAAACCTGGTGAAAATCTATGTAGGCACTATATCCCACCCAGCCGCAGAAGACGGCTTTAACAAGGTTTTTGCAATCTTACTGTCTACAAAAACTTGTGTTCAATATGGTCGGTGGTAATAGTATTATTTATTAATAGTCCTAGTTTAACACATTCTCCTGCGTTAACTGCGACTCAACGCTTAAACTTAGTCGTAGTCTCAACAGGCATAAGCTTGACTCTGATGTAACTGCCGAGGGTGTTAGAAGCCTAACCGCACTCCGCAATGCTTTAGTTATATCAAGGGAGTATCCCCTGTTCCCTCCGGGAAGCAGATGACTTAGCTTTTCGAGATCAAGAACTGAAGCTGCACTTTGAGATTCCTATTGAAAAACGCGCTCAAGAGAGCGATCGCGCTCAAGGTGTAAGAAGCGTTTTAGAAGCACCAGCTAATCCACTAAGCAGAAAAAATATGAATACCAATGAACTTTTAAGCCGATATGCAGCAGGACAAAAAGACTTTAGAGAGGTAGACCTGATCGCGGCAAATCTGAGAAATGTCGATCTTAGTTATGCCAATCTGAGTGGGGCAAAACTGATTAGTGCCAAACTGACTGGTGCCAACCTCTCAAGAGCAAACTTGAGTCATGTCAATCTGAGTGGAGCCAATCTGAGTGGAGCCAATTTCAGTGGGGCAAACTTTACTAAAGCAAACCTGACTAATGCGAACATAAGTAATATAAATCTTAATGGGGCAAACCTCCAAGGGGCAACAATGCCCGATGGGACAACTCATAACTAAAGCATAGATTGGAGTAAATCGAGGTTTTAAAAACAGGTGTAGTAACCGTGACCCCAGAAGCAAAACGCATTATTTCCGAACTAAGGCATGATTTCTACTCTCTCTTTAGTGCTGCTATGAAAGTGCCAGTCAGAGTTACTGGTAATTCTTCTGTAGGTGATTTTTCTATTGCCTCTTGGATAGATCAGAGGCACCGACTAAACTATTTGCGTGTTTACGCTTACACAGCACCTGACGAGCTAATACCTAAACGCCCTTTCATTCTGCGCTTGGCTATTAATAAGGGCGTTGGTAGAGTCATGACTACAAGGCAGGTACAAGAATGTCGAGGTGTCAATCACGGGTGGGACTTCGAGTTAACCGTATTGCCAGAAGAGATATTAGACTTTCTACCCTGGATAGTTAGCTTGGTTAAAGCTTATGAGAAAGGTTCGCCCTCATTGGTACAGGAACCACCCCATCCGTTTGACTTTAAAGTGCCTAATGTCGGGCTATTGAATGACGCATGGACTCAGAAAGCTTGGCTGCTTTCAGACTATAGGCACGAAGACCAGAAAGGGGCATAAGATAAGATTACGGGAATTCTAGCGAACCAATAATTTTTATGCAATATTTGGCACTCGCTTCTGATTACGATGGCACTCTAGCAACAGATGGTCAAGTGCAGGGTGAGACTCTGGCAGCCCTGAAGCGCATGCGGGAGTCTGGTCGAAAACTGATTCTGGTCACGGGGCGACAACTTGAGGAGCTCTGCCAGGTTTTTCCCCAGGTTGACTGGTTTGATTGTGTGGTAGCAGAAAATGGAGCGCTGCTGCATTTTCCTGCCAGTGGAGAGGAGCAACTTTTAGGCGATCTGCCTTCGGAAGCCGATTAAGCCACTGGTACAGCATCCTGTCCATGTCCCCGCAGTAGATCCATCAGTTCATCTCGATAGTCGTGGAATATGGAGCTACGCTTAACGTTTTGGGTGCGTTCGGGCAGATTGATCGGGATTTCCCTCTGCACTGTGCCGGGACGAGCACTTAGAGCGTAGATCCGATTCGAGAGAAATACAGCTTCCTCCACGTCATGGGTAATCATGAAGATCGTGACGTTTGTGCGCCCCCAGAGGTCGAGCATGAATTCGTGCATGGATTCTTTGGTGTGGATGTCCAATGCGCCGAAGGGTTCGTCCATCAATAACACTTTGGGTTCCGAAGCGAGAGCCCGGGCGATCGCCACCCGTTGCTTCATCCCGCCAGATAGCTCCTTAGGCAATGCCCTAGAAAAGCTCGACAAACCGACCACATTCAAATAGTAGCTAGCTTGCTCGCGCCGTTTCTGCTTTGACACTCCCTGAAGCTTGAGTCCAAATTCAGTATTTTCCTGCACGTTCATCCAGGGGTAAAGCGTGTAGTGCTGAAACACCATGCCCCGATCCGGTCCCGGTCCGGCGACGCGTACTCCGTCAACCTTGACTTCCCCAGTCGTGGGGGTATCCAGTCCGGCAATCTGCCGCAGCAGTGTGGACTTGCCCGACCCCGATGCTCCCACAGCACAGATGAATTCGCCTTGCTCAATTGCCATATTAATGTCCTTAAGGACAACTAACGTCTTCTCTTTCGTCTTAAAGTTCTTGTGCAGGTTAGTAATTTGGAGATACATAGGTTTCAACCTCAAAGATGGAAAACGGGTGTTCGCAGGGATTATCTAGTCTGGCTTGCCCACTTACAGGAAACTCGCAGGACGTACTGGAATAGCAGATCGAATCCCAGTCCGATGACCCCAATGACAATCAGCCCCACAAAAATTTCATCAGTCTTCAGGAATCGACCAGCCACACTGATCCGACGACCTAAGCCTTCCGTTGCCGCAATCAGTTCTGAGACAATCACAAGTTGCCATGCGGCTGCCAGGTTGATTCGACAGGAATCAAGGATTCCAGGCAAAACATATGGAAAAATTACTTGAAGCAGGGTTTGTAAGCGGTTTCCTCCTAAGGTGTAGGTTGCTTCAATCAAGTCTTTGGACACAAACTTCACGGTATCCATGATCATTAGGGAGTTGAAGAAAAACACCCCGATGAAGATGAGCGTAATTTTGGGTGCCTCCCCAATGCCCTGGTACAAGATCAGCAGGGGAATAAACGCGGGAGCGGGCATATAGCGCATCAACCCAAACAGCGGTTCAAGCAATGCCCGGATACTAGCAAAACTGCCCATCAGCACACCAATTGGAATGGAAAGGAGCAGCGCTAGCAGAAACCCAACTCCCACCCGCCACAGACTTGCTACGGTGTCCTTCAAGAGTTCACGAGTGCTCCACAACCGTCCAAACGCCTCAAGCACTTTGCCAGGTGAGGGGAGAAATTTGGGGTCCACGTGCCCAAACGTAGTCACCGCCCACCACAATAGCAGCGGAAATCCAATGGAAGTAGCAAGCAATGCCGTGTTGAGGGGTTTGGGGATATCTTCGGCGATGCGCCAGAAGATGGTGGGGCGTAACGTTGTTTGAGGTTGGGTAGAAGATCGAATCGCTCCAGTACTTTGACTCATGGCTAAATTCTAGAAAGATAAAGAAATGTGAGGACTATGGACTTGGACAAGCTTTGCTGTAAGATGGCTCCTGATAGCTGAATCTAGAATTTATTGGTTTTCTCGGCATACGCCTTGACGAAGCGATCGTCAAATAGCTTGCTGATGTCTGGCTTCTGCTTCGCCAGACCTACTTCTTCTAAAAACTTGGTCATTTCCCCAGCTGCAAACACCAGGGAACTCATATCACGGCCGAGTTGAAAGGCTTTTAGGTTCTCCTCAATCGTGAAGATCCGAGTGCCCTTTGCATAGTCTTTGTATTCGTCAATGCTGACATTTGCCCGATGAGCCATGATTGCAATCGCTTTATCTGGATTTGCCTTCACGTAGTCCAAGGTGGCAAACCAGGAATCGACCAATGCCTGCACCTGATCTGGATGCTCATTTACAAACTTGCGGGAAACCACTAGATGATCCGGAATTGCCCCCGGAAATTCCTTGGAGCTAAAGAGTTCCTTACTATCGGGGCGCTTTAATGCCTGGGTAGTGAATGGAGCAAACACCGCTGCTGCATCTACCTTTCCAGCAACGAACGCTGCCGCTGCTTGCCCAGTCTCCAAGGGGATAAACTGGATATCCTTCGTGGTTAAGCCAGCTTTCTTCAGTCCTAACAGCAGCAGGAAGTGATCGACTGCGCCTTCTTCTGCTGCTACTTTTTTACCCTTGAGATCTGCAATAGTGTTGATACCCTTCCGCACGATTACCTTGTCATTACCCGTAGAGTTGTCGTTCACCAGTACGACAACCTGATCTGCGCCCCCTGACACCGCGCTGAGGGTATCGTTGAGCGTTTGACTGTTGGCGTTGATTTGCTGAGCCGACAGGGTATTAATAGATTCCTGGTATCCATCAAACCATTTCAGCCCAACTGCAACTTTGTTTGCTTCAAAGAGCTTCTGTTCTTGAGCGACTTGCCAGGGGAACCAACCTGGCCAGGCACTGAATCCCAGACTAGCATTACCAGCAGCAGTACTAACACTGGTATCTGATGCAGAAGCACTATCAGTAGTAGTAGTAATATATGTTGCAGGGTTCGTGCAACTCGCTGTCAGAGTTAAGCTGATCAAGAACAGAACAATGTAGGTCCGTAGTACTCTTAGTTTCATTGCATGTTATGGCAGTAAAATTAATTATTCGTTGTTATCTTGTTGGTAATTGATAGCTGCAAGGAAAGGTGCGCTTTGTTGAAGATTACTGGCTTTTTTCCCGCCGTGTAACCAATTCCGCATTTCTAGCATTAGGTGAAAGAAACACTTAAAAGCTGGCTGCTTCTCTTGGATCAGTCGTTTAAATCTTGGGCAATCATTTTGACTTAAACCGGAACCCTAGAAGCGATTTGATTGTTTTGTCAATCCTATCTAAAATGGATAGGTAGCTCTAAATCATACTAATATCAATAGTTCTGCCAATAGAATGTATTTAAATATACTAAAATGCCTATTATGGAGTCAAAAGGCGTCACGCTACCCTATTCCAGCCGAACTGTAGAACGGGCGGAGCGATCGCTGTTGTGTTCACCGTTCCATCTGCGGTTATTTGAAACGATGCGTTGGGAGAGCGTTCCCCTCAAAGCGATCGCTGGTGAGTCAGGTGTCCAACAAGGCTACAGCAAACGCCCCCTTTCCGAGTTGGCAGCAGAAAACGCTCTTTTATGGCTGATCCAAGTTGGTGTGCTGCGGCGAGAGGTTGATGGTCAAGGCATTACCGATGGTTTTCGCCTTACACCCTTGGGACGGCAGTTAGTGGAGCAGTACCAAGGAAATTGGCCGCGAACTGCAACGTTGCTCGATCACTTTTATAATGCCTTGAGTCGGTGGATCAGGCTGCCCTTTTAGCCGCAATGGATCGTCATTGTGTTAAGAAGTTAATTGAGCATTGCCGCGCCTGGGCGCATCCTCTAAGAAGTGAGATTGTTGATGAAAGCCATTATGATTGTGGGAACTACATCCCACGCTGGAAAATCGCTCCTAACCGCAGCTATTTGTAGGCTTTTGTCGCGGCGGGGTTGGCGAGTGACTCCGTTCAAAGGGCAAAACATGGCACTGAATGCCTATGTTACCGCCAATGGAGGAGAGATTGGCTACGCTCAAGCGGTGCAAGCCTGGGCAGCTGGCGTCACCCCTATAGTAGAAATGAACCCAATTTTACTCAAGCCCCAAGGCGACATGACCTCGCAGGTGATTCTTAAGGGTAAAGCCGTGGGAAAAGTGAGCGCGGCAGATTACTACGAGCAATATTTTGAGGTAGGGTGGCGGGCAATTGAGGAATCGCTACAGCATTTAGCGACAGAATTTGATTTTATTGTATGTGAAGGGGCCGGTAGTCCAGCTGAAATTAACCTCAAGCACCGCGATCTGACTAATATGCGGGTGGCAAAATATTTGAATGCCTTAACTCTGCTGGTAGTTGATATCGACCGGGGTGGTGCTTTTGCCCATGTGGTGGGAACCTTAGAGTTGCTAGAGCCGGAGGAACGAGCCTTAATTCGCGGCGTAATAATTAACAAATTCCGGGGGCAGCGATCAATCCTAGAGCCAGGCATCAAGTGGTTGGAACAACGCACAGGTATTCCCGTTATCGGAGTCATTCCCTGGATCGATCAGGTGTTCCCGGCAGAAGACTCGCTCGACTTGCTAGAACGCAAACCCTATAAATCTCACAGCGACCTCAACATCGGGGTGATCCGCTTACCGAGGATTTCTAATTTTACCGATTTCGATCCACTCGAAGCAGAAACCAGCGTGGCGGTGAGATACCTCAACCCCAAGCAAGATTTGGGACATCCGGATGCCGTAATTATCCCTGGCTCCAAGACAACAATAGCCGACTTAATGGTTCTCCAAAAAACCGGCATGGCAGAAGCAATTAAAAACTACGCAGCATCTGGTGGGACTGTATTGGGAATCTGCGGCGGCTTCCAAATGCTAGGTCAAACGATAGCTGATCCAGAGGGGATAGAAGGGGAAGCTGGAAGGTACAACGGACTGGGACTGTTGCCGATTAAAACCGTGATCACAGGACAGAAAATCGCCCGTCAGCGGGAAGTCACGTCAAACTTCCCTCAAGTAGGGTTACCGGTGAGTGGATATGAAATCCATCAGGGGCGATCGCGCAAAGTCGAAGCGCAAGAGAAAGCTCAAACCTCCTACAAAGATCTATTTGACGATCCCTACTTAGGAATGGTGGATACTTCACAATTGATCTGGGGCGTATATCTGCACGGACTTTTCGACAATGGCCCTTGGCGACGTGCCTGGTTGAATCGCCTGCGGCAACAACGGGGGCTTAAGTCATTGCCCACAGGTGTTCCAAACTACCGCGAACAGCGAGAAGCCATGTTAGATTCCCTCGCCACTACGGTTAAAGCACATTTAGATTTAACACCGATCTTATCGTCATAGGGTGGAAATGATGAGCGTTTGCGTGCGTTTTTTACCAGATGATATAACAATTGAGGCAGAGGTGGGAGAGCCACTGTTGCATGTAGCTGAACGGGCTGGAGTATTCATTCCCACTGGATGTCTAATGGGTTCATGTCACGCGTGCGAGGTGGAGGTAGAGGGGGTGAATACGATCTGTGCTTGTATTACGGGAGTACCAGCTGGAGGCGAAGAGTTGACGATTAATCTCTTTGTTGATCCGAGCTGGTAGATTACGAACCGCCAAGACGCAGAGAACGCAGAGGTTTTTAGAGAGATTTTGCTTGGAGGGCATAGTCGCGGAATCGTTCTAGGTCGGCTCGGATGGTGGATTCGACGGCGCGACCTAGAAACAGATTGTCCATGATTTTGCCAAGGATGCCGGGGATGGCGTAAGAGATCGTGAGTTTGACAATGCTACTAGTTTGTCGGTCGTAGAAGCGGACAGCACCCCGATTAGGCAAGCCATCAACCGATTCCCATTCGATAATCTGGTGCGGCACCATCTTCAGAATGCGCGATAGCCAGGTGAATTGCAATCCGCCAGTATCCAGCTTCCAACGCGACAGCTCTGGATTCTCCTCCAAAACTTTAACAGATTCAATCCACTTCATCCAACGAGGCATCTGCTCCAAATCAGACCACAGCTTCCACACCAGGTCAATCGGAACATCTACCTCAATTTGCACACTATGCTCTAACCAATCAGACATTTACTCTTCCTCTCTTCCCTCTTCCTTGGCGTTCTTGGCGACTTGGCGGTTCGTCAACCCCTACACCACCGACAACTCACCACTAGCAGCGATCTCAACATTCTCCAAAATCGCCTTAGCAGCGAGGCGTCCAGAAAGAGTAGCTCCTTCCATGCTATCGATATAATCCTGCTGAGTATAGCTACCCGCTAAAAAGAAGTTAGCCACCGGCGTCTTTTGCGGAGGACGATAAATATCCATACCAGGGGCTTCGCGGTATAAAGACTGAGCAAGCTTAACAACGTTATACCAAGTTATGTTCAGCTGCCGCGAAGACGGGAATAGTTCATGCACCTGCTTAAGTACATGTTTCGCGATCGCCTCATCACTCTCCTTGATAAATGCATCTCCTGGCGTCAGCACCAACTGCAACAGTGAGCCCTGCCCTTCACGGTAATAATCAGCTGGGCTGGTTAAAGCCAAGTCCGCAAAACAGGAAAAGTCAGCATCAGGGGTGTAGAGCAAATTATCTATACCAGCCGCATGAGCCAGTTGTTGGCTTTCTGTAGCGTCTTGCAGTTCTGTTACCCAGCCGTCAAAACGCAGCTGCACTGTGGCAACTGGAACTGTCTCAAGCTTGTATATATTATCAAACTCAGACCACTGACGCCACGCCTGAGGCAAGACACGCTGGGTTCCTGGTAGATCGCAGGCACAGACATAGACATCAGCGGTAATGGTTTCTTCTGTCTCACCGGCAGCTATGTTAAGCCCGGTAACTCGCGTCTCATTTCCACCTGCCCCAGTAAACTGAATTTCTCGCACCTGGCGGCGGGTATAGATTTTTGTCCCTCTTGCTTCTAGGTAGTCAAGGATAGGTTTATGCAGGTACTCGTATGGAGAACCTGAGAGCATCCGCAGTACCGACGCCTCGCTTCTGGCGGCAAACATCTGGAAAATCGTCAGCATACACCGCGCGGAAATATTTTCACAGTCAATAAAGCCAAGCGCGTAGGCTATGGGGTTCCACATCCGCTTGATGCTGCCATCACTACCGCCATGACTGCGGAACCAATCCGCAAAACTGATTTTGTCCAAGTTGCGGATAGTTTTCATTGCGCCATCGAAGTCAACCAAACCCCGAACTATGGGGCTGGTGCCGAGGGCTAGCGCATTCTGTACTTTATCTTGTAACGACAGCTGAGAAGTGGTGAAAAATGCTTTTAAACCATTAAACGGGGCACCTGTCAGGAAGCGAAAATCTAAAGCGCCGGTGCGTCCTCCTTTATTGATAAAGGTGTGGACATGCTCTTTACAAAGCAGATTTTCAAACGCCCCGACTTTTTGCATTAACTCAAACAGTTGGTAGTAGTTACCAAAAAACACGTGCAACCCCATCTCAACATGGTTGCCATCGGCATCGAGCCAGCTACCAACTTTTCCGCCTACAAAGCGACGGGACTCAAAGATTTCCACTTCCCAACCAGCATCCGCTAACTCCACAGCGGTTGCTAGCCCAGCCAGTCCTGCCCCGATGATTGCAACGCGCATTCAGTCTGTCCTTCTCATCAATACATATTTTAATCCCAGCTTCACTCTAACTGAGGCATCAGTTGGAGCGTCCCAATTCCTAACTCTTTGGGTGAGAGCGATCGCGCTTCAAATAGAGCCATCATATCGCGTAACTCAGGTTTTCCCCGCGCCGCCCCCGTGAGCCCTCTGGCAATGATTAAGCCACAGAACCCCTTAGTGTGTTTACACCGCTCAGCCCACTTCTTCCGGGCAACGACATGAACCGGATCATCGTCCATAAATTCGCCAAACAGGAACATCTCCCCGTTTTCGGTTTGTAGTATACCTAGGTCATAGCGATCGCCTTCAAAGGGGTCAGCACCCGGATTAAAGCCAATTCCTTTGAGTCCCCCAGCGTCTTGGAGCTTTTGAATCACTGTCTTAGCCTTGGGACGGGTTGTTTGAATCAAGATCACTGGCAACCCGTCTCCGGCTTTTGTTGCTTCGCTCGACTGGTATAGTTCCACCCCAGTCTGCAGCAACTCCACCATCTCCCAAGACAACACACCCAGGCTGAGGAATGAGTCCTCTGGGATCAGGTCATCCCGCAACGATTTGAACATGGACATATCATCCAATTCCTCCTCGTCGTCCTCAGCTTCAAAACCTGCCATTTCCTCCAACTCCGCTGCCAATTCTGGCTTTGTAGTGACAGTGACGGAAACCGGCGTCTCTGGTTCATCTGAACCGTCGGGAACGGGAATGCGATAGCGTTTACTTAAGGTTGGGAAGGTTTCACCATTTAGTTGGCGACGCTTCTCGTGGATAAAGCGATGCAGGGCTTCTAGGGCAATCAATACCGTGAGCGCCTCTTCCTCATAAAGAATAGCCCGTAGCCCTTCTAGCGGATGAATATTACCAAAAGACGGCTGGATTTCCGACAACGGTAGTTCTGCTAAATCAATTATGTCTTCATCATCTTCATCCTCCTCCTCTGCTTCGTCTGTTCTCTCAAAGGTCAAAAACAGACAATCTTGCTTGAGGAAAGCTTCTTCCAGCTGCTCTGGAGATTCTTCGTCTGTTAACACCTTGGCACGAAACTGCTTTAGGGATTCTTCCGAGCGATATAACAAAATTCCGTACTCCATCCCTAACATCCCCATGATTGAGGCGTAGAGTGTGCCGACATCCCACTGTTTCAGCTCTATCGACAAAATTTGGTGTTCTTTGAGGAATTCCCAAGGGGCAGCGTGCCAAATTTCAAACGCCTTGTCTCTCAGCGCTTCTGCATACTGGGGAGGTAAATCGGGGGTATGGGTGTCAACTACTTCTTGGAACCCTCGAACTAGTTCGTCAATCAGAGGCAGATCTGGTACATACTCTATCGTAATATCCAGTTCTTGGAGTACCCCTCGCAGGAAGAACTGGAGTTCCCGATCTCGCACCACAATTTTCTGAGGTCGGGCGGGGTTGCCAGGGCTGTGGGGATGCTCCATTGCTCGTAGCAAAGTGCGAACTATTGCTTCTGAACCGGTTTCTGACGCTACCACGTCCATGGCTCGGACAATCCCTTGGGAGCCATCCACCCAAAGAATACATTCGCCGTGTGCCTTTGAGTCTGATTCCGAGGTTTGAGCTGACAATGGACGGCGATCGCCCTCCCACACACAAGGAATCTGGTTTAATTTCTTCAAACGGCGACGGGTGGAGCGATTCAAAGACGTTGTCATAGACCAAGCCAATCAGGGAGACGATGCGAACTTTTGGGGGAACTGTTACTAGGATAGAAACCTTTGGGTTGCTTTTGAAGGTTTGTTTGCAATTCCTCAAACCGTCGCGTCTATCTCGTTAAAATAGATTAAAAAGCTACTACTCAGTGTACGCTAAACCACACCAGGAGTTTTGGTAAAATCATGACAACAGCAACCCAGTCTCAACAACGCGGCATTTTACTCAGTGAAGCCGCCCTGCGACAAGTTCGCTCTTTGCGGGATAAGGTTGGTCAAGACCTCTGCCTGCGAGTAGGGGTGCGTCAGGGAGGCTGCTCCGGCATGTCTTACATGATGGATTTTGAAGATTCCAGTAAGATCAGCGTTGGCGATGAAGTCTTTGACTATGATGGCTTCAAAATTGTCTCTGACCGCAAGAGTCTGTTATATCTCTATGGCCTAATGCTGGACTACAGTGATGCCATGATTGGCGGCGGCTTCCAATTCAGCAACCCGAATGCCTCGCAAACCTGCGGCTGCGGTAAGTCATTTGGCGTCTGATCCTTATAGGGCAGGGTACTCCTCTGCTCCCCTTACCCCAAACCTCTTTTAAGTAGAACCTTATTATGTCGGAAACGGTAGACTCCCTCTTTGAGACGGGTCTGGAACGTTACAAGGCTGGTGAAGCTCCGGAAACACTGATTCCTGTGTTCAAAGATCTGTGCGATCGCTCCCCCAAAAGCGCCGCGGCGTGGACTTGTTTGGCATGGCTATACCTGTTGGATGACAAACCAAACCCGGCTTACAAAGCCGCGCAGAAGGCTGTTAAGTTACATCCCCAAGATGTACAGGCAAGAGTAAACCTAGCCGTTGCCATGCTAGAAACTGCTCAAACTGGTGTGCGCCAACACATTGATCTAGCTAAGCAGGTGATTGTTATAGATTCAGAATTGCGGGATGAAATCAAACAAAGTATTGAAGACGGGTTAAGCAGAAAGCCCGAATGGAAAAGTTTAGAGCGAGTCAAAACTTGGCTGTTTGAGCTGTAAAATTTTTGTATGAAAGATAAATTCTTCCGTTGGTTAAATTTGGCCTTGTTGGCAGATTTCTTCCTGGTTGTATTCAGCTTTGTTTGGCTATTGATTGGGGTTGCAGGTCGTGCGACTGGTCTGCCACTCGGTCTGAATCTGTGGCATCAGCTGTGGCAACCTGTGTTTACCCCAGCCATCGGCATTCTGATGGCGGGTACTATTGTAGTAGGGTTGAGTGATCGGATTTTTAAGAGGCTGAATTCACCAAAAAATCAAGCGTCAAGACAGTAACCTAACTGCTAGCTCCTGACTCCTTTCATGGTAGATAAAAAACCTCCATTTTCAGACGTAAAGGTACCAATAAGGAGGGTAGAAACCTTTAAGATGAGCAAAAACTACCATTTGATCTTCGATGCCCTCTCAGACCTTCGTCGTCCGCGCCCACATCCGTACCGTTTACGCCAGACCGATCACCTTTACCTGCGCTCAATGCCACCAAGTAACGACGCGAGACTGTTATCCTGGCAACCCACCTAAGTATTGCTTGAAGTGCCGACCTCGTAAGCAACGCTCAGGCGATGACACCCGACCACCTGAACGGGGGGAATTTGAACCAACACACAACTTAGTTGATGCCAGTGGGAAAGTTACGCCCGTTGCCCTAGAGCCAGCACCTGAGAAGGGTTGGTTTTTCGTCCGCACTGCCCTTGACTGGTTCGCTGGGGAAAGTTTGCTTCGCTATAACAAGCAGAAGGGACTTAAAAACCGTGGGGAACCAATGCCTGGGTTTGTTTTAGAGAATCTTTGATGGCAAAATTGCTTCCAGCGCTTGTTTCAACGTGGGATATTCGTACCTAAAGCCGTAACCTTTGGTACGCTGGGGCAAAACTTGTTGACCTTCCAGAACCACCATGGCACCATCTCCCAAGAGGGCTTGTAAGGCAAAGCTAGGGACTGGCAACCAGGAGGGTCGGTTTAGGACTTGCCCCATAGTTTGGCATAATTCTGCCATGCGGACAGGGTTAGGGGCAGTTGCATTAAGTACGCCCTCGATATCGGGTTGAGTTAAGGCTTGCAGGATCAGGTTAACCACGTCGTCGCGGTGAATCCAGGAGAACCATTGGCGACCGGTGCCGATGGGGCCACCAGCGAATAGTTTAAAAGCGGGTATCATTTTTGCGAGCGCACCGCCCATCCCCAAGACAATCCCGAATCGCAAAATGACTAGCCGTGTGCCAGTGGCTTTTACTTTTTGCGCTTCGGCTTCCCAGGCTTGACAAACTTGGGCGAGAAAATCGTTACCACCTGGGCTGGTTTCCTCAAAAATTGCGGTTTCACTTGTGCCGTAGTAGCCAATTGCTGAGGCATTTACTAGCACACTGGGTTTGGGGTTAGCTATTGCAATAGCTTCCACAATCTTTTGCGTACCCAGTTTGCGGCTATTTAGGATTTCCTGCTGGCGCTGGGAAGTCCAGCGCTCCTCAGCAATCGATTCTCCTGCTAGGTTGACCACACCATCACAACCGGCGATCGCCTGTTGCCAGGAACCAGATGCAGTGGGGGTATAAGCAACGATTTCCAAATTCGGGAAGGCAGAGGCAGGAAAGGTCTTCTGGGCGGCAGCTGGATTACGAGTTAAGACCAGCAACCTATGACCCTCAGCGTGTAGCCGCTCTACCAAGCGACTACCTACAAACCCAGTGGCTCCACTGATTGCTACTTTCATCCGATCTCCCTAGAAGCACTAAGACCATGCCATTATTAACAGCCTAACGCTTCATGCTGCCCCCTGCCCCCCTCTCCCCCTCTCCCCCTCTCCCTCTCTCCCTTCTGTCTCAGCGTGAAGAGCGATCGCCCCCAACCGCTTTCCCAAGAGTTTGCCGAAACACCCGCTGCATCAAGCCGGGAAACAACCGATAAGCTGCCTGCGACATATTCGCGGAGCCAACCATCACCTCAGACCGCTGATTTTTGACCGCATCCCAGATTGCCTTTGCCACGTCTTCAGGCTTCTCCACCACCGGAACACTCAGCACTTTGTTCAGTTGAGCGCGTCGGGCGTGAGCATCCTGGTCATCCTTGCCCCGAAAGATTGCCCGTTCCATCAAACTACTCTTGATCAAATTCGGATAAATTCCACAAACATGTATGCCTTTGGGAGCTAATTCCGAGTGCAGTGCTTCCGTCAACCCAGTGACAGCAAACTTGCTAGTACAGTAGGGCGTTAGGTAAGGGGTAGGCACTTTGCCTCCAATGGAACTCAGATTGACAATAGTTCCGGTTCCCCGCTCCAGAAAATGAGGCAGTAGCGCCTGAATCGTGTGGATATACCCCCAAAGATTGAGGTCTATAGCCTGATGCCAATCGCTGAGGGAGAACTCCTCCACTGGTCCCGATATGTATATGCCTGCATTATTGATTAGCACATCAATCGAGCCATAATGCTCCAGCGCTTTGTGGACGAGTGTGTTTACCTGATCGGGATCTCTCACATCGGTGGGGAAGGCTAGTGCTGCACGACCGAGATTTTGTACCTCTTGGGCTACAGCTGCCAAGCGGTCAGCCTGACGAGCCGCAAGCACAAGGTCATACCCTTTGCTGGCAAACAGAAGAGCTGTTGCTTTGCCAATCCCTTGAGAAGCACCTGTAATAAGTAGTGTGGAAGCCATACTGTCAATCTGTGAGAACGCTGCTTATTCTCTATTAGTTTGTTCGATAACACTTAGGAAACCTTCTGACTTACGTCAGATTTTTAACTGTTTACTGAAATCCGCCTTGAGAATTAAGTCAAGATTAGAACTATAGGTAGATAGCGGTCACTGGTATAAGCGCGTATCATAAGAAGTGTTAAGAGATATTTAGGAACGTAAAACAATGCAAACACGCCCTACTACCGATTTACCCCCTGTTGCTAATGCTTACAACGGTAAGGATCGCAATGCTTTCCTGTTTGGCTTCAATCCGCAAGCCGAGCTGTGGAACGGACGCCTAGCTATGATCGGCTTTCTCGCTTACCTACTGTGGGACTTTGCTGGCTATAGCGTGCTGCGGGATGTGCTTCACCTTATTTCCTATACTGCCCACTAAAAAGTGGCTATGTTTCTCGTTGGGCTGGCGGTTACAGAAAGTACCGAGGCTGCCAGCCTAACTTTAAGGCAAAGATTATTCTGAACCTTAAGGGATCAAGAAGCTATTCAACCTGGAACGGTATTGGTGTTCGTAGATTAGCTATCCTCCTAGCTCACTAGCGTCCGAAGTACACTCTCCGTTACACAAACAAAAGTCAAAAGCACTCCTAAGTAAAGTAATTTATAGATTCTTTACTAATTTTGGAATGTCAATCGGGTGCAGTTTCGTATTAGTTTTTAAACGAATAATTTGTTCTCCCATTTCACGCAAATCTAAGGATTTATAGTCCGCAATTAGTCGTAAGTATGGGTGACTATATCCTCGCCAGAATAATTTGCTGGCGTGGGATTTTCTGGCGGCTGGATAGTTGGCGATCAATGAGCGATCGCCTGTGCCATGACGCTTGATCAGATGGCTCGTAATTTTCTTATAAACGTTACGTGGAGTAAAGGTGTGTTCCAACTAGACCAGCCACCCCTGACAAATATAAAAGTTCCCCCGATAGTGAAGAGTGAAACTAATAATTGGGGAATTCTAATTGCTTTTAGCATCATTGGGATATGGGGAGGCAGCCTTGTTTTATTACTCTCGCTTGATATCTCCAATATTCATATTGTGACGTTATTGCCTGTCATATTTTGGCAAACGTTTCTCTGTACAGGGTTATTTATTACCGCTCATGATGCCATGCATGGGGTAGTGTTTCCCCAAGACCACAAAATTAATAATTTTGTAGGTTCACTAGCCTTATTTATTTACGGGCTTTTATCCTATAAAAACTTACTTAAAAAACATTGGTTACACCATCACAACCCAGCTAGTGAGGTAGATCCCGATTTTCACGATGGTAAAAACCAGAATTTTGTGGCTTGGTATGTGCACTTTATGAAAGGGTACTGGAGCTGGACACAAATCATCGGCTTGATGATTATATTTAATACTTTAAAGTACGCGCTACACATACCCAATGACAATCTATTATTATTTTGGGTTATACCCCCAATTTTGAGTTCGGTGCAATTATTTTATTTTGGTACCTTCCTAGCCCACAAAGAGCCAGAAGGAGGGTATAGTAATCCTCATCGGGCTCAAACTAGCCCACGCGCAGTTTTCTGGTCATTCATCACCTGCTATCATTTTGGCTACCATGAGGAGCATCACGAATATCCTCGTGTTCCCTGGTGGAAGCTACCAGCAGTTTACCAAGAAGGAGTCAGGAGTCAGGAGTCAGTAGGAATTCTGGTGAGAGTTGAAAATGAATCGTGGTCTAAAGCCGCGTCCAAACCGCAAAATAAACTTATTTATAGCTCTATACTCAGACCTTATCCCAAGCATAACTCAGGTTTTACTGAATCCTGAATCCTGACTCCTGAATCCTGACTCCTGAATCCTGACTCCTGAATCCTGACTACTATTATCGCATGGCACACGAAATCTTCTAAAGTGAGGAAGGTAAATATAATTGTCTCAATCACCTCATCCAAAGTAATTGTTTGGGTGGGCTCCACGATGGGACAATTGACAGACAAAACCCACAGAGTACATCAATATGCACCTGAGTGAAATCACTCATCCTAACCAGTTGCACGGTTTGTCGATTCGTCAACTGCAGCAAATTGCCCGTCAGATTCGGGAAAAGCATCTGCAAACCGTGGCAAAGAGCGGCGGACACCTGGGTCCAGGTTTGGGTGTGGTGGAACTGACGTTAGCGCTTTATCAGACCCTAGACTTGGATTACGATAAGGTCATTTGGGATGTTGGCCACCAAGCCTATCCGCACAAGCTTATTACCGGTCGCTACAGTCGCTTCCACACCCTGCGCCAAAAAGATGGCATTGCTGGCTATCTCAAACGTTGTGAAAGTAAGTTCGATCACTTCGGTGCTGGTCACGCTTCAACCAGCATCTCGGCAGGATTGGGCATGGCGATAGCGCGAGATCTCAAGGGCGAAAAGTTCAAAGTTGTGGCGGTGATTGGCGACGGTGCCCTTACTGGTGGCATGGCATTGGAAGCGATTAACCATGCCGGTCACTTGCCCAAAACCAACCTGCTGGTAGTGCTGAACGACAACGAGATGTCAATCTCACCCAACGTTGGTGCGATTTCTCGCCACCTTAACAAAATGCGTCTCAGCCCACCAGTGCAGTTTCTGTCTGAAAACCTAGAAGAACAAGTTAAGCAACTTCCCTTCGTCGGCGATTTTTCTCCAGAGCTAGGACGCCTTAAGGAAGGGATGAAGCGTCTGGCGGTGCCAAAGGTGGGCGCGGTGTTTGAAGAACTGGGCTTTACCTACATGGGACCTGTGGATGGTCATAACCTGGAGGAACTGATTGCCACTTTCAAACAGGCACATAAGCATACTGGACCAGTAATAGTGCATGTGGCAACGGTCAAAGGTAAAGGGTATGAAATCGCCGAGAATGACAAGGTCGGCTACCATGCCCAAAACTCCTTCAATCTCACTACCGGCAAATCCATCCCCTCTAGTAAACCCAAACCCCCCGGATACTCCAAAGTCTTTGCTCACACCCTGGTAAAACTTGCGGAGAACGAGCCCAAAATCATTGGCATTACTGCCGCGATGGCAACTGGTACTGGTCTTGACAAACTCCAAGCGAAGCTGCCCCAGCAATATATTGATGTAGGTATTGCTGAGCAACACGCCGTTACCCTAGCAGCTGGCTTAGCCTCTGAAGGGATGCGACCAGTTGTAACCATTTACTCCACCTTCCTCCAACGAGCCTACGACCAGGTAATTCACGATGTCTGCATCCAAAAATTGCCTGTTTTCTTCTGTCTAGATCGGGCTGGAATTGTCGGTCAAGATGGTCCAACCCACCAGGGAATGTACGATATCGCCTACCTGCGCTGCCTTCCCAACATGGTGCTGATGGCTCCCAAAGATGAAGCCGAACTGCAGAAGATGGTCGTTACTGGCGTAAAATACACGGATGGCCCGATTGCGATGCGGTATCCGCGCGGCAACGGCTACGGTGTACCCCTGATGGAAGAAGGCTGGGAACCTCTGCCCATTGGCAAGGGTGAAATTCTACGACACGGCGACGATGTCCTCATGCTCGGCTTTGGCTCTATGGTCTATCCAGCTATGCAGGTAGCTGAGATTCTGAGTGAACACGGCGTTGAAGTAACCGTGGTGAACGCCCGGTTTGCCAAGCCGCTCGACACTGAATTGATTCTGCCTCTGGCGAAGCAAATTGGTCGGGTTGTTACCCTAGAAGAAGGTTGCCTTATGGGCGGTTTTGGTTCAGCTGTTGCAGAAGCACTGCTTGATGCGGATGTGTTGGTGCCAGTGAAGCGGATTGGCATCCCTGATGTGTTAGTGGAGCATGCCGAGCCAGATGAATCTAAGGCAGCATGGGGTCTAACCACGCCACAAATGGCTGAACAAGTGCTGAAAGCTTTCTTCAGCAATCAGGAGGTAACAAAAGCTAAAATGCACTCTCCTTAACCCCTAACCCCTGAGCTATGACATCTCCCACAACCCAGGTTTATCCCGTTATTTGGCACGAAGACTCGGTTCTGTTGATTGACCAAACTCGGTTGCCCAGCGAGTACACGTTTGTGGAAATCAGCCGTTGCGAAGATATGGCGCAGGCGATTAAAACCATGATTGTCCGGGGAGCACCGGCGATTGGGGTCGCAGCTGCCTACGGGATGTACCTGGGGGCGCGGGAGATTAAGACAACGGATCGAGATAAGTTTTTGAGCGAGTTGGAGAAAGTAGCTGCTCTGTTGCGGTCAACTCGTCCGACGGCGGTCAACCTGTTTTGGGCGATCGCACGGATGCTGAAAACCGCCTACGAGTCGATTGGGTCAGTAGAAAACCTCAAAACTGCCTTGCTGACAACAGCTCAGACGATTAATGCTGAAGATTTGCAAACTTGTCAGGCAATAGGCGAACACGGTCTGGAAGTCTTGCCAACTACCCCAAAAGATTTGAGTATTCTGACTCACTGCAACGCAGGTGCCCTGGCAACAGCTGGCTACGGTACCGCTTTGGGTGTCGTACGCTCGGCGTGGGCTAACGGTCGACTGGCAAGAGTCTATGCCGATGAAACTCGTCCCCGCCTACAAGGTGCGAAACTGACTGCTTGGGAATGTGTTCAAGAAGGCATCACGGTTACGGTAATTACTGATAGCATGGCGGCACAGTGTATGCAACAGGGTCTGATAGATGCCGTAGTAGTGGGCGCTGACCGCATTGCCGCCAATGGTGATACTGCCAACAAAATTGGCACCTACAGTCTGGCAATAGTTGCCAAAGCTCATAATATTCCCTTCTTCGTAGCCGCTCCCCTGTCTACGATTGATTTTGAGTTATCCAGCGGCAGCCAAATTACCATTGAAGAGCGCGATCCAGCTGAAATATATCAGGTAGGCGATACAATCCTCACTCCAGAGGGAGCCCAGTTCTACAACCCAGCGTTTGATGTCACCCCAGCTCACTTGATTACATCCATCATCACTGAGCATGGCACATTTGCTCCAAGTCAGTTGCAAAAAGAGTTACAGTCAAGATAAGAGGAGTCAGGAGTCAGGAGAATCCTACCCTCCGCCACTCCAAAAGAATTAATTCTGACTACTGACTACTGACTACTGACTACTGACTACTTTCCAGCAAAGAGGTTTAACGATGGCTCATTTGAATTTGCGCCGTCCTGAAAATGTTAACGGCGATTTTTACGTTGATAGTACTTGCATAGACTGTGATACCTGCCGCTGGATGGCTCCAGAGGTGTTTTACCGCGATGGAGGACTGTCGGCAGTTTATCACCAACCAGACGGTGAGTCAGAACGATGGCGATCGCTCCAAGCTCTCTTAGCTTGTCCCACCAGTTCGATTGGCACTGTAGAGAAGCCGCAGGATATTAAAGCCGCTCAGAGCAGTTTTCCGATTCTAGTAGCCGAAAATGTTTACCACTGCGGCTACCATGCGGAGAATTCCTACGGCGCTGCCAGCTACTTGATTCAGCGAACTGAAGGTAATGTGTTGGTTGATTCTCCCCGATGGGCACCGCCACTGGTTAAGCGAATAGAGGAGATGGGGGGGATTCGTTATTTGTACCTGACTCACCGGGATGATGTGGCGGATCATCAAAAGCTTCATGACCATTTTGGGTGCGATCGCATCCTCCACAGCGATGACATTTCTGGCGGTACTCGCAATGTCGAAATTCAGCTAACTGGTTCAGAACCATTTGCGCTGGCACCATCGCTGTTGATTATCCCAATTCCCGGTCACACCAAGGGTCACACGGCTCTACTTTACAAAAACAAGTTTCTCTTCAGCGGTGACCATCTCGCGTGGTCAGAAAAACTTAAGCAGCTTGTTGCCTTCCGTGATGTCTGCTGGTACTCTTGGCCAAAACAAATTCAATCGATGCGTGAGCTGGCTAATTACTCTTTCGAGTGGGTGCTACCAGGTCATGGTCGTAGGTACCATGCGGACTTAGAAACCATGCGCCATCAGATGCACAACTGTATAGATTGGATGGAGGCAAAATGAAAGGAGTCAGGAGTCGTGGCGTCAGTCGTCAGGAGTAGTTTCAGTAGGGTGGGCGCTGCCCACCCTACAAAATCTACAAAATCTCCTTATCTGAACTGTATTGTATTCCGTTTGAGCAAAGGCCGATTTGCGACGGGAGTGGTTGGGGTGACTGAAGCAGTGGGCAACGGCTGATGTGTGACGGGATTGGTTGGGGTGACTGAAGCAGTGGGCAACGGCTGAGTTGTGACTGGAGTAGTGGGCGATGGGTAAGTTGTAATTGGATTAGCTGTTGAGTCTGGGAAAATACATAACCAGCATGAAAACTTATTAAGTGGTGGCTCAGTTGTGACTAGAGGAGTTTTTGTGCCTAACCTAGTGGGTAAGCGGTGAGTTGTGACTAGAGGAGTTTTTGTGCCTAACCTAGTGGGTAAGCGGTAAGTTGTGACTGGATAAGTTTTTGTGCCTAACCCAGTGTGTGATAAGCTAATACCTTTAGATTTGACATGCAGACACTGATTCAGGAGAGCTTGAGCCTCGGATGAAATCGGTGAATTCTGAGGAACGTTTTTAGCTTTACTCACACACTGTTGATATTTTCCTGCCGTTTTCAGTTTCTTAATCTCCTCTAAAGCTGGCTGCATTCCTTGATAAGATTGCCATTGTAAATAAGCGTAAAGCACTCCCACACCGGTAGACGTAGCAATACCTAGTCCAATAATTAGAGTCAGCTGGTTAGTAGTAGAAACAGAACGACGGCTTGGCGGTTTCGCTACCTGCTTTGTAGTCCCCTGCGGCTTGGGCGTATTAGTTGCTGCGGTGTACTCGGTTCGGATGTATTTGCCAGTTTTCTCTAAAGGCAGTTCATGCATCGAGGTAGTAGCAGAACTAGTGACTGTGGCTGGGACTGTAGGCTTTTGAGAAGGTGACAATTGCTGTACCGCTTGCAGTGCTTCTGTCGCCGACTGGTAGCGGTCTTTGAAGTGGTAGCGCACCATCTTGATCAAGACAGAAGCCAGCCCAGCACTAATATGGGTCTGGTGTTGCCAAATGATCTCGCCTGTGTCAGAGTCTTCTAGAAATTGTGTGGGATGCAGCCCAGTCAGCGCTTGGATGCCAATCATGCCTAGAGCATAAATATCACTGTTGGGGCGTGGTCTGCCTCGCCCTTGCTCAGTGGGCATATAGCCCGGTGTGCCAATAGCGATGGTGGCGGGTATGCCAATAGCAAAGGTGGTGTTAGTCTGTCCTTGAGCTGTTACCACTTGCGTCCAGGCTTGCTTTACCGAGCCAAAGTCAATCAGGACTAAACGCCCATCCTCCTGTCGTCTGATTAAATTACTCGGCTTGATATCTCGATGGATCAGCCCGTGGCTGTGAACAAACTCCAAAAGGCTCAAGACCTCTTGCAGCAGTTCCAACACTTGGTTTCCAGTCCAGTAGTGATTAGGCAAGAGTTCCGCATTGAGGGGATGTCCTTCAATGAATTCTTGCACCAAATAGAACTCTTGGTTTTCTTCAAAGTAAGCTAAAAGCCGGGGAATCTGGTCATGGTTGCCCAGTTTCGCTAGGGTCTCAGCTTCCCTGTGTAATAGGTGTCTATCAGTTTCTAGCAGGTTAGGGGCGCTACTAGTGAGCTTGAGTTGTTTGACAACGCAGATCGGGTTGCCCGGTATGTGAGTGTCTTGGGCAACATAAGTTTTACCGAATCCCCCAGCACCCAGAATTCGGAGAATTTCGTAACGCCTGTTTAATAACTGGCCTATCATGCTTGCCGTACTCTAGTTTTACCTGCCGTCTTGACTACTAGCCATGGATAGATATTACAGAATTCATAGCAGAAAGGCCACAAAGTTGATGGTGTTCTGGATTCAGAACACCATCAACTTTCCTTCAGGTGTGGGATGAATGGGACGCGGAGGGAGCAACGCGAAAAAGTGAGATCTAACAAAAAGAGTCCTGCGGTTTCCCACACTTTTTTGCTCTAAAACCTTCATTTCAGCCTCTAGAAGGCAATTTGAGGCAACAGCCCTACGATTGGACAGC